>Ga0129311_1000108_pt1 | contig 78308 bp, 55 predicted proteins | sample Go1ome_FD_94435 | JGI IMG/M metagenome (GOLD analysis project Ga0129311, IMG submission 94435) | Western lowland gorrila individual fecal microbial communities from Wisconsin, USA - Go1022B metagenome | ecosystem: Host-associated > Mammals > Digestive system > Large intestine > Fecal | place... | reverse complement strand
GGTCCGTCATACCGAACAAAAGATATCCGGTCCTTGTTGGAAGTTCAAACTGCGGAGGAATAAGTGGAAAAACCTACATTTTTATATTCCATTTTTCCTACATTTTTATATTGACTTTTACAAGGTTAATATAGGCTGCCTGGATGTTAAATGTCTTTTTGTAGATTGAACGTCTTTTTGTAGATTGAACGTCTTTTCTAAGGCGAATTTCCAGGACAAGATATGATTTTTAATGTCTTTTTTGAGGATTGATTGTTTTTGCAAAGAGCATTTTTCAGTACGCGAGAAAATTCTTAATGTCTTTTTATATGTATATTTGTATAGTCAATTTCCTTGCAAAAAAGTTAGAAAAATTACTAATGTTTTTTTAAGAAAAATTCAATATTATAAAAGTCGTTAAAAAAAGCGGAAAAATAGTTTTGCATACGGAAAGTATATAAAAATAGACATTAATTCAAATTGCGCACAATTTAACAAGCGTGGGGAATATAAATAATAGACATGAAAGGGACAGGACGATAGGAAAGCCGAAAAGGTGAATGCCGAAAAGGTGAATGCCGAAAAGGGTGAATGCCGAAAAGGTAAATGCCGAAAAGGTAAATGCCGGAAAGGTAAATGCTGAAAAGGTAAATGCCGGAAAGGTAAATGCCGAAAAGGTAAATGCCGAAAAGTTTGGAAAGAAAGTTCTGAGTGTATATAAAAAGCCACCCAGCAAAAACTGGATGGCTTGATTTGTTTATATATGCGGCAATTTCAATCGCGGAACTGAGAGATTTACTTACCGTAATTCTTTCTCAGAATCTTATGTGTTGAGTTCTTTGGGAATTCTTCGTCACGCAGGAAGACTGCAGTGATGTGCTTATAAGGTGGGCGTGGATGATTCAGCTTCTTAATAAGTTTGTCGAAGTATTCCTGGTTGCCACGGTAATCTTCTTCAGGGAAGACTTCAGCAACAATCTTCTTGTCCTGCTCGTATACGAGACATTCACAAACGGCTGGGTCTCTCTGCAGGTTTTCTTCTAATTCTTCAGGTGAAATGTTCTCGCCTGTTGAAAGGATAATCAGATTCTTCTTACGACCTGTCAGGTGGATGAAGCCTTCTTCATCAACATAACCGAGGTCTCCTGTATGGTACCAGCCTTCTTCGTCGATGGCTTCAGCTGTGAGCTCAGGATCCTTGTAGTAACCCTGCATGAGGAAAGGTCCACGAACAAGAAGTTCTTCATCGTCAGCTGTCTTGAAATCAGCACCAGGTATACCACGGCCGATTGTGCCGTCCTTGCGGTAGAGATTTCTGTTTACAGATACTACAGGTGAACATTCTGTCATACCGTAACCGTTGAGGATTTCAATACCCCAGCTACGGAATTCTTTTACATAGAATGGATCCAGGGCAGCACCGCCACAGATAATCCATTTGAGATTACGGCCAAATGGTGTGAGCACGGATTCAAAGAATTTTTCGCGCATATCAATACCAGTCTTCAGCATAGAGTTACTGAGCGCCATAGCAGCCTTTAGCTTTGCAGTTGCCTTCTGCTTGTCAGCAGCTCTCCAGATCTGCTTATGGAATGCTTCTACAAAAAGTGGAACCAGGAATATAGTATTTGGCTTTTCATTAACCAAAGCCTTAGAGATTGTTCTCAGGTTCTTGTTGATGAATGTTTCAAATCCATAGTAGTAAACCATGAAAATACCAACGATCAGACCGAAGGCATGGTGGAATGGAAGTACCGCAACAGTAGATCCTTCTGGTTTGAAGTTCTGTACTGTCAGCGTAAGTTCTGCTCCGATATTGCGGTTTGTAAGAACAGCGCCCTTGCTCTGGCCAGATGTACCAGAAGTGAAGATGATGATGGTTGGATTTTCATCAACCATTTCTGCTTCATAATAAGATTTGTTTCCAGCATGGATGGAATCAAGACCTTCCTGCTTGAAAGTAGCAAGCTGGCTAAGGAGATAAACCTTCTCCTGCTTGAAGTCCTTAACAAGCTCCTTCTTATCATCTGCAATGAAGATAGCGTCTACATCAGCTTTGTTGATGATTCGCATTACTTCGTGATCTGCTAAATCCTTATCGATAGGAACAGCAACGTTACCACCATTTGTAATGGCAAGAAAAGCAATCAGCCATGCATAGGAATTATCACCAAGTACGGCGATATGATACAGCTTTCCGTCCTTTGGCTGGTAGCCCTGGGTATAGAGCCAGGTACCAAGTGAATTAACTTCCTTAGCAACCTGAGCAAAAGTCTTAGATACTTTCTGGTCGCTTTCGTTGTTGAATGAGAGAGCAACTTCATCGCCACTTTCATCAGCACGGAAAGTAACAAGCTCCTTGAGGTTGTGAACTTCTGGGAGCGTTTTATAAAGAGGATAATCTTTGTTTTTCAGTTTCATGGTTAACTCCTTATCTGCCTCGAACAGTCATGTATAAGTATTGGGTATGGGAACTTCTTATAAAAAAGAAAATCACACTACCTAAAATTATAACAAATTTGGGTGTGCCTTGTATAGAATAAAAAATGCGATACAAAACTCATAAAATAAAGTAGTTTCCTAAAATTAAGAAAGAAAGGGAGAAAAGAGAACTGAGGTTCAACTCAGTTTCTTTCCTCCCTTATGGGACCTTAGTTTCTGTGCAGTCCATTTGCAAATGGGTTGCGCCAAGTCATTCTTTAGTTAGCCTCGTCTTTCCAGGTCGAAGAGCTGGCCGTGCTTTTCGTATCTAGTGATACGAGAGATTTTATTGTTATCGTCCACGAATACAACCTTAGGTGGGTTTGCCTTGATTTCTTCAGGGCTCATGAGAGCATAGCTCATGATGATGACCTTGTCACCGAGTTCAACGCAGTGTGCGGCTGCGCCATTAAGGCAGATGACACCAGAACCTCTTTCGCCGGCGATGACGTAGGTTTCCAGACGGTTGCCGTTATTTACATCCGCAATCTGAACCTTCTCGTATTCTGTGATGCCTGAGGCATCCATCAGATCTTCATCAACAGTGATGCTGCCAACATAGTCCAGGCGTGCTTCCGTAACAGTTGCTCTATGGATTTTAGATTTTAAAAATTGTGCCTGCATTACTCTACATCGTCCTCCATGAAGTTATCAATCAGTCTTACCTTTTCATCAATGTATACAGCGATTGCGCAAAGGATGTCGCCCTTTACTGTGTCGATGCTTTCCATTGTGAGGTTGTTTACGATTTCAACATAATCAATACGAGCCATTGGTTCTTTTTCAATCTCAGCACGCATTGCGTCTGTAATTGTCTTTACGTTTCTTTCGCCATCTGCAATCATCTGCTTACCAAGTCTGATAGAACGGCTGAGTACAAGAGCGGCCTGTCTTTCTTCTGCATTCATGTAAGCATTACGGGAAGACATTGCAAGACCATCAGCTTCACGAACGATTGGGCATCCAACGATTTCCAGAGGCATGTTAAGATCCTTAACCATACGCTTGATGACAGCCAGCTGCTGAGCGTCCTTCTGTCCGAAGTAAGCACGGTCTGGGCAAACGATATTGAAGAACTTATTTACAACTGTGCAAACGCCACGGAAATGAATTGGGCGAGTGATACCACAAAGGTGGTTTGTAAGGCCGTTCATATCAACGAAAGAAACGAAGCCATCCTTGTACATTTCTTCAGGTTCTGGATTGAAGATGAGGTCAGCGCCTGTCTCTTCGCAGAGCTTTGCGTCGTGTTCCAGGTCACGAGGATAAGCTTCCAGATCTTCAGTAGGGCCGAACTGCATTGGATTAACAAAGATTGTTACAACAGTCCGATCGTTGTTCTTTACAGATGCAGCAATCAGTGACTGATGTCCTGCATGCAGGTAACCCATAGTTGTAACCAGACCAACAGACAGGCCTTCCTTTCTCCAGCTCTTAACTTCTTCTCTAACTTCAGCAATAGTCTTTACAATTTTCATGATTATTATCTCCATTATTCCGGCAAATGAGATTGTCTTGGATATCTTTGCCGAAATTTACTAGCGGCAATTCCATTTGCACAATTTACTTTACTTTGTGTAGGGGTGATTGTATTTATTTCTCATTTAGGCGCAGGGCACTTAGCCGAGGCTTAGCGAGGTTTAGCGAGCGTCGCAGATTTTAGAAGCTTCATCCATAGCAGCTTCAAATACTTCGTCGTCAACCTTGTATGTGTGCTCTGGAGCCGGGTATGTGGAAGCCTTAACTTCAGCGTCATAATCTGCGAATCCCTGCTTCATAGCTTCGCCAACGTTTGCAAAGTGCTTTGCGAACTTAGGGCAGAAGTCGCTGAACATGCCAAGCATATCAGCGTAAACCAGAATCTGACCATCACAGCCAGCGCCTGCACCGATACCGATTGTAGGAATTGTCAGCTTCTCAGAAAGGAAAGAAGCGAGACGAGCAGGAACGCATTCCAGAGTAACTGCGAATGCGCCAGCTTCCTGGACTGCAAAAGCGTCACGAATGAGGCGACGAGCACTCTCTGTGTCCTTACCCTGAGCCTTGAAACCGCCGAAAGCGTTGATTGACTGAGGTGTGAGACCGATGTGTGCGTTAACAGGAATGCCTGCAGAAACAATGGCTTTAATCTGTTCCTTTACAGAAACGCCACCTTCCAGCTTAACAGCACCGCCGCGGCCTTCCTTCATAAGACGTCCAGCGTTCACAACGGCGTCATATACAGATGTCTCGTAAGACATAAATGGCATATCGATAACAACAAGTGAATTCTCTGCTCCACGCGATACAGCAGCGCCGTGATGAATCATATCTTCCATAGTGACCGAAATTGTGTCAGGGTAACCAAGTACAACGTTGCCGAGAGAGTCGCCAACCAGGATGCCGTTGATACCGGCAGCGTCCTCAAGTTTTGCTGTGGAGTAGTCGTAGGCTGTAAGCATAGAAATCTTCTCGCCTCGATCCTTCATCTGTTGGAATGTTTTAATTGTGTTCTTCATGTTCTGTCTCCTTCTAGTAGATTCACAAGTTCTGTGTAATCTCTGTCTAAATGTTTTTTCTGTGCAAGACGCACAACCTCGAGTTGCAGACGACGGTAAGTCTTCGCATCATCTTCGGACAATACATTTAAATGACGACGAACGGTGGAAATATCATTTCTCTCCACAGGACCAGTGAGCTGGGCGACAGGACCATTTGCGGCGATGCCTTCAGCGTTAGCAAGGAAAAGTCCGTGCAGGGCTTTCTCTGCATCTTCCTCTGAGAAACCGCATTCTGTAAGCAGGCGAATCGATGCACCAAATACACCGCAAATGAGATTGCTGGCGTAAACAGAAGCAGCGTGATACTTAGCCTTCACGTCTGGAGAAATGGTAGCCACAGAAAGACCGGATGAAGTAAAAATTTCCTTTACGTCATTAAGGTGTTCTGGCGAACCTTCAATTGTAATAAATGCATTGTGAAAAGTTTGATACGTTGTCAACTTGTCGCTCACAGCGAAGTTGGGATGGACAGAATATCCATAGACCTTTTGAGAAGCCCCTGCGAAGACTGTGCTTGCCATGGAACCACTGGTGTGACAGATTATTTTTTCAGTTAGATCACAAGTCGAGAGGAGTTCGCGAAAGACTGATTCAATCGCGCCATCACTTACGGTTAGAAAGACAACATCACTTTCTTTAACGAGTGTCTTTGTATCTGTGAAGCATAAAGTATCGGTAAAGCTTGCGGATTCCAAGGCATGTTCTTTGTTCCTGCTGTAAAAGCCGGTAACAGATTTACCATGTTCCTTCAGGTATTTGGCAATGGTCGTACCCACACGGCCGGCGCCAATAAATCCAATCTTCATATAATCACCTGCCTTTTTGAGTAATCAGGTGATGCTTCTTTCTTGTGTGATCAAACTTACTGAGTGACTGAATATCTGCAAAAATTGCAGTCCTTGTTCAGTCTCAGAAAATCTGAAGATAAAAGGGTATAGTTTCTTCCGAATACCATCCTGTGCTTTGCACGAGTGCAAGTATATAAAAGTTAGGGGGAATTGTAAAGTTCGGCGATTAAATTGCATAATTCCTGCAAATGGACTTGGTGGGGATTCAGTGAACAAAAGAGAGAAAATTTGCTACAATAGAATCCGTATGAGAGGTGTACGGTCATCTCATTTGTAAATAGGAATAAGAGCAGATGCAAGACGCGTTTGAAATTAGGTGAGCGCATCTCATTTGCAAATAAGAATAGGCACGGAAGTGCTGCAAATAAGTGGTCAGGGAAGATTATGGAATTAAAGAATTCAAGAGTTTATATGGGAAAACCAAAGCATCTGGGGAGAGTGGAGGGCACCGAATGGCAGGTGAACTTTATTTCTGGTCGTGATGCTTTTGAGATTTGTAAGTCCAGCGATAGTCAGAAGGTGACGGCGAAGTATATGCCAATGAAGCCTATGCATTTTGCCAAGGATGATAAGCGTCTGCTGCTTAGCATGCGGAATGGAGTAACTGGGGAACAGGTGGTGATTCATCCAGCTACGGCAAAGGAGTACGACAAGCTGATCAAGGCGTGCTCCAGCGCAAACAGACTTTCTTATAGCATGGAAAAGGGACGTAGACTATTTGGCAATTTGCAGAATGATCCTTTTGCAGGGCTGGATCAACTGATTGGACTTACGGATATTAAGCAGGATATCAGAGAGACCGCCAATTTCATTTACATTCAGAAGAAGCGTCGGGAAAAGGGCATGAATAATGTTCCGATGTCTATGCACCTTGTGTTCACAGGAAATCCTGGTACAGGAAAGACTACGGTGGCAAGACTGCTGGGGGGGATTTATAAGGAAATTGGTGTGCTTTCCAAGGGACATCTGGTGGAAGCAGAGCGTGCGGATTTGGTTGCGGGCTATGTTGGCCAGACAGCCATGAAGACCCAGAAGAAAATTAATGAAGCCCTGGGTGGCATCCTTTTTATTGATGAAGCTTACAGTTTGACGAAGAGCGGAATGGGCAATGATTTCGGTCAGGAGGCTGTGAATACCATCCTCAAGGCCATGGAAGATCATCGTGATAACTTCGTTGTTATTGTTGCGGGCTATCCAGAACTCATGGAGGAATTTATCAATTCCAACCCAGGTCTCAAGTCCAGATTTAATAAGTATGTGAATTTTGCAGATTACTCCAGTGATGAACTTTGTCAGATATTCCGTGGTTTCTGCAGTCAGTATGATTATAAGCTCAGTCGTTCTGCAGACAGGGCGCTGGGACGACTCATTGATGATATGGTTGCCTTTGAGGGTGAGGAGTTTGGTAATGGTCGTACTATCCGAAATCTCTTCGAGAAGACTATAATGCGCCAGGCAACAAGGGTTGTTCTGGATGCAGAAGATAGCAATTTGGCGGAAATTCAGGTGGAGGATTTCCCTGAAATTCCGAAGGCAGAATAAGAAATACAGCTGATGGAACACACACACATCTCATTTGCAAGGCTGGCTGGAGAACCGGTCTTACAGAAAAAAAAGGAGGATAATGATGTTAGATTTTTTATCCGAGTATAAAGAAAAATTAAGAAGTCCAGAGGATGCAGTTGCTTGCGTTAAGTCTGGTGACTGGGTGGATTATACAAGTACCTTGGGCAAGCCAACCCTGCTTGACCGGGCGCTGGCAAAGAGAAGAGACCAGTTGCAGGATGTAAAGGTCAGAGGAAATCTAATTGATGGCCCAATTGAAGTGGCTGAATGTGATGAATCACAGGAGCATTTTACTTACCACTCCTGGCATTGTTCATCCTATGAGAGAAAGCTTTGCGACCGCGGTCTTTGCTATTACATTCCTATGGTGTTCCACAACAATGCAGCTTATTACGAGTTCTTCCTGCATGTAAATGTGGTCATGGTTTCTGTTGCGCCAATGGATGAACATGGTTACTTTAATTTCTCAGTTAATACGGGTGTTGCAGCGCCAATTACGAGAACTGCTGATATTGTCATTGTTGAAGTAAATAAAAATCTGCCTAAGGTCTGCGGTGGTTATGACGAATGCATCCATATTTCTGATGTTGATTTTATAGTGGAAGGGGAGCATGAGCCTTTCCCAGATCTCTTACCACCAAAACCTACAGAGGATGATATTTTAATTGCCAAGCACATTGTGCCTTACATCGTAGATGGAGCAACTCTGCAGCTGGGTATTGGTTCCATGCCAAATGCAGTGGGTGAGCTGATTGCTCAGTCTGATGTGCAGGATTTAGGTATGCATACCGAGCTTTGTTCCGATGCTTACCTTGCTCTTTATAAGGCGGGCAAACTGACCAATAAGAAAAAGAAAGTGGATCCAAGAAAGGGGGTCTTTGGATGTGCCGTTGGATCCCATGAATTGTATAAGTGGTTGGAGAAGAATCCAGGTATTGCAGCATATCCACTGGAATATGTAAACAGACCAAGTGTCATCGCTGAGATTGATAACATGGTTTCCATCAACTCCTGTGTGGCAGTTGATCTCTATGGCCAGGTTGCTGCAGAGACAGTTGGCTCCCGCCAGATTTCGGGAACCGGTGGACAGCTGGATTTCCTGACAGGTGCCTCTGCATCTCATGGAGGAAAGGCCTTTATCTGTATGAGCTCTGTCTTTGAAGATGAGAAGGGGGAGCGGCATTCCCGCATTCTGCCTCAGTTTAATGGCGATGTCATCACATCTCCTCGAAGCCAGGTCTACTTTATTGCCACAGAATATGGTGTTGTAAATCTGGAAGGCCGTTCCACATGGGAGCGTTCTGAACGCTTGATTTCCATTGCTCATCCTGACTTCCGTGATGAACTGATTAAGGAGGCTGAGGAAAGAAAGATTTGGAGAAGAAGTAATAAGAGATAAAAACTATAATATAGTCTTTCAGGAGGACTGCTGGAGAAATCTGGCAGTCTATTTTGGGGGAAAGTGAACAGATAGAAAAAACAGGGGAGAAAAGTATGAGTAGATTTTTAATTAAGCAGAAGGTGTTTTCCTGGACAGACACCTACAATGTATTTGATGTAAATGGTAATCCAGTCTTTTTTGTAAAGGCGGATTTCTTTTCCATCGGTCACCGCATTCGAGTCTTCGATGCACGTAACAATCAGGAACTGGGTGTGATTCAGGAAAAGGTTTTTCGAATTTTCCAGGAGTTTGAAATTTCAATTGGCGGTCAGTCCTATGGCCGAATCAAGAGAAAATTCTCTCTCTTTACACCACAGTTCGATATCGACTATCGTGGCTGGAGTCTTTCTGGGGATTTCCTGCAGTGGAATTATGATGCCTATGAAGGCGGTTATCAGGTCATGCATATTAGCAAGAAACTTTTCCATTGGGGTGACACCTATGTTGTAGACATTATGCGACCACAGGATGATCTTGTGGGAGTAATGCTTGCCATTGCCCTGGATGCAGCCAAGTGCTCCGCTGATCAGAATAATCGGAATTCGATGTTATAATTCGCTATAAATAAAGGAAAGCCCGAAAATCATTAGGATTTCGGGCTTTCGCTTTTAGGATATTTAAAAGTGAGAGCAATTGGCATGCTCTGTTTTGCAATTTAAGTGCTGGCTTCGAACAACTCATTTGCCAGCCTTGACTGAAATGAATTATTCAGCCTTTTCTTCAACGGATACGAGCTCAATATCGAAGTTGAGTTCCTTACCAGCTAAGTGATGGTTGGCATCAAATGTAACCATGCCATCTTTCATTTCTGTAACTTCAGCCATGAACTGATGTCCATAAACATTTGTAAGCATAATTGTTTCGCCAACAGCGAGTTCATCTGTACCACCACCGAGCTTTTCCAGTTCGATTGAGAATACTGCGTCTTCCTGACGCTCGCCATAAGCTTCTGCAGGGGTGAGGTGGATTGACTTCTTTTCACCAACTTCCATTTCTACAACTGCCTTATCAAATCCAGGAATCATCATGCCAACACCAGCAACGAATTCGATTGGTTCGTTACGGTTGTATGATGAATCAAACTGAGTGCCGTCATTTAATGTACCTGTGTAATGAACGGCAACGTTCTTACCAGCGTTCTTTCCTTCGTAAATGATCTGCATTTCGCCACCGCCGCAGCTACCACAGCATCCGCCACATTCACCGTCGCAATCACAATCGCCGCCACATCCGCAGCCTTCGCCTTCTTCTTTTTCGCAATTAACGCCTTCAGAAGTGAGGTTGCCAAGAAGGTAGTTTGCAACTGCCTGGTCAACATTTCCTTCCTGACCAGAAACAACTGTGATGCCCATTGCGTCAAGAGCAGCCATGGCGCCGTCACCAACATTGCCACAGATGACAACATCAACATTCTTTTCTGCAAGGAAGCCAGCAAGTGCTTCGTGACCGTAGTCACCGGTTGGCTCATTCTTTACATCAATAACATTTCCATCTTCAATTTCATAAATCTTAAATTCTGAAGTCTTTCCAAAATGCTGGAAGACCTTACCATTTTCATAAGCAACTGCGATTTTCATAGGAACTCCTTAATATCATTCATAAATAGTCATGGAAAAACTCGAAGGAAATAGCCAGTAAATTGGTTTTTCCTTTTACGAGTCGGTTTATTATACATGGCGAAATAAAAAGTGCGCGTAACAATAGTTACACGAACTGTATTTCTTTCTATTTCGCAAAAGCAGAATCGTCAAAATAAGAAGGAGGAGTCCATGGATTGCCGTCCTGATAAATTTTGTTTTTACCGAAATCTTCGTATTGGGACATGGTATTTCTAGCGTTATAGCCAGTACCGAAGGCACAGTCGCTGGCATTAGCAAGGCTGTTTTCTCCCAGATTATAATCTGCTTTTACCTTGAACTGAAGAAAAGAATACTTGTCTGAAGTTATCGGAAGGCCAGCAAGTTTATCATTAAAATTAATGGTATGCTTACGCTAATTTACTAGATATGACATAATTTTTTCTTGTTTCAAATGGCATGCAATGTTAAAATTCCACATGGAAAAATGTTGTTTCATTTATTTAATTTCGTTATTTAAGGGAAAACGAAACTAAATAAACCGTTTTTAAGAAAGGGAATATGAATATGTCTACAAGAATTGCAGTTATGGGATATGGTAATCTTGGACGTGGTGTTGAGATTGCAGTAAAAGAAGCTCCCGATATGGAACTGGTTGCAGTATTTACAAGAAGAGATCCTGCAAGCGTAAAGATTATGACAGACAACGTTCCAGTTGTGAACGTTACAGAAATTGAAAATTGGAAGGACAAGATTGATGTCCTTATTATCTGCGGTGGTTCTGCTACAGACCTTCCAGAGATGACTCCAAAGTATGCAAAGATGTTCAATGTAATCGATTCATTCGATACTCATGCAAGAATTCCTGAGCACTTCGCAAACGTTGATGCTGCAGCCAAGGAAGCTGGTAAGATTGCAGTTATCTCATGTGGTTGGGATCCAGGTATGTTCTCACTTGCTCGTGTTTACTCAAATGCAATTCTTCCGGATGGCAAAGATTATACATTCTGGGGCAAGGGTGTTTCACAGGGACATTCCGATGCAATCCGTCGTATCGATGGCGTTAAGAATGCTAAGCAGTACACAATTCCTGTTGAGAGCGCTCTGGAAGCAGTTCGTTCAGGAAGCCAGCCAACACTTACAACAAGACAGAAGCATACAAGAGAGTGCTTCGTTGTTCTTGAGGAAGGCGCTGATGCTGCTCGCGTTGAGAAGGAAATCAAGGAAATGCCTAACTACTTCTCAGACTATGACACAACAGTTCACTTTATTTCTGAAGAAGAACTTCTTACAAACCATGCAGGAATGGCTCACGGCGGTTTCGTATTCCGTTCAGGCAAGACTGGTGTAAATAAGGAAAACAGCCACATCATCGAGTACAGCTTAAAGCTTGATTCTAACCCAGAGTTCACAACAAGCGTACTTGTTGCTTATGCTCGTGCAGCATTCCGTATGAACAAGGAAGGACAGTCAGGCTGTAAGACAGTTCTGGATGTTCCACCAGCATACCTGTCAAACCTTAGTGGTGAAGAACTCCGCGCTCACCTTCTGTAAAGTGCGACTTGTTTCCTTTTAAGTATGCAAGACATAGGACTTAGTCTGACAGACTGAGCCCTGTGTCTTTTTTCTTGTGGATTCTTTATAAAATAACAATAATTTCAATAGTTTTAAAAGGGGATATCCCATATATTTATATTACTGAGTAAGCGTATTTCTACGAATATTCCCCGACTTTTGGTGGGGAACCGAAAGGATATTTTATGAATATTTTAATTGGTTTATTACCTGCAATTATCTGGGGGCTGCTGCCACTGGCCATTACCCGTTTTGTAAAGGGCGGTCCTCTGGTACAGATTACAGGAATTGGTATCGGTACCACCATTGTTGCCATTATCACAACAATTATTGTTCGCCCAGAACTTCCTGGCACATTAGGCCTTATCCTTTGCTTCTTATCCGGCCTAACCTGGATGATCGGAACCTATGGCCAGATGTACAGTTTCAAGAAAATCGGTGTGTCCCGTGTATTCCCATTATCTTCTGGTGTGCAGATTGTAGGCAACGCTCTCTTGGGCTGGCTTGTGCTTCACGAGTGGGTGGGAGTAAAGCAGGTTCTCCTGGGCATGCTTTTCGTAGTTTTAATTATTGCCGGAATCATCCTTTGCAATAAGGAAGGAAAGAAGGCAAATGATCTTGGCGCGGATTCTGCAGATGGGGACTCTGCCGAGAAAATGCCAAAGCTGACCAAGGCAGAAGAGTTAAAGATTCTGCTTATGATTGCTCTGACATCCCTTGGCTATTGCGCATACTCCTTATTCCCTAAGCTTTCTGGAGCAGGTGCCATGAGCCAGACTCTTCCACAGGGACTAGGTATGCTGGTGGGAGCGGTGGTAATCTCCTTTGTATTTGGAAAAGAAAATCCATTCAAAATGGATAAGAAAAATATTAGAATTGCAAGTTGTGTTGGACTTTTCTACGGAATTGCCTCTCTGATTTTTCTGGTATCCATTGCAAGAAATGGTATGGTAAATGGATTTATCCTCAGTCAGCTGAACATGGTAATTGCCACTCTTTCTGGTATCTTCATTATTAAGGAAGCCCAGAAGGTTCCTTTATGGAGAACAGCGCTTGGCGTGATTGCAATCTTTGCTGGTTGTATTCTGATTCAGTTAATCTAAGTGAAAATGTGATGGCTAGGAAGATTTAAATTTCATCTTTATAGGAAACGCTGTATAATTGGCAAGGGGTTAGGAAAAGAAAGGGTAAAACTATGAAGATGAAAAAGGGATTGGCAATTATGCTGGGGCTGGCCATGTCCATGTCGCTAGCTGCTTGTGGGAAAAAACAGGGTGACAGTGAGGGAGTGGCTTCCACAGAGGCAGTTGAAGAAGCAACAAGTGAGGAAGAGTATCCGGGAACGGTGGATGACCTCACTGAATATATGAGCCAGGAAGAGATTAATCGTCAGCTTCAGATTCTGGCGGAGAACAAGGACCAGTGGGTGACATTGGGAGAAGGGGCAAGCACAGAAGGATACAAGTATGCTGTGGCGGACCTCAATCACAATAGTCGTCTGGATTTGATTGTTACTTCCTGCATGCAGGGTACGGGACTTTATTCCGTCAACGCATATTATGAAGTCTCTGAAGATGGTAAGAACCTGGTGAAACTCAAGGATGATCTTGAAGAGGGTACTTCCCAGCCTGACTGGGGAAATAGCCAGTATGTTTGCTCTTACGATACGGAAAGTAAAAAGTATACATACTATGTGAATGACACGCTTCTTGTAAGTCAGGGCGAATATGCCATGACTGATTATGCTCTGTCCATTGAGGATGATAAGATTAAACAGACAATTTTAGGTTCTCTGGATGTGGTGGAATCTCTTGACCAGGGGGCCACAGCCAGTGATGCGGATGCTGAGCAGAAAGTTACTTTTTATGATGCCAAGGGAAATGAAATTGACCAGGATGACTACCAGTCCTATGAGTCCTTCCGTAGTGAGACGGTGTCCATTGGAGAAGCTTTCTTCTACTGGGTAGATGCCAGCAAATGTCCTGAAGCAGTGGAGGGTGATTTCACGAAACTCACCCAGGATCAGTGGGTATCCTATCTTGCCTTATCCGCTTCCGGTTTCAGTGTAAGTTTCCGCTAGGAAGAAAATTGATAGAAATCAAATGAGGGAAATTATGAAAAAAGCTCTAAAGACATGCTTTCCATGGCCTTGGGAACAGCCCTATATATGTTTTTTGTACAAGCCATTTTCTAAAAATATCCCATATTATCTATGGATTTTCGACAAGTTCATTTGCCGGCAAAGGCCTGTGAATTTTGACTTTTACTACTATAAAACTTATAATTATTCAAAGATTTGCCTGGCCGCAGACTTTTGTTCTGCGGCTATTTTCTTTAAAAATATATCCACAATGTGGAGGCAACCTGAGGTTGCTCGATTCGGAGGAATAGAATGAAATTCGAACCAATTATCGTATCGCTGCTTGATACAGATCTTTATAAATTTAATATGGATCAGGTTATTTTCCATAAGCACACAGACCTGACAGGTAAGTACATTTTTAAGTGTCGTAATGAGAATGTGAAGTTCAATCAGGAAATGGTGCAGGAGATTTCTGACCAGATTGACCATCTCTGCAGCCTGCATTTCACAAAGGAAGAGCTGGAATACCTTCGTTCTATTCGTTTTATTAAGAATGACTATGTGGAATTCCTGCGCCTTTATCATCCACTTCGCGACTATGTAAGTTGTGGCCTTAATGAAGATGGAACTCTTGATCTTACAGTGACAGGACCTCTTTTTTCTGCTATGCAGTTTGAAATCTATCTGCTGGAAATCGTGAATGAGGTTTACTTCCGTTTTACCTATGACTATGACAAGCTGGTGGAATCTGCTCGCCGCAGGCTCAATGAGAAAGTAGCTGACTTCAAGGCTGGTAAGTACAATTTCCGTTTCTCAGAGTTTGGTTGTCGTAGAAGACTGTCCCGTGAGTGGCAGGACGAGGTGGTTCGTACTTTCAAAGAAGAGACAAATGTGATGACCGGAACTTCCAATGTTTATCTGGCCATGAAATATAATCTGACACCAATTGGAACCTATGCTCATGAGTATGTGCAGATGTATCAGGGGATTGATTCTATCCCACTTGCCTATACAAATGCAGCTGCCATGAAGGACTGGTATGAGGAGTATCAGGGTGATAATGGTATTGCCCTTACGGACACCATCACAACAGATCTCTTCCTTCTGGACTTCACACGTTCTTACGTAAATAACTATACAGGTGTTCGTCATGACTCTGGAGACCCATATGCCTGGGGCGACAAGCTCATTGATCACTATAAGAAATATGGCATTGATCCAAAGACCAAGACTCTGCTTTTCAGCGACGGCCTTGACTTTGAACGTGCCCAGAAGCTTTATGAGTACTTTAGTCCAAAGGCTCGAGTTGCTTTTGGTATTGGTACATTCGTATCCAACGATACAGATGAAGACCCACTGAATATTGTTATTAAATTGCAGTACGTAAATGGTAAGCCAGTTGCAAAAATCAGTGACACCCTGAGCAAGAACATGTCTGCCGACAAGGATTACCTGAGATACCTGGAGAGAGCAGTTATTTTCCGTCTCCAGCGTGATGAACAGATGCAGAACTGGCGCGTCGATTCCAAGAAAGCAAGTTCTGAACAGGAATAATCTTGCAGATGAGTTGTCCAGCAACGCACACTGGAAAAACTTGAAGTTAGAATTTTAAATGGCGCAATGGAGAAGGTGCTGTTTAAACTGGGAGAAGAAAAAAGAGGATTACATGAGAAGTAATAATAGAAGTATTATGGACGAGTTCCGTAAGGCAAGGCCGGACTATGAAGCCTTGCAGGAAATTGTTGTTCCTATGCTGGAGAAGGGCATTAAGAAAAGCGGACTTGGTGTACAGGGCATAGAGTCTCGTATTAAGAGACGTTCTTCTCTGGAAGAAAAATTAAATAGAAAACGTGATAAGTACGATGCCCTGGAGGATATCACAGATATTCTGGGCCTTCGTGTCATCACATTTTTCACAGATGATGTGGACAAGGTTGCCAAGGTGGTATCGGAGATTTTCCACGTGGATAAGATTCATTCTGTGGATCAGCGTGAAGTAATCAGTCCAACCAACTTTGGTTATCTCTCTTTGCATTACATTTGTAGTCTGCCTAAGGACCAGGAATTTCCTGAGAATCTGACCAGGATCCGTTTTGAAGTGCAGATGCGTTCTTCTCTGCAGCATACCTGGGCAGAAATCGAACACGACCTGGGTTATAAGAATGACTTTGGTGTTCCCAAGGGAATTACGCGAGAGTTCGCCCAGGTAGCAGGACTCTTAGAAGTGGCAGATAAGTGCTTCAGTGAAATCCGTGTGAAGATGAGTAATTACGAAGAGACCGTTCGTAGGGAAATCAGCGAAGATAAGGCCTATGATCTTCCTTTGGATACCATTTCTCTTCGAGAATTTATGCAGCATTCCAAGCAGTTCAATCTCTTTATGCAGGCCATATATGAGAGGGCAAAGGATGCCGAAATCATTAAGGTTTCCCCAGAATCTTATCTGGAAAACCTGGACCTCCTGGGTGTAAAGACCATTGGAAATCTTCTGGAGCTTCTGGAAAAGCAGCAGGCACATGCCCTTCAACTCTTCGAAGATATGCAGGCAGAATCAGAACTGGATGAAGTTGTAACTTCCATCGGTCTTTATCTGCTTTGCCAGGCTCGCCTTGTCTGGAGTTCCAAGAGTGAAAAGTCTATCTTGAATTATTTCAAGAAGACCACACGAAATGATGACCAGGCTGAGAGAAGAACCAAGAGAATTCTGGCTCTCCGCGAGGAAAAGCATGTGGGAGAAAAGAAGTCTTCCCAGTAAAAAAATATAAGAAAACCCACAGGTTGAGAAATCAACTTGTGGGTTTTGTTTTTTATTCAACTTTAGCAGACTGCTTTTGCTTTTTTCATAAAAGCCCCCTTTTATGTTTGCCAATACCTTCACGCTTTGCCCCTTACTAAAATACAGGCCTATAACTGTTTATAAAATCATTCCGGATTCCCGAATAATCTCATTTGCCTGGATTTTTAGTATGGCACTTCCTCAGAAAGTGGGAGTTCCAAAAGTTCTGGATTCTCAATCAGCTTCTTCAGAAGTTTTAATGTCTTTGCATAATAGTAACCGTCTGCAATTCTTTCGTCGATTGTCATGGAAAGCTGCAGTTCCTTCTTGGAATTGACCTTGCCATTGGAATCCACTGTGTTGATACGCTTTTTCTTACCGATTACAACAAAGATTGAATTTGTTCCCCAGTTCATCAGATGGTGATAACCAATATTCATTCCCAAAGAACCGAGATTTGTCAGAACCACGGAGCACTGATATGGATCAGTTGCGATAATGGACTGTGGCATCCAGCCGTGTCGGTCCGCCCATCTTGCGATAGCGCCAATCAGGTGCTTGCCAGGTAACTTCTGGATGAAGTTCATGCTCTCGGTAGACTCGTCAACGCTGGACTTACAGAATTCAATCTGCTGGCTGATTTTCTTATGCATGGATTCCAGAGTGTCTGTGTCCTCTGCAGGAATACGAGCTAGTGTCTCTTCGCCATTATCTGAAAAGGTTTTCTTTACAGTAAATGCAGCGGTGATGTCCTTTCTCTGATAAACATTTTTGTTAGCGATAAAGCGATTCATCTGCGGACGAAGACGAATGGTCTTCAGGCAGGCAGTGATTACCAGCTGGAAAATGTTGTACTTCACGTCAGGATTCTGGGCGTTCAGCTTCTTGAGGTATTCCTCCGTCTTTTCCAGATTACAGTGAATTGTCATGAATGCCTCGTTGTCGCACCTGTTTGGGTACATCAGAGGCATGATGTAGTGCATGGAATCCAGATCACGAATCAGGGTTCCATCTCTACGGTCTCCAAGTCTTCTCATAAAACCTTCTTTCTCTTGTGATATGTGAAGCGGCGCTCATAACCGGATTTCACATATCTAATAGCTTCTTAAAAATATTGCCACTCAGTATTTTAACATAAAAACCTGTACAAAGTGCGAATATCATGCACTTTATACAGGTTCTATTGATTTTATAATAAAATTATATACCCCAAAATTTACTGACTGTTTCCAGTTTCTGCAAATGAAATTGGTGTTTTTCTAAATTTTGGTAACCAGTAGGATTTTCCAAAAGCCACAATTTCACCCACCAGACAAACCGGAAGGGCGCAAATGATATCCGCGAAGGAATGCTGCTTTACAAAGCAGACAGATGCGCAGACACCAATGACGAAGAGAAAAACGAAAATTTTGAATCCGATTTTGGCATCTTTCTTTTTTAACCAGCCAGAAAGAACGGCTAATGAATAGGCAACATGCATGGATGGAAAAACACCAGTTGGAGTATCGGCAGCATAAATTCTTGCCAGCAGCCAGGTGGCGACATTCTCACGAGGCATTACTTCTGGACGCAGGTGCTGTACAGAAGGATAAAAGATATAGAAAAGGACACCAATCACCTGAACCGTGATGATAAATTTCTGGGTTCCAGAAAATGCAGGAATGTCATAAAGCAGAAAATAGAGCAAAGTGCCGAAGACCAGAACATACCAGCCCACATAAAAGACAATGAACCATTCATTGAAGGGAATGATATCGTCCATGTGGGTGTGAATCACGTGGCAGACGCTTTCTGGAATTAAATTTTCAGTTAGAAAATATGCAATAAAATAGGCAATCCAGCCAATGATGAGTAGTAAGTGTTTATACTCAGGGCTGGTGATATTTGAAAGTCTAACTTTTTTATAATCAACAACTGGTTTCTTCATGATAGGTCCCTCTAAATAGTAATTCTAATGATATTTCACTCAGTACTGCCTATGAGAATATGCACAACTCATTTGCAGGAAGGCTAGTTTGGACGAGCACTGCTTGGGTAATCTCTCTTCGGAATATTTGGATAAGGAACAACGGTGTGCAGAGGCAGGGCGTAAGCTATTTCTGAAATCTGATCCATGAGGTGATTGCAGATTCGCTCAGTTTCTTCCTTCTTATTTCGGTCTGGATCATAGTAGATAGGCTGGCCGAAAATGACTTTTTTCAGCTTTGGGCAGACGTACATAGGAACAAATGGCACGCTTTCCTTGGTCTGGCGGTAATACATCTTGGCCACATCCACAAAGCCACGCTGGAACTCGTGGACAATGTTGTTGTGCTCGTCGTAGCATTCCGGGAAGATAACCATGGAGGCACCATCCTGCATCTTTTCCACAGATTCCTTGAAGGTTTGCAGAACACGGCGGTCCTTATAAACTCCCACCGTGTAAGCGTTTCCAAGAAGCTCCACAGAAAGAGGAGCGATAATGTGACTCAGAAGCTTATAGAACCAGTGGGTCCACTTAGGCTTGCCGGACCAGAAGTCCTGAAAGGCGTAAGATGCGACTTCATCTCTATGCAGCATTTCTGCAATGCACCAGGAGAATCGGTACTTTGGAATGTAGAGTTCTGCGGCGATGGGACCCATCATATGGGAATGATTTCCTGCAATGATGCAAGGCCCATCCGGAAGATTTTCCACGCCAAGGGCTTCCAGCTTAGGGGTGAAAAACCAAACCCAGAATTTTACGAAACGATAGAAGGCGGAGCCTTTTCTATAGAATTTTTTACTAGTATCCTGAAATACATAAGGTTTAATCATAGTGTTATTTCTTTCCTGATGATTTATTCACAACGTCCTTATTTTAACACAAGCCCGCTGGGTGGAGCAAAGAAATAGAGGTGGGCAAAATTGATGAAGTGTGGTAAGACAATATATAGAATTTAGCTTGTCTACAAGAGTTACGCTTTATATAGAAAAGGAGAAAAAATATGCCTTGTACAACGATTTTAGTAGGAAGTAAAGCATCCTATAATGGCGCAACCATCATCGCTCGTAATGATGATTCTGGCGCTGGTAATTTTATGCCAAAGAAATGGGTGGTGGTAAATCCAGAAGAACAGCCAAAGACTTATGTTTCTGTGCTTTCTCATGTAAGAATTCCATTACCTGAGAATCCACTTCGCTACACAGCCATGCCAAATGCAGTTGCCGGAGAAGGAATCTGGGCTGCTGGCGGAATCAACGAAGCCAATGTTGGTATGACAGCCAGTGAGACCATTACAACAAATGAAAGAGTATTGGCTGCAGATCCTTTGGTGGAATATCAGCCTGCAGATAAGGAAAATGGTATTGAGGAAGTTCGTGGTGGAATTGGAGAGGAAGATCTGGTTTCCATTACTCTGCCTTACATTAAGACTGCCCGAGAAGGTGTCATACGTCTGGGTATGCTTCATGAAAAGTATGGAACCTATGAATCCAATGCCATTGCCTTTTCAGATGTGAATGAAATCTGGTGGTTCGAATCCATTGGTGGTCATCATTGGATTGCCAAGCGTGTGCCAGACGACAGCGTGGTAATTATGCCAAACCAGCTGGGCATTGATTACTTTGATCTGACAGATGCTTTAGGAGAAGGAGAGAACTATCTCTGTTCCAGGGATCTGGGTGAATTCCTTTTAGATAATCATCTGGCCCTGGAAATCGAAAATGAGGAAGATGAAGTGGGTGGTGCCTTTAATCCTCGCCTGGCCTTTGGTAGCTATGACGATTCTGACCATGTTTACAACACACCACGTGCCTGGTTCATGGCTCGCTACTTAAATCCAAATTCCTATGTATGGGATGGACCAGAGGCAGATTTCACACCAGAGTCTGACGACATTCCATGGGATCTGATTCCAGAACGTAAGATTACGTCTGAGGATGTGAAGTACCTGCTTTCCAGCCATTATCAGGGAACCCCTTATGACCCATATGCAGGCTATGGCGACCACAGAGAAAATGGAAAGTATCGTTCCATCGGCATTAACCGTACTGACTTTATGGGCATGATGGAAATCCGTCCAGATGCACCTGCAGAAACAGCCGGCATCGAATGGATTGCCTATGGTTCCAATGCCTTTAATACCATGGTTCCTTTCTTCGCCAACGTGCAGGACACACCTGCTTACTTTAAGAATACAAATGGCACAGTTTCCACAGAGTCCTTCTACTGGACCAGCCGCCTGATTGCAGTCCTGGCGGATAGCGGTTTCCCTAAGGCTCTCTTCTTCATCGAAGATTACCAGATGAAGGTACAGGCCAAGGGCCGTCAGATTATCAAGCGAGTTGAGAACGAAATCCTCTCTGCAAATGGACTTGGCAGGGATACAAAAGCTTCTGGCAAGAAACTGACAGCCAAGGCAATTCAGGAAAAACTGGCAGCTGCCAATGAAGAAATTGCAGCTATGGTAAAGAAGGAAGCAGAAAAGACACTGAAAAAAGTTCTGGATGAATCCAGCAATAAAATGAGAAATCAGTATGCAAGATCTGATGTATAGGGAGTAAATTTATTATTTGTATGTCCAGCTTACCAGCAATTTACTCCGCTAGCAGTCTGCCCACCAGCTTTACACAGTCTGCAGCGTCCGTTGAATAACCGTCTGCACCGATTTCATCTGCAAAGCTTTCTGTAACAGCAGCGCCGCCGATAACAACCTTGGCTGTGCAGTTCTTTTCCTTGCAAAGTTCTACAACATCCTTCATGCGCATCATAGTTGTGGTCATAAGGGCAGAAAGTCCGATGATGGATGCTCCCTTTTCCAGAGCGGTATTCACGATGTCCTCGGCAGGTACATCCTTACCCAGGTCGATAACATTGTAGCCGTAGTTACGAAGCATAAGGGCTACCAGGTTCTTGCCGATATCGTGTACGTCACCTTCAACTGTGGCAACAACGATGGTGGCCATATCCTTGGCATTTGGATCCTTTTCAATCTGTGGTTCAAGGAATGCAATGGCTTCCTTCATGGCATTGGCGGAAGCAATGAGCTGTGGCAGGAAGTATTTCTTCTGATCATAAAGCACACCAACTTCATTGATGGCAGGAATCAAGTAGTCATTGATGACTGCATCTGCCTTGGCTCCCTTAGTGAGTTCATCCTTGGATAAATCAACAATGGAATCCTTATCACCCTGCATAACAGCTTTGTAAACAGGATTGCTCTTTACAGCATCTTCTCCACTTGCAAGAGAAGTGCTTCCAGCGGCATTTCCGGCAGAAGCTACACCTGCACCAGCCACCACAGCACCAGCAGTAGCCCCATTTGCAGGACCGGCACCAGTAGAAATGGTAATCATGCCATTGTTGGCCGAAACAGTAACATTGCCGCTGAGGGTAAGACCCTCTGCAATCTTTTTATTCAGAATATCGCTTTCCAGACTAGCCTTCTTCTTTTCTTCACTTTCAGTGAAGTATTGCATTCTCTTAATATATCTAAGGTCTGAATCAGGCTTTGCCAGCAACATGTCAGAAGCAAAGGCACAGTTCATAAGTAGGTCCTGGCTAGGATTTGCGATGGCCATGGTCAGACCGCTTGCGATGGACATAACCAGGAAACTTACATTGATGTATGGACGGTTAGGCAGGCCAAATGAGATGTTGGAAAGTCCGCAGATTGTTGGAACCTTCAGGTCATCATGGCAGTGCTTAAAGGTGGAGATACAGGCCTTAGCAGCGTTAGCATCTGCGCCAATAGTGGCAACCAGACCGTCAACTACAATATCGTTATAATCCACACCCTGGTCATAAGCCATCTGGATGTGAGAATCTAAGATTTCATGCTTTTCTTCAATGGTCTTTGGAATTCCTTCATCCGAAACAGGAAGCAGGATGAACATGGCACCATACTTCTTTGCCAGAGGAATTAACTGCTTAAATTTTTCTGTTTCGCAGGAAATAGAATTGATGAGAGCACGACCAGGATATGCCTTCAGCGCGGCTTCGATAACTTCTGGGAAAGAAGAGTCGATGCAAAGAGGAAGGCTTGTTACAGCTGTAACCTCCTGAATAGACTTCAGCATCATTTCCTTTTCGTCAATACCATTTGTACCCATATTGATATCCAGGATAGAAGCACCCATGGCTGTCTGGTCCTTTGCCATCTGGCGAACCAGGCTCATCTTGCCTTCTCTCAGTTCTGCCTGGAGTTTCTTCTTACCGGTTGGGTTGATTCTTTCACCAACCACCAGGAAATTTCCGTCCAAATCAATTTCCACAGAGGCGCGTTCAGAGGTAAGAACACGACGCTTTTCTGTGCGAACAGGAACAGGTTTGCGGTTGCGAGCCACATCAGCCAGAGCTTTGATGTGTTCCGGAGTTGTTCCACAACAACCACCTACAATAGAAGCGCCAGCTTCCATCAGTTTAATCATATCTTCTGCAAAAACATCTGCACCCAATCTGTATACAGTCTTTCCACCCATGAGGATTGGAAGACCAGCATTTGGCTTTGCAAGAATTGGAACGTTGGCATAGTTGAACATAGTCTTTACGATATCAAGCATATCGTCAGGGCCAGTTGAACAGTTAAGACCCAGGCCATCCACGCCAAGAGAAGATAGGACAGTGGCAGCAACTTCAGGTGGTGTGCCATAGAGTGTACGGTGGTCTCTTTCAAAAGTAAGAGAAGCCAGGATTGGTAAATCTGTCACTTCACGAATGGCGAAGATGGCAGCACGAGTTTCCTGGAGACTCATCATTGTTTCAATGACGAAAAGATCCACGCCGGCGTCCACCAGAATCTTTGCCTGTTCTGTGTAAACATCAATGAGCTCATCAAAAGTCAGGTCACCCATAGGGTAGAGTTGCTGGCCAGTCATGGTAATATCACCGGCAACAAGAAGAGGCTGGTTGGCAAATGGGTTTGTCTGGCCTGCTTCAGTAGCTTCCTTCTTTGCTTCAGCAATTGCCTGCTTGGAAAGCTGAACCAACTGTGTGTTGAGTTCCACAATCTGGTCTGCCAGCTTATATTCTGCCAGCTTAATTCTGTTACCACCAAAGGTTGGTGCATAGAGAATATTGGTTCCTGCTTTCAGGAAATCTTTCTGTAATTCAATGATGGCACGTGGGTTTTCTGTAATCCACTTTTCTGGACAAACGCCGGTAGGCATGCCTGCCTTCTGCAGGTTTGTGCCTGTGGCACCATCTAAAATAACAATCTGTTCCGAACAAAACTTTTTAAATTCTTCGCGTGTCATGTTAACTCCTTCTTAAATATGGCCTTGCCTTGGTTGCTTGAAGTTCATTTCCTGAATGTAGGCTTCTTCAAATCCAGGTTCGTTGCCGAGAATAATCTCGTCAGCCCGGCGCGCAATTGCTTTGATTCTAGCATAAGTGAGACGAGAAGCGTTCTCGTTATTTCCTAGAGTGTGTTCTAACAGCTTGCTGGAACCGGCAAGGGAAGTGTTACCAACGGCATGATATTTCTTTTCATCCAGCAATTCTTCTGGAAGGAGACCGATGGTAGCTGCATCTTCGCGATTTAAATAATAACCGAAGCCACCTGCAATATAAACATTTTTGATGTCATGTATTGAAAATCTTGATTTACGAATTAAGGTTTCTACACCAGCGCGAATGGCGGCCTTGGCAAGCTGTAACTGACGAATATCATCCTGAGACAGGGTGATTAAATACTTTCTGTCGGTGTAGGACTTTTTGAAACCAAGCGGGAATCCCTTTTCAAAGAAAGCTGGGACAAAGGTTCCGTACTGATCCACCAATCTGTGTTTTACAAGATATGCCAGAATGGAAATGGCACCAGCACCAGTAATACCAGTGAGTTCTGTTTCACCAGGAATCAGATCGAAGTCGAAAAACTCCTCTGGATTTTCGTACATCTCTGCAGCCATGGATGGACGAATGACCTTCTTAGGATGGATTGCCTGGATAGCACCAGGGATTCCGCCTACGCCGTAGGTAAGGTTTCCGCCTTCAAAGGCTGGACCCACAGCAGTGGATGCCAGACAGAAATGGGAATGGTTACCCAGTACCATTTCTCCGTTTGTACCAAGATCCAGAAGGAGATTTACATCCTGACTTAAATCCATATCCAAATGATAAACACCGGCAATGATGTCAGCACCCACATAAGTTGTGAAGCCTGGCAGCACAATCAGGTCTGTGTCATCAGAGATTCCAGGGAAACTTTCTCCTAAAATGGTGGATGCGGTCATTTTTTGCAGACCCAGAGTTACTGGGTGGAAAGGATAGGAGCCAAGACCTTCAACGGATTGATGAAGAAGAAGGTGCTCCATGGTGGTATTGGCAGAAACAACAATTTTAATCAGTTCAAAATTGTCTGATACATTCTTTTTGGCTTTGGCCTGCTTTAAAAGGTTCTTAAAGAGTCTGTGGAAATCAGATATGGCCAGGGTCTGAAGGGAATCTGCCACTGTTTTCGCTGCAACAATACGGGATACAACGTCTGCTCCATAACCATTCTGAGAATTCAGGCAGGTGGCAGAGAAGGTTGCAGTCCTTGGCAGAGGAATGTTCTCTTCAGAAAGACTGGAAGCTTCCAGGTATAAACGCATGGCGATGGTGGTTGTGCCGAGATCCACAGCCAGGCTTCCTCTTGTATAGACAAGGGAATCTTCAGAACTGTCGGAATCATTATCTGCTTGCTCACTGGCAAATTCAGAAATGTCAGAATCCGCCAGATCCACCTGGTCGGATTCATTTGCTTCAATGGTGGAAAGATTCTGACTTGGCAGAGTGATGGTGACATTATGGTCGTACTTTGCCTGACAGGCCATGCGAACGCCATTTGAAATTTCGGATTCACTGAGCATGCGGAGTTCCACATTGCTGAGGGAGAGAATATCTACTTCCTCATTCAAAACCTGAACCTTACATTTACCGCAGGTACCATTGCCGTTACATGGTGCAGCAAGCTGGAAGCCAGCTTCCTGGATGCTGGTAAGCAGGTTCTTGTTGGCAGGACAGACAAGCTTGGAAGGCGGACTGTCCGGATTTGACGTCTCCGAATCCTTGGAGTCTGCCGGCTTTCTTGCAGGGCAACCTTCTCTCATGGCACAAGTGGTGCAGCTGGAGGCAAGGTATATTTCCTGACTTTCCGGCAGGGAAAATTTGGAAATCAAAGATTTGGCTGGCTTCATAACCCCAGCATCGTTAATGGATATTTTGAGTCCTGTATTTTCAATGAATTCTCTTACCACAGGAATATATTCGCTGGCGTCTGGTGCTTCGCAGGAAGTGATACCACGACCAAAGGACTGGGCGTAGGAAATGAGCTCTGGACGCAGAGCCTCTGCAAAAGCAAATAAATAAGAGTCAGACATGGCTGAAAAAAGTGCAGCTTCCAGGTCTTCGCCATCCTCGTGAAACCTGGAAATCTGGCGCTCCACCGCCTGACCTAATGTGGTGAAAAGAAAGAGAGTGTCTTCCTGGTCAGTGGCACCTAAAACGGCACGGGGCTGTACCAGTCTCTTCAGTAAGTCTGTATTTTCTGTGGCAAATGCATTTGCCTTCTCAAAACCAGGTAATTCTGGTTTGTAACCTGCGTAAAGCAGGGCATGCTGAATATCGAATTTGATATTCAGATTCTTGTCATTCATGATTCTGATTTCTTTCATGGAAATCCCCCTTAGAAAACTCCTTTTATTATACGCAGAGAATGGAAAAAAAGGAATAAGAATAGGTAATGATAGTTAACATAAATTTTTAGACGGAAGGCATAGAAAAAATGAATATTGGTCAAAAAATTCGTGCATACGATTCCCATGTATAGTAAAATCTTTTGTGTATGCAAAGTGCCTGCAGTAGCATGCAATTTTGTAGAATATGGCAAATGAGATGCTCTGGCATTTCCTTGGCCTCAGTAAAAGAAATTAGGAGATTTTTTTATGAAATTTAGACCATGTATTGATATTCACGATGGCCAGGTAAAGCAGATTGTTGGCGGTTCCCTGACAGATGGACAGGGAGCGGCAGAGAACTTTGTTTCCATGGCTGGCGCGGATTTCTATGGCTTTATGTATGCCATGAATAATCTGGAAGGTGGACATATTATTCTGCTGAACAAGGCAGGCACACCAGAATATGAAGCAGACTGTGAGCAGGCTCGTAAAGCCCTGAAGGCTTTCCCAGGCGGCTTTATGGTGGGCGGCGGCGTCACAGACGAAAATGCAAATGGCTTTATCCGTATGGGTGCCAAGCAGGTCCTTGTTACTTCCTTTGTTTTTAAGGACGGAAAGATTGACTATGATAATCTGAAGAAACTCATGGATGCCACAGGCAGACATCATATTGTGCTGGATCTTTCCTGCAGAAAGAAAGAAGACGGCAAGTACTACATTGTGACAGATCGCTGGCAGAAGTTTACAGACACGGAGCTGAACCATGAGACACTGACAGCCCTGAAAAAGTACTGTGTAGAATATCTGATTCATGCAGTGGATGTGGAAGGAAAGAAGCAGGGCGTGGACAAGGAACTTCTGGAAATCCTGGGTAGCTGGGAAAACGGAATTCCAATCACATACGCTGGTGGCGTTTCTTCTTTCGAGGATCTGGATACCATCAGGGAGATTGGACGTGGCAAGGTGGATGCAACCATCGGTAGTGCCCTTTCCATCTTCGGTGGCGACATGGATTACAACAAGGTTCTGGAATACTTCCAGGCTAATGCTTAAAGAGATCATACCGGTTCATTTTGCAAATGGACTGTGCAGATAAAAGGTTTTGTGTAGGTTGGGTAATAAAGTCCAGGCAAGTTCATTTGCACTGGGTAATTAAAGGGAGGAACTATGCGAAAGAGAAGGTTAGTGGCAGCGGCACTTGCTGCGGTTATGGGGATGAGTCTTGTGGCCTGTGGAAATACAGGGGCAGGCACAGAAAGTGCAGAGGTTGTGACAGAGGCAGTGGAGACTGCCAGTGATGCAACAGCTCAAGAGGCAGAAGCTACTGCGGAAGAAACAGCGGAAGAGGATAATTCTCTTCATGATGGGGATGCCATTATTGATATAAATTTTGATGATGCAGGAACAGGTAAGTTTGGTTCTTACATGAATGGTGGTTCCTGTGCCATTGCGAATGCTGGTGGCGAGCTGGCAATCGCCATTGGCGATGTGGGTGACCTGAACTATGCTAACCAGGCTTTTTATGATGGATTTGAACTAGTGGAAGGCGTTACTTATACTTACAGCTTTGATATTCATTGTGATATTGAGCGTGATATTGAGTACCGTCTGCAGATGAATGGTGGCGACTACCATGCTTATTTGGGAGATAACCTTTCCATTGGACCAGATGTTACGAATTTCTCTGTTGATTTCACCATGACAGAACCATCGGATCCAGCTCCTCGCCTGGTGTTTAATATGGGACGTTTCGACAACATGCCAGATACTGTGGAAGAGCATAAAATCTATCTGGATAATGTAAAACTTGTGGTAAAGAGTGCAGGAGATGCGGTAGCAGTGGAAGCACTTCCAGAAGCACCGAATGTAACAACAAGCCAGATTGGTTATGGCCTGGATGATGTAAAGGAAGTATTTGCCAAGGGCGATAATGAGAGCACCTTCGATGTGATGGATGCCAAGACCAATAAGTCCGTTTACAGTGGAACTTTTGGAAATGTGATTGACGACCAGGGTCTGGATGGTCATATGAAGCAGGGTGACTTCAGCGACTTCAAGGATGCTGGTACATACTATATCCAGACTCCTTCTGGTGAAAAGACTTACGAATTCACCATCGGGGATGGAGTTCTGGAAGATGCCTATGCAGATGCTGTAAAGATGCTTTACCTGCAGAGATGTGGTACAGAAACCACAGAAGGTATTGCTGGTGATTTTGCCCATGGTGTTTGCCATGATACAGAAGCTACGGTTTATGGCACAAATAAGAAGATGGATGTAAGCGGTGGCTGGCATGATGCTGGTGACTACGGCCGTTATGTAGTACCTGGTGCCAAGACGGTTCAGGACCTCTTCCTGGCTTATGAAGATTACCATGAAGAAAGAGATGACCTGGGTATTCCGGAAAGTGGAAATGGAATTCCTGATGTTCTGGATGAAGCAAGATGGGAACTTGACTGGATGCTGAAGATGCAGGATGCATCTGGTGGTGTTTACCACAAGGTTACCTGTGCCAACTTCCCGGAGACCGTTGGCCCTGTGGATGAAACAGATGAACTGATTGTATGTCCAATTTCAACCACAGCAACTGGAGACTTCGCTGCCGTTATGGCAAAGGCTGCTGTACTCTATAATGAAATGGATCCTGACTTTGCAGCCACAGCAAGAGCTGCCGCAAAGAAGGCATATGATTATTGCAAAGATTTAGATGATAATGATGGATTCAAGAATCCAGAAGATATTGCCACAGGTGAATATCAGGATTGGCAGACAAACGACGAAGTCTTCTTCGCAGCCACAGAACTTCTGCTGGCAGGTGAAACAGATGAGTCTATCGTATCCAAGGTAGAGGCTGGACTTGGTCTGGCAAATGGAACTGCCGTGGCTGATGCAAAGCCAAAGTATACTTGTGAATTTGGCTGGCAGGCAATGGCAGGATATGCTTACTATGATCTTGCCAAGTATGACGGTCTTATTGAAGGGGCTGACAAGTTTGCTGATTATCAAGAAGTAGCAAAAGCCAAGATCCTTTCCGCAGCAGATAAGGTAGTGGATAAGGCTGCAAGTTCTGGCTATCATATGACATTTGAAGATAGTTATTATTGGGGTTCCAACATGGAAATTGCCGATAACGGCATGAAACTTCTCATGGCAAATACCCTTTCTGCCGACGATAAGTACACTAAGCTTGCCGGGCAGCAGCTGAATTACCTGCTGGGTGCAAACCCTCTGGGTTACTGCTTCGTAACAGGTTATGGTACAGTGTCACCAGAAAATCCACACCACAGACCTTCACAGGTTCTGGGTAAGGCAATGCCTGGTATGCTGGTAGGTGGAGCGGACAGCAATCTGGAAGATCCATATGCCAAGGCTGTTCTTGCTGACCAGGCACCAGCCATGTGTTATGCAGATAATTCCCAGTCTTACTCAACCAACGAAGTAACAATCTATTGGAACTCCCCACTCATTTACCTTCTGAGTGCTGAGAAATAGTTTTCAGTGAATGAATGTGATAAAATAACAGCCTGAGAGTCATGTAATTTGACCTCAGACTGTTTTTAATTATTTTGACAAATGAGATTGCCAAGGCTTTTTGGGGCCTTGTTTAATAATGAAGGTTAAGGGGACAATGGACGACCAAGAATTAAGTAAGCTTCTTTCAGAGTACTTGCCAAGTGATGACACACCGGATTCTGATGTGGCTGCAGCCAAAGAATATGCAGGCAAAGATGTGACAGACAGCGTATTGGACAGGAATCCTTCATCCGTGGAAGACTTTGCAGAAGAAATCATTTCTGAAAAAAAAACAAATCCAGAAGACAATAAAATAATATTTGAAAATGAAGAAGCCCGTGAGAAAAAAGTTCCAGAGGAGAAAAATCCTGTGGTAGAAGAACAGGGGCTTGATTTTGATGGCTTTACCACCCTGATGGGGTTCGCAAAGCCAGAATCTGCGGAAACAGAAGCTGTTGAGAGTTTTATGTACGGAACTGGCGAAGAATCCAAGTCTGCTGAAAGGCAGGTCGAGCAAGATCGAGAAGAAAGAACGCAGGAAGACAGTGGCTTGGATACTGAAAGCAGTTTCTTCCATCGCAACTGGTCCTGGCTTTTTGCATCAGCTCTTGTCTTTGTTTTCATGCTGGTGTTCATGATTGCTGGCCAGATTGGTCCCTTTGGTAGTAACTCCTTAACACTGATTGATAGCATGCACCAGTATGTTCCATTTTTCAGTGATTTTCAGGATAAGTTAAAAACAGGTGGAAGTCTCTTCTATACCTGGGATGTGGGCGGTGGACAAAACTTCCAGTCTCTTATGCTGTATTATATAGCATCTCCAATTAACTTTATTCTGGTATTCTTTAGCAGAAAAGCAATTCCTGGCGTCATGTCTGCCATCATTGTTGGAAAGTTAATCTTCAGTGCAGGAAGTTTTGGTTATTACCTGTCCCGTCGTAATAAGAAGATTGTTAATTCTCCAATGATTACGGCCTTTTCTGTGGCCTTTGCCCTGAACAATTACATGGCAGGTTACTTCTGGAATATTATGTGGCTGGACTGCATTATGGTCTTTCCGCTGATTATGCTGGGATATAAGAGACTTATGCGAGACTCAGATCCTCGCATGTACACTCTGGCACTTTTTTACAGCCTTTTCTGTAATTACTATATTTCCTTCATGATTTGTATTTTCCTGGTGCTTTGGTTCTTCTGCACAGGACATAAGAATGTGAAGAAGTTCTTTACAGATGGACTTAAGTTTGCTGCCTGCTCACTTCTTGCAGCAGGTATGGCAGCCTTCTCTTTACTCATGGCATATCTTGCCATTATGAAGACAGCGTCTGCTGGAAAGGGACTGCCAGAACAGGCTTGGTATCAGAATATTTTCCTCCTATTGAAGCAACAGCTTTTCCTGAGCCGGCCAATTAACAATGATAATTTTGATGGAAATGCCAACCTCTATTGTGGAACACTTACCTTTATGTTGTTTTTTATCTATCTGGTTTCCAGCAAGATTTCCTTCATCGAGAAAGTCAGAAAGACTATCTTAATAGCCATTCTGATTCTTTCCATGAATTCCACTGTGCTGAACTTTATCTGGCATGGATTCCATGATCAGTACGGAATTCCAAATAGATTTTCATTCCTTTATATTTTCATTTTATTGGAAATTGGATTTGACACTCTGGGACGTCTTAGAAAGACGGGAGGACTCCTACTTCTGGCAGGTCTTTGCCTGTCCTCAGCTTTCCTGGTTTTGACAGCGGGATATGCAGATCTTTCGGGCTACCTTGGCCATGTGCCAACTCTATTAATTACCGTGGCACTTATGGTGACCTTTGCAGTCATCCTGCTGATGATTGCCACGAAGAATATGCAGAAAAAGACTGGTTCTATTTTACTTGCCAGTCTCTTTATCCTGGAAATCTTCGTGAATGCCGGTATTGGTTTTGGCATGAATGGGGTGGCAGATGCAGGATACTATCTGGGAAATACAGAAAGTATCCAGAATGCGGTGTCCTTTGCAAATCAGGAAGAGAGAGGCCTGGACAACTCATTTGCCAGAGCGGATATGGTAAATCCTCGTATGTTGGATGAAGCTACCTTCTCCAATATGAAGAGCCTGGGAACTTTTTGTTCCACGGTTAGAGGGGATATGGTTTCTGCCATGGCTAAGTTCGGCTATTATACCGGCGCCAATGAGTATCTCTATAGTGGTGCCAGTCCTGCCAGCGATGACATTATGGGTGTTCGCTATATCTATACTTGCGACGGAGATTATTATCCAAAGAAGTATATGTATTCCAAGATTTATGACCGGGAAGGGGTGCAGATTTATGAAAATGAAGATGCCCTTCCAATTGCTTACGCGGCCAATGACACGCTGCTTGATTGGGATGTGGAAGCCTATCATGCAGCGGACAATCTGAATAAATATGTTCGCATGTCTGCCGATATGGAACCGGTTTTTGTGGATGAATATCCAAGTCTTACAACGGATGGCAAGGATTGCTCTTCCTGGATCGGCGAAGACGATAAGCATGTGATTTCCTATAGAGCCAGCGGAAATACACCTCCGATTCTAAATATCTATTTCACAGTGAAGGGCAGTGGTGATTACTTTGTGAACCTTCGTGGAAATGGCATTGAAAATGTGACCTACAGCCTGAATGGCCAGCAGATCACATCCGACAGATATCAGCTTCAGCTCTTTGATCTGGGCAATCTGGCAGACGGGGACGAGGTTATGCTGTCTCTCAAGTTTGCTTCCTATTATTCGCCAAGTGGCACAATTCCCGTGGATGTAAGCCGCACCATTCCTGAGAATCTGCAGGCCTATACCCAGAAGATGGCTCAGGGTGGACTTGTGGTTTCCAAGTGGACAGATAATTCCCTGACGGGAAGTGTGAATATTGGCAGCAATCAGTTCCTTATGACCACCATTCCTTACGATGAAGGATGGAGCGTCTGGGTGGACGGACGGAAGATGGAGACCGAGAAAGTGGTTGGCGCCTTCCTGGGAGTGGAACTTCCTGAGGGTCAGCATGAAGTTGTGATGAAGTTTATGCCTCAGGGCTTCTGGCCAGGCCTGCTTGCATCCGCCTTCTCTTTCCTGATTTTCATCATGACCTGGGTCATTTATTGCCGTCATAAAAGGGAAAAGGAAGCCTGATCTCCCTGCAAATGAACTGCGCAAATGTCATTTGCAAGGCTGTCAATGAGGTGACAAAAATGTTGAAAATCGGTCATTATTTCATTGACCGACCAAGTATACTAAAGTATAATTTACAGATGGAGAAGTCTATTCTCCATCTGTTTTATGTTATGAAACAGTGGCCGTCTGAACCTGAGAAATTCAGACTGGCTTTGGGGTAAAGGACCTGCCTTCACAACATGAGTGGGCGTAGGAAATAAGGCAAAAGGGGTGTAAGTTCATGAATCAACTTAAGAAAATGGAGCCTCAGAAACTGGGTCTCCTGACAGCAGTCGTTGTCGCAGTTTTAGGTGTTATCGCAGTCATTGCGCACAAAGCACCAGTTGTAGGAATTGTCATCTTAATCCTGCAGGCTGCGGCCGTATTTTTTGTGATCTCTTCTGGATCAGGACAGGCACAAGAAAAATCTCAAAGCGATAAGTATCGCAAACTTTTCCGTAATCTTCCAATTGGATTTGCTCAGGCTAGAATCGTTACCGATGCAGCTGGGGATATTGTGGGCTATCAGGTGGTTGACGCCAACAATACATTTGGCTCATATTTCAATCTGGACCAGGAAGAGTTTTTGAACAAGATGCTTGGAGACAGTAAGATTGAAGTCCTTCAGGACATCAATGCTTGGTTCAAGGCTTACAATACATCAGGTACTAAGGAAGGCGACCTGATGAATGTTGAAATTACCATGGAAAAGCTTGGTAAGATTTTCAACACCGTTATGTATAAATCAGAAGCTGATTACATCAACATGGTAGTAATCGATGTAACAGAGCAGAAGGAAACAGAAGCTAAGTTGTCTAAGGCAATTGAAGATGCAAATGCTGCTTACAAGACACAGGCTGAATTCCTTGCAAACATGTCCCATGAAATTCGTACACCTATCAACGGTATCCTGGGTATGATCCAGCTTACTCTTATGGGTGATGACCTGCAGGCAGATTACAGAGATAATCTGATTACTGCAAAGAATTGTGCAGATAACCTGCTTCGTCTTATTAACGATATCCTTGATATCTCTAAGCTGGAAGCTGGTAAGTACAAGATTAAAGAAGAAATCACAGATATTAAGGCAGCTATTGAAGAAACAGTTGCTGCTCAGGTACCTGCGGCTGATGTTAAGGGCATTGAGCTTAACCTCAACTTTGGTAATAACATTCCTAAGCTTGTTCGAGCTGATGGACAGAGAATCCAGCAGATTCTTAACTGCTTACTTTCAAACGCTATCAAGTTCACATCCGATGGTGGTGTTCGTGTAAAGGTTGCAACGATTGATCAGTCAGATTCTCCTGATACCGTACTTCTTCGCCTGGCAGTATCTGATACAGGTATTGGTATTTCAGATGCAAACATGAGTAAACTCTTCATCCGCTTCTCACAGGTTGATGGATCGGATACTCGTAAGTATGGTGGTTCTGGTCTTGGACTTGTTATCTCTAAGCAGATCACAGAACTTATGCACGGTACAATTACCGTTCAGTCTAAGGAAGGTATCGGTTCAACCTTCATGGCTGAAATTCCTCTGAAGGTAGTAAAGAAGGCTGAAGCAGACGCTAAGGCAAATGAAGAAAAAGAAGAAGACAAGGCTGTCTTCTCTATCAATAACGCAAACGGTAAGAACAAGAGAATTCTTGTTGCTGAAGATGAGCCAGTTAACCAGCAGGTTATCGGTAAGCTCTTAGGTATGGCAGGCTTCTCCTATGATATTGCTGAAAACGGTGAAAAGGCCGTTGAGCTCTACAAGGAAAAGAAGTACGATGCAGCCCTCTTTGATGTGCAGATGCCAGTTATGGATGGTATTGCAGCAACACAGGAAATCCGTAAGATTGAAAGCGCTAAGCATGCAAAGCGTCTTCCAATCATCGCTGTAACAGCAAGAGCTATGTTTGGTGATAAGGAACGTATCATGCAGAATCAGCTGGATGATTACGTTGCTAAGCCATACAACTTAAATACAGTGGTAGATACTCTGAATAAGTACATCGACCTTTCAGGCGATGGCAGCGGTGCTGCGAAGGAGAATCCCCGGAGCGGCAGGGAAGCAGTAAAAGCAGAAGCTGTTAAGGAAGAGGTAAAACCAGAGGACAAGGAAGAAAGCACAATGTCTTTCGAAGCAATGGGTGAGGAAAGAGCCAAGAAGGCAATGGAATCCTTCTTCGATATTCCAGAAGAAATGGAAGCTCCAACTCGTGTAGACCTGGATGAAGAAGTTGAAGAAATTCAGGGACTGAGTGAAGAGGAAGCTGATCTGGAAGGAAATCCAGATGGCGTAACGGATGTTCTGTCAGATGCTAAAACAGATGTGCTGGCAGAAAAAGAAAAGTAAATAAATTAGTAATGCAGGGCGCTCGCACCTAAGTGTGGGCGCCTTTTTTGAATTCATCTGCCCAGCCCGGAAACTAGAAGCAAAAACTGGCAACAGGAACAAAAAAGCGACTGGCCGAAACCAGTCGCTTCTATTTTTCATGTATTAAGCATTCTCCAGCTTAGCAATACCAGCATCGATTCTTGCAAGGGATTCTTCCTTGCCAAGGATTTCCATAAGAGCTGTAGCTCCGCCAGGTGTAGCTGCCTTACCAGAAAGTGCTGTACGAATTGGCCACATAACAAATCCTGTCTTGTATTCATGTTCAGCGCTGAACTGCTTGAGGAGTTCGAAGAGAGCATCGTTGCTGTAATCATCCTGAGCAGCAAGAACTGGACGAACTTCTTTGAGAAGTGTCAGTGAGTTTTCAGGATTAGCCTTTGCCTTCTTGTTGTTGTACATAGCGATATCGTATTCAGGAACTGCTTCGAAGAAGTCAATCTGCTCAACGATGTCAGGGAAGATTTCAATACGTGACTGAACCATTTCAGCAACCTTCTTGAAATCGATATCCTTCTTAACTGTTTCCTTCATAATAGGAAGAGCCTTCTCGTAGAATGCATCGAAGTCCATCTTCTTGATGTACTCGCCGTTCATCCACTTAAGCTTTGTCATATCAAGGACAGCATCAGACTTTGAAACTCTGTGGTAGTCGAATGCCTTAACCAGTTCTTCCAGAGAGAAGATTTCCTGATTTGATTCAGGAGACCAACCAAGAAGAGCAACGAAGTTAACAACTGCCTCAGAAAGAAAACCCTGCTCGATGAGATCTTCGAAGGAAGAATGACCAGAACGCTTAGAAAGCTTTGCGTGGTTCTCATCTGTAATCAGTGGGCAGTGAATGTATTCTGGAACATCCCAGCCAAATGCAGCGTAAAGTCTGTTGTACTTTGGAGCAGATGAAAGGTATTCCTTACCACGAACAACGTGAGTGATACCCATAAGATGGTCGTCAATTACATTTGCAAAGTTGTATGTTGGGAAACCATCAGATTTGATGAGAATCATGTCATCCAGCTCTGAGTTTGGAACAGTGATTGTTCCGTAAATGTCATCGTCGAAACTTGTTTCACCCTCTGTTGGGTTGTTCTGTCTGATTACGAATGGCTTGCCTTCGTCCAGGTTTTTCTGAATTTCTTCCTTAGAAAGGTGCAGGCAGTGCTTATCGTAATGAGTGATTTTCTTTGTTACGCCATCGATAACGATTTCCTGTTCCAGAGATGCAAGACGCTCATCATCACAGAAACAGTAATAAGCTTCACCCTTTTCGATGAGCTGCTTTGCGTATTTCATGTAGATACCCTGAGCAAGTCTTTCAGACTGTACATATGGGCCAACGCCGCCGCCCTTATCTGGACCTTCGTCCCAAAGGAGACCTGTTTCTCTCAGTGTGCGATAAATGATATCAACAGCACCTTCCAGCTCACGCTTCTGATCGGTATCTTCGATACGAAGGATGAAATCGCCGCCTTCGTGCTTCGCAATAAGATAAGCGTACAGTGCAGTACGCAGGTTACCAACGTGCATTCTGCCTGTTGGAGATGGTGCAAAACGAGTTCTGATCTTTGCCATTTTTATATGCTCCTTATTTTAAATTCAATCCTTAGATTTCCCGGGAAAATTATCTTGGTCCGAATGACTGCGAGCTAAGTGTTTATTGGGAAATCCGCATCCCGTAGTATATCATTCTGCCTATTTATAAGCAATAGAGAAGAGAAAGGGCCTATAAAAGTTCTGGCAAATGAACTGCGCATAAATCCTTTCCCAGCTTCAATCTATAACCGATTATGTGAGAAAAGTATAGCCTTGGCCTTGGAAAACTATAAACCCTTCGTTATAATAGGTTTTAGATTAGTTAGTATTTCGGAGGGACATTATGTTAGTTTCAACCAAAGGTCGTTATGCCTTAAGTGTAATGATTGATTTAGCAGAACACAATTCTGGGGAGTTTATTCCTTTAGTAGATATTGCAGACAGACAGGATATTTCTGAAAAGTACTTGGAGAGTATTGTATCAAAGCTGAGTCGTGCAGACTTGGTGGAATCTCTTCGTGGTAAGGGTGGCGGATACCGACTTAGTCGTCAGCCAGAACTTTATTCTGTATATGAAATCCTTAACTGCACAGAAACTTCTTTAGAAGCTGTATCCGATGTTTCCAGCAAGAGAACTGACACAGCCATTGCTTCTGAAAAGGTGGTTAATATGTGGAAGGGACTGGACGAAAAAATCGTTGGTTACCTGAAGAGCGTGACTCTGGATGAGTTGGTGGATAACGGTGGAATGTACGACTTCGTTATCTAATGGTAAAGTATCATAAATAGGGAATATTAAGAAAGAAAGCAGAAGAAAAATCTGCTTTCTTTTTTTGCGTAGAATTGCCGGATTTTCATGGGCCAGTCTGTTATGGATTCATTGAAAAGAGGGATTTATTGTAGTATACTGACACGGTAATTATGATAAAAATGGGTAATTGACCGTTTGCGAAGGAGAAGGGGAATTTCCATGGCTGAATTTTTTCAAAATCTGAATCAAGCAACCTTAATGGTTCTTATTTTTGCGGCTGTTTTATTAGCCTTCCTGATTGTGCTGATTGTTGTAACAGTCAAAGTAACAAAAATGGGAAAAGAAGATAAAAAGAAAGCAAAGCGTACACAGGAAGATGACGACCTGATGGCGGTAGCGGAAGAAGCGCTTCGTGAAGAGGTGGCAGATCGTGAGTCAAAGCGCGATATGACCGATCAGCTTGTGGCAGAAGCAAATGATGCGGTGGATGCTGCAGGAAACGATGACTTCGATGAAGAAATCGGCGCTGAGGACGATAATATTGATGAGTTCTTTGATGAAGAGGACGAAGATCAGAAAGAAGCAGAAGAAGAGACAGAGGAAATTGATGAGGATACTGAGGATGTAATTCCTGCATCTCTTAGAGATAGCTCTGCTGCTCTGGAATATGCTGCTGCCAGTGCAAAGGCAGATGCAGAAGAAGCTGCAAATTCTGATATTGATGCTCGCATCAGTGCTAAGGTAGATGAAGTAATTGCTTCAGAACCAACCAATAAGCTGGATACAACAAAGATTGAAGAAGCTCTTAAGCAGTCAGGCAAGCTTGGAACTGACAATGCAGAAAGTATTGTTCGCGCCAAGGAACGCGCTGAGTCACCAGAGTACGATGCAACCTTTGATAGTGCCTTCGTAGAAGTTGATACAAAGGCTCTTGCAGCGGAAGAAGCAAAGTCTGCATCAATAGTTGGATCCCTTGATGTAAATGAGGTGCGCGCAAGACTTGCAGAAAGCGGAAAACTGGATGCGTCTGAAAACGAAACAGCTATTCTTTCAGAGAAGGTTGAAGAATTTGATGAAGATTTAGCTGAGAAGACAGATGAACTGACTGGCGAAACCCAAATTCCAGAAGAGTCTGATGAAGTATCTGAAGACCTTGGGGATGAAGCTCTGGACGAAGACCAGAATGCGGAAGTAGAAGACGAAGAAGATGATGAAGACTTCTTTGCAGAGGATGATGAAGAAATTTCTGAAGAGGCAGTTGCGCAAGCTCCTGCAGTAGCACCTACCGTTGCTCCAATTGATCTTTCAACAATTCCTGAGACAGATGCAACTGGCAAGATTACAGTAAATCCTGTAAATCAGGTAAACATCAATACAGTTAATAATGATGCAACAGTAAATACAAAGAATCCAAACGCTGGTATCAATGATATGGGCGAGATGAAGGAATTCCTTGCAGAGAACCCTGTTCCTCAGAAGAAAAAGAAGAAGATTAAGAAGAAGGACAAGAAGTTCGAAGAAAAGTTCGGCCTTCATGGAGATGAAATTCCAGTTGCCCGTTACTTCTGGTATAACAATCAGGATATTGAAGAGCTGACACGTAAGGAAGACATGTACTTCTACTGCCATTACTTCGATAGTCCGGATGAGTCTATTATTCCTCTGGTTACTGAAATGTACGACTGTGCATTTGTACGTACAGAAGAAATTCAGAAGATTGCTTACGGTATCACATTCCATTCCATGGGAATGAAGGAAATCCTGAAAGCTCAGAATAATGTAAGCTTTGATCGTAACAAGGCGACAAAGGAACCTACAGTAGCTGATCTTCAGGAAATCTATGAGAAATGGTGTGGTTATGTAGATAACTTCTTAAAGATTATCGTAATCAATGCTCCAGATGCAATTGAAGAATATATTAAAGAGAAGCTTTACGAATATGGACATGAGGATGTAGAAACTCTTCTTTATAGCCCAGAATAAGCTGAGAAAAAACAACCTTAATACTCACCATCGAGCCGCCAGGCGAGAGGGACTAGTAAGCCACATTTCTACTATTGACTTTATAGGAATGGTGGCATAAACTGTCACTTGCATGAATTATATGCAATCTTTAATAAGAAAAAAGCAATGAAGGTGCAACAAGTGTACGGAATCGCTGAGAGAGACATCGGGTCACCGGCTGAAAGCCTGATGGAGTAGAGCGTACATCATTTTCACACTGGAGCTGCAAGGGTGAAATAATAGTAGTCCCTGCCGTATATGCGCGTTAAGCAAAATGAGCGTCGAAGGAGATGCAAATGAGATGTGCCAGTATTTAAATACAGGCAGGTTCATTTACACAGTTCGGAATTAGGGTGGTACCGCGTAGATTATTACGTCCCTCTTCTGCAATAGCAGAGGAGGGATTTTTTTTGTGCGCTAGCTGAGCCACACACGAGGAGATATCATTCTGTTGGCGAGCCACGCACGAGCCCCAGGCAATCTCATTTGCCTACCCATAAAACACGTAAATTATTTTGAGAAATCAAATTAGGAGGAAAGAAACATGAGCAGAAGTCTGCAGGAAATCAAAGACGAAGTTGCACAGAAGATTGCTGAAGCAGTTGATGTAGAAACACTGGATGCGATTCGTGTATCCGTTCTTGGTAAGAAGGGTGAACTCACTCAGATTTTAAAGGGAATGAAGGACCTGTCACCGGAGGAGAGACCAAAGGTTGGTCAGCAGGTAAATGAGGTTCGAAAGGTACTGGAAGACAAGATTGCTGAACAGATGGCATCTTTGAAGGACAAGCTTCTTCAGGACAAGATGAAGAGAGAAACAATCGACGTAACACTTCCAGGTACACGTGCCATCAGAGGCCACAAGCATCCTAACCAGGTAGCTCGTGAAGCTCTGGAAAAGGTATTCATTGGAATGGGCTATGAAATCGTTGATGGTCCTGAAGTTGAGTATGATAAGTACAATTTTGAAATGCTGAATATTCCAGCTAACCATCCTGCAAAGGATGAACAGGATACTTTCTATATTAAGAGAAATCCGGAAGATACGGAGAATGATATTCTTCTTCGTACACAGACATCTTCTGTACAGGCTAGAATCATGGAAGGCGGTAAGCTTCCTATTAAGATTCTTTCACCTGGTCGTGTATTCCGTGCCGATGAAGTTGATGCAACACATTCACCTTCTTTCCATCAGGTAGAAGGACTTGTAGTTGGTAAGGATGTAACAATGGCAGACCTGAAGGGAACTCTTGATCAGTTCGCTCGTGAGTTCTTCGGTCCTGACACAAAGACAAAGCTTCGTCCTCACCACTTCCCATTCACAGAGCCATCAGCTGAAGTGGATGTAACTTGCTTCAAGTGCCATGGTAAGGGATGCGGCGTATGTAAGGGTTCCGGTTGGATTGAGATCCTTGGTTGCGGTATGGTTCATCCACACGTTCTTGAGATGTGCGGTATTGATCCAAACGAGTACTCAGGTTTTGCATTCGGTATCGGTCTTGAAAGAGTTGCATTGTTAAAGTATGAAATAGATGACATGAGACTCTTATATGAAAATGATATACGTTTCTTAAGCCAGTTCTAAGTAGAACGGCAAAGAAGACAGATTCAACAGCGCTCGCAAGATTGCCGTTCTTTGTATATTTGTTTGAAAAGGAGATAACAATGAATACACCAATTTCTTGGATTAAAGCATACGTTCCTGATCTTCCTTGGGTTCCAGGCTCAGTTGAAGCATCAAAGGAATTTGCAGATAAAATTACACTGTCAGGTTCTCACGTTGAGAACTATGACGTTCGCGATAGCAAACTCGATAAAATCGTAGTTGGTAAGGTTCTTTCAGCAGATCCTCATCCAGATTCAGATCACCTTTACATTTGTAAGGTAGAAGTAGGACAGGCAGAGCCTATTCAGATCGTAACAGGCGCTCCTAACACATTAGAGTGCGTAGGCAAGTTCGTTCCTACAGTTCTTGATGGCGGTAAGGTTGCAGGCGGCCACACAGGCGGCGACCAGCCTAAGGATGGCATCAAGATTAAGGCTGGCAAACTCAGAGGCGTTGAGTCAAATGGTATGATGTGCTCAATTCTCGAGCTTGGCGGAGAAAAGGAACTTTTCCCGGAAGCACCAGAAAATGATGAGAGATACCCACAGGGTGGCTTATATGTATTCCCTGATTATGTTGATGTGAAGGCTGGTGACGATGCAGTTGCGGCCCTTGGTTTCAACGATACAGTTGTTGAATATGAAATCACATCTAACCGTGTAGACTGTTTCTCAATCCTTGGTATGGCAAGAGAAGCTGCTGCTACATTTGATGTAGACTTCGTTCCACCAGCAGTAGAAGTTAAGGCTTCATGCCCAGAAAAGACAAGCGACCTCATATCAGTTGAGATTCAGGCTCCAGATCTTTGCAAGAGATATATTGCTCGTGTTGTAAAGAATATCAAGCTTGCTCCATCACCAAAGTGGATGCAGGACAGACTTCGTGCACAGGGCATTCGTCCAATCAATAACCTGGTTGATATCACAAACTATGTTATGGAAGAAATGGGTCAGCCAATGCACGCATTCGACCTTTCTACAATCGCTGGAAATAAGATTGTGGTTCGTCGCGCCATCGATGGTGAGAAGTTCACAACTCTTGACGGTCAGGAAAGAGTTGTTGATTCGAATACACTGATGATCTGTGACGCTGAAAAGGAAATCGGTATCGCTGGTATGATGGGCGGACAGAATTCAATGGTTACAGATGATATCCAGACACTTCTTTTCGAAGCTGCTACATTTGACGGAACAAACATTCGTCTTTCAGAGAGACGTCTTGGCCTTCGTACAGATGCTGCTGGTAAGTTCGAAAAGGGTCTTGATCCAAACCTTGCTAAGGAAGCAATGGACCGTGCATGTCAGTTGATTGAAGAACTTGGCTGCGGTGATGTTTGTCAGGGCGAAGTTGATGTTTACCCAGAACCAGTAGAAGCATGGAAGCTTCCATTCGAACCAGAAAAGATGAGCCACCTTCTTGGAATCGAAATTCCAGTTGAGAAGATGCTTCATATCTATGACAGACTTGGTCTGACATACAATAAGGAAGATAACACACTGACAGTTCCTACATTCAGACAGGACCTGAGATGCATGAACGATCTTGCAGAAGAAATCGCTCGTATCAATGGTTATGATGAAATCGAAGCAACACTTCCAAAGGTAACTGCTGGTATCGGTGGTATCACATATGAAGAGTCAATCAACAGAATGGCTCAGAATATTATGGAAGAAAACGGATTCTCACAGGGTATGACATACTCATTTGAAAGCCCTAAGGTATTCGATAAGCTTCTTATTCCTGCAGATGACAATATCCGCAATGCGATTACAATCAGTAACCCACTTGGTGAAGATTTCTCAATCATGAGAACACTTCCTTTAAATGGACTGCTTACATCTCTTTCAACAAACTTCAATCGTCGTAATAAGAACGTGAAGTTATATGAGATGGCTAAGGTTTATCTGCCAAAGGCTCTGCCGCTGACAGAACTTCCAGATGAAAAGGTTCGCCTTGCAGCTGGTTTCTACGGAGAAGGCGACTTCTTCACAATGAAGGGTGTTGTAGAAGAACTCTTCGCACATATGAATATTAAGGATATGGAATTTGAACCAACATCTTCTTATCCATTCCTGCACCCAGGTCGTCAGGCAGCAATCAAGAAGGGGGGAAAGCTTCTTTCAGGTTACATTGGACAGCTTCATCCAACAGTTGCTGAGAACTATGGTATGAAGGGCGAAGTTTATATCGCTGTTCTGGATATGGATTCCCTTGCTAAGTTCGCTGACTTCGATATCAAGTACACAAGCATCGCTAAGTTCCCTGGTATGAGCCGTGACCTTGCTCTTGTTTGTGACAAGACTGTATACGTAGGTGAAATCGAGAAGACAATCCGTAAGACTGCCGGTAAGCTTCTTGAAACTCTGGATGTATTCGATGTTTACGAAGGAGATCAGGTCGCAGCAGGTAAGAAGTCTGTAGCGTTCTCGCTCTACTTCCGTGCCCTTGACCACACTCTGACAGATGACGAAGTAAAGCCTGTTGTTGATAAGGTACTTGAAAAGCTTGCATCTCAGGGTATCGAAATCAGAGCATAAGTCTGGCAAATGGAACTTGCTGTGTCTTAATCTCTTCCAGCAAATGAATTTGGCATAAATTTTGATTTTTATGTCGAATTTACAATAATACTTGACTAAAAGCCGTCGGTGGATGAAAATTAACCGGCGGCTTCTTTTTGAATTTGCTTTTTCTACAGCGCTTCTGCCATAAGAATTGCAAAGCTAAGGCTGCTGTTAAATAAGAAGAAAGTCCCGGGCATCCCATTTGCAAAGGGCGAGAATAAATGATATACACATATCGCGTATAGATACTAGAAAGGCAACAAAATGGAATTACATGATTTTTACTATGACTTACCACAGGAACTGATTGCACAGGACCCACTTTTAAAGCGTTCTGATTCAAGACTTATGGTTATTCATAGAGATACAGATGAGATTGAGCATAAGCATTTCACATCCGTGCTTGACTATATGAACCCTGGCGACTGCCTGGTTATCAATGATACAAAGGTTATTCCTGCACGTCTCATGGGCGAGAAGGAAGATACAGGAGCTGCCATTGAGGTTCTTCTTCTGGATAACAAGGGAGACAATGTCTGGGAGACTCTGGTTCGCCCAGGTAAGAAGATGAAGATTGGTGCTCGCGTGTCCTTCGGTGGCGGACTTCTTAAGGGCGAAGTTATTGACATCGTTGAGGGTGGCAACCGTCTCATTAAATTTGAATATGAAGGTATCTGGGAAGAACTCCTGGATAAACTTGGTGAAATGCCACTTCCTCCATATATCACACACAGACTGGAAGACCGCAACCGTTATCAGACAGTATATGCAGCTCATGAAGGTTCTGCTGCTGCGCCAACTGCAGGACTCCACTTCACACCTGAACTGCTTAAGGCCATTGAAGATAAGGGAATTAAGATTGCCCGTCTTACTCTTCATGTAGGTCTTGGTACCTTCCGTCCAGTTAAGGAAACAAAGATTGAAGAACACCTCATGCATTCAGAGCACTACATCGTTCCTGAAGAAGCAGCAAATATCATCAATGAAACGCGTGCAAATGGCGGTAAGATCATCGCTGTTGGAACAACATCAGTAAGAACACTGGAAACAGCAGGTAAGGAAGATGGCACAATCGTACCTTGCTCTGGAGATACATCCATCTACATTTACCCTGGCTACAAGTACAAGATGGTGGATCACCTGATTACAAACTTCCATCTGCCAGAGTCAACACTGATCATGCTGGTATCCGCTTTCTATGATCGCGAGAAGGTACTGGATGCCTACAAGCTTGCTGTAGAAGAAAAGTACAGATTCTTCTCCTTCGGCGATGCCATGATGCTTTTATAATATAATCAGTCATGCAAATGGGATTGCCACAGGCAGTCCCATTTTTATAATGTCTAGGGGGATGCTTAGTGCTGGTTCAAGAGCAAATGTACAGATGGCGAATAATTTCCAAGAGCGAAGTTCCTCCACATGCGGTATAATAACGGTGGATAGTTTACGACTTTAAAGTGTCGTTGCAATTAATGGACGAAAATGGACATAAGTTAGGGGCAGAAATGGAAGGCAGAAATGGAAGACATAAAAGATAGTATTAAATTACTTAGATTCAATATGAAGTGGACAGTCGTATATGAAGTGGTGTTGCAGATTGTTGCGGCACTGCTTTTTGTGCCTGTCTATTTTTTGTGGATCCGTCTCACCATCCAGTTTGCCGGGCTGGAATATCTTTCCAAAGAAAACATGATGAAGTTCTTTAAGGCGCCAACCACCTATCTTATGGTGCTTTTGCTGCTTCTCATTGTAAATTTCTATCTGGTGTTGCAGGTGTCTGGTATTAGTGCGGCTTACAATCGTGCCAACTATATGAAGAAGACAAGTCCATTTCGCATGTTTGGAATAGGCCTTAAAAATGCTCTTCGTGTATTTTCACCTCGTAACTGGGGCATGCTTCTTTTCCTGCCTTTCTATCTGCCGGTTATTGGAACAGCTGGTCTGACTCTTTCCTTTATGAATTATAAGCTTCCTTTCTATGTGGAAGATTTTGTGAAGTCCAATCAAAAGGCTGCCATGGTGGCCTTCGTCATTTATGTATTGCTTTGCATCCTGAATTTCCGTTTTGTACTGGTTATGCAGGTCTTTACGGCTGAGAAAATCCCATTTGCCAAAGCAATAAAGAGAACCAAAACTTTGATTCGAGAGAATCATTACAGGCCAATCTGGAAGGTTGTGTTCTGGACGGTGCTTATTCTGGGAAGTGGCTTCATTGTAAGATGGCTCATGTCAGGTCCTATTCTGAAATGGATTCTGTCCTTTGGCACCTTTGCCAAGATTACAAGTACGGCCTATGTTTCTGTGGAAATCGTGCTGTGCCTGATTTATGCGGTTTTGGCCATGCCACTTATGTATTGCTTTATTGTGAATGCTTATTTCAACTGCATTCCCAATGATGAGAGCCTTCCAAATATTGATGCTTACTCCTATGATGTAAAGTCATCCCGAAAGAAAGAAATCAGGTTCATATTTATAATTGTGGGAATTGCTTTGATTGCGGATATGACTCTGCTTCTTTTGTCGGAGCTGGGAGTCTTCCGTCTGAATACCTTTGCCATGACTCAGTTCACTATTACGGCTCACAGGGGCGATTCAGATCATGCGCCAGAAAATACTTTGGCTGCCTTTGATCTTGCCATTGAAAATGGCGCTGACGTGGTGGAACTGGACTGCCGTGAAACTTCCGATGGGGTTGTGGTGGTAGCTCATGATGCTTCTCTCAAGAGAACAGCGGGCGTGAAGAAAGAAATTCAGAACATGACATTTGAAGAACTTCGCACCTATAGCGTAGGTGAGAAGTGGATGAAGGATTACGAGAAAAAGCACAAAGAAGCAAGTCCTGTGGATTACTCGGATGAAAAGATTCCTACATTAGAAGAGACCATTGAACTGGTGGGAGATCGGGCTAAGCTCTGCATCGAGCTGAAACCAACCAGCAAGGACAAGGATTTAGAGGAAAAGGTGGTTGCCATTATTGAGGAATACGATTATGTGGACCAGTGCGTGGTGCAGTCCCTTTCCTACAAGTCCATTGAAAAGGTGAAGAAACTGAATCCAGAGATTCAGACCATATATGTTATGGCGCTGGCCATGGGAGATTTCGACAAACTTCCTGCCGCTGATGGCTACAACATCAAGGAGGGCTACATTACGAATATAGCTGTTCAGCGTGCCCATGCCAGGGGCAAGGTTGTCTACGCCTGGAATGTGGACGACGAAGAGACCCTGCAGAGAATGATGGCCATGCACATCGATTCCGTGGTAACAGACGATCCAACTGCCATGCGTAAGGCCATGTACGCCGAGTACTATGGTTCTCCGCTGGAAGAGTTCAGCGTTTATCTTGGCAATACATTTTAATATATGGTATTATTACGCCGTGGCAATCTCGCGTCCCTTACCTTTGGCAAATGGATTGTGCATACAAATCCGGGGAGCATAGAAAAAGCTAATAATGTAGAAGAAAGATTTAGAATTATGAAAAAGTATTTAATTATTTTCCTTGTTTCCATGATTCCTTTGATTGAGTTGAGAGGCGCAGTCATCTATGCAGTTGGTTATCAGCTGAATATGTTCTGGGCATATCCGATTATGATTCTTGGTAATATGATTCCAGTTCCATTTATTTATCTCTTTGCCCGCCGAATTCTGGATTGGGGAAAAGATAAGAAGTTTATTGGTAAGTTCTTTACCTTCTGCCTGAACAAGGGGGAGAAGGGTGGTCAGAAGCTCACAGAGAAGGCAGGACGTGGTGCTTATCTTGCTCTTTTCCTTTTTGTAGGAATTCCTCTTCCAGGAACAGGTGCCTGGACAGGAACCCTGGCAGCCAGCATTCTGGATCTTGATTTTAAGAAGTCCGTCATTGCCGTTATGGCAGGTGTTGTACTGGCTGGTATTATCATGGGACTTGGAAGCTTTGGTGTATTCGGAGCTCTGAGAGCCCTTTTCTAAAGAAATTCATTTAAATCCACAGAATGCTAAAGCTAGATGTGGTGATTATGATTAAATGAAAGAAAGATGTTGAGTTGAAAAGACATATCTTTGACAAGTTCATTTGCAAAAAGAGCAGGCTAATCGCAGGAGCGCTTAGTCTTCTTTTTGTGTTGACTCTTACTGGCTGTGATATATCTTCTAAGGGTGGCTTAAAGAGTACCACAGAGGCTGCCACAGAAGAGGTGCATATTGAAGGTACCGATGAGGATGGATTTTATCCTGCCAGTGGCTATGTGCAGACCACCAGAGATGAGATTTATGTATATGTGGATACGGATACCTCTTCCGAGAAGTATCTGACTCTCAAGGCTGGTGTGGAACTGGAACGTACTGGTACTAAGGAAAACTGGACCAGAGTTCTTGTGAATGGTGCTTCTTATTATGTGCCAAGCACCATGGTGACCGTTGCGGATGTGAAGTGGGCCACCGAGAGCGACGTGCAGCGTGTGAGCCACGTGATTTTTATCGATCCTGCCAAGCAGATTACGGAGGACAGCGGTCTGGAGTCTGTAACCCCAATTAAGACCGGCGAAACAGAGTCTGGTCAGGTTCTCTATTCTACAGTTACGGATGCCAGCAGAAGTAAGGCCAGAATGTCAGCGGCAGCAGTTGGCACGACCACAGGAACCTTTGAGTATGATATTACTCTGGCTGTGGCGGAGGAAATGCAGTCTGAGCTCCAGCATCGTGGTTACACAGTGGTTCTTTCCAGAACCACCAGCAATGTAAATCTCAGTAATGCAGAGCGTGCCCAGATGGCAAATGAGGCGCACGCAGATATTTATATTCGACTGGAAGCTGGAAAGTCAGTTGACCACAATACAACTGGTATGATTGGTTTTATTACCACATCCAACAATCCAGACACAGCTTCCAACTATCGTAAGCACTTTGAACTGGTCTATGACCTATTAAAGGAAGCAACAGAGGGAACAGGTGCCAAGCGCCTTGGTATTTTTGAAACAGACGATATGGCCTGCCTGAACTATGCAGACATGCCTGCTGCTGTAATTAACATGGGATTCTTATCCAACCCGGATGATGATATGAATCTCACAACTGCGGATTATCAAAAGAAAATGGCCAAGTCCCTGGTGGATGGCGTTGATTTTTATTTCCAGGAGGTAGAAGAAGGTGAATGATTATCAAATCGTGGTGGATTCCACAGCGGATTTGTCAGAAGATCTGGTTCGTGAACTAGATGTGAAAGTCATTCCTTTTCCTTTTACCATTAACGGTATCAGTTATAAACACTATCCTGACCAGCGTGAGATGGCGGTGGCAGACTTCTATCAGAAAATGGATGCAGGCGCTCTGCCTGTAACATCCCAGGTAAATCCAAGTGCATATGAGGACTATTTTGGCGAGCTTCTTTCCCAGGGAAAGGACCTCGTCTATATTTGTTTTGCCTCTGCCATGTCTGGTTCCTTCGAAAATGCCCTGGTGGCATCCCGTACCCTGAGAGGCAGCTTCCCAGGCAGGAAAATCCATGTGGTAGATTCTTACTGTGCATCGGTGGGAGAAGCAGCCCTGATCTATGCCGCCTGTCAGATGAGAGACCAGGGAGCCAGTGCTGATGAACTTCTTTCCTATATAATAGAAGAAAGAACTCAGATTCAACATTATTTCATGGTGGAGGATTTGTTCCATATGAAGAGAGGGGGCCGCTTAAGAACCCAGGAAAAGAGTCTGGGAAGCGCCCTGAAAATCAAAACCATCCTTTCGGTAAATGAGATTGGCAAGGTTTGTATCAAGGCAAAGGTCCGAGGAATCAAAAATGCCATGCAGGATTTAATCAGTCGAGTCACTTCCGATGTGGATGATTCTGATGAAATAATTTACTTTATCGGTCACACAAATTGCAGAGAACGAGCAGAACGAATTCGTGACGAACTTGTTACAAAAAAATTTTGTAAGAAAATTTACATTTGTGACGTAGGTCCAGTGGTGGGAAGCCACGTGGGCTCTGGGATGAATGCCATTGCGTATAAAAAATATTACAAAGGTTGACACTGCACTGTAATAGTGTTATTATCTCCTCGTAACAAAATCGTAACAAAGTGAAACAAATAAAAAACAATTTTAAATAGAATTGTAATTTAATTAACGTTTCATAACCCCAGAGGAGAAATTCTATGAACCGCAGAGTAACCCTGAAATTGAAGAATATGAAGATGTTTTGTAAGAAGTACATCTTCAATTCCAGATTTATTGTACGGAACACAATGGTAGTTGCAGGCGTAGTTGCAGTTGCTGGTACAGCTGCAGTTGTAGGCACAGTAATCAAGGAGAACGCAAAAACTGCTGAAGTAGAATCAGCTTCTATTAGTGAATCAGTTGATGCATCCCTCACAACAGCATCAAACGAACAGTATGTCATTAATCTTTCAGACACAAAGTTACTTGATGTTGATTCCCTCAGCGTACTTGCTGATGGCGTAATTGCTGAAAATCAGGTATCCATCGAAGCAAACAAGTTAGAATCCTTATCAAATTCTAAGTTTGATATGACAGGCAAGTTCCTTTCAACAGGAGATGCCATTAATATTCGTAAAACAGCAGATGCGAATGGCGAGTTAGTTGGTATTCTTCCACAGGGCGCTACAGGTGATGTCCTCAGCGTTTCTGGTGACTGGACAGAAATTCAGTCTGGTGAAGTAACGGGCTACGTTGCATCAAGCTACATCGTAACAGACGAAGAAGCTACAGAAGTAGCTGAAGATATGCAGGTGAAGATTGCAACAGTTTCCATTTCACAGGCAAAGGTTAGAGAAGAAGCTGACAAAGACGCAGACGTTTTATACCTTGCAAGCAGTGGGGCAACTTTCCCCGTTGTAGACGCTGAAGGTGATTATAAAGAAATCGAACTTGCTGACTGCTCTAGAGCATTCGTTGCAGCAGACTGCATCACAGAAGTTGACGGTTTTAAGACAGCCATTTCCATAGCTGATGTTGATGCCCTCACAGCTGCAAAGTCATACTATGCAGAAAACACAAGAAAAACAACAGTAGCATCTAATGATACAAAGACAGAAGCTACAACAGAAACAAAGAAGACAACAAATTCAGCTACAACAGCAACAACTACAGCAACAACAGAGGCTACAACAGCAGCATCTACTACGGAAACAACTGTTGAAGTAAGCACAGATGATGTAACACTTCTTGCAGCAATCGTATTTGCAGAAGCTGGTAACCAGTCATATGAAGGTCAGCTTGCAGTAGCAAACGTAGTACTGAACCGTTTAAGATCAGGCAGATATGGCTCATCTCTTTCAGCAGTTATTTATGCTCCAAGTCAGTTCACAGCCTCAACAACATCTGCATTCTATGGCGCTCTTTCCAATCCAAACTCAACAAGCCTTGCAGCAGCTCAGGACGCACTTGCTGGTAACAACAACGTTCCTGGTTACTACAACTTCCGTCCAACATGGACAGGCGCTTCTGGATATGTAATCGGCGACCACGTATTCTTCTAGAAAACTTTTTCAACAAGAACTAAATATATAAGTAAATCCTTCTGGAATATGCTCCAGAGGGATTTTTTTGTTAGATACATTGCAGATGGAATGAGCCAACTTTCCTAAAATTTTTTAAGACTGGCAAAAATATGCATTTTGCGTATAATAAGAAATAGAGCAATCCATTCAATAAGAGTAAAAATAGAGCAACCCATGCAATAAGTGCATAAAATAAATATATTGAGAGCAACATGTAGATAGCGTGTTTACAGTTTAGTAATTCTAAGGGGAAATTATGAGACTAGAATCTGAACGCCTATTGATTAAGGACCTGGACCTTACCTATAAAAATGAATTGATGGAAATCATTGGCAATTCATCCACCCTGCCGGATGAACTTTTTTCGCAGGGAGAGTGCCTGGAGCGCATTGCAAATAGACTTGTCACAGATGGCTCCTACTATGGAATCTGGGAAAAATCTTCCCGCAGGTTAGTAGGTTTTCTTTGCATACATTATATTGCCCTGAGAGAGCAGGAGATTGGCATTATGCTGGGAAAGGACTCTCGCGGCAGAGGATACGCCTATGAGGCAGTAAATACCTATTGGGAGTATCATATTCAGAACTTTAAGTGTTCTCTCTATGCTTTATGTCTGGAAGGCAATATGCGTGGTATTGAATCCCTCCTCCGCAATGGCTTTACACCAGTGAGAACCATTCGTGCCGGCTTCCGTAAGAATGGTCAGTTCTATAATGTGGTAAGATTTGAAAAGAAGTATCGAACCAATTGTGAATACAATTACAGATGGTAAAAAAATAGGTGAGAATTCCTGAATCAGGAGTTCTCACCTTAATTTTTGTTTTATGGATTAGAAAATCTAAGCGCAGTTCATTTGCATGAATTCAAATGGACTTATTTGCTTTCAGACTTTTCTTTCTTTTCACGCTCGATATCCATCATAGCACGAACCTTCAGTGGAAGACCGAAGAGTGTGATGAATCCAGATGCATCCTTATGATCATAGAGATCACCAGTTGTGAATGATGCAAGTGACTGTGAGTAGAGTGAGTAATCAGAAGTTGTGCCAGCCTTAATGATATTACCCTTGTAAAGCTTAAGCTTAACTGTACCTGTTACACGCTCGTTTGTCTTTTCAACGAATGCCTGAAGGGCCTCACGAAGTGTGCAGAACCACTTTCCTTCGTAGCAGAGATCAGCGAACTTAACGCCGATGTAACGCTGGAAGTCGATTGTGTCTCTGTCAAGGCAGAGCTCTTCCAGAGCCTGATGAGCTTCCAGGAGGATTGTTCCACCAGGAGTCTCATATACGCCACGTGACTTCATACCAACTACACGGTTTTCAACGATATCGATAACACCAATGCCGTGCTTACCACCAAGAACGTTCAGTTCACGGATGATGTCAGCAACCTTCATCTTCTTGCCGTTTACTGCAACAGGATCACCCTTTTCGAAATCGATTGTAACTTCTTCAGCTACATCTGGAGTCTTTTCGATTGGAGTTGTAAGTACCAGGAGGTCATCATAGTTTGGTTCATTTGAAGGATCTTCCAGTTCAAGACCTTCATGAGAGATGTGCCAGAGGTTTCTGTCACGGCTGTATGAATGCTCAGCGTCGAATGGAAGATCGATACCATGTGCATGGCAGTATTCGATTTCATCTTCACGTGATTCCAGAGTCCACTTTGGATCTCTCCAGCAAGCAATGATCTTGATGTCTGGAGCAAGAGCCTTAATTGAAAGTTCGAAACGGAGCTGATCGTTACCCTTACCAGTAGCACCGTGGCAGATAGCAACAGCGCCTTCCTTACGAGCGATTTCAACAAGCTTCTTAGAGATTACTGGACGAGCAAAGGATGTACCAAGAAGATACTTGTGCTCATAAACTGCGTCAGCCTTGATTGTTGGCATGATGTAGTTCTCAGCGAAATCATCATTTACATCCTCGATGTAAAGCTTTGTAGCACCTGACAGCTTAGCTCTCTCTTCGAGACCGTCAAGTTCCTTACCCTGACCTACATCGATGCAGGCACAGATAACATCATAGCCGTAATTTTCCTTGAGCCATGGAATGATACATGTTGTATCAAGACCACCAGAATACGCAAGGACAACCTTTTCCTTTGCCATAAAAATATCCTCCTTAGTGGAAATTAATTATTTTTGAATGTTATAGGAAAGCCGTGCAAATGGAATTGTGGACTCTAATAAATATTCAGAGCCAAATCCTTCCTGATTTATACGGATTTCTCAACTACTTGCCTATCATAGAATAAACTTCAGGTGATTTCAATAGGAAATGTGCACAAAATATGCATAAAATTGAATATTACTGCATATTAAATGCATAATATGTAGCAATATGCAAATAAAACGAAAAAAGACTTGCATAATATTCATAAAGACGTTATAACATTAGGGAGCAAAGTCGTGACGAAACTGGAGAGAGATGCCAGCCAAGTCCATTTGCATGAAAAGGGAATATGAAAACGATAAATATTGACTAGCTAAATAGGAGAAAAAACATGGCAGAAATCAAAGTACTTGAAAATGGTTATGTGACTGCTGCAAAGGGCTATAAGGTAGCTACCATGCGAGCAGGTATTAAGGCGAGTGCAACTTGCGAAGATATGACACTTCTGGTATCTGACGTGGTTGCAGATGTTGCCGGAACCTTCACAAGAAATCTTGTTAAGGCAGCTCCAGTACAGAGAGATGCTGAGATTGTTTTAAATAAGAAGAAAGCTCAGGCGGTTGTTATTAACACAGGTATTGCCAATGCAGCAACTGGTCAGCCAGGACTGGATGCCTGCGTGGAGACAGCAAAGGCTGCAGGTGGTGCCCTTGGACTGGATCAGGATCTGGTTCTGACAGCATCCACAGGTGTTATCGGTGTGCAACTTCCTGTAGATAAAATTGTAGCAGGTGCCAAGGAACTTGCTGGCAAAATTACTGCAGATGAAGAAGCAGCTCATAAGGCAGCGCTTGCCATTATGACAACAGATACAAAGGCAAAGGAAATCGCAGTTGAGTTCGAAATTGGCGGCAAGACATGCAGAATCGGCGCTATGTGCAAGGGTTCTGGAATGATTCATCCAAACATGGGAACTATGCTGGGCTTCATGATGTCCGACGTTGCCATCGACGCAGATGTGGCAGAAACAATGCTTCGCCAAGTAATCGAGAAAACATTCAACATGGTTTCTGTTGATGGAGATACATCCACAAACGATACCGTTCTCCTCTTTGCAAATGGACTTGCAGAGAACGAGAAGATTACAGGAGCAGGGGAAGCCCTGGATACATTCACTGAGGCAGTTACAGTTGTTGCTGAATTCCTGGCAAAGAATATTGCCAAGGACGGAGAAGGTGCAACACGTCTTTTCACAGCAGAAGTTGTTGGAGCCAAGGATTACGAGACAGCAAAGACTCTTGCTAAGGCAGTAATCACATCAAATCTGACAAAGGCAGCTATTTTCGGTAAGGATGCAAACTGGGGACGTATCTTCTGTGCTATGGGTTACTCAGGCGCAGATTTTGATCCTGCAAAGACGGATATCTGGATGAAGTCATCTGCTGGCGAAATCAAGCTGGTTGAAAATGGCATGGCCACAGACTTCTCTGAAGATAAGGCTCTGGAAATTCTTTCACCAGATGAAGTTACAGCTTACTGTGATGTAAAGAGTGGTGACGGAAAGGCTACAGCCTGGGGCTGTGACCTGACATATGATTATGTTTCTATCAATGCAGACTACAGATCTTAATGGATGGAAAGACAACCTGGAAATAGTATCTTGGAAATAAGAAGTTGAGCAGTTTAAATTTATATTTGTGGCAATCTCATTTGCCAGAAGAAAGAGGAAGAATATATGGTTAAGAATGAAGACATGGACGTCATCTTACAGAAGGCGCAGACACTGATTGAGGCTATGCCTTACATCAAGAAGTTTAATGGTAAGACTATCGTCGTTAAGTATGGCGGAAGTGCTATGCTGGACGAGCAGCTTAAGTACAACGTTATTCAGGACGTTGCAATGCTGAAACTGGTTGGCCTCAAGCCTGTTATCGTTCACGGTGGCGGTAAGGAAATCAGCAAGTGGATCGATACTTTAGGTATGGAAACACATTTTGAAAAGGGCCTTCGTGTAACAGATGAGCCAACTCTGGAAGTTGCAGAGATGGTTCTGAACAAGGTTAACAAGAGCCTGGTTGGCCTCATGTCTGAAGTAGGACTGAAGGCAGTTGGTATTTCTGGTAAGGATGCTGGCCTTCTCAAGTGTAAGAAGAAACTTGCTGGTGACAGCGATATCGGATATGTTGGCCAGGTTACACAGACAGATGCTTCTGTTCTGACAGCGCTTATGGATGCTGACTTTATACCAGTTATCTGCCCAATCGGTCTTGGTGAAGATGACAACCACGCTTACAACATCAATGCAGATGATTGTGCTTGCGCAGTTGCTAAGGCGCTGAATGCGGAAAAACTTGTATTCCTTACAGATATCGAGGGTGTATTCACAGACCCTAACGACAAGAAGACTCTGATCTCAGCTATGACAATTGATGAAGCTCAGAGCTTAATTGACAATGGCGTTGTTGGCGGCGGTATGCTTCCAAAGCTTGGAAACTGTATCGAAGCTATGCAGAACGGCGTATCCCGTGTGCATATCCTTGATGGTCGTCTTAAACATTGTCTCCTCCTGGAATTCTATACAGAAAAGGGTATCGGTACTGCAATCATGGGTAACGATGCGGAATAATATTGCAAGATAGTATCGTTTGGCAATATTGTTATTGTTAAATACACTTTTAGTAAATGTAAAGAAGAGCCTGCACGAAAGTGCAGGCTTGTTTTATATCATGGACCCCCCTTTTTGACATTCAGAGTATTTTGAAAAAAAGACATTATCATACTTTAGTGGGTAAAAGTGTGATATTTGCAATAGAGTAAAAATGGGGAAAAGACATGCAAGGTTGCTTTAGCTGACTAAAGTAATTTTTCACAATAGCGAGTTTTAGGAGAAAAAGACATATAAAGCACTTTATTTGACTAAAGTGCAATGTTTGCAATGAAGTAAAAATAAGAAAAAGACATGCAAGGTTGCTTTAGCTGACTAAAGTACATTTTCAAATAGGGGATTATAAGTGCAAAAGACATTAAAACAAGAGAGGACCTTTGGGAGATTTGTTTTGCAAAACAGGGGTTAACGATGAAAAAGACATTAAAAATCCAGGCCCAGGAATTAAAACCTAAAGAAAATATGAGGAAACCCTGGCCCAGAAACTAAAATCGAAAGAAAATGTGAGGAAAGTCCAGGCCCAGGAACTTAATGGTATCCCAAATGCGACAAAGGAAAAATCCTGGCAGGAATCTTTGTCTGACTATTTGTGAAAGTTTACCCTGTATTTGCATAAATTGTCCTATAAGTTGTCGTTTCTTACATTGATGTTTTCAAACATTTTGGCTAAAATATAAGTGTCTGTGGGGACAGACTTTCAGTCCTGAGAAAGGACTGACATGGAAAGAAAAAAAGAGATTTGGAAACTGCTTTCATGCTTGATTTTCCTAATTCTATGGGTTTTACTGATATTAACAGCCTGCGGAAAAAATACCTTCCGAATACAGGAGGAAACCTGCAGTGCAAATGAGATTTCCGAAGATAGCAGTGAACCAACTTCCCAAACCAATATAAATGTGGTGGACTCCAAAATTACAAGTGAAGCTGCAACGGGTTCTGAAGTTGTAGCGGACACAGAAAATCAGCCAGCAGGCAATCAGTGGACCAGCAATCAGTCCACAGGCAAACAGCCCGCCGGTGGTGAGGCAAATAGTGGACAGGAAGCTGACTTAGAAGTAGAGCCGGCAACTTGCTTTGTCTACGTCTGTGGTGCGGTGATGAGCCCTGGTGTTTATGAACTTGATTCAGATGCCAGAGTGCAGGATGCTTTAAATGCTGCCCAGGGATTTCGAGAAGATGCTTGTCCCGACTACATTAATCTTGCATCGCATATTGTGGATGGAGAAAAGATTTATTTTCCCAGTCAGGAAGAGGTGGACGCAGGAAGTCTACCAGAAGATGTGAGTCAGCTAAGTGCTACGGGAACTGGTGGAGATGGAACCACAGGGATTACAGGCTCAAGCGAAGGTGGAAGTATAAGTGCAGAAGAAGCCAAGGCCAGTGCTTTGATAAATATCAACACAGCAAGTGTGGAAGAACTCTGCGATTTACCAGGGATTGGTGAAAGTCGTGCCAAAGACATTGTAGCTTATCGCACGGAGCATGGAAATTTTAAGAGTAAGGAAGACCTGATGCAGGTAAGTGGTATCAAGGAAGGTCTTTATAATAAGTTGAAGGATTTGATCACAATCTAAGGAGAATTTATGAGAAAAGTTCTGGTTGTAGATGATGAAAAGTTAATCGTAAAGGGACTGAAGTTCAGCCTGGAACAGGACGATATGGAAGTGGATACAGCTTTTGATGGAGAGGAAGCGCTGGAGAAAATCCGTGCCAATACCTATGACATCGTGCTGCTGGATATTATGCTGCCTAAGTATTCTGGCCTGGAAGTTTGCCAGATGGCACGTGAGTTTTCTGATGTGCCAATCATTATGCTGACAGCAAAGGGCGAAGACATGGATAAGATTCTGGGCCTGGAATATGGCGCAGATGATTACATCACAAAGCCTTTCAATATTTTGGAAGTAAAGGCCCGTATCAAGGCGATTCTTCGTCGTAATTCCAAGAATGATGCATCGGTTGAAGAGGATACACATGTTATCGAGAAGAAGGGCCTGAAGATTGAGACAGATTCTCGTCGAGTATTTGTAAATGGCCATGAAGTGAACCTGACAGCTAAGGAGTTCGACATGGTTCTCCTGCTGGTATCCAATCCTAACAAGGTTTATTCCCGTGATGACCTGCTGAAGGAAATCTGGGGCGCAAGCTATCCAGGTGATGCCCGTACCGTTGACGTACACGTTCGTCGTCTGCGCGAAAAGATTGAGACACATCCTGCAGATCCAGAATACATCCACACAAAGTGGGGCGTTGGTTACTACTTCCAGGCCTAGAATTGTATTCTGAATACTTCGTGCAAATGGATTTGGCATAACTTTTATGACTGCACATCCCATTTGTAAAACTTAGAATGATAAAGCCGAAGAACTGGTAATACACTGGTTTTTCGGCTTTTTTTCTTTGGGGGAGGCGTAGGAAAAATGGGGAGAAACTATTGAGTTTGCTATAGTTTCCACCAATAATCGAATTGACGGAAGACCATATAAACACTATAATTTCTTTATCTTGCGTCACTGCGTTACTACAAGAAAGTGGTGCGTAGGGACTTTCAATTTAGGAGGGGTAATCCGTGGAGAAGAAAATCATGCTGGGTAATGAAGCAATTGCCCGCGGCGCTTGGGAAGCAGGCGTCAAGGTTTCAGCTGCTTATCCTGGAACACCAAGTACAGAAATGAGTGAGAATCTCGTAAAGTACGATGGCGTTTGGGCTGAGTGGTCACCAAATGAAAAGGTTGCTGCAGAAGTTGCAATGGGCGCATCTATTGCAGGTGTGCGTTCAATGGTAGCAATGAAGTGCGTAGGTCTGAACGTTGCGTCTGACCCACTTTATACAGCATCATATATCGGAGCGAATGGAGGCCTTGTTTATCTGGTAGCAGATGATCCAGGTCTTTACAGCTCACAGAACGAGCAGGATACAAGAAGAATTGCCATCTCTGCACACGTTCCAGTACTTGAGCCATCTGACTCGGAAGAAGCTCGTGTCATGACAAAGGAAGCTTTCGAGATTTCTGAAAAGTATGACACACCTGTTATTCTTCGTACTACAACAAGAATCGCTCATTCACAGTGCCTGGTTAACCTGGAGCCACGTGTTGAGGTTGAGGATAAGGAATATACAAGAAATCCACAGAAGAACGTAATGGTTCCTGCAAATGCAAAGACTCGTCATGTTTTCGTAATTGAACGTGATAAGAAGCTTGCTGAGGATTCCTGCAAGTTCGCAATCAATAAGGTTGTTTATAATGATACTAAGATTGGTGTAATCACATCTGGTATTCCTTACCAGTACGTTAAAGAAGTTCTTCCAAATGCTTCAATCTTAAAGCTTGGTATGGTTAACCCACTTCCAAAGAAACTGATCGAAGAGTTTGCTTCTAAGGTAGATACACTTTACATCGTTGAAGAACTGGAACCAGTTATTGAAGAGCAGGTTAAGTCTTGGGGTATCCAGTGTGTGGGTAAGGACATCTTCCCACTCAATGGCGAATACTCTGCAAATATGTTGCGCGAAAAGATTCTTGGACAGGAACTTGATCTGGCAACTCCTGCCAATGCTCCAGTTCGTCCACCGATCCTTTGCCCAGGTTGCCCTCACCGTGCAACATACAATGTATTAAAGAAACTTCACATCCACGCTTCAGGCGATATCGGATGTTATACACTTGGTGCTGCTGCACCTCTGTCAGTTGTTGATACAACACTCTGCATGGGTGGTTCTATCTCTATGCTTCATGGTATTGAAAAGGCTAAGGGTAAGGATTACGTCAAGAACTGGGTTGCTGTTATCGGTGATTCAACATTCATGCACACTGGCATCAATTCTCTTGTAAACATGGTTTACAACCAGGCAACTGGTACAGTTATCATCCTGGATAACTCTACAACAGGTATGACAGGTCATCAGGACAATCCTGCAACAGGTAAGATGCTGAATGGCGAAGCTACATACCAGGTTGACCTTGTAGACCTCTGCCATGCACTTGGCGTTAAGAACGTAGTTGTTGCTGATCCATTTGATCAGGCGAAGTTCGAAGAAGTTGTTAAGGAAGAAGTTGCTCGTGACGAAGTATCCGTTATCATTTCTCAGTCACCATGTGCTCTTCTCAAGTCTTACACACCAAAGGGTAAGTGCTTTGTAGATCCAGAGAAGTGCCGTAAGTGTGGTAAGTGCCTGCAGCCAGGTTGTCCTGCAATCAAGAAGGATGAAGCTACAGGAAAAACTATTATTGATGATACTCTTTGCAACGGATGTGGCCTTTGCCAGCAGCTTTGCCCATTTGAAGCAATCAGCTTAAAGAAGAGGGGTGAATAATATGGTAACAAATATCATGATCGTCGGTGTCGGCGGACAGGGAACTCTTCTTACCAGCCGTATCCTTGGTGGCCTTGCTGAAGTAGCAGGCTACGACGTTAAACTTTCAGAAGTTCACGGAATGGCACAGCGTGGCGGTTCTGTTGTAACTTATGTACGTTACGCAACTGAGGGTGAAGAAGTTGCAGAGCCAATCGTAGAAGAAGGTCAGGCAGATGTTCTCATCGCTTTCGAGCGTCTTGAGGCTCTGAGATACGCTCACTTCCTCAAAGCAGATGGTGCTCTGGTAGTCAATGATCAGAGAATTGATCCAATGCCAGTTATCACAGGTGCTGCACAGTACCCTGATGAGATTCTGGAAAATCTTTCCAAGAAGTATAAGGTATTTGCCATTGACGCTATGGCTAAGGCTGAAGAACTTGGCAATACTCGTGTATTCAATACCATCGTTCTTGGTATGGCAGCACGCCACATGAACTACACAAAGCAGCAGTGGGAAGATGTTATCACTTCTAAGGTTCCACCTAAGACAGTTGACATTAACCTTGCTGGTTTCCGCGCAGGTTACGGCGAAGATTAATAAAAAATATGGGCAGTCTTCCAAATGGAAGGCTGCCTTTTTTTCATGCAAATAAGTATGTCATGGATTTCTTCCTTCCTGCAAATAAGCTTGGTATAGAAAAATTCTGCATCCCTGCGCAGGACATTAGCAAACGAATGGCAGAGAGGTCTTTCTTTGTGTTATAAAAAAAGCAGTTGGGAAATTCTTAAATGTGGGAGATAGAGAAGATGGCTAGTTTTGCAAAAAAACCAGAAATTTCAGATGATGCTTTTGAGTTTATGACGGAGACTCTGCGGGGAGGAATTGAATTTCCATCCGATGGAGACTACCGGGATACCTTCAATGCCTATAAGGAAAAGGCGGAGTATTTTGACACAGAATACAGAGCCCAGATGAAGGGGCTGATTGAGAGAAAGAAGCGGGCAAAGGATGACAGAACATTTGCCATTCGAACGCTGATTGTAGAGATTGCAGTGCCTGTATTCTTAATTGTGATTTTGAAACTTTTGAAGTATTTACTCTTTGCAGGAACGGTGGTGGCCATGGGCTATGTTATTTTTGGAGCTCTGGTTGGACTGATTATTGCAGTGGATCTCATTTACATTCCTGCTTCCTTTAAGCAAATGATGAATTCTTATTCTCGTTATAAGATCCTTATGAATAAAGGGGATATGGAATCCTATATTAAGAAAAATAGTATTATTACTTTTATTGAGGAAGAGAGATTTCTCAATCAGAAAATTCATGGCTATCAGCAACTGCTGAAGGATATTGATCGTGGAGAACTTGATGAAATGACAGCCATGAATGAGATGAGAAAGTTTTCAGAATATGAAGAGTACCGTGCATCTTCTGTGGAAGGCATGAAGTACGTGGATCCTTGGTGGCTCATGTTTACAGTGGTAGCAGTGCTGGTGAGTATTGTGGCGATTATTTCCCTGCTGGCTGGGTGTGGACACTAAGTAAATTAAAGAAAATGATATGCGGAAGGAAGCGGAAAATTCTATAGGCAGTCAGTTCGAGAGTACTGGAAATATGGAGGACATCATATATTTGATGCCCTCTTTTTTTTAATAAATTTTATTAATATTTCTGTTAAAAAAAGGGAGAATTTTTCTTTTAAAATTACTTTGATGGATTAAAGCGTTATAGCGTTGAATTATTCTTAAAAGCGTGTAAAATAGATACACGTGTCATAGGTAAAAATTATATTTATGAAAGCACACAAAATGGGGCTATGAGTTGTTGGAGAGCATCTCATTTGCCAAAAGAACCAGTGGGAGGTTTGACGAATGCCAATTACAGATTTATTGGAGAGAAATGCCAAGATTTACGCTAACGACGTTGCACTTGTTGAGGTAAATCCGGCGGTTACAGAAGTTAAGAGAGTAACCTGGAGAGAATATGAGCTGATGGAGACCAATCCAGCAGCTGCTTATAGAAGAGAAATTACATGGAATGTCTTCAATGAGAAGGCAAACCGTTTCGCGCATCTCTTGATGGAGCGTGGAATTAAGAAGGATGACAAGGTTGGTATTCTTCTCATGAACTGCCTGGAATGGCTGCCAATTTACTTTGGTATCCTTAAGACTGGTGCCATCGCAGTTCCTCTGAATTTCCGCTATTCATCGGATGAAATTGAATATTGCGTAGATCTTGCTGACGTGGATATTCTGGTATTTGGACCTGAATTCATTGGCCGTGTGGAAGAAATCGCACCAAAGATTTCTAAGAACCGCCTGCTCTTCTATGTAGGTGAGGGTTGTCCTTCCTTCGCAGAAGATTACAATTCGCTGGTTGCAAACTGCAGCTCTATGAATCCTGATATTCCTATTATTGATGATGATAATGCTGCCATCTATTTCTCATCAGGTACAACAGGATTCCCTAAGGCAATCTTACATAAACATAAGGCCTTGTCTCACTCTGCAAAGTGTGAACAGAATCATCATAAACAGACTAAGGACGATGTATTCCTTTGCATCCCACCGCTTTATCATACAGGTGCTAAGATGCACTGGTTCGGAAGCCTTTTCTCTGGCTCTAAGGCAGTTCTCTTAAAGGGGACAAAGCCAGAACATATCTTAGAGACAGCAAGCCGTGAACACTGCACAATCGTATGGCTTCTGGTTCCTTGGGCTCAGGATATCCTGACAGAAATCGAGAGTGGAAAGGTTGATCTTGCTAAGTATGAACTGAAGCAGTGGAGACTTATGCACATAGGCGCGCAGCCAGTTCCTGCAAGTTTAATTGACCACTGGCACAAGTACTTCCCAGGTCAGCAGTACGATACAAACTATGGTCTTTCTGAATCAACTGGACCAGGTTGTGTACACCTTGGAATTGATAATACAGATCACGTTGGTGCTATCGGTGTTCCAGGCTACGGTTGGGAATGCAAGATTATGGACGACGAAGGAAATGAAGTACAGAAGCCAACAGATGGTAAGGATTCTAATGTTGGTGAACTCTGTGTTAAGGGGCCTGGCGTTATGATTGAATACTACAAGAACCCTGAAGCTACAGACGAGTGCCTTAAGGGCGAATGGCTCTACACAGGTGATATGGCCATCTACGACAAGGACGGATTTATCTGGCTTGTTGACCGTAAGAAGGACGTTATCATTTCTGGTGGTGAAAATATTTATCCAGTACAGATTGAAGCTTTCCTCATGAAGAATGAGAAGATTCAGGATGTGGCTGTTATCGGTATTGGTGACGAACGTCTGGGTGAAATCACAGCTGCTATCATCGAGCTGAAGCCAGGCATGGAAGCAACAGAAGATGAAATCAATGACTTCTGCCTGCCACTGCCACGTTACAAGAGACCTAAGAAGATTATCTTCGCGGATGTTCCTCGTAATCCAACAGGTAAGATTGAAAAGCCAGCTCTTCGTGAACGTTATGGCGCTAAGAACCTGGTTGCGCAGGAAAATAATGGCTAATGGTTCATCCGGCAAATGAGATTGCATACGATTTAAAAAAATGCAACAAAAACATTTGCAAATATGAGTGCGTTTTATGATTGTGGCTTGCTAATTTTGACCGATTAGCAAGCTGCCTTTTGTAATTATGCACAAATGACATGAAAATCACACTGAAAAAATGCCATATTTACAAAAGTACTTCGGCATTATTTACAAAATTTAGATAAGATGCACAAAAGGGGTGTTAATAATTGTGCATTTATGATAGTATTCTGTGTGTGAGAGACATAATTGTTACTGCGTGGGGGGTAGTCACATAGTAACGTGATGAAGCAAAGGACCTTTGAAACCGTGGGAAGGCGGTTTTAAGGGTCCTTTTGCACGTTATAAGGAAACGAAACCCATAGGGCAATGTGAAACTGGAACGCATGTAAAGACCTGCATCTTTGGAAACTCCTGACCGGATTTAAATATGTCCATATTGTTAAATTTCCCGCCTTGTGTTGTGACACATTTTTTAGAATGCTATAATTTTTCTTAGGTTAAAAACAGGGAAAATCCAAGCAAGACTTAAAGGAAAGACTAGAAAATAGCGAGGATGTTGGGAGATTAATTAATGATACGTGCAGAACATGTCATAAAAACATTTACCCGTACCGAGAAAAAAGGACGGAAAGAAGATTTTAATGCAGTGGATGATATTTCACTGACTGCTGATGAGGGAGAAATCGTAGGAATTCTTGGACCTAATGGAGCAGGAAAGACTACCTTACTTCGCATGCTTGCCAATCTGCTTGAGCCAACAAGAGGCTCTGTAACAGTGGAAACTCAGGCGGGCGTTTTATCCAATCCTGTAGAAATAAAAAAGAATATTGGTTACCTGTCCGGCAATACAAAGTTGTACGGACGTCTTTCCGTACGTGAAATGCTGACTCTTTTTGGTGGCATTTACGGAATAGCGGACGATGAAATTGATCAGCGTGTAGATGAAGTGGTGGATGTACTTCATATGGAAGAATTCGTGGATAACCGAATTGAAAAGCTGTCCACTGGCCAGACCCAGCGTGCTTCCATTGCCAGATGCCTGGTGCATCAGCCGGATATTTATATTTTTGATGAACCAACTCTGGGCTTGGATATTATTTCCAGTGCGGCCATTATTGAATTTATGAAGTCTGAAAAAGAAAAGGGTAAGACCATTATTTATTCAACCCATTACATGGAAGAGGCGGAGTATCTCTGTGATCGAATCATTATGATGAACCACGGCAAACTCATTTGCAATGCTTCTCCAGAAGAACTGAAGAGACGAACAGGCACTGCCAATATGCGTGAGGCCTTTTATATGATTATCGAAAAGGAGGGCATGGCATATGAAAACGAAAGCCTTTAAGCTGCTCCTGAAAAAGGAACTTCTGGATGTATTCCGTGACAAGAAAGCCATCATCATGATGGTGCTGGTTCCTATTCTTCTTTACCCTCTGATTTTCTTTGGTTCCATGGCGGTTATGACCATGATCCAGAGCAATATGGAAGAGGGAGAATACAAGGTTGCTATTGTGGCTTCTGACGATGGAGCCCTGAAGTCCGCTGTGGAAAAGCACAATGAAAATGCCAAGGTGGAAGCCCGGGAGAAGGCGGAAACGGAAAGTACAGACCAGGGGAATAGTTCTGATGATTCTGTAAGCCAGAAAAACAGTGCATCAACTTCTGCAAATGGGATTGCCACAGATGTCCTGACTCTTGTGGATGCCCCTTCTGGTGATTACCAGGAAGCTCTGCAGAATGAAGAATTAGATGCCTATGTTACGTCATCCAAGGACTCTTCTGGAAAGACAGTTTATGAAGTTTACTATGTTTCCTCAATTACGAACTCTTCCTATGCCGCAGGTATTGTAAGGGATGTGGTGGATGAACTTTCCAGGGAAGAAAGTAAGGAGAAAATTCAGGCAGCAGGACTGGATGCGGATGTAATCATGAATCCCGTTGTTTATGAGTCCGAGGATTTAGCAAGCAGTGAGCAGTCAGCAGGTTCTATCCTGGGTATGATTCTGCCATTCCTTCTGGTGCTTTCCCTTCTCATGGGAACCATGTATCCAGCCATTGACGTAACTGCTGGGGAAAAGGAAAGAGGAACTCTGGAGACTTTGCTTACTCTGCCAGTCAGCAATCGGGAGATTATCTTTAGTAAGTTCTTTACGGTTGCCATCATTGGAATTATCTCTGCCTTATTAAATATTGTATCCATTGCCTTTATGGGCATTTATATGATCCGCCTGATGGGGGATGCCATGGACTCTATGGGCATCTCATTTGCCGGAATTGATATTGGAAAATTCATACCTGCCATTATCTTTACGGTGCTGGCCATTCTTGCCTTCTCCCTCTTTATCAGTGCGGTGACCATGTGCATTACTTCCCTGGCCAAGTCCTATAAGGAAGCCAACAACTACATCACACCGCTTATGCTGGTGGTGATGCTGACAGGTTACATTGGATTTATTCCCAATATCGAACTGACTCATACCATGGCTCTGGTGCCGGTTGCCAATATCTGCCTGATGATTAAGAACCTTCTCCTTTTCAAGGTGGAGTACAAGCTTGTGGCTGTGGTGCTGATGAGCAATGTTTTGTATGCCATTGTGGCAGTGCTGATTCTCAGCAGAATTTATGATAGTGAAAATGTACTGTTCGACGAAGGTAAGTTTAGTCTGAAGCTTTTCGAACGTCGTAGCAACATGAAGAAGGGTGGTGTGCCAACCACAGGTGATGCCTGGTTCATGGTTGTATTTGTGATGTTCGCTTACCTTTATCTGGGCAGTGTTCTGGAAATGAAATATGGTTTCGGCGGTATCTTTGGCATTCAGATGATTATTTTTGTTCTGCCACTGCTTTATGTGCTTTATACAAAGCGTAGTATCCTACAGACCTATTCTTTCCGTAAGACCAAACTTATGAACTTTGTGGCTGCGCTCTTTATGGGCTGCGGAACCATGCTGATTGGTATTATTCTTACCAGCTTTGTTTCCATGCTCTTCCCGACAGAGGCAGAAATGGTTTCCTCCGGTCTCATGAATGAACTCATGTCAGATAATGAGTTGCTGACCTTTGCAGTGGTGGCACTGACCCCAGCTATTTGTGAGGAAATGCTTTTCCGTGGATTCTTATTCTCAGCCTTCCGTGGCAGGTATAAGATTGTTGTGAGTGTGCTGCTTACGGCAGTGATTTTCGGTGTATATCATATGAGTATTGTGCGCTTCTTTACCACAGCACTTTTGGGAGCGGCACTGGCTGTAATTGTTTATTATTCCGATTCTATTTTCCCTGCTATGATGATGCATGCCATCAACAACGGCATTGCGGTACTTCAAATGTATCATCCGGATACCATGGAAAATGTCTTCCCGCTTTTTGCGGTGGAGGAGCCAGGAATTATGGAATCCATCGTAGTTTCTACCATGGGAATTCTCTTGCTTGCGGCAGGCGTAGCTATGTTCAAGATTTTGCAGAAGAAGAAAGAGATGTTATAATCAGCATCTAGTAACATAGCTTTAAGTAATATGGTGATATATGAAAAATAATGATTTTGATTTAAATAATAAGATTTGGGAGGATGAGCCAGCTGGAAAGCCTGTTCGACCAAGTGCCAAAGATTACTATAATGGTGCTCCAGATCTGGAAGAATATGAGGATGAGAATCCCTCTGCCAGAAGTTACAGCGATGATGACTATTATGAGTCGGATGAGGAAAATCTATCTGGCTATATGGAAGAGCTGGAAGATGATTATGCAGAAGAGTATGATCCTGAGAAATCAGGTGCCAGAACTTACCGTACGGATGCAGATTATCGTGCTGAGATAAAGAGACACAAGGACGCAGAGGAAGAAATGCGCCGCCAGCTTCGCAATCGTAAGAAAAAGAAGGCAGCTCGCCGTCGCAAGAAACATATTCAGAACCTGATTAAGGCCTGGATTATTTTTGCCATTCTTCTGATTGCCGCTATCATTGGCCTAAGTAAACTCTGGCAAATTAAGCACAGAGGAACTCCGCTGGATTCAGCAAGTATCTTCAAGACGGACATCTCATTTGCCGTGGATGATACAGGAATCCATGACCGGATTGAGGCCAACTACCTGGCTTACCTGAATCGGGCTTATATTCTTTTTGGAGAATATCCAAATTGTGAGTACATAAAGATTTACGATAATGTGGCAAGAAACGACTACGACTGGACCAATGATTTTTATGTTGGTCAGGGGCAGCTTTATAAGAATTATTATAAGGATGGACAGAAGAAGGGTCGTGTTGCCATTGACGTATCCGAGTTCCAGGGCGACATCGACTGGACTGCCGTGGCAGGCACGGAAATCGAGGCAGCCTTTGTTCGTCTGGGCTACCGTGGTTACGGAGAAGGCACGCTGGCTTTGGATGCCAAGTACGTGGACAACATTGATGGCGCGGCAGCTGCCGGCCTTTCCACAGGTGTTTACTTCTATACAGAGGCCGTGAACTATGACGAGGGCGTTGAGGAAGCAAACTTCGTATTGGAAAACATCAAGGGCCACACGGTAACAGAACCAATCGTCATCGACTCCGAATACATGGCTGGCGTGGAAGCCCGTGCAAATGAGATTTCCATGGATGACCGCACACAGGCCATCAAGGGATTCTGCGATACCATCACAGCAGCTGGCTACAAGGTTATGCTTTATGCAAACCGTGACTGGCTGATCAGAAGTGTGAATCTGGGGGAAATTCCAGAAGTACCAATCTGGCTTGCTTATTATGGCACAGATCCATCTTTCCCTTATCATGTGGAAGCTTTCCAGTATATTGATAAAGGATTTGTGGATGGCATCAATTCCAGCCAGGTGGATCTGGATGTGTTGATGTATTAGTAGTCTTAAAGTGGAAATTGTATAACTACATCTCAGAAACTTAAAATGTTGACAGCGAAGAAGGGGACTTGCCAATGAGCAGGTCCCCTTCATTTGCAAAATTTTAAATCTTAGTCTAGTTCTCCATCAACCAAATCTCGCTAGAGAATGGTTTCAAAACAGAGCCTCCACCGAAGTCGTGCTTTGTGCCAGTAATCAGTTCATCGGCCTGGCCACATCCAGCGTCGAAGTGAGCAGTGTATTCGTAGTCTCCAGCGTTGATTGCCACAAGAATTCTTTCTCCAGGAATCCAGTTGCCTTCGGCGTCATTGTAGCCATCCACTTTACGTTCAATAATGCACTGATGATTTGTCAGCAGAACTTTGTTGAAGTTACCGTACTGGAGAGCACGGTGCTCTTTGTGAATTTCTGAAAGTTTTGCAATGTGGCTTGTCAGTTCGTTCCATTCAGGCTTTTCAAAGCAAGCACGAAGGGCTGGATCGCCTTCTTCCTTGCGGGCTTCTGTGCCCCATTCAGAACCGTAGTAAACACAAGGGATACCAGGCATGCCATACATGAGGGTATAGCAGAGTGGCAGGTGAGCCTTATTGTTCAGGACAGAAGCAATTCTGGTTACGTCATGGTTGTCACAGAAGTTCAGGAAATTCTTACCACGATACCAGGACCAGTTTTCAGGTCCGAAGAACTGAATCAGATTGTTCACCAGCTCGAACATGTTCATGGTATTGAATGAAGAATAGAGTGACTTATAAGCTGCATAGTCTGTGCAGGAATCCAGCATGCCAGGGCCTACGAACTGGTTGTAGTCACCAAACATGAGTTCTCCCAGAAGGAGGAATTCAGGCTTCAGGCCATTTGTGAATTCACGCAGGTTATGGATGAAGCCCTTGTCCAACATGTATGCTACATCCAGTCTCAAACCATCGATGTCAAAATATTCAGTCCAGAACTTTACCTTGTCAAAAATGTGATCCACAACAGCCGGGTTACAAAGGTTGAGTTTAACAAGGTCATAATTACCTTCCCAGCCCTCATACCAGAAGCCGTCGTTGTAATTGGAATTGCCGTCGAATGATAGGTGGAACCAGTCCTTATAAGGAGAATCCCATTTCTTTTCCTGTACATCCTTGAATGCCCAGAAGCCACGTCCTACATGGTTGAATACACCATCCAGAACGACTTTAATTCCATTTGCATGGAGTTCATCCACGACCTTTTTGAAGTCTTCGTTTGTTCCTAAACGTTTATCAATCATGCCATAGTCACGAGTGTTGTAGCCGTGGGTGTCGGATTCGAAGACAGGGGAGAAGTAGATGGCGTTGATGCCAAGCTTTACCATGTGAGGAATCCAGTCAATGACCTTTAAAATTCTATGTTCCAGGACGCCATCATTTTCAAATGGTGCGCCACAATATCCCAGAGGATAAATTTGATAAAAAACAGACTCGTCGTACCACATAGTTCGGTACCTCCTTGAAATGTTGATTCACGACAATTATGTCTCAAGTATCTTGTGGTCGTGTTAGGAAAACGAGGTAGAGTCCTCGCTTTCTATATTTTATCAAAAGATGAGGGGAGGGCATAGGATAAATTTTTCTCTGGAAGACAGTATGGTAGATGTGAGGAATGTGAGGGGAACAGTTTATTTCTGCGATTTTAGGTTTAACTGTATGAAGCCTGAAAGAAACTTCCGTGCAATACAGTTCAATTCTGGAAATTGCGAAAATGCCCTATTTTTGCTATGATTTAATGGACTTTGTCCGCCTGAAAAGCAGGTGGTTTATTCATACAGAGAATCGATAAGAATTGTCATGATAAATGAAAGAGAAGAGGAAGAAATTTGAGCGAAAGATTTGAGTATATTGTGCCTTGTCACTTTGGCCTGGAGTCAGTATTAAAAAGAGAAATTCAGAATTTAGGATATGAGATTGTGGAGGTAGAAGATGGTCGTGTGACATTTGCCGGAGATGAAATGGCAATTGCCCGTGCCAATATTTTCCTTCGCACAACTGAGCGTGTCATGATTAAGTGTGGCGCCTTTAAGGCAGAGACATTTGAAGAACTTTACGAGGGAATCAAGAATATTCCTTGGGAGAGATATTTCCCAAGAAACGCCAGATTCTGGGTTACAAAGGCGACAACAAATCGCTCTAAGCTTTTTGCTACAACATCCATTCAGTCCATTGCCAAGAAGGCCATGGTTGAACGTATGAGCCAGACTTACCATGTGAATCGTTTCGCAGAAGATGGCGAAGATTATCCAGTTCGTATTTTTATCAAGAAGGATATCGTAACCGTTGGCCTGGATACATCTGGTGTTTCCCTGCATAAGCGTGGCTACAGAACATTGGTTGGTAAGGCTCCAATTTCAGAAACTCTGGCATCAGCCCTTCTCATGCTGACACCTTGGCATGCAGATCGTCCGCTGATTGATCCTTTCTGTGGTTCCGGTACTTTCCCAATCGAAGCAGCCATGATTGGCGCCAACATTGCACCTGGTATGAATCGTGAATTCCAGGCACAGAAATGGCTCAAGCTTCTGTCTGAAAAGCAGTGGGCAAATGCATTTGACGAGGCTCGTTCCCTGGTGAAGGATGTGCCTGAAATGCACATCAATGGCTACGATCTGGATCCAGAAATCGTAAAGTGTGCTGCCCAGAATGCAAGAGCAGCTGGCGTGGATAAGTACATTCATTTCCAGGCCAAGGATGTGAAGGACCTTTCTTCACCAAAGTCCTACGGCTTTGTTGTGACCAATCCTCCTTACGGAGAGCGTCTGGAAGAAAAGGAAGCCCTGCCAGCTCTTTACACAACCATTGGCAAGAGCTTCGCAAATCTGGATAAGTGGTCTATGTATCTCATCACTTCTTATGAGGATACAGAGCAGTACATTGGCCGCAAGGCTGACAAGAACCGCAAAATCTACAACGGTATGATCAAGGCTTACTTCTATCAGTTCATGGGTCCAAGACCACCAAAGAAGAATTAAGAAAGATATTGGTGCAAATGAGTTGCGCGGATATGCAGTTCACTTGCTGGGGGATTTAGAAATATTGGAGCGAAAATGTTAAAGAGATTTATTATCATTTTCTTATTGCTGCTTCTGACAGCAGGGATTGTATTCAAAATTACAGATCATAAAGTGTATACCATTATACCTGCTGAAAATTTGCAGGAGGTTGTGGGAAATCTAAAGGTGGAACAAGGGCAGTATGCTACCAGTCATGAAGCTATTGTTTCTGTTTCTGGAAAGAGCCTTAGCAATTTTGACTATAAGGTTCTGGTGGATAAAAACCTGCAGGTTCTGGCTTCACGGAAGTTTCTGGAAGATATTATTGGCTGTGCTGTGATTGAATATCCTAGCGGAAAAATTATGGTGGAGCAGGGGAATAAGCGAATTGAATTTGAGCTGGGTAGGAACGCGTCTTATGCAGATGCTATGGCCCTGACCCTGGCTTCTACGCCAGAGAAGATTGATGGAGAACTGTATATTCCATTTCTGGAAAATGCGCCGGCGCTGGGCTATAGCTGTACTTACACCTATGCCACCAACACCATCGATTTCACCCAGACAGAGTCCAGAGATAATCTGCCAAGCAGATATGATCTGCGTTCCGAGGGCAGGGTGACCCCAGTGCGAGATCAGGGAAAGTATGGTACTTGCTGGGCCTTTGCTTCCCTGGGGGCTTTGGAGTCCATGCGTATGCCAATGAATAAGGACGTGTTCTCCGTAAATCACATGTCCAAAAATAATGGCTATCAGACAACCTTGACCACCGGTGGTGAGCACACCATGAGTATGGCTTACATGGCAGCCTGGAAGGGACCGGTTCTGGATCAGGATGATCCCTATGGAAGTAATTCAACAAATTTGAATGCAGACACGGTGGGCCATTTACAGGAAGCAATTATCCTGAATGACCGGGATCTTAGAAAAATTAAAAATGCTATTTTCAAATATGGTGGACTGGAAGCTTGCATGTACTTTGATGTTTCCTACGGAAATGAGGGGACAGACCACTACAATCCAGAAACATCAGCCTATTACTATGATGAAGAGGCAAAACCAAATCACGATGTAGTTATCGTAGGTTGGGACGATGATTTTTCCCGAGAAAATTTTGCCACAAAGCCTAAGCACGACGGAGCTTTTCTTTGCAAGAACAGCTGGGGAACAGACTTTGGGGATAAGGGATATTTCTATGTTTCTTATGATGATGCGGTATTAGGAGATGAATGCATCATTTATTCCAAGTTTGGAAGTGTAAATGATTATGATCACAACTATCAGACTGACCAGCTGGGCTGGGTAGGAAACATGGGCTTTAATTCCGATACAGCTTATTTTTCCAATGTGTATACAGCAAAGGGAAATGAGATTTTGAAGGCAGTGTCCTTCTACACAACAGGAGCAAATACATCCTTCACCATCTATGTAGTACCTGAGTTTAAGAATGTGGATTCTTTGAATGACCGTCAGAAAATGGGATCTGGAGAAACCAGATATCCGGGCTATTACACAGTGAATCTTAATCAGGATGTGGAACTTTCTCCTGGCCAGAAGTATGCAGTGGTGGTGCAAATCACAACCCCTGGTACGGATAAACCAATTGCCATTGAGTGTGAATCTGATGATACAAAAGATACAGTAGATCTCACGGACGGTGAGGGCTATGTAAGTCCACTGGGGTCTGTGTGGCATAGAGCTGAGGAATCCAATTGTAATATCTGCCTGAAGGCCTTTACCTGGGATCGGAATCACCTGGAAAGAGGTGGGGATGACCCAAATGAAGAGTGTTCAGATGAAGTGAGTATCAGCGTTCCAGGTATTGCAAGTCGCTCTGACGCGGATCAGGTAAAGAAGAAACCTGTGGACAGCGATACCGATGCGGAAAAATAAAGAAGGCAGCTGAGGCAGGCCCAGTGTGGAAATCGCCACAGGGTTTTACTGAGGTTAAATATATAGATAATAGGCAGGGAAAGCCTGCTGTGTTTAATAGGAGACAGACATGAAGACAATTATTTTTGCAACAGGAAATAAAAATAAACTGGTGGAGATTCGCGAAATCTTAGGCGACCTGGGATATGAAATTGAGTCCATGAAGCAGGCGGGAATGGATTTTGATATCTTAGAAGATGGAAAGACTTTTGAAGAAAATTCCATCATCAAGGCCAGTGCAGTTCGTGACTTTATCAAGGCTGCAACCACAGGCATAAAACTTGAAAATCTGCATATCGAATCAGCGCCTGGTCTTGGCGAAGACCGCATGATTTCTGAAGAGATGAAGGAAACGCTCCTTCCCTGGAAGGATGCCATCGTTCTGGCAGATGATTCGGGCTTAGAAATCGATGCTCTGAATAAGGAACCAGGTATTTACTCTGCAAGATATATGGGTCATGACACATCCTATGATATTAAGAATAATAACCTCATTGAAAGACTGAATGGTGTACCGGATGAGAAGAGGACAGCTCGCTTCGTATGTGCTGTTGCTGCAGCCTTCCCAGATGGCCATGCAGAATCCCGTGTGGAAGCCATGGAAGGCCGTATCGGTTATGAAATCGCCGGTGCAAATGGATTTGGCTACGATCCAATTTTCTACTTACCAGAATTTGGTATGACTTCAGCAGAAATCACACCAGAGCAGAAGAATGAAATTTCTCATCGTGGTAAGGCCCTGCGTGCCATTCGTGAAGTTCTGTAAATTTCTCAGAAAAATACAGAAGATATTTTGTAAATTTTTTGAATGAATGCAGAAGATATTTTGTAAATTTCTTGGACCAATGCAGAAGACATTGTGAAAAAGAAGATTGTGAAGATAAAATTGCGAGTCCCTGCAAAACTCATTTGCCAGGCGGGATTGTAATGTTAGGAAGAATGTAATGAGTGAATTAAAGATAGTAATCATGAGTGATTCTCATGGAAATAATGGAATTGTCCGGGAAGTGTTAGAAATGGAAAAGCCGGACATGCTGATTCATTGTGGAGACGTGGAGCGGGACTGGTCTGAAATTGAAAAAGCAGCAGGTTCCCCAAGAACGCCAGTCATTTTTGCTGTGGGCAACTGTGACAATTCCTGGGAAATCAATAAGATGACCAATGTGAAACCGAAGGCAATTTATAAACTGCGGGGACATCAGTTCCTGGTGACACACGGCCATCGTTACGGCGTTTCCTATGGACTGGAAACAATTAGTCTACTGGCGCAAGAAAATCAGTGTGACATTGTATGCTTTGGCCATACTCATACGGTAACCAATGTGGAATATGATGGAATTCACTTTCTCAATCCAGGAAGCATCTCCCGTCCACGTGGTGCCACAGGAAAGAGCTACATGATTATGAGAATGGAAGACGACGGAACATATACAGTTGAACTAAAGGAGATTTCATGAAAAAAGGCGACCTGATTCAAGGCACAATTAGTAAATATGTTTTCCCTAACAAGGGATCTTTCATGCACACAGAAGTAAATCCACAGACAGGGGAAGAAGTGACTCGTTCCATTTCCACAAAGGGGAAAGGCGTCCTTCCTGGGGCTGAGGTAGAAGTTCGCATTAAGAAGAAGAGAGCAGATCATGTAGATGGAATTCTCCAGCGTGTCATTAAGGAGTCTGACCTGGAAGCCTGCAAGCCAGTTTGCACCCATTACTACCAGTGTGGTGGCTGTACCTATCAGACGGTTCCATACGAGAAGCAGCTGGAACTGAAAGAGAATCTGGTTAAGGACCTTCTTCAGGAATATATTGATAAGACTCCTGATTTCAAATGGGATGGCATCCTGCCTTCTCCAAGTCCTTTCTGCTACAAGAATAAAATGGAATTCACATTTGGTGATGCTGAGCAGTACGGCCCAATGACTTTAGGCCTTCATCGCCAGGGATCCACCTACGACATTCTGGCCATTGAGACCTGCGCCATCGTAAGACCAGTCTGGAACGAAATCGTAAAGTATACACAGAAGTTCTATCGGGAAAAGAAGGTAGACTTTTACCATAAGATGAAGCACCAGGGCTTCCTTCGAAATCTGGTAATCCGCCAGGCAACATCAGACGGCGGCATCCTTGTAAATCTGGTAACAACAACCAGAGCAGATTTGAACGAACCAGCCCGTGCAAATGGAATTAGCGAAGCAAATGCGGTGCTTTGCCTGGATGAATGGGTTAAGGGACTGGTGGCTCTGTTTGAATCAGACAAGATTCACTCTTTGGAAGGCCACAATCGTCTGGCGGGTGTTCTGCATACTGAGAATGACAGCTTTGCAGATGCCATTATTCCACAGAGAGTAAAGAAGTTATATGGAGATGACTTCCTGATGGAAGAAGTCCTGGGATTGGAATTCAAGATTTCACCATTCTCTTTCTTCCAGACAAACACCAGAGGTGCAGAAGTGCTTTATGACAGAGTGCGTGAATATGCCATGGGTGTCTATGGACTGGACAAAAAGGGACAGTCCATTGCTGAGAATGATGAGGCAGTAAAGGATGAGCAGACTGCAGAAAAGACTGAAGATGAAAAGCCAGTTGGCACAATCTTTGACCTTTATTCAGGTACCGGCACCATTGCCCAGCTCATGGCACCAATTGCCAAGAAGGTGGTTGGTATTGAAATCATCGAAGAAGCAGTAGAATCTGCAAAGGTCAATGCAGGTATTAACCGTTTGAAGAACTGTGAATTCATTGCTGGTGACGTATTAAAGAAACTGGATGAAGTTGAAGAAAAGCCAGATTTCATCATCCTGGATCCGCCAAGAGATGGCTGTAATCCAAAGGCCCTGGCCAAGATTCTGGATTACGGCGTAGACAATATCATTTACATTTCCTGTAAGCCAACTTCTCTGCAGAGAGACTTGGAAGCCTTCTACGATGCAGGGTATAAGCTGGTAAGAGGTTCCTGTGTGGATAATTTCTGCCACACTGTTCATGTGGAGACGGTATGCCTCCTAACCAGGGAAACAAAGCCGCGGACTGCGGTTTAACCAAAGCGCATTCGTAAGAACACGCAAGGCGATATTGCCCCAAAAAGAGATACAAGGAGGAACTCATATATATGGAACGTTTTCGACAGCGATATGGGATCGCTCTGACGAAAAGGAAATTGCAGGAGGTCATCCTGATGCTGATGGCCTGGGAGGCGGTGTTTGCCTTTTCCTATCTGGGATACATTGAGCTTCCGACCATTTCCACCACCACGCTGCACATTCTTGTGATTGTGTCGGCCATGATGCTGGGAGCCCAGGGAAGTGTGCCGGTGGCATGTGTTTTTGCGGCCACGTCCATGTGGGTCGGCACCTACAGTCTGTCCCCGCTGGATCGGGTATTTTCTCCCTTTGCCAGCGGAATGCCCCTTGGCTCCATCATGCTGGCATTTGCCCGGGTGCTGTTCGCCGCGGGAGCCGGCTGGCTCTTTGACCTTTCTTTCCGGAAGCCCCGCAGGCATGTCTATCTGGGCATTGCGGGGGTTGCCGCTGCCAGCACCTTACTTCATGGGCTGTGCGTTTTTGCCGCCTTATATTGCGGCTTTCCCATGCTGCGGCAAATGATTTTGGAGAATCTGTTTTCCTATCCCATGTTCCGGGACTGGCTGTCCTATCTTCTGGCGATGGTCGCCTGCTGCGGTGTCCATTGGGGTCTGTCCCGGAAGTCGGTGAAAAACCGGTTGTCGGAGCTATGCGACTGTCCTCCGGCCATGCAGGAGTCCGGAAACCGGAAGTGGCTGTTCTATTCGGAAACCGCCGCGGTGGTGGTGGGCATTCTGTGCATCCTGTTTCTGCGAAAGGCCATCCTCAAGGAGCTGTACCTGCAAGGCATCGATGTCAGCGAAGATCTGCATCAAAATATCACCGTCTTTTTGCTGCAAGCCCTGGTGGCTCTGCTGGCGCTCTTTGGCGTTGTCAGCATCCTGATTCAGTGGATCTACGAGTATTATACGGTGCGGCAGCTTCGGATGGACAAAAAGCTGATGGAGCAGCGCATGAAAAGCTCCGTAGATCCTCTGACCGGCGTATTCAGCCGACTGGTGTACCATGAGTGCCTGGGGCAGTACACGGATTCCGTTCCGGAAGATCTGACCGTCTTTCTTATGGACATCAACGGCTTGAAGGGGGTCAACGATGCCCTGGGGCACGAGGCGGGGGACGAGCTGATATGCGGCGCTGCCCAATGTATCACCCAGGCGGTGGGGGATCGGGGGAAAACCTTCCGCATCGGCGGGGATGAGTTCGTAGTGCTGGGTCAGATGACCCAAGCCCAGGCGAGGGAAATTCTGGCAGCGCTGCAGGGGCTTGCGGCGGCCTGGTTCGGGACGAAGGTGAAGACGCT
>Ga0129311_1000107_pt1 | contig 79066 bp, 77 predicted proteins | sample Go1ome_FD_94435 | JGI IMG/M metagenome (GOLD analysis project Ga0129311, IMG submission 94435) | Western lowland gorrila individual fecal microbial communities from Wisconsin, USA - Go1022B metagenome | ecosystem: Host-associated > Mammals > Digestive system > Large intestine > Fecal | place... | reverse complement strand
TACTTCATATGTGACCTCCATTTGTATGCGGTAACTCCCATCACCACATGTTTTTCTAACGATTTGTAGTATATGGGTAAATCCACGGACCTACAAATCGGGGGTCATTACATATTGTCTAGACAGCACCCTAGACTTTAGTACTAATGTCTATGTCCTTGTCTTGAAAATCAGAAAAACCTAGACAACACCCTAGACAATCAGGCCTCAAAGTAGAAATCAAGCCGGAGTCGCGGGGGCGGCATCAGTCTTAAGAGACTTCAGATACTTCTTTTTCTCATACATTCGCTGATCCGCGCGCTCGAAGATCGAGTTGAAGTCGCCGTCGCGGCCCGCGCGGAAGATATCAAGACCTGCGGATACGACAACTCCGCCTTCGCGGACATGCTCTTCCATCATCTGATCAAACTGATCGAGCAGATCGAGCCTCTGCAGATAGTCATCACCCTCGAGGATCGCAACGAACTCATCACCGCCGATCCTATAAACTGCGCTGTGCCGGAATGTCTTACAGATGACTTCGCAGCCGCTGATGATATATCTGTCACCTTCCTCGTGACCTAAGTTATCATTAACCTGCTTTAATCCGTTAACGTCGAAGACGATAATTCCGAAGTCCTTCAACTGCAGTGTATCAATGCGCATATCTACATCTGCCTTCATCTCCTGGAAGGCCTGCTTGTTCTTGACGCCGGTCAGAGGATCGCGGTAAGCGACCATCTTGACTGAACCCAATTCCTTGGTGTGATAGAGCTTCTCGCCCTGAACAACGAATGTGTGGATAATGCAGCCTGCGATGATACATCCCATCGAATAGAAAGGAACATTAGGCATGAGTACCTGGAAGAGTATGAACGCCGCCATTATAAGACCTGAGATTCCGATCGATGCGTGATTCATCTTGGCAATACCGTCTTCCTGTCTGTGCGCCTCGACCATCGAATAGAAAGTCGTGAACAGATACAGGACAACCTGCGCGATGAGCGTTAATAATCTGCCGAAATAGGTGTGATATTCGCCGTCATCATAAGAGAAGACAACAGGCAGGATAAAGTTGAGCATAAGCGCGAGGATCTCGAATATAAAGATCGCCCACGCGCCGTAAGACAAAAGCTCGGTAAAGCGGTTGTTACGCTTAAGATATTCGATGACGAACTGGGTCCACTTGAGAACGGACCATACCATCGACATAAAGAATGCCATCGCAGTGATATAAGCCAGAGGAATGATCTTAAGCTCAGTGAAAGTTCCCCACAGAAGATCTGCTGCGTAGAATACAATAACGCTGCAGAAAAACTCCTTATAACGTCTCATCGCAGTATTAAGCTGCGACGTGTTACTTGGGAGCAAAAACTCAATATTGATTATGCAATGCAATACCAGTGCTAATAAGCCTATTACCGTGTAATACATATACCTTCTCGCGTGATATCAAACGGACTTACACTGTTAACTGAACTTGATTATATCAATGCTCGTTTGTCGCGTCAAAAGAGAACGACGACAGCAGACTGCGGATGCCGTTCGGCTCAGGAGTTATACCCATTATCTGGTATACCGCGTCGTCATCACCGATGTATGCCACGAAACAACTGATCGCGGGTCTTCCACCCGAAGCAACCGACTCAATGCACTGAACAGTATATGTGCGATTACCGAGCACGAACTCGACTTCATAACGCTCGTAATCCAGCCCAGCCTGCTCGAAGTTAAACTGCTCGGCAGCCATGACCTGAACATCTCTTGTGCTGTGGTAAGCATCTATGCCGCGGTCGTTGGCATAGATGATCATCATGCCGTAAGAAGGATACAGCTCCGAATCATAGAAAACTGTATATACAGTGGAATTAAGAACATCCTGATTCAGTCCGACGAGCATCGCGGGATCCGTATCGGCTACGAGATCGACCTCATAATAACTGTCGGGCTTTGTAAAATAAAAATCCGTACCCGGCAGGTGATATGCATCATCAGCAGTCGGATCGCCCGAAGCCTCGATAACCTCGATAGGCTGAGTCGGATGCGTCTCCTCTGTGGTAGTCGCCACCGTTGTAGGCTCCGTATAATCAATATCCGCGCCGTAGCCTATAGGTCCGATATTCTCCTGATCTGTCTTATCGCCGCCGAAGCCCGAGCACCCGGCACAGAGCGCCGCCGCCGCGATCGCAATCACCCAAGAACAAACAATCCTCTTACTCATAATCTATCTATCCCTCCCTCAAGGTATAGAAAGATTATAAGTCATTAACAGATTCTTCTCAAATATTATTTACACTTAAGAATAATAAGAGCTCAACATCTCATACAACTCGAGCGCCTCGCCTTCAAGAACGCCCGTCAGATAAATAGAATGCGACACCCCGTCTTCGCCTGTATATGAGATGTTATAAAGGATCCCGTTGGGGGCATAGTGGCTCTGAGGATTCTCTATCTCGCCCGACAGCACGCCGCGCAGGAAGTCCTCCACAAGACAAAGATCTTCAAAATCAATTATCGTCGTGCTCCCGTTCAGGTCGGTATTCGTATACTCGAGCGTCGCGTCAGAACAGACGTGGTAAGAATCATGCGTCGAGGCAGTGCCGTCAGCAGCGCCCAGATAAACGAGCGTCAACCTCATCTCCCACTCATCGCTGAGCTCGAGCACATCAGACTCATCAGCAGGCGCAGGCGTCGGACTCGGCGCCTCATCCGGGAAATAAGAATAGATGATCGAAGCAATATCTCCCATCTGCCCCCTCGCGCCGTCGGACACCATCAACTGATGATAAACATTGTGGGCATCATAGAATACAAAAGAATAAGATGGCGCATCACACGCGTTGTAATCGTTCACCGTCTCATCATGCGAATACATAAACTGGCACGCCGTCGCATAGACCGTCGCAACATCCTCGTACGACATATACTCCTGCCTGAACTGCGGGTCGCCCAAATTATAGATCCCGGTGTACTCGACGCGGCCGACATAATCCTGATCGCATCCCGCCAAAGCCCCGAGCATCGCCGCCGCAGTCAATACACACACAAACTTCTTCATAACAAAAATCCTCCGCCTGCTCTTAAGACGGAGGATGGCACTTGTTGGTCACAATTGCATTTCTTTTATTCTGGTAAGTACTGCCTGCGCGAAAAGCTTATGCCCTTCCTCATCAAAGTGTTCGTCGTCAACTGAACTCGGGGAAGCCACATCCGAAGCCGCCAGGAAATGCAGCCCACGCCTCGCGGCTATCGCCTCATAAACTGACTTAAGCTCATGACTTACTTCGATCGAGTGTTTATCAAACTCGGGATCATTCTCAGGTTTCCACACATCATCACCGAGATGCAAAGGAGAGACGAGCAAGGTCTTCGAGGGATCTACAAACTTCTCAAGAACATCGAGGTTCATCTCGATACCGCGTCCGATCGTATAAGCGGAGACTCCGTAGATCGTCTTGCAGTCGTTGGTGCCGAGCATGATGATCGCACCGTCAAGAGGCGACTGGCTTTCGAGGGTACCGGGGAGAGCAGACAAACCTCTTCTCCCCGGTCTTAACGGGTCCTCGTAAACCGTTGTCCTGCCGCATAAACCTTCCTCTATGATCCTCGCATCGGGCAGCAGAGACTGCAGGATCCCTGTCCATCGGACCTCGCGGGGGAATCTCTGATGAGGCTTACTGCCGGGTATCAGACCCCACGTGTTCGAATCTCCGAATGCGAGAATGTTGCTCATGGGATCACTTCTTAATATCAGCTCTCCATGTTGCCGGCTTGAACTCCTGTACAAGCGGCAGCAGGCGCTGATCGACATCGATCTTAAATACTGAGTTGAAGTTATTTGTAGCGATCATCTGACCTGCGAAACCTACGATAACTACAAGCTCCTGATCGTTGAAGAACTTCTTCAACTCAACGAACAGCTCATCCGAAACTGCCGTAGGATCCTTTACGATCTGCTCTGCCAATGTGGTAAGCAGTGTCTCCTTCTCGTCGTATACGAGGTTCGCAGGATCGAGGCCCAATCCCTTAACATCGCTTATAAAGAACAGTGAGCACAACTGGCATGAATTCGTTGTGGATATCTTATGTGCGAAGAGGATCGCGTCCTTCTCGCCGATAACTTCTACGAGGCGGTTCCATGATGTATACCAAGCCATAAATGCGTCGTATGTAGCAGCGTCATTCAGAAGTCCCTTCTTCATGTTCGTTACTGCATTTCTGCCTGCGAGCTCGTCATAACGCTCCTTCTCTGCGCCTGTTGCTTCATTCTGCTCTACCAATTTAATTCTTGCCATTGTTGTGATCTCCTTTTCACATTTATTAAAGTGCAATTTGTAATATATCGATGATCTTCGATGCGTTGAGAGGGACGTAATGTCCTACTTCTCCGCCGGCGGTCGCGCGGGCCGCCATCACTTCGAAGTCTTCGTTTGTTATCCCGAGCTCCGACAGATGCGTCTTGAGTCCGAGCTTCTTGAAGAAAGCCTCCAGCTCCTGTGACAGAAGCAGCGCCCGCTCACGCTCGGAATAGTCGTACGGATCCTTGCCGTAGACGCGGGATGCGAGTAACGCGAGTCTCCAGGGCTTGATGTCTGCTATATACTTCGTCCAGGCCGTGAAGACTACTGCCATGCCCTCGCCGTGTGTGATGTTGTACTGCGCGGACAGTTCGTGTTCGATACGGTGTGAACCCCAGTCTGCTCTTCTTCCGGCATCAAGGAAATTATTGTGTGATACGGAAGCGAGCCATTGGATCTCGGCTCTTGCGTTGATGTTAGAAGGATCAACGAGGAGCCTGTCTGCGTTCACGAGAAGTGCCCTGATCGCACCTTCGATAAGATAGTCTGTTGTGTCCGAATTCTTCTCGTCGGAGAAATATCTTTCGAGGAGGTGTGACAGAACGTCTGCGATACCCACATTCGTCTGATATGAAGGAAGGTTCGCTGTGTAGCGGGGGTTCATTATCGCGAACTTGGGGATGATACGGTCATCCTCGAAGCCCTTCTTCCACTCTCCGTATGAGAGTATCGCGCAGTTGCTTGTCTCGGATCCGCTCGACGCTGTCGTCGCGATGACACCGATGTTAAGGACAGATTCGGGGCTGACACCCTTGTCGAAAAAGTCCCAGACATCGCCGTCGTACGGGATACCGAGGGCTATTGCCTTGGCGGTATCGATGGAGGAACCTCCACCGACTGCCAAAACAAAGTCAACCTTATCTTTTTTGCCCTGTTCAACTAATTTACGTACCAGTTCGATGGAGGGGTTCGGTACTACTTCGCCGCTCTCGGAGAACCCGATACCGAGTTCGTCCACGGCAGCCTTGATAACATCGTAGATGCCGAGAGTCTTTATGAAGTCGCCGCTGTATACGAGCAGAAGCGATGTTACGTTGTAGCTTCTAAGAAGCTTGCTTAAGCTCTGCTCCGCACCCTCACCGAAAACTATTTTCGCCGGGTTGTAGTACTCAAAACCTATCATCGTCGTGATCTCCTTATGCGCGATTCAGGTTATCAGTACAGAGGTACTACAGCGCCGTCGTATGTGTTGTTGATGTACTCGGCGATCTCGGGTACCTGGAGTACTTCTACGAGAGCCTGGAGTGCAGGATCGTCAGCATGCTCGGGTGTTGTAGCGATGATGTTGCCGTATGTCTGTGCAGCGAGTCCGTCATTTGCCTCTACTGCGAGTGCCTGGCTTACATGGAGTCCGCCCTCGATAGCGTAGTTACCGTTGATGACTGCTACGTCTACATCAGGGAGTGATGCTACAAGCTGCTCAGGTGCGAGCTCTTCGAACTGGATGTTGAGAGGATTCTCGACGATGTCTTCTACTGTAGCGTTGATGCCTGCATCGTCGTCAAGAACGAGGAGTCCTTCCTGTGCGAGGAGGAGCAATGCTCTTGCTTCGTTTGTTACGTTATTGGGAACTGCAACAACAGCGCCGTCCTGAAGGTCTGCAAGGTCAGAAACTCTTCCTGCGTAGATGCCAAACGGCTCATAGTGTACTGCACCGATGGATACCAAGTCGGATCCGTTCTCGAGGTTGAACTGCTCGAGGTAAGGCACGTGCTGGAAGTAGTTGGCGTCGAGTGAACCTTCGATAACACCTGTGTTAGGTGTAACTGAATCTTCGAGCTGAACGATATTAAGTGTGATGCCCTGCTCGGCGAGGATCGGCTTTGCTACTTCGAGGATCTCGGAGTGAGGTGTAATGTTAGCGCCTACTGTGATGACTGTGTTCTCACCTGCGTTTGCGTTACCCTCAGTCTCTGTGTCTGCTGCGCAAGCCGCGAAAGAGCTTGCGATGGAAAGTACTGTTGCTGTAGCGATAATCTTCTTTGTTACGTTTTTCATTTTTGTGATCTCCTTAGTAAATGAAAGTTTCAATAATGTATTTTTTGTTTTGTTGTTGGCATAAGAAATGCCCGGGTGGCGTTCATTTACTCCCGGGCACATGGCATATGTTCTGTGAGCTTCAAAGCTTCAACATCGTTTCATATCGAGGCGCGAGTTTATGTTCTGCGCCGCGGCCATTTGGCGTGCCCGGGAGTAAAGCATTCGACAACACATCATGGTTGTTCCCGTATCGTATGTTCTGTACATTCTCGCGTCTCCTTTCGTTCGTGATGGTGATACTATAATGCTAATTACCTACCAGTTCAATAGGCAAAAAATGATAACGGGTTATCAATTGAATTGATAACCACCAAGTGTGATATGATAGTAGCGATTTCACACGTGATGATTAGGAATGCTTATGAGAACCAAGGTTGATTCATTACAAGGATTACGATTCTGGGCGGCAACTCTCGTAGTTGCTTCTCACTGCCACTTCTTAAACCAGGGCGGCGTCGGCAACTGCATCTTCTTCGCGTTGAGCGGTTTTCTTGCAGTCGTACCTTTCAAGGACGACGGCGAGTGCGATTACTTAAGCTTTAAGAAAGTATTCTCATTCTATGCCAGACGTTTCTTCAGGATCATTCCGGTCTTATGGATCGGTCTCTTCATCACATGCTTCCTGATGAGTATCATGAACGCCACCGACCTCGAGACTGACCGCAGCCTTCTTCTCAACATGTTCTTCATAAAGAGCTTCTGTCATCTGTGGTTCCTTCAGCAGGAGATGGTCTACTATGTCATCCTGCCGTTCATTCTTATAATCCTTGCACTCATCAAGACATTGCTTCGCAAGTTCATTCATAATGCAGGCGCTGTTCATGTCATCCTTGCTGTCTTCCTGTTCGCGGCCGCGAGAGTTTCTAAGATGGTCTTAACCCGTGAAGTGTTCTACCTTGACGGAAATAACCAGCACATGCCTTTCATGCTCTGCAACTTTCTTTACGGAATGACGTTCGCGTATATTTACAAGGCACTTAAGTCATTTGACTTTGCCTTCATGAAGAGCAAAGCCGTGAAAGTCCTCACGACTCTTTACACATTCGGATTCCTTCTTATCACGATACTGACAGCCGAACCTATTCTCTCATCCATCGACCCCAGATTCGCAGGAACCTACATCGGCTGGGATCACCCTATGACAATGTGCTGTCTCACTGCAGGACTTCTTACACTACTTCTGTTCCACACTGACTCGATCGGAAGCAAGTTCCTTTCCATCCCGCTCTTCACTTATCTCGGAGATATAAGCTTCATCATCTACTTCATACACGCATTCATCATGAGTTTCTTCGCGGGCATACAGGGTCCGATAAGACAGTTCCTGGTGGTGTATTTCGTATCGGTATGTGTATCCGTCGTACTCCATGTTCTCGTAGAGAAACCCTTCATGCTTTGGAGTAAAGACATGAAGGGCTTTAGTTGGAAAGATTATTACGTCAAACTGTTAGGCCGTTGATCAAGGATTTATCAGAAGACCTTCAGATAGAAGACAATAACGCTGCCATTAAATACGATGTTCTCGACGTTGACGGCCTGACCCTGTATATAAGCATTAAAGTCCGCCGAGCTGCACCAGACATTCGAATCCGTCTGCGGAACTTCTATATCATAGAGCTCGATATCAGGGAATTCGCACTCTTCCCACTCATACTCGTCCCACAACTTGTCAGCCTGTTCCTCGCTTAAGTAAAGGACGCCCGCATACCAGGGCTCGGTCGGTCCTACAGCCAGTCTGTCATTCGTCTGCCAGTAGATCTCCTCAAATTCGATATCCGTATAATCCAGTTCATCGAAATACCTTAAACCCACATCGTCGCCCGAGTGCAGAACATGCACAAGCTCCTGCTCCGTCTTGGATGCCGGATCAAGCCGATACAAAGACTTGCACCCGGCCATCGTGAACATCATTGCCATCGTTAATACAGCTATGATTAATTTCTTCATATAACTATCCCCTATTCAGTTAAGATATAGAAATTATACCGCCAGCTGTCCCGTAAAACTAAGGTAAATTATCAGTATCAGCGATCCGATCAGGATGATAGCACTGACAATTCCTATTACTTTTCCTGCCGGGTGAGCGAAGTTTACGGTAGCGCCGTAGCCCAAGCGCTTTTCGACGTTGAGGCGCGTGTCGTTCGGGTTGTAATAGAACATGCCGAGGATCCAGTTGTCGTCGTCATCCTGAAGCTCGAGTTCGGTGTCGCGTGCGTATCTGCTCTCGACCTGTCTTTGATTGATGACACCGATTATAACAACCACCATTATCACTGCTGTGTAACCTAAGGTGCTTATGAGCACTGCCGCCTCGCTGTCAGTAAAGAACATCAGGACATTATTCGCGATCAGGTATAGAGCATTCGCCCAGCTCATAGCGATGAACATATCCGCCCATGTCTTTTTCTTCGCTCTGCTGTAGTTCGCATTGATGCTGCTGTCGCGGCTTATTACCATGTTCCTTGTGTTGTCCATCATAACGGCGATAGGAATAATGATAGCCGCTATGAACAGGAACGACAGGCTCATTATGGTAAGCGCGTACTTCTCGACAGCGGGCGTTACTCCGAAGACACCAAAGTCTGTAAGTACCGCTGCAATCGTGCCGAGAAGTGCGAGTACATTAGGAAGAATGATCCATGCAAGCTTCAGCGCGTGCACGGTGTTCGTGTTTTTAAGGTCGGTATAAGTAACACCGGACTTTGTGATGCCAAGTTCTTTCTTAAGATTCTTAAGCTCCATGTTGCCCTTCCCGTAAGGAGCTGCCACCAGGAACAGCGCGAAAACAAGCAGTATCCACGCGAGCAACGTACCGCCGGTAACAGGCAGGAACAGCATTACAATGCTTAAGATCACAACTATTGCCGTAATGATGAGTCCGCCCTTACGTGCGGAACTTACTATCGCATCAAACTTCTCCTGTCCTTTACCCTCGTGAAACTTCGGGTTATCTCTTACGCCGAAGATCATTTTCTTCTTTCCCGGATTCCCGGAGAAACCAAGCATATACATCAGAATAGCTGAAGGAACTATGCAGACAAACATTATTACTTTAATAAGCCATGTCATAACTCTACCTCCTATTCTCAATAAAACTCATCTATGAGTTTCTTCAGCACGTCTTTGCCGACGCCGGATAATCTTGCTTCTGATACGATGCGGCGAAGCTCTGTCTTATTCTCTTCGCTCATAACGCCGCTTTGTGTGATATTCTCACGCACTCTCGCGCCGTTCTTACGGTCCGTCATGATGTAGCCTTCCTGCTTTAATAACTGATAAGTCTTGCTGACCGTCATCGTATTGATTCCTATCTCGAGCGCGAGTGCCCTTACAGTGGGGAGCTGCTCCCCGGGCTTCAATTCGCCCGAGGAGATCCCCATCACTATCTGGTTTCTGATCTGCATATAGATAGGTACATCAGAATATTCATCTATTCTTATGATCATGATTCCACCTTCTTTCTTCTGATCGACCATGCTCCAAGGATCACTGCGAATACGACTAAGGGGATCATCGCGATAAGTCCGTTAGGTAAAGGTCCTAATACCATGTACTTGTTGATATCCGGATTATTCGCATTCATGAACAGCTGAGGGATGGTAGCGACCGCATTGAATGATCCGTGTAAGAGCGCTGCATACCAGATACACTTTGTCCTGTCGTAGATGATCTCCTCGAATATACCGAGTACTATACAGCAGACCGTAAATACAGCAAGTCCGAGTACAGGGGCGCCAAGATAGTCGAAGCCATACTCGTAGCCGCCGAATATCATCGCAGGAAAGTGGAATACTCCCCAGATGGTTCCGCCTATGAGCCATGTGCCAATCTTGCCGAAGCTCTTGTTAAGTTCCGGATACAGGAATCCTCTCCACCCGACCTCTTCGCCGATTGCTGTAATGATATTTATGAAGGGTGCAATAAGCACTGAGGGAACAAGTTGTACAATCAGGTATGTCTTCATATCCATTCCTGACTGCTCGAGCATCTCCATAAGGTTCACGCCCTGCTCCTCGGCCTGAGCGATCAGCATTGATCCGCTGCCGTCAAACAGATTCGGGAAGATACCGAAGAACAAAGCTGCTCCCAAGGCCATCGGAATGATCATGGCATATGCGCCGAAGAAGAGCCAGCCGATATTGCCCTTGAACTTAGGCTTCCAGCCCATGCCCTTCAAATTCCCATTCGTGATCAAAGCTGCAACCAAAGGTGCGAACATGCAGACGGCGAGGCTCCCACGGAACACCATAGTCCCCGTCATTCCGGGATTATTAACCGCATAAAGCGATCCTATGATCTGCAGCGCCCATGCGACCGCATATGTGATTGCTACATACTTAATTACTTTCTTCTTATCCATAATCTGCCGCCTTTCCAAAGCTTATGTATACTTTGTATTGCTCCTTGTAATACAGACTATACAGCCTTTAGATTTGCTTGTCAATAGATTATAGGATGAATCATATTCTTCATGAGTCTCTACACTTTGGCTGATTATGAAGAGACTGTTGCAGAAAAAGCCCTGAATTCTTCATGAGCCTCTTCACTTTTCTAATTATGAAGAGACAGTTGAAGAATTCAGGGACTGATTCGATACACGGGGACCGCTAAGGTCCGGATAAATCAAGCTTTACGATGCTTCTTCGACAGCCGTATTCCAAACTCCTGTATCAGCATTACCATGATGATCAGCAAAGTGACCGTCGTCCACAGTACCGGCTTGTCATAGCGGTAATAGCCGTACTGCAAAGCGATCGCACCGAGACCGCCGCCTCCGATAACGCCCGCCATCGCTGAGTAACCGAGCACTGTCGCGACATTGATCGCACCACCCTGCAGCAATGAAGGCATAGCCTCGGGAATAATAAAATGAATAATAGTATACAGAGGTGACGCGCCCATCGATGTCGCCGCCTCGATGATGCCGGGCTGCACCTCGTTCAATGACGCCTCGACCATTCTTGCAACGATCGGGATCGCACCGATAGTAAGAGGCACGATGGCAGCCGTGGTGCCGATCGACTTTCCCACGATTGCACGCGTGAACGGGATCAGCAGCACCAGCAGGATCAGGAACGGCAGCGACCTTGTGATATTAACGATCGTTCCGACCACCGCATTTACCGCCTTGTTCTCGAGAAGTCTTCCCTTCGACGTCGAGTACAGCACCACGCCGAGCGGCATGCCGACTGCATATGAGAACAAAGAAGCAAAGAACGTCATGATAAGCGTCTCCCACACACCTGTTATGATCGCATCTTTAATATAATCACTCATTTAACTCACCTCCGCCACGGACAGCCCGCCGTCCTTGAAGAAATCGATCGCGGTCTGTCTGTCTTTCTCACTTTCCGGCAGCTCGACGATCATCTGACCGTAGCCGATGCCGCCGACACTCTTCGTGTTCGCACTCAGGATGTTGACCTTGATGCCGGTCTTCTCCACGAGGTTCGCGATAAAAGGCACACTCGACTGCGTCCCGTCGAAAACAAGCCTTATCACCTTCCCGTCAGGATGAGACGCCTCGAAAGGATTGCTCGGGAACACGAGCTTCTTGGCTGCCTTACTCTTAGGATTCGAGAAGACTTCCTTAACGTCACCGATCTCTGCAAGGTTACCGTCGTCTATGATTGCGACGCGGTCGCATATCTTCTCGACCACTGCCATCTCATGAGTGATGATTATGATCGTTAACTTGCGTTCTTCGTTAATCTTTTTAAGAAGATCCAGGATCTCACCTGTGATCTTCGGGTCGAGTGCACTTGTCGCCTCGTCGCACAAGAGAACCTTCGGATCTGCCGCAAGTGCACGCGCTATCGCGACGCGCTGCTTTTGTCCGCCGGAGAGACGTGCGGGGTACTCGTTACGCTTTTCGAGCAGGCCTACGATCTCGAGCATCTGCTCTGCCTTCTTGCGGCGCTTCTCACGGGGCGTGCCGATAATCTTCAGCGACTGCTCCACGTTCTGGATTACCGTCCTCTGGTTAAGAAGGTTGAATCCCTGAAATATCATCGATATTGAATGACGAACTTCGCGAAGCTCCACGGGCTTTAACGATGCAAGGTCTTTGCCGTAGAAGCTGACGGTGCCTGAAGTGACTTCCTCGAGGCGGTTCAAGGTCCTCACAAGCGTTGACTTACCTGCGCCGCTCATGCCGATGATGCCAAAGATCTCGCCTTCTTTCACTTCCAGACTCACGCCCTTTAATGCCGTAAATTCCCTGCCGTCATTCTTATAGGTCTTGCAGACATTATTAAGTTCGTAAACGTTTCCCATTAATCAAACAATCCTTTGCTTAAGTAGCGGTCTCCTCTGTCGGGGAATACCGTTACGATGTTTCCTTCTTCAATCTCCTCGGCGAGCTTCAGTGCCGCAGCCAGAGCCGCACCTGAAGACGAACCTGCGAGAATACCTTCATGAAGCGCAAGCAATCTCGAAGTCTCGAACGCTTCATCGTCTGTTATCTTGATGACTTTATCCACGAGAGTGATGTCCATCGTGTCCGCGATAAAGTCGTTGCCGATGCCTTCGATGTCGTAATCAAAGTGCTCGCCGCCGCCGATAGTTGAACCGTATGGATCAGCTAGGACACCTGTAATATTACTGTTCTGTTCCTTAAGATATTTAACAACTCCCGAGAACGTTCCGCCTGATCCGGCACCTGCAACGAAATAATCGATCTTGCCGTCGAGCTGGCTGTAGATCTCGGGGCCTGTTGTCTCATAATGCGCGAGGGGATTTGCCGGGTTTCTGAACTGTCTTAATGAGACCGCGCCTCTAGTTTTCCCCAGAATCTCTTCTGCGATACGCTCTGCGCCGAGCATACCGAATTCTCGTGGTGTATGAATGATCTCCGCACCCAGGGCCTTCATGATCTTCTGCTTCTCGATAGAGAACTTCTCAGGTACAGTGAAGATTACGTGAAAGCCCATGTTAAGCGCTGCAATCGCGATACCTATACCAGTGTTGCCTGCTGTGGCATCAACGATCGTGCCGCCCTCCTTGAGGATTCCCCTCTTCTTCGCATCTTCAATCATATAGACGCCTACGCGGTCCTTAACGGAGCCTGCGGGGTTCATTAATTCAAGCTTTGCATAAACATTTACTCCGGGCTTAACGCCCATATGATTTATCTTGAGGATCGGAGTGTTTCCGATCATTTCCTTTACATCCTGATATACATTATTCATAGTGATCTCCTGTTCTCCGTCTTACTTCGCGGAATTCTCGATGGCCTGCTTCAAGTCTGCGATCAGATCATCAACATCTTCGATACCTACCGACAGTCTTATGAGCTCATCCACGATGCCCACTTCCTTACGGATGTCCGCGGGGATCGCAGCGTGCGTCATCGACGCAGGATGGCATACGAGCGACTCCACGCCTCCTAGGCTCTCCGCGAGCGTAATGAGCTTAAGCTCCTCTACGAACTTCTTGTAGTCATACTTCTCATCGAGCACGAAAGATATCATCGCGCCTGCACCGTCAGCCTGCTTCTTCTGAATCTCGTATCCGGGATCGGACTCAAGTCCGGGATAGTAAACCTTGCTTACATAGCCGCTCTCCGAAAGCCAACGCGCGATCTTGTTCGCGTTCGCCACGTGTCTGTCCATTCTTACGCCTAGTGTCTTGATGCCTCTTATGATGAGGAAACTGTCCCAGGGAGCGAGCACTCCGCCGATAGCGTTCTGGAGGTAGTAGAGTCTGTCGGCGAGAGCCTTGTCGTTAACTACGACAAAGCCTGAGATCGTGTCTGAGTGACCGCCTAAGTACTTAGTGCCGCTGTGGATTACGATATCTGCGCCGAGTTCGATCGGGCGCTGCAGATAAGGCGTGAGGAATGTGTTGTCTACGATAACGAGCTTATCGTATTTCTTACCGATCTCAGATACCGCTTCGATGTCCGTGATCGTAAGTAGCGGGTTCGCGGGAGTCTCGATATAGATAGCCTTAACGTCATCATCGATCGCCGCCTCGACTGCCGCGAGGTCGGATGTATTTACGATCTTATATGTGATGCCGAAGTTCTTGAATACGTTGTCGAGGATACGGAATGTGCCGCCGTAGATGTTGTCGGAGACGATCAGCTTGTCGCCTGACTTGAACAGCGACAGAACGGTATTGATAGCCGCAAGACCCGATGCGAATGCGAGGCCGTACTGTCCCTTCTCAAGATCTACGATGAGTTTCTCGAGTGCGGCACGAGTGGGGTTGCCTGTTCTTGAGTATTCCCAGCCTCTGTTCTTGCCCAAGCCGTCCTGCTTGTAAGTCGATGTCTGGTAGACAGGGACGTTTACCGCGCCCGTTGTCTCATCTCCGTCGATACCGCCGTGGATAAGAAGTGAATTGATGTTTAATGTTTCCTTGCTCATTTTTATTTACCTTCCTTGAATTGTTTTTTGAGTTAAAAAAGCCCGGGGCTTGTTCAGACGCCGGGCATAAAAGACATGGTTTTCTTAAGTAATCTCAACATCGCGAAACATCGAGGGACATATCTTCCTTCGCCCGGGTAAGATACATTCGACAACACACGTTTCTCATAGTTGGATTTCCTTTCGTTAAGCTTTATGTGAGTGATTATAATTCTACTTACCTACTGTGTCAATAGGTATATAACAATTTATGTCTCATTCGGGGACGGTTCTCTTTTGGTACCTATCAAAGCCCTGCGTATGCCATGAAGACGACCTTCATCTTCTCGGGATCGTAGATGTAGGTGTAGTCGTGTCTTCTTCCCTCGTAAACGAGGTCGCCGTCCTTATATACCTGCAGGCAGTTGGTCGGCACCTCGGTCCAGTGCCCGTCATCAAGAGGATGCGTCGAGAATATGATGCCGTCAGGAGTTGTTTTCGCATGGAGCGTGCCGGGCTCATTCTTGTGCACATACAGGTACTCGCCGTCGTAGATCATGAGGTTCACTTTGTTGCCGGGAACGACCTTCGTGATCACGTCCTCGATCAGACGCATGCGGTCCTCCGCGTCAGCAACATCCAAGCCGTTCATGCGCTCGAGCAGATACAGGAAAAGCCGCTCGCTGTCCGTGCTGCCCTCCTGTATGTAGTGGTACTTATCAAGCTCCGGCGCGTCGAAAAGCGTCCCGTTATGGCACAGCACCCACTGTCTTCCGAACTTGTCTATGCCGGTAAACGGGTGCGCGTTGTTATCACTTACCTCGCCGATGGTGGCGCTTCTGATGTGCGCGATGCAAAGCTTAGTCTCAAGTTTTTGCTCGAGAAGAGCCTTCAGGTACAGGCTGTCAGTCGCCTTCAGGTATTCTTTTACAATAATCTCGGACGCGTCGTCCTTCAGGTAGATTCCCCACCCGTTCTTATGCTCCTCGCTGTGAGAATAGAAGGTCTTAAGCGTATCGTTGACCGTTATCTTGCGCTTTGCTGTTACTGCGAAAAGCTCGCACATGCTCAAGGTACTCCTTCTCTTCATAAGAAAGATTTCCGGATGCGATACCTATCAGGTGATCAGACCACTCGGCTGCAGTCTTACCGTTATAGATAACCGCATCAAATCCCTCTTTCATGATTTTCTCTACTGCGTCCTGAATAGAAGACGCATCTTTTACTGGTTCAAGCTCCTTATCAAGCAACGTCAGTGCGCTGTCAGAATATACGATACCTTTAACAAGTGCAACATAGCCCAAAGCCTTATTTACCGGCACCGCGTCAGCAACTCTGATCTCGATATATTTCTTCACGCGGAAGTGGAAGAATCCCATCGACATAATGTGCTCGATATTCTTCGGATCTCTTCCTTCATTTACGAGATCGAGGGCAGTCTTGCTTCCAACGCCCCGGGTTACCCCATCCTCTGTATAAAGGATCAGAGGAACATTGCAGATTACCTCGGCCATCTTATCGTAGCCGAAGTCTTCATCGAATGAATGCGGAACAAATCCTGTTCTGTCAGGATCGATATCATCCCACTGCTGGATTCTGTGAAGATGCTTCTTATCACCTGCTCCGGGCAATGTTGAGTCAGGATCGCTTTTATTCTCCATCAGGATCATCAGTACAGGACTTATCTTCTGGAGAACGCGAAGCTTTCTTACCATATCCTGCTCTGATGAATAATCAATGGAGATCTGCGTGGAACCCGAAGCTCTCATCATGTATTTGCCATACTTGCCGCTGGTCTTAAAGTAGTCATCCATGAAGATATATCTCTTCTTTGGAGACAAGGCGATATCATCAGGTGTGATGACGCCAAGTTCTACAAGAGGAAGGTTGCCTGCAGTTATAAAACGGTAACCCTTCTGTGCGAACAGAGGACTCCAAAGATCGATGAATTCATTATAGATCCTCCCAATCTCATGGATATCAGAATACGGATTGATGCTTATCTCGAACTGGCACGACGGCTCGAGGCTCGTGGAATACTCATCCGCAACATACCCGACCGGATAGCCGTCCATGTATACAAGCTTCGCGCCGATCTTCTCACCGACTTCCCTGATCATGGAAGAGATCTCATGAAAGTCAATCTGAACACCTTTCTCATTAATGATAAAATGCTCGATCTCAAGACCGAGCTTCTTTGTTGTTGTCTCACCGCTTCTGATGTAAGCAGATACGTCACTTAACAAACTCATTTATCTTTACCATTCTCCTCGTAGTCTTTCAAAGCCGCTTCGATCGCCTCCTGTGCAAGAACCGAGCAGTGCATCTTGTAGTCCGGCAGTCCGTCGAGCGCCTCAGCAACTGCCTGGTTGGTAAGCTTACGAGCTTCCTCTACGGGCTTGCCCTTGATAAGCTCTGTAGCCATCGAGCTTGATGCGATCGCACTGCCGCAGCCGAAAGTCTCGAACTTAACATCCTCTACGATATCGTTCTCGATCTTCAGATACATCTTCATGATGTCGCCGCACTTCGCGTTACCGACCGTGCCGACGCCGTTCGCGTCCTCGAGTACGCCTACGTTTCTGGGATTTCTGAAGTGGTCCATTACCTTTTCGCTGTATAAAGCCATGTTAGTGTCCTCCTTAAAGAATGAATGCTGTCTTGCCTGCGACGAGGTCGCGCCATACAGGTGAGAAGCCGCGCAGGTACTCGACGACTTCCTTGACAGACTTAACGATGTAGTCCGCATCCTCGTCCGTGATGTCCTCGCCTAGACTGAGTCTCAGCGAACCGTGCGCAACGTCATGCACGCGGCCGATTGCAAGAAGAACGTGCGAAGGATCGAGGGACCCCGATGTGCACGCGCTTCCGGATGAAGCAGCAATGCCCTTGTCGTCGAGAAGGAGCAGCAGGGACTCGCCCTCGATGCCCTCGAAACAGAAGTTGATATTGCTCGGAACGCGGCTTACCGCATCGCCGTTCAAAGCGGAGTGAGGGATCTCGCTCAAGCCCGCGATAATGCGGTCTCTTACGGGTGTGAGCTTCGCCTTGTAGTCATCAAGATTAGCGACGGACTCCTTAAGCGCAGTCGCCATGGAAGCAATGCCGGGAACATTCTCGGTACCCGCTCTCTTGCCTCTTTCCTGAGCGCCGCCCTCGATCAGATTCGTGAGCACGATGCCCTTCTTAACGTAGAGGAAACCCGTGCCCTTGGGTCCGTGGAACTTGTGTCCGGAAGCCGAGAGCATATCGATGTTGTCCTCTTCGACATTTACCTTAATATGTCCTACAGCCTGCACCGCATCGGTGTGGAAGATGACGCCGTGCTTACGGCAAATCGCGCCGATCTCACGGATGGGCTGGATTGTTCCGATCTCGTTGTTCGCATACATGACGGTAACAAGCGCGGTGTCCTCGCGGATCGCATTCTCGACTTCCTCAGGTCTTACGAGGCCGTTCTCATGAACGTCGAGAAGCGTTACCTCGAAGCCTTCCTTCTCGAGCTTCTTCAATGTGTGAAGGATCGCGTGGTGCTCGAACTTGGTCGAGATGATGTGCTTCTTATTCTTTCTCGCGCCGATCGCTGCTGCCGAGATCAATGCCTGGTTGTCTGCCTCGGAGCCGCCCGAAGTAAAGATTATCTCCTTCGCGGTCGCGCCGATGGCCTCTGCTACGTCAGCTCTTGCCTGCTCGAGTACTTCCTTTGCTTCCTGTCCGAAGCTATAAAGGCTCGAGGGATTTCCGTATGTTGTGCCGATAAGTTCGGTTAATGTTTTTACAGCCGCTTCGCTCATCTTGGTTGTCGCGGCATTATCTGCGTAGATCACTGTTTTATTCTCCCCTGCGTGTAAATATAACGTCGTTATAATATTCCCTCTTTCCTACTATGTCAATAGGTTTTACTTGATTTACCCTAATAACTATGGGTATAATAGGTAAAAGTTTCATGGAAGTATAAATGGAGAATGTTATGATCTCTACAAAAGGAAGATACGCGCTTCGCGTAATGCTCGATCTGGCGCAGAACAACGACGGCAATTACGTCCCTCTTAAGGACATCGCCGAGCGTCAGGAGATATCGAAGAAATATCTTGAGATAATCGTAAAAGAGATGGTCGCGGGCGGACTCATAGTAGGCGCGTCCGGCAAAGGCGGCGGCTATAAATTATTAAGAAAGCCCGAAGAATACACCGTCGGCGAGATCCTCGAACTCATGGAAGGAACCCTCTCCCCCGTCGCGTGCCTCGCCGACAAAGACTTCGACTGCTCGCGCCGTAAAGAATGTCTCACACTTCCCATGTGGAAAGAGTTCGACGAGATCGTACACAACTATTTCTATAACAAGAAACTTACAGACTTACTGTGACAGCGGCAGCGTAACTGCGAAAACAATCTGCTTATCACTCTTCTTATGCGCGCTGATATTGCCTCCGTGCGCGTCAGCAGTGGCTTTCGCGGTGGCAAGACCGATGCCGTAGCCTCCCTTATCCGAGTTGCGTGAAGCATCCGCTCTGTAGAACCTGTCGAAAAGCTTTTCGAGCACGTCTTCTTCCAAAGAATCCGCGGTGCTGTTACCGACTTCGAGCACGGCCAGCCTGTCCTCCGCGCGGCAGGAGACGTCTATCTTCCCGCCCTCGGGGCTGTACTTGACCGCGTTGTCCAGAAGGATCGAGACGAGCGTCCTTAACGCGTCCGCGTCACCTTCAGTCTTCACGTTGCCTGCACAGCTTAAGACGAACTCCTTGTCGTCCGATGCCGCGATGGATTTGAAAGAATTGACCTGCTCCGCGACTATCTGCGCGAGGTCGACTTTAACCAGGTTAAGCGACTTCTTCCCCTCTTCCATCTTCGACAGTCTTATAAGATCGTTGGTGAGCGCCGAGAGCCTTCTCGTCTGCGTCTTAATGTCGGTGACCCACTCGTTGTCGTCGCCGAGATCCGACAGCAGCACGTCGGCGTCCGCGTTGATTATCGCGAGCGGAGTCTTGATCTCGTGACCCGCGTCTGTGATGAATCTCTTCTGCTTCTCGTAGCTTTCCGCGACGGGCTTGACCGCCTTACCCGACACAATAACAGCAGCGATGCTGATTATCACGAGGCAGCCGAGCGAGAAAAGGATGCTGTATTTTAAGAAGTTTCTGAAGTTATTAAGTCCCGGGCCGCAGTCGATGAGCACCACCAGTGTGCTGCCGTTCTGTGTTTGCTTAATATATCTGCAGTCGCCGATGAAGCCGCGCTCCTTGCCAAGACTCAGAACGTCCTGCGCATACTGCTCCATAGTATCGTTCGCGAACATGCTGTTCCAGGAAGTGAACGAATCAATACGGTTGCCGTCAGCGTCATAGACCGCACTGTATGTGTTGGTGTCCGGCATGAACCTCGGCGGCATGATGACACGATCTTCAGGCGGAGGCCGGTCGTTGGGATCCGGCATCTGCGCGTCCTCGGGAAGCTCGGGTACATCTGCCATGCCGGAAGTGCTGAACATGTCGAGTTCGCGGTCGGCGTCAGATACCACTCGCCTGTAGTTTACGATGTTGATCGCGCCTATGAGCACCACGAGGATCAGCAGCGCGGAAAGTATAACCGAGATGGCAAATCTGAATCTTAGTTTCTTAATCATTGTCCTGCTCCAGCGTGTAGCCTGCGTTGCGCGTTGCCTTTATCTTCACATTCGAGCCGACCTGCACGAGCTTCCTTCTAAGGTACGACAGGTTCGTCCACACGATGCTTACATCGCCGTCGAAGTCCAGTCCCCACACCTTGTCGAAAAGCTTCTCCGAAGACATGAGCACACCGGGGTTCGCCATAAGGTATTCGAGAAGCTGGAACTCCTTGGCAGGAAGTCCGATGCTGCCCGCGGGTCCTTTAAGCTCGAAGTTTCCACGGTTAAGTTCTATGTTGCCGAATCTTAATGTGTTGTCGACCGTAGCTGTCGCGGTCCTTGTAAGTGCGCGGATTCTCGCAAGCAGTTCCTTGCTTTCGAAAGGCTTCGTGAGGTAATCGTTCGCGCCGAGGTCCAGACCTTCGACTTTATCGTCCACCTGCGATCTTGCCGTGAGCATCATGACAGGGATGGTAATACCCTGCGCACGTATCTGCTTTACAACCTCGAAGCCGTCCATCTTGGGCATCATGACATCCAATATCGCGAGGTCGTAGTCACCCGTCTTAATGTAAGAAAGCGCTTCCTCCCCGTCAAAGACCGCGTCTACCGAGTAGTTATTCTTCGTGAGAATAACCGTGAGGGCTTTGGACATAGACTTCTCGTCTTCGGCAAGGAGGATGCGCATGAGTGACCTTCTTTCTTTTTATGAATCAATTATCTCACATTTCAGGCGGCTCGGGAGGCTGCTGACCGTCAGGAAGATCAGAAGGATCGAAGCCTTCCGGAAGTTCCGGGCGCTCTCCGTCCGGCATATCGGGAGGAGTCATTCCGTCAGGCATTGCCGGCGGATCACCTTCGGGAGGAGTCATTCCGTCAGGCTGAAAGTCGCCGTCGGGCGGTGTCATACCCTCGAACTGATTCGTGATCTGATCGACTTCTTCTCCGTTAATTATCAGCGTGCCGCCGTTAAAGACTGCAGTGCCGTCATAATCTATCGCAGACTGCGCGTTAATGGATATTGTGCCGCCGTTGATCGTGATGTCGCCGTTCGAATCAATACCGTCCGTATCGCCGTCTGCCATCGTGATACTGATGTTGCCTCCGTCGATGATGAGATAAGGCGTAAACTCATCCGTCTTGTCGGAAGCGTTGATACCGTCGTCACTCGCGGTTATCGTGATGTTGCCGTCATTAATAACGAGCCCCGTCGCCTCGAGTCCTTCTTCCGCATCTATAACAAACACGCCGGACTCTATCGTAAGTGTGCGGTTAGCGCGGATTCCCTTGCCGGCTGTCGCCGTGAGGCTTAAAGTTCCGTCGCCGTCGATAACAATGTCCCCCTCTGAGTAGATAAGCGCATCGGGATCGTCATCATCTTCCTCAACGAACCCGCCGCCGTTAATAAGTGTATTCTCGCCTTCAAGCGTGATCGTTACCGTACCTTCGGACTGTATCCAAATTGCAGCCGAATCCTGATTCCCGATAGTAACTTCGTTGAGGATCAGATCAACATCGTCCTCTGTAACGATTACGATCTGTCCGTCCGAAGTCTGTCCCGTGATCTCATAAGTTCCGCCCGCATCGATCGTGACCGTATCGGCTTCATCGTTCAGATTTATCGATACACCTGAGATCTGTGAGGTTTCCGTTTCCCCCGCAGTCTCTTCTTCTGTCTGTGCGATCTCATCCTGTGCTACGCAGCCTACTGCACCTGCTATAAATGCGGTTGCCAATACAAATGCTATTACTTTATCTTTTGATCTTAAGTCTTTCATCTCGCTGTCCCCCTTCTTTAAGTTAACCTCATTATGAGGGGGTAACCTTAATTCAACCTTAAGGACAGAAATTTTTTTACTTGTAGTCGTCGACGTCGAATTTACGGTCTTTAAAATAGTAGTCGCGGTCCTCTTCCGTGATCATCTTGACGACCTTCGCGGGGTTGCCGACAGCGACTGCATTCGCAGGGATATCCTTGGTTACGACTGCGCCCGCGCCGATGACCGCGTTATCGCCTATCGTGACACCGGGCATGACGCACACGTTGCCTCCGAGCCATACGTTGTTGCCGATAGTGATGTCGATGCCGTACTCGTATCCGGAATTTCGCGAATCCGGGTGCAGCGGATGCCCCGCAGTATATAGCGAGACGTTAGGCGCAATCTGCACGTTATCGCCGATCTTAACCTTGCCAACATCGAGCACAACGAAATTGTAATTCGCAAAGAAATTATCGCCTATCTCGATGTTGTAACCGTAGTCGCATCTGAAAGGCTTCTCTATATTAAAGTAGCCGCCTCCGACCTTACCGAGGATCTCCTCTTTAAGGAACTTCAGCGACTCTTCCTCCTCATCGGGAGACATGTTATTGAATTTATATATCTTCTTTCTGCACTCGAGTCTGTCCTCGGCAAGCCCGTCCATCCAGGCCTTGTAAGGAAGATTCGCGATCATTCTCTCTTTCATGTTCATAAGAAGTACCTCCTTGGGGTGCTTCTCATATTATACAGTAGCTCACCACGGCCTGGAGGAGTCGAGCCAGCCGTTCGCCTTCCAATACTTGAAGTCCGTGTACTCCGGATCCTGCTTGCCGAGGTTCGTCTGAAGCATTCTTACAATGTAGAACTTTGCCTTGACGGGAAGACGTGTACGTGCGGGCTTGCTGTAATCGATGGCAGATACTTTTCGAGCCAGTGCCTGCACCTTGGATGTCATCTCCGCCGTCTTCTTCGCAGGCATCTTATTCCAGTCGATCTCGCTCATGAGCTTAAAGCTGATGCATCTGATGTCGCTTACACCCCACCACGACAGGCTGTCCCTGATATCTTTTGCCGAGGACTTCTCGCCCGAACCCAAACACTGTGTAATGATGACCGCTCGCTTGCCGAACATCTCTTTCGCGGGCCTGTGCGGCATCCATCTGTATCCGAAATGATCGAGCATCGCTTTCATAGCGCCCGTGCAGTGGAAGACATATGCGGGTGACGTGAATACAAGAAGGTCAGCCTCGAGCAACGCTTTCTCGATCTTCTGAACATATGGCGCATCCTTACACAGATCCTGGCGGGTTCTGAAGCACTGTGTACAGCCGCAGCAAAATCCGGGCAGATCGCGGGGAAGATAGAATTCCGTTATCTCGGCTTTACCCTGAAACTGCCCGAGGAAGATCTCCTTGAGTCTGTATGTAACGCCCTTTTTCTCTGTGCCGTTTATAACCGTTATCTTCATGCTATCGTCCTCCCGTAAAGTTTGTCGAACTGTCTTAAGTGTTCCTCGAGTGTTTTGAGCGCTTCCTTTTCGCGCTTCGGCTCGCGGTCGCATACCGTAAGCAGCAGGTATATCGGCGCGTAGAAGTGAAGCGTCATTATGGGTACGTTGTCGGTGACGAGCACGCCCTGCGCGACCATGAGTCCCAGGAGCATTCCCTGATACGAAAGCGGCATGTCGTAGTACTGACTCTGGTAGACTGCCGCGAGGTCCTTGTCGTGGAACTGCTCGATAGTGAGCATCTTACGAAAACGCTTGGTGTAGTCGTCGTGGAGGTAGTACAGGAACAGGCTCTTGCCGAGCTCGATCATGCTCTCCTCATTCATGTTCTTGTAGATGTCAGCGTCCTTGGTCGGATCCATCCCGTTGATGTTAAGCGCGCCCGCCTGCTCCATGAAGCGGTTGTTCATCTCATCGATGATCGCGTCGAAGATCGCCTGCTTGTTCTTGTAGTGCTTATAAAGCGACGGCGCCTTGATGCCGACCCGCTCGGCTATATCGTTGACGTAAACGTTCGCGTAACCTTTCTCGGAGAAAAGTGTCAGTGCTTCGTCTAATATTCTGTGCTTCGTGTCCATGAGTCACCTCAGTCGGCTAATTTGTATTAGCCAGATTATAGGCTAATTTCAATTAGCCGTCAACCCCAAACCCCAAAATGTCTCAATCAAGAACCGTCCCCAAATGGTACATGTTCCAATCGGGGACGGTTCTCAAATGGTACATAACAGCATCCACAAACTTAATACTTACGAACTTACAACACTTCCCTCAAGGCTTCCTTAAGCTTCGCGTTCTTAAGGTCGGAGATGCCGTAGTTCATGCCCTTATAATTCCAGAGGGCGCTGCCGATGTCATACTTATGGAATGCGTCATGGATGTCACGGATCCAGCGGACGGCATCTTCCTTGTCTGCAAGGTCGATTACGCCGTGCTCGCCGCAGTAAAGCGGGATGTTATTCTCTTCAGCCTTCTTAATTGCGGGTCTGAAGATATCCTCGAAGAACTTGGGTCCGATCTCGCTGATGCCCTCTTCGAAGATGGCCCCTGCAAGATCCTTGGAGAGTTCGGTGGAGGCTTTTTGATACTCTGCCAAGGTCTTCGGGTAACCTATCCTGAAGTCGAGAGGCATGCAGTCGACCCAGTGTGCGCCCTGGTGTGTGAATACCATGGGCTCGTAACAATGGAAGTTGTAAACAATGTGATCGTCGAGCGGGATGTCCAGAAGATGGACCGTGCCTACGGAGTTGTAGCACACGCCGCCGATAACAAGATAAACGGAAGGACAGATGTCACGCATGCGCTTGATGTAACGAGTAAGAAGGTCATTCCACGCATCGACTACCTCGAACATAACAACTTCGTTCAAAGGCTCGAAAGCAACATGGTCCGTATAGTCCTTAAACTCTTTTGCAATCTGCTCCCACAGCTTCAGGAATCTCTCCTGGTGCTCGGGATTATAGAAGAACTGCTTCTTGTCGTCCTTCTTCATGGGATCGAAAGAATAACCGTGGCATTCGTGAAGATCGATGATCATGTTAAGACCGTACTTCTCGCACCACTTTCTGCAGTTGTGGAGGTACTCGTAGCCGCTGTCCTTGCGGTTGCCGGTCTCATCTTCGAGAACGATATAGTCAACGGGGCAGCGCACGTGATCGAAGCCGAAGTCTTTGATGTTCTTTATATCTTCCTCGGTGATATACGTATCGAAATGAGCCGTATCATACTTACTGAACTGTGAGATCCAGCCGCCGAGATTAACACCTTTCTGAAATCCTTCAAACTTGCGCATTCATTATTCCTCCAAGTATTTTTGCCTGGAGTATAAAACCAAAAGTAAGAAGTATTAACAAGGCTGATCTTGTCAATAATCAGTCGTTTTTTGCTATTTTCAGACGCCGGCCTTGAGGTGTCTTTTATTCTCGTACATGAGCGAATCAGCGCGGTCGAATATCTCGGATACTTTATGATCCTTACCGGGTTCGAATGTCGTCATTCCGATAGCAACGACAGGACCTTCACCGGAAGCAAGATTCTTGTGCACCTGCTCCTTAAGAGCCACTGTCAAAGCCTCGCGGTCCCTGTAATCATCGCCTCTTATGAACACCGCGAACTCATCGCCTCCGATACGGAACACGGGGCTGTGATCGAATACATCGCAAATAAGTTTACATGCTGCTTTAAGAAGATCATCTCCTGCTTTATGGCCGAGATTATCGTTGGTCTCCTTCAGTCCGTTGACATCACACACCGCGATCGCGAACGGCAGATAATCAACGCCGTTGTCGATATTGCTCTGTACCGAACGGACGAGTTCCGTATAAGCGAACTTATTCTTAACTCCTGTCAACTCGTCGCGGCGCGCAAGCTCCCTCTCGGTATTAAGCGCGTTAAGATGTTCTTTCTCCTTCTTGACCTCGTTGTCGACATTCTCGACACCGATTATGAAGTGGGAATCATCGCTGCTCTTCCTGATATTAAGTCTTGTAAACTGCGGCTCACCGTCGATGAGCAGACGGTAGTCGACAGTAAGATTCTTCTGCTTCCCGAGAGACGTAATCAGATAATCCTTCGTCAGAACATGAAGGATCCTTTCCTGATCGTCGGGGTGGACCAACTTCGGCAGATTGACCGCCGAATCCTGATAAAAGTCGGCGCCCTCCTCCTGCACCTCCATCTGTCCGTAGATGTTCTTGGATGTGTATCCGACATAACTTGAATCCGCGATATCGACATAGTAGATAACATCGTAGTTCGACGCGAGGCTCTCCGCGATCTGGCTGAACGAGAAGCTCTTCTTCTGCTTCTCTATCCTCTCCTGCTCTGCATCGATTTCTTCCTGAATATCCTTGACGCACAGCACGAAATTCTTACCTTCGTTGACTCTCATGACCGAGAACTGGAAATACCTCGGCACACCTGCGACCATGATCCTGTACTTGTATGTGAAAGACCTCTTCCTGTGAAGCATCTCCTTCATGGTCTCTTTGTTATAGAGGCTCACCGCAAATTCGCGGTCATCGGGATGCGCATAGTCTCTGGCATTCTCGCGCATGTCCTGATAGAAGTCGTCCCAGTTCTTCGGGATCTTCATCGACTCGCAGTAGTCGTTCGGCGAGAACTCCATATACTTACCCGTCTCGATATCGACATAGTAGATCGACTCGTACTCGCACGCAAGACTCTTCGCAATCTGGTTATATACCTCACGCTCTTCTTTGATCTTCTGAACTACGCGGTTACGGCGCTCTTCGTCGTTGATATTCTCGAGACCGATGATGAATACGGGCTCGCCCTTCTCATTATCATCGAGTCTTATGACACGCATCGTGTAATACTCGGGAGCGCCTTCCGCCATATAGCGGAACTTAACGTCCTTGGTCTGCCCGGGCTCGACCGACTTTATAAGATTGTCGTAGCGAAGGTAATCTGCTACCAGCCCGCGGTCCTCCTCATGGATCATCTGCACCGCATTGTTGGTAACGTACTCGTAAAAACCTGTGGACTCGGCTGAATTAACGAACTTCTTCGCTGCGGGATCCTTGCCATACCAGATGTATTCATCCGTGGCTGCGTTGACATAAAAAAGACTTGCGTAGTCCTGCAGAAGCTTCTGCGCCATCACGTCGAAAAACAATTCATCAGCCACCGAAGATCACCCCCGACCTAAAATAATTTTATATTATATACCTTTACGTGACCTGACGCGCAGATAAATATAAAGACCCGCTTGCCGGGGAGCATCGCGGGTCTTGGTGGGGGTTTAAATGAGAAGAATTTCTTATTCGGTTATATCCTCATACCTTACATTGGTGATGTGGATCGTCGAAGTGTAACCGTGGTTACCCATGTTGAACTCAAGTCTTCCGTAGTTGTCGTCTCTCTCGTTCGATGTGAACTCGTAAGTGAATGTCTGCCACTCGGGTCCGATATCGATCGTGGTGTCAGGCAGGTATCTGATCCAGCCGGCTCTCGGAGCGGAAACGCAGACGACGCAGTCTCTGTCCTCTTCAGCCATGATGTCGAAAGTTACTCTGTATGTATGTCCGTTAACGACGGGAAGATCAGGCTGTACCAACTGGATGGAATACTCTTCAGTACCGTCATTCTCAGTCTCGATGATGATCTGATTATCCTCGATACGTGCGGAGCCGACACCCTCGTTAAGCTGCAGGAAGAACCAGTCTTCTTCATCGTTTAAGTTCTCTGCGTCATCAGCGAAATCACCGTTATAGATAAAGTTGCCGTCCTCGAGTGCCTCACGGAATTCCATAGGAGGTCTCTCAACGTTCATGTCGCACTCGTCTCTTTGATATACACGGACGTAATCGATCTCGAATCTTGCATTCTCAAAGTCTGTGGAATCATTAGGATTGCCTGGCCAGTCACCGCCTACGGCAAGGTTAAGCTGTACGAAGAAAGGCTGGTTGAAAGGTGCGGGATAAGGCTGCTCTTCGCCGCCTGCTGCCGTGAACCAGTCGTTAACCGTAAGTACGAGCTGATCGTCTGTATAGAATCTCATCTCACCGGGTTCCCACTCGACTGCCCATACATGGAAGTCGGAAGAGAAGCTGCCGCTGTCGAGGTAGAAGATACCCTGCTGTTCTGCATGAGGCTCGCCGTAGTGGATAGTCGAATAGGAAGTAGTCGTATCGTTGCAAAGAACTTCCATGATATCGATCTCGCCGCACTTAGGCCACTGACCGTAGAGCGACTCATCCTGAGGCATCATCCAGATCGCGGGCCAGAGTCCCTGACCTTCCGGGACTCTTGCTCTGACCTCTACACGTCCGTACTGGAACTGTGCATTGTTTTGAGAATTCACTTTGCCCGAAGTGTAATACGGTGTGCCGTTTCTGTCCTCGCGAAGAGCACGGAGAACGAGGCATCCGTTCTCAACATAGATATTGTCTTCGGAATCAGTATATTCCTGAAGCTCGTTATTGGTCCATCCGGGTTCGCGAAGCTCGCGGTTCCAGATAGCCTCATTAAGTGTATCGCCGTCAAACTCGTCAGCCCAGAGAAGGTTATAACCTTCGAGTTCAGGGGTGACTGTAGCAGGTGCCGTTGTCTCTGTAGCAGTTGTCTCTGTAGCAGTTGTCTCTTCCATACCTGTTACCTCCGTACATGAGCATAACATAGAAAGGCTTAAACCTGTAACTATTGCCGTCTTGAGAAACTTGTTCTTATGCATCCGACAAACCTCTGCTTTCGGGTATTTATGCTTTTAAGATAGCATTATGAGCAAATCCACTTTGTTCTTTTAGTGTGATTTTTTATGTTTTGGTGCTATAATCTTTTCTTGAGGAATCAATTATGAGTGCCAAGAAAAGAGAACAGATATCCATCGTAAAATACCTTCCGCGCGAGCCCGAATCCGTGCATGCACCTTACATGCCCGAGATGGACTTCTACACTGCGGTCAAGGCCGGAAACGTGCAGAAAGTAAAGAAGTTGTGTGAGGAACCTTTTCGAGCCAAGGAAGGTCTCGGCGTGCTGTCTGAGAACGCGCTTCGTAACCTTAAGTACCATTTCGTGATATCGGCGGCACTCATCGCGCGCATGTGTATAGAAGGCGGGATGCCGCTGTCCGAGTCCTACGGCATGAGCGACTACTACATCCGAATCGCGGACCGCGAGACCGACATGGACAGGATCTCGGAGCTTCACGACGAGATGAGCCTCGAGTACGCGGTGCGCATGAGAAAGATCTCCTCCGGCAAGGTCTTCTCGAAGCCCGTGGCCGCCTGCATCGACTTCATCCTCGAGCACCTCGATATACGCATAAAGATGAGCGACCTTTGCACACTCACGGGGCTTTCAAGCTCGTACCTCTCCCGCATCTTCAAGGACGAAACGGGCGTCACCGTCACGGCCTTCATTCTGGACAAGAAGCTCGAGACCGCACGCAACATGCTCGACTACAGCGAGTACCCCGTCTCATGGATCACGAACACGCTAGCATTTCCCTCCGAAAGCTACTTCTGCAAGGTCTTCAAAGAAGCCTACGGCACGCCGCCCGCAAGATACAGAAGAGACCTGAAAAGAAGTGAATTCCGCACATAAGAAAGGGGACTGCACTATTTATCGTAATGTTTGGTGACGAGTCTTGCCTCGAACTCTTCCTTCGGCAAGGGTTTGTCGTAGTAGTAGCCCTGCGCGATATTACAGCCGTTCGCGCGCATGTAATTAACCTGATACTCGGTCTCGACGCCCTCCGCGATACACCGGTATCCGAGATCCTTCGCCATGGAGATAACGCCCCTGAACATGATGCTCTTCTCGGAATCGTCAGCATCGCCTTCCTCGGGCAGGAAGCACTTGTCGATCTTGACCGTAGTCCACGGAATGCCCTTAAGAATATTAAGAGACGAGAATCCCATACCGAAGTCATCGATGGAAGTATCGATGCCCTTCTCATGGAAGCTCGATACTACTCTTCTGATGTCGCTGAATTCTACGTCACTTATGGTCTCGGTAAGCTCTACCTCGATGGCGTAATGAGGTATGCGGTACTTGTCCATAATGCGTTCAACGGTATCCGGGAAATCCAGATTCATTATGTGCTTGCGCGAGAAGTTGATCGACATCGGAACGAGCTTTCTGTTCTCGCCGCCGTCAAGCCAGGCACGCTGGTTCTGACAGACAGCCTCCAGCATATAGAGGTCAAGCTTACAGATATCATTGGTCCTCTCAAGTGCCGGGATAAATTCGATCGGCGGGATCATCTTGCCGTCACGGAACCATCTGCACAGTGCCTCGCCTCCGACGATCCTTCCGTTAGTTACATCAACCTTGGGCTGATAGTAAGGAACGAACTCATGGTTGTTAAGAGCATCCAGGAACGCCTGCTGAACGCGCATCTCCTTCTCTTTGCCTCTCATGAGGGAGTCGTCGTACTTTACGATGTGATCCGTACCTCCGCTCTGAGCGAAGATGAATGTACTCGTGAGCTTGCCCATGAGGTCGCCCGGATCCATGGGATTAAAGTCCGCGCCCGGCTCGAACAATCCGGCACTGCACTTGACCTTGACGCTGTTATTCTCATCTATCCTGATGCGTGCATCCGTAAGATAATCGATAACTTCCGCCAATTGCGCCTTGTCGCAGTAACCTATGTAGTTGTCACCGCCCAGTCGGCCCATAAATCCGCCCTCACCGACAATGCCCTCGAGCCCCTTGAAGTGCGACTTCATGACACGGTCGCCGACCTGTCTTCCGTACTCCTTATTAACAAGCGCATAATGCCTCAGGTTATATCTGAAGAACACTTTGGAACGGAACGCGGGAGTATGCAGGATCTCGGTCATGGACTTGTTCCAGAATCTCAGATTCGGGTATCCGAACTCGTCATAGTAAGCAAGATCATAAACAATATTCTTAAGCCTGTTACGCGTGATAAAGCTTAAGGTCGTCCTTACGACGAGCTCCACTTTGGACAACTCCTCGGGACTTAACGGGACCTCATCGGGAGACATATAGATCTTCATCTCGGCGCCGGACATTACGCTCGTAACAACACGGATCGAGAGGATCTCATTACCTTCAATATGCCTGTCGAAGCAGCATAAGACCTCGCCCTTGCCTTCGCGCTCTTCCTGAGGATTCGAATAAACGCGCGTGATGCCCTTGCTTAATCTGAACATGGTACTGATCCTGATAAGCAGATCTTCGATCTTCGGCACATCCGGATCCTTGAAAGTAACCATCTCGGTCAGAAGCTGCTCGTAAAGCTCGTAGAATCTTACGAAGGAATAGCTCTCATCTGCAGGCGCCTCATCCTCGAAGTCGATGCCTCCCTTGAACCTTCTCTTGTTCTCATACATAAGCGTATCTGCACGCTCGAAAACATCCTGCACATGAAGATCGCTCTCCGGAGCGTACTCGGACATGCCGTAAGCGAAGGTAACCTTGCCGTTCCGGGCATTGATATGCTGCTGCATGGCAAGTCTCTTGAACAATTCGTGACGCAGCTTGTAGTCAGCACCTCTTAAGACGATTACGAACTCGTCTCCGCCGTACCTGAAGACAGGGCTGTGATCGAAGATCTCGCATATTATCGAGCATGCCTCTTTGATGTACTCGTCGCCTGCAACGTGACCCTGCTCGTCGTTAACCTGCTTTAAGCCGTTGACGTCGCATACCGCGATCGCGAATTCGATATCGTCGCCGTTGCTGATCTCGTTGTCGAGTGTGGTCTCAAGGCTTACGTAAGCGTGCTTATTCTTAACACCCGTGAGGGCATCCTTGTTCGCCATGTCGATGGCGGTACCGATGGCAGCCTCGAATTCGAGTTCTCTTCTCTTGGCCTCATCGATGTTCTCCAGAGCTATTATGATATGCTCCGAATCTTCCTGCGGGCGGATGATGACAAGGTTTACATACTGCGGTCTGCCGTCAAGCAGAAGTCTGTAATTAAGGAATACCTTGCCGAGCGCGGACAGTCTTCTTAACAGATTCTCCTTGTCCATGGCGTGTGCCATCATGGGATAATCCTCAAGATAGATATCACGCTTCATATTACGCTGTGTATCGGCGAAGAAGTCGTCTCCCCTGTTGCCTATCTCAAGCTTCGTATATTGGGAGCTGGCACTGTATTCGTAATACTCGTTGGTATTAACATTAACGCGGTAGAGAACCTCATAGCGGCTCGCCAGTGCAAGCGCCATCTCGTTATATATCGCATTCTTCTCGAGCATCTCCTGCTCGCGCTTCATCTGCGCATCCACGTTCGATACACCCATTACGATATGATCGGGGTCGTTCTTCGGGCGTACGATGGAAGTCGTTACATACTTGGTGCCGTCGCCCAGCTGCTGCCTGTAGGTCAATGTGACAATACCGGTCTGTTCCAGGTTCCGCAACAGATTATCTTTCTGAAGCTCGGAGATTACGAATTCGATGTCTTCCTTGTAGATAAGTGCCCTTGCATCCGCCTCCATGTCAACGAAAAAATCTTTCCCTTCTTTGGCTGTTCCGAGCTTGGCATATTCATCGGATGTGCTGTACGCGGTATAAGCATCTGTGTTGATGTTTATGTAGTAGATAGCCTCATAGCGGCTTGCCAGGGCACCGGCAATGTGCTGATATGTGACCCTCTCCAGTTCTGCCGCGCGCTGGTGCTTAACCTGATCATCGACATTCTGCACGCCGATGATAACCTTCTGGTCAGATCCCCTGATGGTCTTAAGGAAATAGTGGTACGGCTTACCGTCGATCATCAGCTGATAATTAATGGAGAAAGACTTTCCGGTCCTTAAGATCTCTGTGATGTTCTCTTTTTTAAAAGACTCGATGAACCTGTCCTGATCATCAGGATGAACCTGCTCACGGGCATCGCGGATAACATCTTTATAGAAGTCCTTGCCGGAAGCTCGTTTTACAAGCTCTTTATTATCACCCTCCGCCAGGTACTCGACATAGCTGTCGTCCACGGAGTCTATTATAAAAATGCTGTCGTAATCGTTCGCCAGCGCCAGTGCTATCTCACTGAAAGTTATAGTCTTCTTATTCTGATCTTCGCCGGGCACAGTACACCTCTTAATAAGAATAGATACTGCTATTCTACAAGGGGCAAGTTGTGCAAGAGTTACCCATTTGTTAAATATCTTTAAAGTTTAACCCTCGAACCTGAAAACCATTCTCTGTATATTCGTATCGTACATATTGGATGCGGAGACATATGTGGTCGTCGTGTCGATATGATCGGATGACAAAGGCAGATCATTTATCAGTCTGTATGCGGTCTCAACTCCGAGATAGCCCATCGCATAAGGGTTCTGGACGACGAGGCCTTCGATCTCGCCCGTCTCGAGCATACCGACCGATACGACGTTGCTGTCGAATGCATAGATATCGACTTCATCCGCGACTCCTAAGTCTCTTACCGCATATCCGGAGCCCAGGCTCATCAATTCGTTCAGAGCCGCGATCGTATTGATCTCGGGATGCTCGTTCAGAAGTTCGGTAGTACATTCATATGCGGACTCCTCGGTCGATAAGCAGTTGACCGTATAGATATCCGCGACTCTTCCCGACTCATTTACCGCATCGCAGAATCCCTGCTCGCGCTGCTGTCCGTTCGCGGAATTTACATCGTAATTGACGACTCCGACCGTAAGGGTACCGAGGTTATTACGCACCGCCTGCTCACCAGCCATACGCCCTGCCAGGTAGTTATCGGTCATGATCCTGCAGGATACACCTTCGGAATTAACGTCACTGTCTATGACGATGACCGGGATGCCCGCCTCGATCGCTTCATTGATCGCTTCGGCATTTGCATTGTAGTCGATGGCCGAGAATATGATCGCTCTTGCCTGACCCATGATCGCCGCCCTGATCATAGAATTCTGAGCCTCATAGTCCTCCTCGCTCGCGGGCGCGACGAAGTTCATGTCGAGGTTATATTCAGCCGCAGCCGCATGCGCGCCGGAAGACACGCTCTGCCAGAATGCGGACGTATCGGACTTGCCGATAACGACGATGAAAGATTTGCGGTCCGTCGCACGTTCGAGCGGATTAGGCTGGTTTCTCTTACCGAATATGAGGAACACCGAGAACATCGACAGTGCGAGCAGGAATATACATACGAATATGGACAGAGGAGTTACATTACGCTTATTTCTCATACTTTCTCTCCTCCGTTATCTTAGGGATCCTGATCGTCACGCACGTGCCCTCATCAAGCTCGGACCTTACCTTAATCCCGTACTTATCGCCGAAATAAATCTTGATCCTGTCATTAACATTTTTAACTCCGATACCGTGATGATCCGTGCCGTCGTTGACAAACAGCTCCTCGACCTGCTCCTCCGTCATGCCGCTGCCGTTATCCTCGACCTCCATGATGACGTCCTCGCCGTCCTCGAAAATACGGATCGCGATATGACCTTCGTCGATCATATTAAGGCCGTGGTACAGCGCATTCTCGATCAGAGGCTGCAGGGTGATCTTATTGCACAGATATTCCTTGCACGACTCCTCGACCTCGAACTCGTAATCGAAGTGATTCGTATAGCGGTACTTCTGTATCTGCAGATAGCATTCGGCGTGCTGGACTTCCTTCTCAATCGGGATGATCTCGTGTCCTCTGCTGATACTTATCCTGAACAGCTTCGCGAGAGCGTTTACCATCGCGACAGCTTCCTCATTCTTGCCCTCTTCACACATCCACGAGATCGAGTCGAGAGTGTTATACAGGAAGTGCGGATTGATCTGAGCCTGAAGAGCCTTAAGCTCGGTCTTACGAAGCGTCGTCTCCTCGTTCTTGACCTCCTCCATGAGCCTCTGGATCCTCTTAACCAGATGCTCGAACGAATCAGAAAGATTGTTAACCTCGACCGATCCTTCGATCGGTTCGAAGACGAAGTCGGCCGCATTGTCCTCGAAGTCCTTCATCGCGTGCGCAAGCTTTTTCGCAGGCTTTGTGAACAGATATGAGAACAGGGAGCTGCTTACGAACGTCATAAGGACCACGATGATGAAGATCAACACGGAAGCCGATATCATCGCGCTTACACGCTCGTTAACAGTCTCGTCGAGATATGCGACACCGATGATCTTCCAGTCGCAGTTATCGAGAGTCTTTACCGTGTAGATGACGCCGTCGATCATGTGCGAGCCGTCGGAGAGCGTCATGAGATCCGGCATCTCCCTTTTAAGCCCCGCATAGATCAGCTGCTGCTGCGGATGGTAGATGATGTTGCCGTCGCCGTCCATGATGAAGCAGTAGCCGTGCCGGCCGATACCTACCTCATCGATATATCTCGCGATAGCCGAGAACCTTACGTCAATCGCGATCTTCGCGGCGTTGCTGAAGGTCTCGTCGGCAGTCTTCGTTATCGTAACGACCCACGGATAATAGTTCTCGAGAACGGATACTACGTGAGGCGCGGAGATGTTGATGACTTCGCCCGAATCCGGCACCGGGAACAGCGACAGATTGGTATAGATCATCTCCTTGGTCGGATAGTTCGACCAGATGCCGGTGTTGTTGTTATGAACATCGTAGGTCGCGACCATGACGACGTCGTTACGTATATCGATCAAATTCCGGAACAGCTCCTCCTGCGAAGACGGATCCTCGATGCTGTTCGTGTACAGCTTATCCATGATCTCGATCATGTCGGAGGTATAGTTATTGATGGTTACCGAGACCTGCTCGACTGACTGGTCCGCACTCGTGATCGCAGCTTCCTCGAGCGAGTCGCGGAATACCGTATTGAAGATAACAAGCGCGATGATGACCGCCGTAAATACCATGATGACGACAACCATCGTCATAGCCTTTGATAATGAGAAATCGGCTCTTTTAAGTCTCTTAAACACGGGCGGAATTACCCTTCTTCTTCGGGTGAATTCTGCTTCTTATACTGGATCGGCGACATGCCGGTCTCCTTCTTGAAGCTGTAGCTGAAGTAATGCTGGTCGGTGTATCCGCACTTGGTCGCGACATCTTTGACCTTGAACGCGGGATACTTAAGAAGCTGCTGGGCTTCCTCCATTCTTCTTCTCGTAAGAAGTTCGATGAACGTGCTGCCCGTCTCCTTACGCACGAGCGCGCTTAGGTAGTTCGGGCTCACCGCGATCTGGCGGCTTACGCTTACGAGCGATATATCGGGATCGGAGAACTCTTTGTTGATGATCTCGAGTGCGAGTTCACAGTGACGCGAACCCGACTTCTGGCACTGGTCCTCTACGAGCTCTGCCGCAAGCACACACAGCTTCCTGCAGTAAGCTCTTATGTTATCGATGTTGCCGTTAAGATCCGTCATCTGAAGCGGGCACTGCTCCTGCAGCCTGTCCGCATGTTCCTTGTCGACTACAGAGTACAGGATCTTGTACACGGACGACGTCAGATTAGGCACGATGAAGTTCGCCGACAGCTTGTACTTACTTACGTTACTCATCGCGTCGAAAAGCTTATCGCAAGCCTCTCCCGCCTCACGGGACAGACCGCCTCTTACAAGGCGCTCCTCCTCCGCCACGAAATTCTCGAACATCTCGATGTCGGAGAAGTAATCATTCTCGACGTCGGAGATATATCTTATGCATCCCGCCGTGTCGTTATTGTATGAGATCGCATTCATCGCCTCGACGTACAGTTCATGAAGATTAAGGATGTCATCAGAGATCCTGCTGATACCGATCGATGCCTGACAGTTCATGATCCTCCGGACACTCTGGGAGATGTCCTCCACTGCGATGTGCAGATACTTTTCGAGCGTGCGCAGCGTACCGTGAAGAAGCGTTACGACGCGGCCGTTCGCGAAGAAGCTTACATGCTGCAGGTACTTGTCGAGGATCAGGTCGAACGAGTTGACCGTGGCCTTGCTCGTTACGTTGATGCCGCTCTCGTCGCTTACCGAGGTCACGAGAACGCAGTACGAAGTCTCCGAACCCGGCACGAGAAGTCCCTGCTTGTCAGCTTCGCTTATGATGCTGCCGCGGTGCTGCTTAGAGTCCGCGTGCGTGTATCCGTCGAGAAGCAGCGGCATGACGAACGAGAGCGTGTCGAGGTGCTCCCTTGCCTGCTCGGAAGATCTGAACTGCTCGAACTTCTTGTCGATGAGTTTTCGTATCTTTACGAGCTCGACGCTCATCTCCTCGGATGAGATCGGCTTTAAGATGTAGCTTATGATGTTGTACTGGATGGCTTTCTTCGCATACTCGAATACTTCGTAACCCGTGAGGAAAGCGATCTGCGTCGACGGCCTTACTTCACGCACCTGACGCGCGAGCTCGATGCCGCCGATGAATGGCATCATGATGTCAGTAAGCAGAAGGTCGGGACCCAACTTTTCCACAAGCTCGAGAGCCTCCGCACCGTTGCTTGCTTCGCCTACGAGCTCGAAGCCCAGACTGTTCCAGTCCATCTTCTTTACCAGAGCTCTTCTGATCTCTTCTTCGTCGTCCGCTACGATAACGGTATACATACTTTCCTCCTGCTGATGCGCTTAGGCTCTTTTATTATTATAAATACCAAAACTGCCGCATGCAAAACGCATGCGACAATCGTGGTATTGGGGAGGTTATTACTTGAAAACAAGGACTTACTTTCTTCTCGACTTAACATCAAAGGCAACTGCGATGATGAAGATGATACCCTTTACGATGTACTGGTAAGAGATGTCGATCATGAGGAGGTTCATTCCGTTTGTGAGTGACATGATAACGAATGTACCGATGATAGCGTTTGTTACCTTACCGACACCGCCCGATACTGCCGTTCCGCCGATGTAGGAAGAAGCGATAGCGTCCATCTCGAATGCGAGACCTGCAGTAGGTGTAGCGGATGAAAGTCTTGATGTGTACATGAAGCCTGCGACTGCTGCGAGAACCGACATGGAGCAGAAAGCGAACATTGTAACCTTCTTAACGTCGATACCGGAAAGCTCTGCTGCCTGGTCGTTACCGCCGATACCGTAGATGTGACGGCCGAGCTTTGTCTTGGAGAGCATGAATGCATATCCTGCGAGGATGACGCCTACGATGCATACGCTGATCGGGATACCCTTGTTGATGGCGAGCATGTAAGCTGCTACGAGGATGACTGCGGATACTGCTACAAGGCCTGCGACGAAGATCGATGTGGATGCTACGGGGAAGTCGTACTTCTGCTTATTTCTTCTGCTTCTGATCTGGAACCATACGAAAGCGGCTACTGCGATCAATGCGATGATCATTGTTACGATGTGGATACGGGATGTGTTGCCGGGGATGTCGGGGATGAAGCCCTGGCACATGCCCTTGAAGGCTTCGTTAGTTACGATGATCGTACCTGTCTTTGCAAGTGATCTTGTAAGAAGACCTCTGAAGATAAACATTCCCGCGAGTGTCGTTATGAAGGCGGGGATACCGAACTTGGTTACGAGGAAGCCCTGATAGAAACCGATAGCCAGAGCCATGAGAAGAACGATAAGCATCGAAAGCCAAACATTGACACCCATCTTCTCCATCAGTATCGCGACGACGGCGCCCGACAGACCTGCTACGTATCCGCAGGACAGATCGATGTGCCTCAGGATCAGGATGATCGTCATACCGATCGCAAGTACTGCTACGTATGCTGCCTGATTGAAAAGGTTCGTGATATTCTGTGCGGTGAAGAACTTACCGCCCGACCATAACTGGAACACGAGCATGATGACTATAAGTGCGAAATACATCATGTAACTTGATGCATTGGTTTTGATAAGTGTGACAAGCTCTCTGAAGGCCTTCTTGGTCTTTCCTTCTTTTGCCTGTCTCTGTTCAACCGACATTCCCAGAGATTCTGCGGTTCCCATTTTATTTCCTCCTTGATTCTTAAGCGTTGATGGCCATCTTCATGACCTTCTCTTCTGTTGCGTCTTCAATATCGAGCTGACCTGTGATCTTACCTTCACTCATTACGTAGAGTCTGTCGCTCATTCCGAGTACTTCGGGCAGTTCCGACGAGATCATGATGATGCTCATTCCCTGCTTGACGAGATCGTTCATGATCGAGTAGATCTCGTACTTGGCTCCTACGTCGATTCCTCTTGTAGGCTCATCGAGGATCAGTACCTTCGGATGAGAGAAAAGCCACTTGGCGATCTGGACCTTCTGCTGGTTGCCGCCGGAGAGGTTGCCTACCTTCTGAGCGACAGTCGGAGTCTTGATCTTGATCTCCTTCTTGTACTCGTTCGCGACTCCGATCTCCTTGTTCTCGTCGATGGAAACTCTCTTTATCAGCTCCTCGAGGTTCGAGATCGTGGTGTTGTATTTAACATCCTGGATAAGTACGAGTCCGTTGCCCTTACGGTCTTCGCTGACGTAGGCAAGACCCTTCTTGATAGCCTGCTTCGGTGTCTTGAAGCTGACTCTCTCACCGTCCATCCATACGTCGCCCGAAGTGATCTTGTATTTATAGGGATTGCCGAAAACTGCAAGTGCACACTCCGTTCTTCCGGCTCCCATCAGGCCCTGAAGTCCTACAATCTCGCCGGCTCTTACGTTGAAGCTTACGTCCTTTAAGATCTGTCTTCCGGTGGTCCTGTCCTCGGCACTGAGGTTTCTTACTTCGAACATGACGTTGCCGATGTTCTTCTCGAGCCTCTTCGGGTAGATATCGTCGATGGTCCTTCCGACCATGTTCTTTATGATGTTTGCCTCGGAGATGTCGTCTGTCTTCGCATCGAGTGAGCAGATCGTGGAGCCGTCTCTTAAGACTGTGATCGTGTCTGCGATGGCGGTTACTTCGCGAAGCTTGTGGGAGATCATGATGCAGGTGATGCCCTGGTCGCGAAGCTCTCTCATGATGTTCAGAAGGTTCTCGGAGTCGTCTTCGTTAAGCGATGACGTGGGCTCGTCGAAGATCAGAAGCTTACAGTTCTTGGACAGTGCTTTCGCGATCTCTACGAGCTGCTGCTTACCTGTGTTAAGTCTCTTTACCGCCCATGCGGGGTTGACGTCGAGCCTTACCTTCTTCAAGTACTGCTGAGATGCGATGATGGTCTCATTCCAGTCTATCTGTTTGCCCTTCATGATCTCATGACCCATAAAGATATTCTCATAAACCGACAGTTCGGGGAAAAGCGCCAGCTCCTGATAGATTATGGCAATACCTTTTGCTTCACTGTCTGCGATGCTCTTGAACTGCTGGACCTCTCCGTTATAGACGATGTCGCCGGTGTAAGTTCCGTACTTCCAGACTCCCGACAGGACCTTCATGAGCGTACTCTTTCCGGCACCGTTCTCACCTACGAGGCAGTGGATCTCTCCGCGTCTTACTTTGAAGTTAACGTTATCTAAAGCCTTAACGCCCGGAAACTCTTTGCATATGTTTCTCATCTCCAGGATATATTCGTCAGACATGTGTTTTTCCTTTCTTTGCATGAAGAGGGACCGGGGCGCTGGCTTGGGGTTTGTTGTGACTTTGGGTTGTTGATCGCGCCCCGGTCCGGTTTAAAATCGGATGATTATTGTTTAGATTAAAACCTTATTTTCGAGCAGTGTTTTTATCAGCCGGGATAACCTTCGATATCTGCTGCATCTACGTATCCTGCCTCAACGGGAGCGCTGATGTTGTCGATTGTGATAACAGTAACTGCTGTCTCGTTGGAAGGTACTTCGAATACACCGTTGTTGTATGTTGTGGATGTGGAAGGCGTGTTACCGGAAAGGATAGCGTTAACCATGTCGCATGTTGTGGAAGCGAGCTCAGCTGTGTTCTTCCAGATTGTCATGCTCTGGAGACCGGAGCAGATGTAACCCAAGGAAGCTGTCTCACAGTCCTGACCTGTAACTACGAAAGATGTGATGCCTGCGTCAGCGCTGAATGCGTCTGCGATAGCTCTTGCAGTACCGTCGTTAGGAGCGAGGATAGCAACGTCGCCCTTGGCGGAATCGTCAACAGAAACGAGGTTAGCCTCTGCGAGGGACTTAGCTGTGTTGAAATCCCAGTTAGTTGTGATCGTACCGAGGATGTCAGCGAGTGCTTCGTGATCAGCTGTAACGTCGAGTGTCTGGCCGATGTAAGGAGCGATAGCATCGCAGTTAGCTACTGTGAACTGTCCGTTTGCTACTGCGTCGGAGAGAACTGACCAAGCGCCTGCGAAGAAGATGAAAGCGTTGTTGTCTGTTGTAGCGCCGGAGTACAGATAGAGAGGTACGTCTGTCTGACCTGCATAAGCATCGATCAGGTACTGACCCTGCTGAACACCAACGTCAAAGCTGTTGAATGTTACGTAGTAATCAACTGCCTCTGTGTCTGTGATAAGTCTGTCGTAGCAGATAACCTGTACGCCTGCTGCGTGTGCAACCTCAACTGCCTGTGCAGCTGCTGTAGCATCCTGTGCGCAGATTACGAGTACGTCGATACCCTTCTCGATGAGGGACTCAACGTTTGTAAGCTCAGTAGCTGAGCTGCCCTGTGAGAAAAGAACCTCTGATGTGAAGCCTGCATCACCAAGAATAGATGTGAAGGAAGCCTCGTCCTGGATCCACCTGGGCTCGTCTCTTGTAGGAAGTACGATACCTACCTGGAGTTCGTCTCCGGCTGCGTTGGCATTACCTTCTGTAGCGGGATCGAGATTTGAACAGCCTGCGAGTGAAGCTGCCATTGTGAGAGCAAGTGCAGTTGAGATGATCTTCTTTTTCATTACCTCATTCTCCTTTGGAAAAGAATTTTGCAATCCGTTCGATTGCTTTGTTGAGATGAGGTTATCAGTGAAGCGCTTCCGTCTGAATCGAATCAGTTATCAAAATTGTTGGAAATTTACATCTGATTCACACATTGGAAATTTCTACATAAAATTTTCAACCGGTTTTGTTAGAAATCTTAAGATTAGTGTTGATTATTCAACAATCCGAGGGCTCTATCGTGCCGCCGCCTAAGACTTCGTCACCGTCGTACAGCACACATGCCTGCCCCGGAGTTATCGCGCGTAAAGGCTCGTCGAAAAGCACTTCCACCCTTCCGTCAGGCAGCGCATTACATACACACGGCTGCTCCTTCTGACGGTATCTTATCTTCGCCTTGCACTTAAATCCTGCTTCAGGAATGAAGCCGCAGGTCCAGATGAAGTCGCTTGCGATAAGACGCGATGAATAGAGGTCTTTCTCAGTACCTAAATACACTGTGTTAGAGACAGGATCTGCTCTTAATACATATAAGGGTTCTTCGAATGCTATGCCGAGTCCTTTTCGCTGCCCGCGCGTGTAACGGATGATGCCTTCGTGCTTGCCGAGAACGCGTCCGTCGGTGTAGACGAAGTCACCCTGCGGGTAATCCTTGCCCGTGAGCTCTTTAATGACGTCCGTGTACTTGCCCTGCGGCACAAAGCAGATGTCCTGGCTGTCGGGCTTATTGGAGTTCACGAAGCCGTTCTGCTCCGCGATCTGTCGTGTCTGACTCTTGGTAAGGTCCCCGATCGGAAGAAGCACGTGCGCGAGCATCTCCTGTGTGAGTGAGTACAACACATAGCTCTGATCCTTATTCGCGTCAGGAGCTTTGAGCAGAGCGTAACGGCCGTCTCTTTGCTCGATGCGCGCGTAATGACCGGTGACTATCTTGTCGCATCCTAAGACCTGCGCGCGCTCGAAGAGCTTGTCGAATTTCATATATCGATTACAGTCTATGCATGGATTCGGCGTGAGACCGTGCTCGTACGCATATATAAACTTATCTATAACGCGGTCGCGGAAACCGTCCTTAAAGTTGAAGACGTAGTAAGGCATGCCGAGCTTATATGCGACCGCACGCGCATCCTCGACATCGTCCAGCGTGCAGCACGTGTGCGAGTTCTCGCGGGCGACGGCAGGGTCGTCATGAAGCTTCATAGTACAGCCGATGCACTCGTAGCCCTGCTGCTGTGTAAGATATGCTGCGACGGAAGAATCGACGCCGCCGCTCATCGCGATAAGTGCTTTCATTCTTCGATCCTTTTTGTCTGACGGATAAACAGATAAACCGCCAGAGCGGGATTAACCAATACGATGAAGAACCCAATGATATTAGTGAAGAGACGGTAAGAGTCGGCACTGTCGCTTCCGTAGAAGTGAAGAGATCCGATCTGCATCAGATATGTGATTATAACCACGAGTGCGAGCAGAAGATGAAACAGCCAATATGACGGAACCGCCTTCTCCCTGTCGCTGTTTCTGCGGAATATATTCATGAATATGATATTGATCGCAACAGATACTATTATGCCCACCAAATTCGCTGCGTAAATTGCGCCCTGAACCTGAACGTACCCTTGGCTGTCCGGCATCAGGGCATTTCGCAGAACGATCTGAAGGAACGTCGCAATGACCGGGCTCACGGTAACGATGATGCACCACATGATCTTAGTACCGTACTCTTTGTGCGCATAAAGCCATATAAGCACTCTTCCGAGTGTGCCTATGATAAACGAGGCAAGTCCCGCTGCCAGAACGGCATTGCTGTAAGTATTATTGAAGTATATTTCCTCGGTCAGACTTCCGTTATCGATAAGAGTCCGAAGTATCGTACCGGTCTGACTCAGAAGAGTGCACATGCTGGCGGCTGTCACAGCGAATCCCAAAAGTCTTATATTCTTATTCTTTCCGATTCCGGCGAGAATTCCTAATATGATGACCACTATTGCCGCAAGGATGTTCTCCCACTTGCAGACCAGATCCGATAACTCTAATAACGTCATGTCAGCCATAGCATATACTCCTGCTTTGATTAGAAATCATCATACATTATACTATGCCAATGAAACATGGAATAAGGATATTCCCTGTTGCAAATTTGCCCGCACGGTGTAAAATTACACTATGACTAGAGAAGAATTAATCACAAAAGTTAACGGAAGATTAAAGCTCGTCAGGACCGAGTACGGACTGACGCAGGACAAGATGGCAACCATCCTCGGCATCTCGAAGAAGACTTTGGTCGAGAGCGAGAAAGGCCGGCGTTCACTTGGCTGGACGGAGACGGTCGCTTTGACTTCAATCTTCGCGCACAGCTCGATCCTTAAGGATGCACTGGGCGAGGACTTCAACGAGATGATATCCGCGCTCGCACTTGAAGGAGTAGAGATCTCCTACCCTCCCACGATGGGCGGGAAAGTCTGGTGGCGCGAGATAAAGAGCGCAGGCGGATACAGGATCCAGCAGAACCTGATATCCAATCACTACAGGCTGCTCGACGAGAAAGACCGCCGTCTCATATCGTCGTTCGATCTTAAGGAAGTCGAGGATTATCTGGAGGACTTAGTATGAGGAAGTCTGATTCAAGGATAGCAATCGCAGTGATACTCTTATTCGCAGTGCTTCTCATCGCGCTCGGCTTCATCGCATTCACGCCTCATACGAAGAACTTCACTTACATCTGCGAAGCCCGCGCCATCGAAGACAACAACGTCTACATATCCGGCAGCGAGCATGATTATCATTACTACGCTCTTACGGGTCAATTCCACTGCTATATAGACTGTGATGAGGAGCTCGAAGAGCTTGATGATGAGGCGACCTCACTCACCGTCCACCCCATAGGACTTCGCTGGTACCGCACCGACAACAGCGGCATCTGGACCCGCGAACTTACTGTGGTGTATGAGGTAGAGGATTAATTGCGAGAAATTCCAGGATTTTCGCTTTGAAAACGGATTTTTATGGAATGCTTTCTGGAATTTTCAAGCCAAAACACACAAAAACGGCCGGAGGATGATCCCCCGGCCGCTCTGATTTATTAAGTTAAGCCTTAGGCGGGACGTGCATGTGACCCGGAAGCTTATCAACGTAAATTTCCTTCTCACCGTTAGCGATAGCACCTGCTGCGCCTCTTGTCAGATCAGGAATCTGTGCTGCCAGATCACCTGCCCTCACTGCCGCTATATCAACTCCGCCGACTACATCCGTAAGATCATCGACGCTTAACTCAATATCTTTCTCTCTATCACCCATCGGTCTATCCTCCTTCGTCAGATTAAGAGCATCGCTCTTACCATATTATTCCATGTTTCCGCGGCTCATTGAGTTAACATTCTTTAAACTATACGGTTCCGAGAATAAAAGGTCCCCTGTGATATAATCAATTTGCTTATTTAAAAGAAAAAGAACAATAAATCGCGGGGTTCATTGTGGATATCATTACGAAGCTAAACAACAAGAAGATCTTAATTTGGGGATACGGACGCGAAGGAAAATCTACTGAGAGATTCATTCAGGCGCACTGTCCGTCCACCAAGACAGAAGTATATGAAGGTCCCGTAGAGGGCGTTAAATTCGAAGACTATGACCTGGTGATCAAGAGCCCGGGGATCTTCACGACAGTTAAGAATGAGAAGATGTCTTCTCAGACCGAACTGTTCCTGTCTCAATTCAGCTCACAGACAATCGGAATTACCGGAACAAAAGGAAAGAGTACAACATCATCTTTAATGTACTCTACCCTCTCTTCACTTCCGAACCGTAAGGTGCTGCTGGTCGGCAATATCGGCTACCCTTGCCTTGATTATTATGATGATATCGACGAGAACACGATCGTCGTCTACGAGTTATCCTGCCACCAGCTTTATAACTGCAGATACTCGCCGCACGTTGCCGTGTTCCTTAATCTGTTTGAGGATCACCTGGACTACTACGGAACCAAAGAAGTTTACTTTAATGCCAAGGCTAATATCACCAGGCATCAGGTAATCGGCGATCACTTTTACTGCGGTTCTAACGTCCCGGCACTTGAGACAGAGGCTACAACACATAAGCTGCCCGATATAGACCAGCATCTATACGAGATTGATCTTCTCGGCGAGCACAATCAGTACAATGCCAACGTTGTCTATACCGTATGCTCCGAACTCTACGGAATGTCGGACAAGGATATCAGAGACGCTTTTACTAAGTTCCACGGTCTTCCTCACCGTATGGAATTCGTCGGGAACGTAAACGGGATCGACTATTATGATGATTCCATCTCCACTATCCCTGAGGCTGCCATCCAGGCAATTCAGAGCATAAAGAACACGAAGTGCATAATCATCGGCGGAATGGACCGTAACATTGATTACACCCTCCTTATCGACTTCATCCGTGCTCACACGGACATTCTTTATATCCTGGCTTATTCATCAGGCGAAAGAATATATAAGGAAGTAAGTGACCTGCCCTGCTGCGTTCACGTTGCCGACCTTAAGGCAGCTGTCAGAACAGCAAGAGCACTCACTCCCGAAGGCGGTGCCTGCGTGCTCTCGCCTGCAGCCGCATCTTACGGCTACTTCAAGAATTTCGAGGAGCGCGGCGATTACTATAAGCAGTATGTGCTTTCCGCGACGAAAAAGGAGACTTCTCTCGTGTTCACCGGCGACATCGGCTTCGACAAGTATATGTCAGGAAGGTGGACTTCCGAGGATCTGTTAAGCGATAAGGTCAAAGACTTCATAAGCTCCGCCGACCACGCGGTAGTAAATGTCGAAGGGCCGCTCATGGAAGCCGCACCGGTGTCAGGAAACAGCGGTGTTACCCAGCTCCTGCATTATATGGATAAGGATGTCGCCAGATGGCTTAACGACATCGGTGCGGACATCTGGTCTTTGTGTAACAACCACATCATGGATGCGGGTCCCGAAGGGCTTGAAAGCACACTTAATATAGCAAAGTACTACGGAGCTCCGACTATCGGGGTAGGCATGAATGTAACAGATGCGAGGAAGCCTGTCATCTTAACCGAAGCAGGCGGAATCGGCATGATCTGCGTAGGATACCAGAGGGCTTGCCGTGCCGCAGAAGACAACAAGCCCGGATGTTTCAGATGGGACGATCTCGATGCGATTGGCAACGCAATACGCGACATAAAAACCAAGTGCCGCTGGTGCATTGTAGTGGCGCACGCAGGCGAAGAGTTCACACCGCTCCCGTCTCCGTACACGCGCGAGAAGTTCATGAAGTACCTGGAACTCGGCGCGGACATCGTAGTCTGTCACCACCCTCACGTGCCGATGAACTACGAGACGGTCGGCGATAAGACGATCTTCTATTCGCTCGGTAATTTCATATTCGATACCGACTATCAGAGATCCCAGCATTATACGGATTCCGGAATCCTTCTTAATCTGAAGTTCACGGAAGAGAATTATTCGTTCGAGGCGATGGGCATAAAGATTGTAAGAGGCGAAGAACGCATCGTAGAAGCTCCGCTGCCTGACATCTTTGAAGACGTCGGCGAGGAAGAATATCAAAAGCTTCTGCCGTTATCCGTCAAAGCTTTCATAGAGGCGACAAAGCGGCAGCTCGCCTTCCTCTACCCTGCCGAGTACACGAATCCCACTGAAGAGAAGCTCATGGAGAATTTCATGCAGCCGCTTCGAAGCGGAAGAGTTCCCGGCGAGGTTCTGGACATGCAGATCCTGTGTCCTATCGCAGAGAAAGCAGACGACAACGCATGGAAAGAAAGTAAGCACAAGAAGATCATTGATTTCATCTTGAACCAGATGAAGCCTGTGGAGAATGAAATGAATCCCTAATCACTAATTCCGTAAGGAAATAGCATTAACCCTTCCGAAGATATATAATAATTAAATTATGAACATCGCGGTTGACGGTTACAACATCTGCTATAAGATCACGGGCGAGGGGTCCGAGACAGTCGTAATACTTCAGGGATGGGGCACTCATCTCGGGGTCTACGACCTCGTAGCCGATTCCATAAGTTCCAAGTACCGCGTGGTGCAATTCGACTTCCCGGGCTTCGGCGGAAGCGATGAGCCCAAGGAGGGCTGGAACGTCGACGCTTTCACAGATTTCTTCATAAAGTTCATGGAGAAGCTTGAGATAAAGAAGGCAACGCTCATCGGCCACTCGTTCGGCGGCAGGGTCATCATCAAACTCACGGCAAGACAGAACCTTCCTTTCGAGATAGACAGGATCGTCCTCATCGACAGCGCCGGCATCATCCCGAAGAAGACCTTCAAGCAGAAGTTCAACATAAGAAAATACAAGATCTTAAAACACGTCTTTAACAACAAAGCCGTGGAATTCCTTTTCCCCGAGCTTGTTACCGACTGGAAGAGCCGCCAGGGTTCGGCAGACTACCGTAATGCCTCCGAGATCATGAAGAAGTGTCTCGTCATGACGGTCAACGAGGACCTGACGCACCTTCTTCCCGGCATAAAGCAGGACACACTTCTTATCTGGGGCGACCTCGACACCGCAACTCCGATCAGCGATGCCAAGAAGATGGAAGAATTGATCCCCTCCGCGGGTCTTGTCGTACTCGAAGGCACGGGCCACTTCTCTTTCCTCGAGAAGCCCGCGCAGTTCACAGGCGTCATGCGCGCTTACTTTAAGATAGGAGCCGCAGCATGACAGTCAGCATGATAATCCGCCTCATAATCTCAGCGATACTTTCCCTTTATGCCGCATTCCTTGCGATGCGCCATAACATGCACATGTTCCAGCTTAACGGCTACAAGAACGACGAGCACATCCGCTGGATACGAAAGAACTTAAGACAGCAGTGGCTCTTAGGCTTCGGCGCCGTACTCGGCATCGTCCGCATCTTCCTTCCGTTCCTCGCGGTCGACATCATTATCTGGCTTACACTCCTTCTCGAGATCGCAGTCTACCGCGCGATGAGAAGGCTTAACACCAAGAAAAAACTCGTCTTCACGGCCCGCGTTAAACGCATGATCACGACCATCACGATCCTAACTGCAGCAGTCATCACTTTGACTGCAGTATTCGCGGGCACGGAGCCTCTCACAGGCGTATTCATGCTCCTCGTATCGGCCCAGATCTGCATCAACCTCATCGCGAATCTCATCAACCTCCCGATGGAGCTTCTTATAAATCAGCACTACATCAACGACGCGAAGCGCATTCTCAAGAGAATGCCCGAGCTCACGATCATCGGCGTTACCGGAAGCTACGGCAAAACGAGCGTCAAGTACTACCTGCAGACGCTTCTGCAAAGCAAATACAGTGTCCTCGTCACACCCGGTAACTTCAACACCACACTCGGCGTAGTAAGGACGATAAGGCAGTACCTTAAGCCCACACACGAGATCTTTATCTGCGAAATGGGCGCGCGCAGAGTCAACGACATCAAGGAGATCTGCGACTTGGTCCACCCCGACCACGGCATCATCACATCCGTCGGTCCCCAGCACCTCGAGACTTTCCACAGCATGGAGAACATCCAGAAGACCAAGTTCGAGCTCGCAGACGCGATCCCCGAAGGCGGCTTCCTCTTCCTTAACGGCGACAACGAATATATTCAGCAGAAGGCAACAGAGTATAAGAACAAGACTTTCTACTACTCTGAGAAGTCCGGCGAAGGATACTGTGCGAAGGATATCTCAGTCTCAAGATTCGGAACGGAATTCACGGTAGTAACCCCCGCAGGAGAATCCGAGAGATTCCAGATGAAACTCATCGGCGCACATAACGTCATCAACGTAGTCGGTGCGATCGCAGTCGCGAACTCCATGGGCATCGCGCTCAAGGATCTGAAGATCCCGGTAAGAAGGATACAGCCTGTCGAGCACCGCATGCAGATGAAGGAGCACGGACTCGTGACGATCATCGACGACGCATATAACTCGAACCCGATCGGCTCAAAGGCAGCTGTCGAGACACTTGCCATGTTCGACGGCATCAGGATCCTCGTGACTCCCGGAATGGTAGAGCTCGGCGACAAGGAGAAGGAGTTCAACTATAAGTTCGGCACTTACGCCGCGGACTGCTGCGATTACATCCTGCTCGTCGGCAGAAAGCACACGGAACCTATAAGAGAAGGCGTCCTGAGCAAGGGTTTCCCTGAGGAGAAGTGCCTTGTATATGATAAACTTGAGGATGCAATGGCATATGCATATGCGATCAAGGGCGAAGGTCACAGATACATTCTGCTTGAGAACGACCTGCCCGATAACTACTAGGAGGAATCGACATGAAGACAAAGGTAGCTATGATGTTTGGCGGAAAGAGCGTAGAGCACGAAGTTTCCGTAATATCGGGCATTCAGGCGATCCTGAGCATGGACACTGACAAATATGATGTCATTCCGGTCTACATTACCAAGAATAACGAGATGTACGTCGGTGACGACATCGGCAAGATAGAATGCTACAAGGACATCGACGGACTTCTTAAGAGGTCGCAGAGAGTCATTATGATCAACGAGGGCGAGAAGGTAAGCCTCGTCTCCTACCCGCTTAAGAAGTTCGGCAAGAATACGGAGATCGACATCGATATCGCGTTCCCCGTAGTTCACGGCACCAACGTTGAAGACGGCGCTTTCCAGGGCTACCTCAAGACTTTGGGAATCCCGTTCGTAGGCTGCGATGTAACGGCATCCGCGGTCGGCATGGACAAGTACATCATGAAGATGGTGCTTAAAGAAAACGGCGTTCCCGTTCTTGATGCCAAGGTCTACACCCTCTCCGATTATGCACAGATGGAGACACTTCTCGATAACGTGGAGAAGACTTTCGGCTACCCCGTCATCGTCAAGCCCGTTAACCTGGGTTCAAGCGTTGGCATCAGCGTTGCAAAGGACAGACTCGAGCTGTCGAACTCCGTGGATGATGCTTTTCGATATGCTTCCAAGATCCTGGTCGAGCATGCCATCACGAACTTAAGAGAGATCAACTGCTCCGTATTGGGCGACGAGAACGAAGCCGAGGCCTCCGAGTGCGAGGAGCCTTTACACACGAAGGACATCTTAAGCTACGAGGACAAGTACGTAAGCAACGCCAAGGGCGGCGGCGCCAAGGGTATGGCCAGCGTATCCCGTAAGATCCCCGCAGACCTGACACCCGAGAAGAGAGAAGAAGTAAGAGAGCTCGCAGTAAGATCGTTCAAGGCATTGGGCTGCAACGGCGTCTCGAGAATCGACTTCATGATCGACGAGGACACGGGCAAGCTCTACTTCAACGAGATCAACACGATCCCGGGGTCCCTCTCCTTCTACCTGTGGGAGCCTGTCGGCGTCCCCTACAAGGAGCTTCTCGACAGGATGATACAACTGTCGCTCAAGCGCGTAAGGACAGAAGAGAGCCTTACGTTTACTTTCGACACCAACATCCTTAACACCGCAAGCTTCGGCGGCTCCAAGGGCTCTAAACTTTAAGTTTTATTCGCCTTCTAAACTAGTGACAGGCACCATCAAATAAAACTGATGTAGCCTGTCACTGGTTTGTCACTATTTTGTTTATAAGAATTACAGCGGATTTGTCTCCAGATACTCTTCCAATTCAACAATATGATCGTCGCCGTTAACGTCATAGAACAGATACGTAAGACACCCTACGATCATCGGGTTCAGATCCATGTCGAGCTGCGGCAGGAACACTTCGTAGCCGTAGCTTTCGAGGATCTCAGTCAGGTAAAGGTTATACTCACGCTCGGCTTCGCTGAACAAAGGAGCAGCGAAGTATACCTTGTTGCCGGTAAACCCGTCAGTCTCGGGAATGGGGATTACGGGAGCGCTTTCCGCCGTTTCAGCAGTCACATCCGCACTGCATGAAGCAACACGGATATCATCTTGATAAGTCTTTCTTTCATCTTCATAATTGCTCCCTTTCTGCGTCTTAACGCATCAGAATCCGGAAGTAACCATAGCCCAGAACAGATATGCGAACCCGCCGAGAACTACTACACATTCGACAGCTAATACTATTCCGCCGACTATAAGAAGTATCTTCGCGGTATGAGACTTACTCTTATAATCCTCGTAATCCCCGCTCTTCCAAGCGTTGTTCGCCATTATCGTGAATATCAGCGGTATGATGCCGTATAACAACGGCACAAATACGATCTCGATAATGCTGAATACAATACCCGTAACTAATGTCGGATTATCTCCGCGCGGCTGATTATTAGATTCCCTGTATAAACCCTCAATACTTTGTATATGAAGATTATACCCAAAATCGTGCATTCAAGACTTTATCGTAAACAAATGATGCTGCTGTCTCAAAAGCGACATATGCACAAAGAGTTCAAGTATATAAGTTTTCGAAAACAGTGATTTTAGTATACAAATACGTGATAAAAAATATATAAATGATCGATTATCCATATCTTATATACAAATCCCGTAAACGCGTATATAAAAGCCACAAATGACCTGTTTTATATATGTTTAGCTCGTTTTCCGTATATAACAAAGGCTTATAAGAAGTTTTTATATATTCGCTCGTCTGTGAACTGAAATAGGGGCGTCCCTTTGTTTTGAGACACCCCCTGTTTTATAGAACTATTTAATTATCCAATTACTGTTCTTTAAGTTCTTCTGACGATCTGCATTCTCTTCATGCATCCGCGGAAATCCAGTAATGTACATCTCCGTATGATGCCGTGAGTATTCTCTCTGTGAGCTTATCGCGTTATCCCTGCAGTTCCTGTCTGACTTTATTGATCTCGGGATATGACTTCTCGAAAGCATCGACGACTTGGGCATTAAACTGCGTGCCTCTGCCCTTTAATATCTCGTTATATGCATCCTTCTCATCCCATGCCTGCTTGTAGCTTCTCTTGCTTGTGAGTGCATCGTAGACATCTGCTACGGCTACTATCTGACCTTCGATACTCAGTGCCTCTTCCTGCAAACCTTCCGGATAACCCCTTCCGTCGGGACGCTCGTGATGCTCGAGTGCCACCGTCTTCGCGAGTCCCATAACGTCGCCTTTAACATTCTTGAGAAGCTCTCCTCCGTAGCCCGGATGCTTCTTGATAACGGCGAACTCTTCGTCGGTAAGGCGCGCCGGTTTCTCGAGGATCTCCGCAGGGATCATGAGCTTACCGATGTCGTGCATGGTGGACGCGAGGCGGATGATCTTAGCCCGGTCTTCCCCGAGTCCCATCTGCTCCGCGATGATCCTCGAGTACTCGGCGACGCGGCGTACGTGTTTACCGGTCTGCTCCGATTTGTTTTCGGTGATCTCGGCGAAAGACATGATCATCTCTTCCTGTATGCGGTTGGTCTCGTCCGCCTTCCCCTGCAGGTACGCTCCGTATTCGAAAACATACGCCAAAAGCCTTACCGCGAGGAAGATGGCAATACCCAGCATAGTGCTGAAAAAACAGATCGGGAGAGTCATCAGGGATAACTTCTTAAAGTCTTTCGAAGTCTCCGTGGTAAAAGGCGTACGTGAATCACCTATCTTCTTGAAGATCTTCTTAAGATCCAGAATACAGTACAGAAATATCCCCGCCATTATCGCGATGAATAACCCGGAAAGAGCGATCTGAAGCTTGAGGTGCGTCTCGCCGAAGATATAGTCCAATATGTCCACGGGAAGAAGATTCGCACTTGCAACGAGCTGAGCACGAAAGTCCAGAAGTTCCGGATGAGTAATGAAGGGAACGAACGGAACGACCGTCATAACCAAACCCACCAGAACAATGAAGCCGAAGATAACCATACAGATGTTCATTGCCACCTGAATGATCCTACTTATCTTCTGTATCCGCTGAAGCATCTGTTCCATGCGATTACTATCCCCCGAGCTCAAGTCTCAAGTATATTTTATCATCGTAGAGCTGTATTAATAAGCCACTCGTCACGGAATTCTTGAAATCAGAAAAAGGTGACCGATTTTGACGCATTTTGGTACCGGAATCTTCAAAAATGAAATCCCGTGACCTAATCTGCTGCATTGGGGTCACGGAATTCTTATATCAGGGAAAAACGGTACGAAATTCCCCTGAATTCGGTCACGGAATCATCAGTTTTTAAATTCCGTGACCAGAACACAATTTTAACTACGCCGCCTGACTCCGTTGTACGACATACAGAACTTCAGGCTGTAAAGCGCACCGAATGAGATGTCTGTAAGATAGTTATTACCTGACAACAACCGGCTTAAGATCACAATAACAGCGAAGATCCCCGCAATGATCGTCAGGACTCTCTCATGTTTCTTAAGTGACGGAATCACGAGCGAATACGACGGGAATATGATTATAAAAAGGACCGCATACAACGCATGACCGCTTACGAATGAACCCTGATGCGAGGATATAAGATCCGTAAACGACATCAGAAGCTTGCTTCCCTTGGGAAGTCTGTACCACGGCATGAATCCGTCCGTGCCGCCTTCCGTTACAAGCCGCAGGTAAGACGGACGGTCGATCATACAGTTCAGATAATGTGCGATAAAGAAACCTATCGTAAACACCAGTATGAGCTTGATCAGTACCTTTATCGTGTCAGCATCATGGCGGTTGCCGTTAATAATGAAGCCCAACAGGAATGCGACGATAAAGCAAACCGCGCCTGCGAGCAGACTTCCCGCCAACGTTCCTGCAAGCTTCGAAAAACACCCGGCAAACAGCGGATCATGAAGCACCTTAGCCCCGCCGAGAACCGCGGTCGAACAGAAAAGATAAGCGAAAACAACACCGACAAGCACCTTGCGGCTGACACTGTTACATCCTGCCCACAGCTGCCTGCATAGAACGCCTAAGAAAAGAACACATGACTCGAAGAAGAGAATTACCGTCACAAAACCGATCAGTCTGACAGAAAACGAGTCACCGGTATAAAGCGCCTCGGATACAGGAAGATCAAAGAAACTTCCTGCTGCTATCCCTATTACACATAAGACGATCAGGATCAGATAAAGAACCGTCTTTGAAGTCTTTCTCATATGTCTCTCCCTTGTTATTGAACGCGTTCAATTTACTATAACAAGCGGGAGATATTTTTTCAACATATCATACTGTCACCAAGGAAACCGAAACTTCCTGCGTGTCGGCCCCCTATCTGTTGTAAATAAATCTCTGCTGCTTGGGAGTCTTCCCCTTCCACGCTTTATAAGCCCTGATGAAATGGCTGCTGTCGAAGAACCCGGTCTGCGCCGCTATATATGAGATATCGTAATCGGTATGCATCAGAAGTTCATCCGCCTTATGAAGACGGATGTAGTTGATGTACTCCTTGCACGAGCGCCCGTAGTTGTCCCGAAACAGCCTCGCGAAATGTGAATAACTTAAGTGGCACTTCGCCGCCAGATCCGCGATCTCGAGCTTCTCCGATGAATGCATATCTATGTATTCGAGAATGCGGTAAAAGGACAGGGACACTTCGTTCTGTTTGTGTTCTTTCTCGGGCAAAACCTTGTCACACATGCGTGCGATGTAAATAAGAATTCCGAATATATCCGACTGCATCTTAAAGGTATGAAGAAGATCGCGGGAATTATACTCGCTTACACAAGAGATGACGGAATCTGAAATCTCCTCAGCGTTTTTTACAATGAGACAGTAGTCCTGATCCGAGCCTCTGGTCACAAAATAATCGTACATCTTCTGGACATAGGCCTCGGGGATACTTATAGTGTGGATATCGAATTTGATTACTGCATAATCGACCGGCTCGCCCGTATCGTTATCCGCCCTCGTAATCTCATGAAGCTGAAGAGGATAGATATAACAGATATCGCCCTTCTCGAGGATGAAGCTGTAGTCATTACAGATCAATTTGATCCGACCGCTTTTGATATACAGGATCTCAGAGTAATAATGCCAGTGCTTAGGCGAATTCACTGACGGGGTATAGAAGATATCGTAGGGGGTGTCCTGACGGTCGATATTTTCAAACAGTTCCATAGCGATAATAGATTTTTACAATTTTCTGCACCATTCTTAATACATTTATAACACGAGATTATAGAGAATGAAAGCATGAACAAGATACTTCTTAACAACAACTGGACCATGAGAAGAACAGACACCGAAGACAGATTCCCGGCAACCGTTCCGGGTTCGGTCTACGGCGATCTGCTCAGCAACGGGCAGATGGATAATCCGTTTTGGAAAGACAACGAGATAGAAGCGCTGAAGCTCATGGATTTCGACTATGAATATGAGACCGTCTTCGATGCGGATGAAAGCTTCCTGAACTCCGATCAGACTGTCATCAGATTCGACGGACTCGACACCCTCGCCGACGTATATCTTAACGGCGAACTTATCATCACCGCGAACAACATGCACAGGACCTGGGAGTGCGACGTGAAGACTCTTCTTAAGAGCGCCGGCAACACACTTAAAGTGATCTTCCACTCCCCTACCAAGTTCATCGCGGATGCTTTCGAGAAGGCTCCCACGCTCGGCACAGAGGACTGCATGCAAGGCTTCGTGCATATTCGCAAAGCACACTGCATGTTCGGCTGGGACTGGGGCGCGCACCTTCCCGACATGGGGATCTGGCGCGACGTATCGCTCATCTCTTACAACACAGTAAGACTGAACTCAGTAAGCTTCACTCAGCATCATGATGCGGAGATAACTCTCGAGATCAATCCTGAGTTTGAAGTATTAGATGACAGCAAAGAATTAACTATAGAGTATGAAGTCACGGCTCCCGACGGCACTAAGACAACCTACAAGGGCGGCGACAACAAGATCGAGATCGACCCCGCGACACGCTGGTGGCCCAGAGGTTACGGCGAGCAGAATTTGTACACGGTAACCGTCAACATCTACGCCGACGAAGTACTCGTCGATTCCATGACAAAGCGCATCGGAATCAGAACGATAACCATGGACAGAACACCCGATGAGTGGGGAGAGAAGTTCTGTGTGAGAGTTAACGGCGTTAATATTTTCGCGATGGGTGCAGACTATATTCCCGAGGATCACCTGCTTGGGCGGGTCACACTCGAGACCACACGCAAACTTCTCGAGAAGGCTATATTTGCGAACTTCAATTCCATACGTGTCTGGGGCGGCGGATACTACCCGGACGACTGGTTCTACGATATGTGCGACGAGATGGGCATAATCGTATGGCAGGACTTCATGTTCGCATGCGCGGTCTACGATCTGACGCCCGAATTCGAGGAGAACATCCGCGCGGAGTTTAAGGACAACATCGTAAGGTTAAGACACCACGCGTCGCTCGGTCTCATGTGCGGCAACAACGAGATGGAGCAGTTCGTCAAAGAAGGCGTCTGGGTGAGCAAGCCGCAAGAGGTCGAAGACTACACTAAGATGTACGAGCAGATCCTCCCGGAGATGATGAAGGAGCTGGCGCCTCAGGTCTTCTACTGGCCGGCGAGTCCGTCTTCAGGCGGAGGCTTCGACGAGCCGCAGGACGAGAACCGCGGCGACGTTCACTACTGGGATGTATGGCACGGCAACAAGCCCTTCTCAGAGTACAGGAAATTCCATTTCCGCTATCTGTCTGAGTTCGGTTTCCAGTCCTTCCCTTCGAAGAAGACTGTCGAGACTTTTACCGACGACGAGCGCGACATGAACATCTTCTCCTACATCATGGAGAGGCATCAGCGTAACGGTGCTGCGAACGGCAAGATATTGAACTATATGCAGCAGACCTTCAGGTATCCGACAAATTTCGACACGCTGATCTATGCCTCGCAGTTGCTGCAGGCTGAAGCGATCCGTTACGGAGTCGAACACTTCAGAAGAAACAGAAACGACGACAGATGCATGGGAGCTGTGTACTGGCAGTTCAACGACTGCTGGCCGGTCGCTTCCTGGTCGAGCGTCGACTACGAAGGAAGACTCAAGGCACTTCATTATTATGCAAGACGCTTCTTCGCACCGGTAATGATATCCTGCGAAGAAGAGGGCATGCTCGGAAGCGGGCAGGAGTTGGTAAGACTCCCGTTCGGGTTTAATAAGTCCGTAAGGCTGTGCGTGTCCAACGAGACTTTGGAAGAGAAGCAGGTTCAGATCAACTGGGAAATAAGGGACAGCAAAGCCAATATCCTTGACGGCTTCTGCACCACGAGAACAGTCCCCGCGCAGACTTCCCTGTGGCTCGACAAAGTTGATCTTCCCGACATCGATATCCGGAACGAATATGTAAGCTACCGGACGCTGATCGGAGATGAGATCGACTCCGAAGGAACCGTGATCTTCTCGCTGCCGAAGTACTTCAGATATATAGATCCACATCTAAGTTATAAGGTCGACGGCAACAAAATTACGGTATTTGCAGACGCTTACGCGAAGAGCATCGAGATAAGAAACGACAATGACGATCTGATCCTCACTGACAATTTCTTCGACATGAATGCAGGAGAAAAGACAGTCGAAGTTATAAGCGGAGACATAACGAATCTCAGATTAAGAAGCGTATACGACATAAATTAAGGAGGTCCCCATGAACAGCAAATACATCATCGATACCGAAGAGAATAAATCATTCATGAAGGGACTCACGGAAGACCTTCTTAAGTTCGGGCACAAGTTCCCTGCCCCGACAGGTTCTTCATACTACCTGGGCGACGACGGCACACCTTGGACTGACAGACCGCGTGAGACTTGGATCACCTGCCGCATGGCGCATGTATACAGCATCGGTTCCGTCCTGGGTCACGAGGGTTCAGAGGAACTGATCGATCAGGCGCTTAAAGGTATAAAAGGCGAGCTTCACGATGACATCAACGGCGGATGGTATCCGGGTGTAACCGCTGACGGCAAGATCCTTCCCGACAAACAGTGCTATGCTCACGCTTTCGTAATCCTTGCTGCAAGCTCCGCTTTACTTGCCGGAAGACCGGGTACAGAGGAACTTCTGAAGGAAGCACTCGATCTCTACGACAAGAGATTCTGGAACGACGAAGAGGGCTTGGCCTGCGATACATGGAACACTGAGTTTACAGTCTGCGATCCCTACAGGGGACTTAACGCGAACATGCATACAGTCGAGGCTTTCCTCGCTGTCGCTGACGTTACCGGTAACGGACTTTACAGAGAGCGCGCAGGCAGGATAATCGGTCATGTCATCACTTGGGCCAAGAACAATAATTGGAGAATTCCTGAACACTTCACAAGTGATTGGAAGCCTGACCTCGAGTGCAATAAGGACAGACCCGCAGATCAGTTCAAGCCCTACGGCGCGACTCCCGGTCACGGCATCGAATGGTCAAGACTCATCACCCAGTGGGCGACTTCAACTTACGAAGATAAGGCTCAGGCTAAGGCTTACATCGATGCCGCCGAGAACCTGTTCAACCGCGCGATTACAGATGCATGGAACGCCGACGGCGCGCCCGGTATCGTCTATACGACAGACTGGGACGGCAAGCCCGTCGTCCATGACAGAATGCACTGGACCTTGGCCGAAGCGATCAACACCTCTGCCGTCCTCTACAGAGCAACCGGGGACTCCAAATACGCTGACAACTATGCAGAGTTCATGCAGTACTTGGACGAGAAAGTATTGGACCACGAGAACGGTTCCTGGTTCCATCAGTTGGACCGCGACAACAACGTCATCGGCACAGTATGGCCGGGTAAATCCGACATCTACCACGCACTGCAGGCAACACTTATCCCCTACTGTGATATCTCTGTTTCCGTAGCAGTCGCGGTCGGAAGAAAGTGAGGCTCAATATGAAGACTCAAGTAATCGCACTCGGTGAACTGCTGATAGATTTCACGATGAACGGATTAAGCGAGCAGGGCAATAACCTCTTCGAGGCAAACCCCGGAGGCGCGCCCTGCAACGTGCTTTCGATGTTAAGCAAGCTCGGAAGGAAAACCGCATTCATCGGTAAAGTCGGCGACGATCAGTTCGGCAGGATGCTCCGCAACACTATCGAAGATGTCGGCATCGACAGCACGTATCTTTTTAATGACCCCGACATCCCCACTACCCTTGCTTTCGTGCATAAACTGCCCGACGGCGACAGGGATTTCTCCTTCTACAGAAAGCCCGGCGCAGACATGATGCTCAAGGCAGACGAGATTATAGAGGAGATGTTTGAAGACGCTAAGATATTCCATTTCGGCACGCTTTCCATGACGGTCCCCGAGGTGCGCGAAGCAACACTGAAAGCTGTTGAGATCGCGAAGAGCAAGGGCATGATCATCTCGCTCGACCCTAACCTCCGCCCGCCCCTCTGGGATTCCATGGAGAACGCACGCGGGCAGATGATGAAGGCGATCTCGCTATGCGACGTGCTCAAGATTTCCGACAACGAGGTGCAGTTCTTATCAGGCAAGGATGATTACGACGAAGGCATCCGTTTTATCCGCGAGGAGTTCAACACCAAACTTATCTGCCTCACCTTGGGCAAGGACGGAAGCCGCGCTTACTATAAGGATCTTCGCGTCGAGGTGCCGGGCTTTAAGCAGGAACATGTCATCGACACGACAGGCGCGGGCGACACCTTCTGCGCGTGCATGATAGACTACATCTGTGAGAACGGTCTCGATAACTTAAACGAGGACAACCTGCGCGACATGCTTACCTTCGCGAACGCAGCCGCATCTCTCGTCACGTCGAAAAGGGGTGCTATCAAATCGATGCCCGGCAAGGACGAAGTACTCGAACTGATTAAAGGAGCACAATAATATGACAAGATGGATCAGACATTTATATCAGCCGGGATTACCCTTAGGCGAAGACGGAAGACGCGTTACAGGCTCACCTGAGCACATCGAATTATCACGCCGCGGCGCGACTGAAGGCATGGTACTTCTTAAGAATGAGGACAAGACTCTCCCCGTTAAAAATGGCGCGAAGATCGCGCTTTTCGGCAAGGGCACGGTTGATTATGTTAAGGGCGGCGGAGGCTCCGGCGACGTTACCGTTAAGTATGTAAGAAACTTCTACGAGGGCATGAAGATCAAGGAAGCCGAAGGCAAGGTCAGCATCTACCGTGATCTTATTAAGTTCTACGAGGAAGATATCAAGTCACAGTACGAGGCAGGAAGAGATCCCGGAATGACGGTCGAGCCTGTTATCCCCACTGAACTTCTGGACGGCGCAAGAGAATTCGCCGACACCGCGATCATCACCCTCTGCAGATACTCAGGCGAAGGCTGGGACCGCAATACCTCTTCCAAGAATATCGATTATCTCTGGGAAGGCGAGCGCAGACTGGCAGAACTTCAGGAAGCCGTATTCCCCAAGGGCGACTATTACTTAACACCCAACGAGATGAAGATGATCGAAGACGTTAAGTCGAAGTTTAGTAACATCATCGTCGTACTTAATGTCGGCGGCGTCATGGAGACGGAGTGGATTAAGAACGATGCGAAGATCTCGTCTGCTTTGTACGCATGGCAGGGCGGCATGGAAGGCGGTCTTGCTGCGGCTGACCTTATCGTCGGCGACGCGAATCCTTCGGGTAAACTCGTCGATACTTTCGCGCGCTCCCTGGAAGATTATCCATCGAGTTACAACTTCCACGACAGCAACGACTACGCCGAGTATACGGACGACATCTATGTAGGCTACAGATATTTCGAGACCATCCCCGGTGCAGCCGAGAAGGTGGTCTATCCGTTCGGCTACGGTCTGTCGTATACAAGCTTCGAGAAGAAGGTTGCTGAATTTAATATCAGCGACGATGTTATCACGGTTAAAGTAAGTGTTAAAAATACCGGCGACTTCGCAGGAAAAGAAGTCGTGATGCTCTACTACTCCGCTCCGCAGGGCGTGCTCGGCAAACCTGCTAAAGAGCTCGGCGCTTTTGTTAAGACCGGTCTTATCGCACCCGGCGCAGAAGAAGAAGTAACTCTCACTTTAAGCATCCCGCAGATGGCATCTTACGATGACACCGGCAAGATCAATAAGTCTTCATGGATCCTCGAGAAGGGCGACTACAAGTTCTTCATCGGAAACAACATCCGCGAGCTCGAACAGATCGATCAGGTGTACAGCATCGATGAAGACAGCGTCATTTGTGAATTAACAGAAAGGATCGCACCCTCCCAGCTTACAGAAAGATTAAGACCCGACGGCACGATGGAGAAGCTTACGACAAAGCCGTATGCGCCCGATGTAAGCATCCTCCCCCGAATGACCAACCAAGAGACCGAGGGTATATGTCCCTGCGAGAGAGGAAGAAAACTCTACCACATCTCGGACAGAGCAGACATCATGTTCGAGGACGTTGCTGACGGCAAGAATACGCTCGATGAATTCATGGCGCAGTTAAGCGATGATGACCTGATCCACCTTATCGGCGGTCAGAAGAATCAGGGTGTATCAAACACTTTCGGTATCGGCAACACGCCCGAGTACGGTGTGCCGGAAATATCAACAGCAGACGGTCCCGCGGGACTTCGCATCCTCCCCCACGTCGGCATCTACACGACCGCATGGCCGTGTGCAACAATGCTCGCATGCAGTTTTAATACAGAGCTTGCCGAGAGTATCGGACGCGCCACAGCCACCGAAGTTAAAGAGAATAACATCGGCATATGGCTCGCACCTGCAGTCAATATCCACAGGACGCCGATGTGCGGAAGAAATTTCGAGTATTATTCGGAAGACCCGCTTGTCGCAGGCAAGATCGGAGCCGCTGTTGTTACGGGTGTGCAGTCGCAGAATATCGCATCTACGGTAAAGCATTTCGCTGTTAATAACAAAGAGACGAACCGCAAGAACAGCGATTCCAGAGTGTCCGAGAGAGCCGCGCGTGAGATCTACCTGAAGCCTTTCGAGATCATCGTGCGCGAGGCAGCCCCCATGTGCATAATGACCGCATACAACAAGGTTAACGGAATCCAGTGTTCCGAGAACGCGGAGCTCATCAACGGAATCTTAAGAGAAGAGTGGGGCTTTAACGGCCTCGTAATGACCGACTGGTGGACATCAGGCGAGCATTACCTCGAGGCAAAAGCCGGCAACGATCTTAAGATGGGCAACGGTTACCCCGACAGAGTAAGGCTGGCGTACGATAAAGGCGAGATCACGCATGATCACCTTTACGCCGCCGCGAAGCATGTGTTGGAATTAATTCTTAAGATGGAGTGACGGGCCTCAGCACCCGTCTCGTACCCTTAAGACGTGAAACAGATTAATCACTTATACGCGACTCGTGCACGCCGCTCAGCACAACAGCGATCGCGCCGTAGAGCACACCTGCGACAGGCCAGACGATCCAAGTGAAACCCCAGTTCATTGTAAGGAAGCTCCAGAGGAGATATCCTGCCGTGACTGTCAGCCAGTAAGCGGGTGCAACTGCCTTAAGAACAACATTGGTCTTAGCGGCCTTGTTGTAATCGCCTTCCTGCAAAAGCTTTGAATGACCGTCCTTGATGATGCCCGCGTTAACGATCATGAAGCAGGCAACGGCAATACACATGAGCATAACTCCTACCATGGCGATGGTAAGTGAATCTCCGTGTCCGTCTACGATCGCGCTTGCTACAACACCGATAACACCCGCAAGGATGAGTACCGTTCCTGCCGTGATCGCAGTTACGAACTTAGGCTGGAACTTCTCTGCCCTGTCTTTTACCATGCCGTCGACGCCGTACTCAGTGTCGAAGATCTCCTTTTCGAGCCATTCCCACTTCGATGCTGCGATGCCCGCAGGGATAAAGAAAACAAGTGCCGCCGCGATGAACATGAGAAGCACTACCACACCTACGCCCCCCGCGACGCTGTCTGTTATGCCGAACAGTCCCGCGTCCTTCGCCGCTTCAAGCATAAGCAGCGGCACCGGACACAGTGTCGACAGCAGCACGCCGATCGCGATCTTCACCGCGAACTTCCTGTTCTCATTAAGAAAAGAATTCGCTTCCTCCATGCTGACCCGACGTAACGCTTTGCCCGTGTCTTCCTCCGCTTCGCTTAAGGGGCGTGCTGTCTCGTCGTCCTTAAGAAGATAATCCGTACTCACGCCGAAAAGCTTACTCATCTCGAGTATCCTCTGAAGATCGGGTACACTCTGCGCGCCCTCCCATTTACTTACCGACTGCCTCGAGACGCCCAATTTATCCGCGAGCTCCTCCTGGGACCAACCGTTCTTTTTTCTCTCATCAATGATCTTATCTGCAAGTATCATTTTCATTTCCACTCCTTTGCCGTAGTTTATGGCACTACGATACCAACGGCCCCGGTTGCACACCATAAAGCCGACTTGAAAATGTGTCAACTGACGGTTGCAATTGCGTATTTACGGGGTTTACCGCCGTTTTTACGACCACTCGAAGTTCTCTTTGCCGGCACCCAGCTCGAAATGATGCTTTATTATTCCCTTGTCTATTCCGGACATGGGACCGCTCTTATATGTGAGAGTTACCTTATTGCCTTTGCCCGTGATATTGAAGTTCTGCATATTGATCGCGGTCGGCGCCAGGAGAGACGCCTCGATCCCTTTGTTGAACCACTCCGGTGCTTCACCCTCGTAGCTGCTGACCTGTTCTTTGGTCTTGCTCTTATGGGGCACACCCTGATTCTTGCCGTGACCTACCGCGATAATGCTTACGATCTTCTTGCCTTGTACCAGACCTTTTACATAACCCCTGTTGAACGTTCCCGCCATCCACCAGGTGTTAAGACCGTTTATTTGTGAGTAAAGGCACAGGTCGGAGCCGGCGTATCCGAGCTGCTCATCTATGTTCTCTCTGTCATCGCCCGCCAGTACGAAGTATGAATGAACTTCCTTTCCGCTCATCAACGTCTTACCCAGGAAACTTAACGGAGACTTCTCGCTCTCGATCAATGCGATATCGAGGTTGTAGGTCTTGTTAAGTTCATCAACTCTTGTCTTTAAAGTGCTCTTCTCAGCTTCAGTCAAAGGCGTCCCGTCAAACTGTCTTACGGTATGCCTCTCCTTCATCGCCTGTCTCATTTGCTCTGTCATTCTGTTCTCCTTATTCCGATCGTTATTACTTCATTCGAATATGTCGTTCCTCACAAAGCCTTCTTAGGGCAGTTCTTCGTACACTCCATACAAAGTATACATTCAGTTCCGTTCTCGCGTTTGCGGGAGTTATCGGTTACATCAACATCCATCGGGCACACGCGCTTGCACTTTCCGCACGAGATGCACTTATCCTTATCGCATTTAATACGGATCAGCGCGAAATAACTCATCGGTTTCAGGAACACAGTGATAGGACAGATATACTTGCAGAACGCCCTGTTATCCTTGAACGCGAACGCCAGGATGATACCGACTGCGTAGTACAACACATTGCCGACAATAAACGCCCAGAACATGATCCGCTCGATGTTGCCGACTTTCGCCAGGAACAGCGCCGCCACAAATATAAGAGACACAGCGAAAACGATATAGCGGATCCAGCCGATAGCTTTTCGAGGCTGCGCGGGAGTTTTATAGGGCAAGAAATCCAGCACCATCGCAGTCCAGCACGCGTACCCGCACCAGCCCCTGCCGAAGATCAATGGTCCGAAGATCTTGGCGACGGCGTAGTGTATCGTGGCGGCTTCGAACACTCCTGTGAAAAGGTAATACCAGAAACCCTCGATCTGCATGTTCTCCTGACTGATCAGACCGAGATACACCAGCATGTAAAGCCCCACGAGCAGCTGCACGACGCGGCGGGCATGCTTGTAGTTCTTTATAAAAAGGAACACTCCGACCGCGATCGAGACCCCTATATAGCTGAAATTAAACAAGTAGAAGATATTATCTTTGGTCAGCCAAAGAGTGATCGCTACCGCCTCGAATATCGCGAGCATTATTAACGGCAAAGAATACTTTCTCATAAGATCCCCATTACAATAATACACCCGGGACCAATGTTCCGGGTGAAAGGTTATTATTCATATTTACTTATTATATAATCGGGTCTTACGGCAGAATCATCGACACTCCAGACCTCATCTGACTCGGTGTAGCAGATTATACCTATATCGCCTGACTGAACCCACAGATTATAACTGTCGTTCTCCCAACAGATACCCCAGAAATCACTCTTTCTGCAAGGCTCGAATGTGAACACTTCATTGTCATCTTCGGAATATATATTTACGACGATCATCTGATCGTGCTGAGTCATATATGCATAATACTTGCCGTCATAACTTGAAGTCTTCTCGATCGTAAAGCTGCCATACTCTGTTCCGGGAGCGGATGCGGAAACCAATGTGCAGGAACACATAATATAAACCGCTACTATACTTAACAGAACCGAAAGAATCTTTCTCATTAATCTATTTCCATAATTCCGTTGTTGTTTTTACTTCTCGACCTTGGCTATTGCGTCTTTGCTCATGGGGATGCGGCAGTTCTTGTTGCTGCCGAATTCAAGAATTATATCTTCTTCGGTTATGTCAATGACAATGCCGTAAAAGCCGCAAGTGGTCACCACCACATCACCGATTTCCATTGATTTGATCATCTGCTTACGCGCCTCTTTCGCCTTCTTCTCCTTCAGGACCTTGGGATACGTCAGAATCAAGTAGAACACCACAAAAATCACGATAAGGGTGACGTAATAGGAAATCAGAAAGTGTCCGTCTGATCCCGTTGCAGTCGCTGCATCACCGTTCAATAACATAAAAGACATATTCATAATTAATTCCTCCTCTATTTATAATAACTCATTCATTTACAATTATCGGCAAGTTCATTATGCAATGGTATATGCCGTCTTCAGTAAGACTGTAATCCGAATCCTGAGGGTAGCCGGGATCGAGGTGGTACTCTTCCTGTATCTCGCGGCCGACCTCCGTAATCATCTGTGCCATTGCTTCATCAGTGCAATGTACCACCAGTATCACGTCTCCCATATCGCCATGGGTTCCCGTTATTATGTCTTCAATATCCAAAAAAGCGATAATACTGTAGATACACGCATTTGCGTCAAAGGTACCGTCAGGCCATGTATAGTCAAAGTCTGAACTGTAATGAATATCAGGGGACTCAACGCCGAATCTTCTGCCGTATCCTTCGCCGAAAGTATACTGACTTACTGTCAGAATATTAATAAGATTGGTCTTCACTTCATCCCTTGTCATCCCGTCGAATACCATCGACACATCAGGGATAAGATAATCCTGAGGATATGCTCCCTGCTCCGCGACTGATTCATAAGATACGATCGAATTGCTTTCCTCGGCACTTCCCGGGTTACTTTTCGAGCTGTTTACAAAAACCACAATTCCTGCTGCTACTGCTGTTACAGCTGCACTTGCTGCAATAATTCCGATTACTTTCTTAGACATAATACCTGCACCTTTCTTTGCTGCTTCTGTTGCAAAAGTTTTTGTTGATGCGGACAGGTAATTTGTAAGCGAAGCGGGCATGGGCTTGAAAGCAACCTGCTGCGCTTCTTTGATAAACAGTTGGGTTAAGAACGGGACTGCCATAAACAGCTTCATGTCATTCTCTTTTTCATACTTCTCGACCTCCTTCTTGATCTTTTTCTTGGCAAAGTTCAGACGCCACAAAACAGTTCCCTGCGGGATGCCGAGAAGATCCGCGATCTCCCTGGCGGTAAGCTCGTTAAAGTAGAACAGTATCAGTGTTCTTCTGATATCCTCGGAAAGAGTCTTCCCGATGATATCCATAACGATCTTTCTCATCTGCTCCGATTCGATTATCGATTCGGGCAGGAAATCCTCCGGAACTGCTTCAATGTTCTCAAAGAACTCATCTTCAACTGCATCGGTCTTCGTAAGCTTAATACGGTCGAGGCACTTGTTGGCAGCGATCTTCTTCAGAAGCGCAACGGCCTTGCTTGTATCCTTCAGGTCGCCGTAAGACGTGATGAAAGATATGAATGTATCCTGAACAACATCCTCCGCATCCTGATCATTCTTAAGGAACGAATATGCTGTCCAGTACACCGGACGGTACGCTTCGTTGTAGATGTGCTCGAGCTCCTTGTCGGTCATGAACTTAACTCCTTTCTATCCGCATCTACTTACTTAACGAATAAGCGGCACGGATTATTGGGTGGTTCGAGAAAAATTTTTCAATATTTAGGATCTGCTGTCTTTAATTCTATCATGTCGGTCTTAAGGACGGTCATTATTGCTGAAGCTGAAGATTCTATACCATATTGATTAATAAGGGACTGTCTCAAAATAAAGGGACGCCCCTTTTTCATTTCGCAGACGAGCGAATATATATAAACTGCTTTTACGACTTTGTTATATACGGAAAACGGGTTGAACGTATATAAAAAATCCATTTATGAACTTTTATATACACAATTACGGAATCTGTATATAAGAAATGGATTATCGATCGTCTTGTATATTTTTAAACCCGTATTTGTATACTAAAATCCCTGTTTTCGAAAACTTATATACTTGAACTCTCTGCGGATGTAATCCCAGATTGACAAAATTCTCACCCCCAGGGACCGTTGCCATAACTGACGGATACTACAGTTCCGTGCTCGTCGAGTTCCATCCAATACCCGTGACCGTCCTCGTCAAAGCAGGCCCATCCGCCCCTTCTCAAAGCCACATGTCCGTATTTCTTTTCGACATCCATTATGTTGTGACCGATAATGAACCAATCGTTATACCTGAGATCAGTTTGATGTGAAGCGCAGAACAACGCATACATCCCGCCTATTACCAAACAGGCAACAATGGAGATGATCATCCCTGCGACTTTCTGATGTTTGCGCTTCTTAACAATGAAAAGAACGATAAATACTGTGAGAAGAACCAGTATCAACGCCCCTATTCCCACAGAAAATATAATCTGTGTTACTGCATGATCCATAAGAAATGTTTATCGTAACCCCCAATATAGATATCGAGTGTTATTATTATTGCATGGAGGGATGATAAATGAACTGGAAAATTGTAAGAATTATTACCTTGCTTATACTGGCGTGCATTAAGTTAAGATCAGCGGTAAAATAACATCTGCACTCTATAAGGAAGATTCGGAGGACTTATGGCTGCTGATGTAAAGTTTACGGTAAAAAAGGCAACGGATGAACAGGCTCTCATCCCTGCTACTGTTAGTGAGGAATTGGAGACAGAATTCGTTAAGAAGACAAAGTCGTCCTCCATCAAGCTTATCCCGATATCATTCATTGTCGCGGCAGTTATACTCGCGATCATCTTCGTGGTCGTATATTTCTTCAACAGACTGATAATAAGTGCATTGGCGCTTTTCTGCATCTTCTTTCCCATTTATTCGATATACGACGCGATCGCCACATCAAAGGCGCTCAAGAATCACGATTACGAATTCTTCTACGGTGAAGTAATCGGAAAGACAGACAGCGACAATTATGTGATCAGAGGTCTTGAAGAATGCAAGATCAGCGTCCTGTTCGGCAAAAAGGAATACAACGCAGGCGACCGCGCCATCGTCGCAAGGGTCAAGGACGATCTGAGCATCATCTCCGAAAAGTGATTACTTCGCTTCATCAGATTCAGCGCTTCCGCATGCTTTTCCCCAAAATCGAAAAAGCATTGCACTACGTCACAGCAAACCGCTTATGAGTATCACTATTATCAGAACAGGGAGAATATATTTAAAGTAAATGATAAGCTTCCGGCTCATCTTAATTCCCGTACCGGTGTTGGTCTCCTTAAGATAATAATCGGCACCCCAGCCGAACTTCGTCGTACAAAACAGCACGAAGATCAGAGAACCCAGCGGAAGCAGCAGATTGCTTACGAGAAAATCCTCGCTGTCCATAATGCCACGCTCTCCGATAAGATGAACATCCTTAAGCACATTAAAGCCGAGTACACAGGGGATGCCCGTGATCAGCATGATGAGCCCGTCTATGTTAACTGCCTTTTTCCGGTTCCAGCCGAAGCTGTCCATCGACACTCCGACTATATTCTCGAACACTGCAAGCACCGTGGAGAAACTCGCGAAAGTCATGAAAACAAAGAACAAAGCACCCCACATCATTCCACCCGGCATATCGATAAAGACACAGGGCAACGTAATAAAGATCAGCGACGGTCCTTCCGAAGGTTCTATCCCGAATGAGAAACATGCCGGGAATATGATAAGTCCGGATACGATCGCCACCAAAGTATCCAGCACACAGATCTGAACGGCCTCTCCGGTAAGAGAATTCTCTTTGGACATATAACTTCCGAATACTTCTATCGCGGCTATACCGAGACTCAGCGTAAAGAATGCCTGATTCATAGCGGCCGTGATCACATTCAGCAGACCCGCCTCCCTGATACTTTCAAGGTTCGGCAGCAGGTAGAACTTCATGCCTTCCGATGCGTTCTCCAAAGTCAGACCCTTTACGGCAAGTGTGATTATGAGAAGTATGAGTCCTGTCATCATGAACTTGTTTACTCTTTCGAGTCCGTTCCTGACACCGAAGCTTAAGACAACAAAGCCGGCGATAACCGTTATCGCCATGAAGATCAGCATTTCGACAGGATTGGCAAGCATATCCGAGAACACAGCTGTCACTTCAGCCGGAGTCTTATCAATAAAAACGCCTGTAAGGAACTTCCAGAAGTACGCGAGCATCCAGCCTGCGACCGTGGTGTAGTACATCATAAGCAAGCAGCTTCCGAAAAGGCAGATCCAGCCGTGAAGGTGCCACTTGCTGCCCTTCTTTTCGAGAGCTTTGTATCCGTCGACGATCGTCTTCCCGCTCGCGCGGCCGATGCTTAACTCCATCGTAAGCACAGGCAGTCCCATTGCCACAAGGAAAAGCAGGTAAAACAGCACGAAAACAGCGCCGCCGTTCTGTCCGACAACATAAGGAAACTTCCACACATTGCCGATACCGATGGCACACCCGGCACTTACGAGTATAAATCCTATTCTGCTGCCGAAGCTCTCGCGTTTCTTTTCCATCTGTTCCGTCCTTATTACGTCGCCACTATCATACAACGTTCGGAACGCTCTGTGAAATCTTTACTGTTGTTTATTGATAATCTGTTCCACACTCTCACGTCCAACCGTCGCTTAAGCAACATAACGGGCACAAATTATCCATTGGTTCTGCCCGCGGGAGATGGCAAAATTCAATCAGTTGCAACGACATGAACACAACAGACACGACTTACAAACAAAACTTACTAACGGAGGAACTTAAGATGAAAGACAATAAGAATGTTAATATTAAGGAATTAGAACAGGTTACCGGCGGCACTGAGGTTGATCACAGAGTCGACATCAGGGAGTTACTCGAACTGCGTCTCAGAGAGCAGATGTTAGGCGGAAACATGCCCCGGCGAACTGTGGAAGAGCTCATAAGAGAACTCAGGGAGGGGTCCGGTCAGGATGTACCGATCAGGCGCTTAAGCCCGGATTTTGAGAGGCGTCTCCCGCCCGAGGTTCGCGAGTTAATCGCTATGCAATAAAGCACACTTAGCTTAATAATAGAAAACGGATATCAGACCGATATCCGTTTTCATTTGCTTAATTAATCATTATCGATATGTACCCTCTTTTTATGTCAATCACACGCTGTACTGAACCGTTACCAGCCTCCGGTCGCGCCTCCCGGCGGACTTACACAGGCGTTGCAATACCCGTTGTTTCTGTTGAGTGTCGGTATACTTTCTTAAAGTCATAGTGTTATCCTCCTGTAGATTCACACTATCAGTAAAAAAGCCCGGAAGATGCGGTTCCGAGCTTTTCGTAAAGAGGTATAAATAATGTTCCTTAGCCTTCTATGTTAATAGTGTTATTCTCAGGCAGAGCCGCAAGTTCCTTCTTCGGGATCGTGAGCTTCAACACTCCGTCCTCGAACTTTGCCTTAACATCTTCCTTCTTCACTGCATCACCGACATAGAAGCTTCTTTGCATAGCACCTGAGTAACGCTCCTGACGGATAACCTTGCCGTGGCGCTTCTTCTCTTCATCATGTCCTTTTGCTGCACTTATCGTAAGATAGCCGTCATCGAGCCTGATGTTGATCTGATCCTTCTTAAATCCCGGAAGATCCATATCCATCTCATAGTTCTCTTCCGTCTCATGGACATCAGTACTCATCATGCGCTGTGCATTCTTCCCATATAGTCTCTTGTCCAGATTGGCAAGCTCATGCTGTGTAGGAAAACCCCAAAACTCATCAAACAAATTCTCTCCAAATAAATCGGACATCAACATAATTATCATCTCCTTTGAATGTTGTTATCCGAGCATCGAAGCGGAGGTCTGATCTTTTGATCTTCGTTCCTTTGTTCTGACACCATTATAGTCCTCTTATTAGCACTCGCAAGTAGAGAGTGCTAATCAAATTGAACCATCTTTTGCCGGCGGATTTGTGCAGTTTTGAAGCCGCCGCCTAAGGCCTACGGGACTATAATAATTGGGGTTGCGCACTTATTACAGCTGCCTGATTATTCAAACATCTCCACAAAGTAATTAACTGTATCGTCAGTAAGACCGTAAGAATAATCATCATCGCCCTGAGGCTGAACGACGACGCTGTAGCTGAAGCCGTTAGCCTGCCATGTAACTACGCGGGCTGCATCAGGTGCATAAGATCTGCAGGTGGCAATACCGCGAGTATATGTCGTATCGTAAGTATTGTAGTCACCGGAGATATCTTCACCCAGGGAATCCAGACCTTTACGGATAGTGATAAGACCGGCTCCGATGTAACCTTGAAGCTCGATCATTCCGTCTGTATAACGGATAGCATACCATGAGATCATACCCTGATCAGTATCCTCACTTCCGTCGGAAGGATAGGAGATATCCGAGATTCCGGAACCGTCTATAGCCTCGAGAATATCATTCGTCTCAGTCCAGGGATTTGGTATCTGCTCATCACTCTGAGAAGCTTCTGTCTCCACTTCTACTGTCTGCTCAGCCTCTGTAGTTTCCGAAGGCTCGCTGCTGCAAGAAGCAAATGATAATACCATTGCCGTGGAAAGTGCCAATGCGATTAATCTTTTCATAAATGTTTCCTTTCTTATGAGTTAAATTAGTGTCTGCCCAACAAGTCGGTAAAAATCAATCAACATCAGGCAAGGATCGTCGATCAGAATAAACTGATCTTCTTCGAGAGCCATTATACCATCCCAGAAATAGAGAACAAAAAATCCGGGATAGCACTCATTTACTCTATTGTCCATTAACACCACTCGAGAAGAGCCGTCACGCAGCACCTACAGTCCGATCGCATACCCCGCGAATATGCCGGCAACAGCCGATATACCGATCAGCAGTATCGGGTTCTTCTTTCGAAAGGCCAGGAACACGATCACTATAAATATTAAGATGCTTACAATCGTTGCCGCCGAGACAAAGTACCCGTCAGGGAACATCACCTGCTTTCCAAGGGAGATGAGAGCTGCCGCGATAAGTCCGATCACTGCCGGCTTTACTCCCGACATAGCGCCCTGCACGATCTTACTTTTTCTGAACTTGTCGTAAAGCTTGGAAACGATGAGTATAACGATAAAGGACGGCAGCACCACACCTAACGTAGCGCATAAAGCACCTGGGATCCCGGCGGTAGTTCTACCGATAAACGTCGCGATATTCACTGCAAAAGGCCCCGGAGTGCTCTCGCTTACCGCAATGAAATTAATAAGCTCCTCCGCGCTCGCCCATCCGTGAAGAGCAACTTCTTCACTTATAAGCGGGAGCATTGCATAGCCGCCGCCGAGAGTAAAAAGACCTATCTTAAAGAACGTCAGAAACAACTCAAGATATATCATTCCCGCTTGCCTCCGACCTTTAATGCAGCGATTCCTATGACCGCGCAGACGGATATGACGATGATGGCATTGACGTTAAAAAGCAGCACCGCCACGCCGGAGGCCGCCATCAAAAGATATGTAAAGATATCCTTGCGGCTCTTCTTGAACAACGACCAAAGAGCCATGAGGATCAGCGCCAAAACGCCGGCCCTTATGCCCCAGAAGGCATATCTTATGATCTTTAAGTGCTGAAATGCTTCGAGAAAGTATGAGACCGCGACAATAATTATGAACGAGGGCAGGACGACCCCCGTTGTCGCACATAACGCACCTATAAACCCGCCGACTTTCTTCCCGATAAAGGTCGCTGCATTTATAGCTATGGGACCCGGTGTCGATTCCGCTATGGCTACGACATCCAAAAGCTCGTTGCCGGTGATCCACTTCTTATTATCGACCGCTTCCTTCTCGATAAGCGGAAGCATGGCATATCCGCCGCCAAAGGTAAACAGGCCGATCTTGGCAAATGTCAGAAACAAGTCCGCCGGGGCGCTTCTCATCCTCAGTCGTGGCAACTCCCGTGTCCGCAGTCGTGATCGCCTTCGTGTCCGTGGTGATCGCACTTGGCGTCAGGATCATAAGTAAGCCTGCCTTCCGCAAGAGCCGTCGCCGCCTCATCGGCAGAGCCGCTTACGCCTCCGTAGAGCTTAATGCCCGCTTCAGCGAGGGCCATCTGTGCACCCATGCCGATACCGCCGCAGATAAGAGCGTCAACGTCCGCAGCCTTAAGAAAACCAGCAAGCGCTCCGTGGCCACTGCCGTTCGTATCAACTATCCTGCTTCCTGCTATCTTGCCGTCCTCGACATCATAGAGCTTAAACTGTTCAGTATGTCCAAAGTGCTGAAAAACACTCCCGTCTTCGTAAGTAACTGCAATTCTCATATTAATCTCCTTCCCTGATGCGTCGGCATTATAGAATCGTTTCAGCCACAGCGTCACCATACAATTTTCCTTTTATTTTACACCTCTTAAGGCTTAATTCTGCGACGCGAGCCTTAAGATCATCTTCTCTCTAAGATCATGGAGCTGCCTTCATCTTCATCCATATATATCATGCTGCCGTCGAATCTGTATGTAAGGTCGAGGATCGAATCATCATCATCTTTGTGGTTATTCATATAAAGAGTTCCGTCTTCAACATACCAATCAAAATCACGCGCTTTATCCGGCTCTATGCTCGGGTCAGCCTCGACTTCTTCCTCCGTAGAACTCATGTAGTATTCGTAGTGTCCGGTTCCGTCTTCGGCAAATGTGAAATGAACGAATCCATTGCCATTCTGACCCAGCAGGAACCACGTGCCGACAAATCTCGTATCAAGAGTCTGTCCATCGGAATTTGTAATTTCTGTCGAAGTGACTTCTGTATTAACCGTCTCCCCGACAGATTCCGGGGCCGAACATGAAGTTAACCCCACAGCCATAATAACGGCAACTGTCGTTATCAAAGCCTTCATCAATACACTTTTCTTCATTTTTCTGACCTCTCTTCTTGTTTAATTTTCTTGCAAATATTACTCTGTGAAAATGCTGATTTCGTTAAACCTCGTCGGGTTATTATTCTGCCGATCAGAACATTCTCTCATTGGCGTGCGCGTAAATGATCCTTTTGGGAGCGGCGCTCAGCAAGGCGTCCCAATCAGCCTTAAGCTTCTTGTTATCCTCGTATGCCTCGAGGTACTCGAGAGGCTCCAGGTCACCGACGATGCAAGTGCCGTCATCAAGGAGGACCGAGATGCTGTCCTCGCTGTGACTTTGGGTAGAGATGATCTCCCCTTCGATCCCGAGTTCTCCCAGAAACTTGCGCGACTCCTCGAAAAGCACAACCTGCGCCTGACTCTCATCTATCGGCTTAAACCCGAGTTTGGGCTCTCTCGCGTAAATCTCGTCTGAATAGTGCACATGCTCCGTCTGCGATTCCATAATGATGAGTTTAACGCCTTGGCTCATAAGCTCACTAATAAGACCCATATGATCCGGATGGTAGTGCGTGGCCAAAACGTATGTGATATCAGATACTTTAATGCCAAACCCCTTGATGGCCTTATAAAAAGCTGGCATGGTACCGGCATAGTCAGTATCGATCAGGATGCTGCCTCTGTCTCCTCTAAGAAGGACTGTATTCGTATTTCCGTATCTTATCTTGGTTAACATAACGACCTCATCACGCTTTAGTTGTTATCCGCTTATAGGCTGACTCGTAGAGCTTTATGATGTTTCCCACAAGGACGGCTGCGATTATGCTTCCTTCCCTGACGCCCTGAAGCTTATGTAAGAAGACAAGGCAGATCAACGCGGACACGACAATGTAGATCACGTCAAACAAGATCTTTATATTCTCATAACGCTTCCCGCTCCTGATGCTTATCGCTCTGTTCATCGCTTCTCCCGGAAGCATGGCGACGTTGCCCTTTACCTGGATCCAAATCCCGAGCGCAAGCACAAAGCAGCCTATAAGCATATAAGCAAACTGTACAGGATAAGTGTCAGCAGTAAGATCCTTTATAAGGAAGCACGAGAAGTTCGTAAGATACCCGTAAACAAAAGCAAGGACCGTCTGTATCGCGATCTCTATATAATTACACTTAAACTTCATGACCACGATCTGAGTAATGATCTGGACCACACTCAGAAGATTAAGCCAACCTCCAAAAGTCAGAAGATCACTTACAAGGGATACCGAATAAGGAACGGACGCAACCGGTGATGTGCCGAGCCCCGCTTTCGTCGAGAACGCCACTCCCATAGACGCGATAAACAGTCCTATGAGAAATAATGAATAACCTTTTAGTTTAGCTTTCAACCGTTTACTATCCTTATCTGCATCACGCTGGTTATAGGCGGACTTATTTATACTCTGCCCTGACTCTTCGCTCGGTATCGGTGCAGTATGCTTTTATCTCGATGCTGTTCATGTAGTTGTCGAGAATATGCGACTTATTCTCTTTGACATACGACTCCGGCAGATACACGCGCACCACCTGAGTCTGATTATAGAAATCAATCTGCATGGGCACCTTCATGATGCTGCTTACGCCTGCAAGAGTAAGACAGGCGTGCTCGTCCTGAAGGTCTTTGACATCACGAAGTCTGCCGCCCGCCTGCTTCACCTTATCCGTAACATCGATCGGCTCAGTATTTGCAAGATGCGACCATGTAACCTTATCAAGTCCGGTTTTCCAATCAACATCGATCAGCGCCTGCGCCGCATCAAGCATGAAGTCCCAGCCGTAGCCCCATGTCGTCGTATATCCTAATGATTTCCACCCGTGGGATCCATTCTCGATAGTTCTGAATATCATAATCCGTCCTCGCTTCTTAATACAGATGTATTCTAATCCGGTTGCTGACCGTCATGAGCCTTCCATGCACATTCTGTCACCTTAAGATCAGTGAAGACCGCCCTAAAGCTTGAATCCTCGGGACTGCAGGCATAGATACCGAAACTTATCTTCCCCGCTCCTTCCCACATATGACAAACACGCATCTGCGAGAAGTTCTCTCCATCCGTTGAACACTCTATGCAGTAGTCGTCCTCCCTGCGGCTGAACCGATACCACATACTCTTCACATCAGAAGGGATCGCGGTCGTCGCCCAATCGGAGTAGCCGTGGTTCGTGACAACAGAGCCGAGGTGCTGAAACTCCTCGTTCTCGTACTCCACGGACGCTTTCAGCCAGTTCTCGGAATCCAGATACATAACAATCCCGCATTGGTCAAAGCGGTGATGGCTCTCGGCAAAATCCGTCTTCACGATAAAGGAAAAGAACTTCTCGTCCGTTTCCATCTGGAGCACAGGAGCATTATCGTTGCGAAAATGATAATACGTCCTCTGCCACAGATCGGTATGAGGCTCCGTCGTGACCTCTATGCTGTTCTCGTTCAGAACATAATTCTTCGGCGCCCTCGTCCATTTCATCTGTTCGACAATACTCATCTGATCCTCCCTTCAGGGTGCAACATCCTTATTTCTTAAACCCTACTTATTTTGTTATAAATCAAGACTGTTCTCGTTAAGTAAAAACTCATACAGATTCATTATCGTTATACCCTGTTCATTTCTCCATAGCGGAGTATTCCCGCTTACGACAATAATCTTCTTAAATGAATCATTCACCTTGATCAAAGACGCCTGCTCTTGATCTATCTTTTCTTTGTTCGGAAGAGCATAGGCAGATTGGATATAGTACCTTTTACTTCCGCTGTTTACGACAAAGTCTATCTCAAGTTGCTTATAAACCCTTTTGCCATTTTCTTTTATACGAGTCTCAACAACTCCGACATCGACGTTATACCCTCGATATATCAGTTCGTTATAGATCATATTTTCCATCAAGTGGGTTTCCTCAAACTGCCTGAAGTTTAAGATACTGTTTCTTAATCCAAGATCAGTATAGTAATACTTTGAAGGAGTGCTGATATATTTTCTTCCCTTGATATCGTATCGTTCAGCTTTCTGTATCAGAAAACTCTCTTTAAGATATTTTAAATAATCAGCAATAGTCGGCATGGTAATTGCTTTTTTGCCGGCGCTCTTAAACGTATCCGCTATGCGTTGCGGATTGGAAAGAGAACCGACTGAAGAAGCTAAGACTTTCGTAAGTTCTTCCATACCGCCTTCATCTTTGATATCGTGTCGCTCATTAATATCTCTCAAATATATCTCCCTGTTAAGCCTGTCCAGATATGCACTCTTTGATTCCGTGTCAGGCTCGGCAAAAATATGAGGCAAGCCGCCATACAACATATAATCCTGCATAGCATCCGACTTATCCTTGCCGCTTGCAGGAAGATACTCAGAGAAAGACAGGGGAGCCACGTGGATCTCATCCCCTCTGCCTCTAAATTCTGTCATGATATCTGACGAGAGAAACTTGGAATTACTTCCGGTTATATATACATCAACATTCTTTTTCCTAAGAAGCCCGTTCAAGACTCCGTAAAGCCTTATCGGGACATCCGGATTCTTCATTTCTTCCTTTGAGATGGCATACTGCGCCTCATCAATAAATATATAGTAAGTCTTTTTGTTATCGGTCAACTTACTCTTGATGTATTCATAAAGCTTATGAGGATCACAATACTCAGCATAATCGTCATCGTCCAACGGTATAGGAATAATTGAATCTTCAGGAACACCGGTATCAATAAGATAGTCGTAAAAAAGATTAAACAGAAGATAGGACTTACCGCATCTTCTGATTCCGGTTATAACTTTAATAAGTCCATTATTCATGTGGCTTATAAGCTTATTAAGATATCTGTCTCTTTTAATTTCCATATGCACGTCTCATTTTAGATTTATTGCCGTGAATCACTTTTTCTAAAATATACTATTATTTCACTTATCAGACAAGACACAATTTTAGATTTATTGCATCATGCCACTTTTTCTAAAATAACAGCAAAATATTTACTGTCCCATAAATGGACTAAAGCTTTTGTTAGAATGCTAAGCGTGGGGGAGCATTGGACATCTCTATCATGGAGAGGAATTTCACTACCCAGAAAGGTGCGTATATCTATATCGCACGCAATTCGTATATTTGTGAATGCTATTGAAAAAGTTTACCAGGTGATATTGAAATTGTTTACCACCTTCGCTACTGAATTAGTTTACCATCCTTAGTGAAGGAAAGCCAGCCATGGAGCCCCGGCCGGGGCTCCATG
>Ga0129311_1000106_pt1 | contig 79770 bp, 77 predicted proteins | sample Go1ome_FD_94435 | JGI IMG/M metagenome (GOLD analysis project Ga0129311, IMG submission 94435) | Western lowland gorrila individual fecal microbial communities from Wisconsin, USA - Go1022B metagenome | ecosystem: Host-associated > Mammals > Digestive system > Large intestine > Fecal | place... | reverse complement strand
GTGCTCCTCCAGCTTCAGCTTGATGAGGCCGGCGGTGAAGCGGGTGCAGTAGATGGGCATGTTCACCTGCTTGAGCACGTAGGGAATGGCGCCCACGTGGTCCTCGTGGCCGTGGGTGATGAACAGGCCCCGGATGCGGGCGCGGTTTTTGATGAGATAGCTGACATCGGGGATAATGAGGTCAATGCCGTACATATCGTCCCCAGGGAAAGCCATGCCGCAGTCCACCACGATGATCTCGCCGCCGTACTCGTAGGCGGTCATGTTTTTGCCGATCTCGTTCAGACCGCCGAGAGGAATGATTTTCAGTTTTTCTGCCATAGTGTTGAAATACTCCTTTTCGTGATACATAAAACGTATGTAGTGTTTTTCACAGGCAGCACAAAACTGACGAAAAGGGACGCGGCGGCGCTGAAAAAGGCGCACCAAAGAAAGACGCCCGTGCCCCTGCCGGCCCCGTTTCGCCGGCAGGGAGGATGGTGACGTCATTTCGGCTGCTCGCTGTGAAATTATACTCTATTTGACCGGAGCGGAAAGCACAGCCCGGACCGGTGAAATACTGGAAAAAGCGGAGAAGCGGCTGCTCCTCAACGCAGTTGTTAATATAGTATAGCACAGGAAACCGGATTTGTATACATTTTTCTTTCCAGCTTTCTCTCTATGAAAAACTGTGGAAAATACCAGCTTGACATCTTCATGAAATGTGTTATTATGTGTACGCTAACAGAAAGAAAGGGGAAGGGATATGCGGGCGACAATTAAGATGATCGCGGAAAAGGCCGGCGTGTCCATCGGCACGGTGGACCGGGTACTTCACGACCGCCCATATGTGAAGGCCGAGGTGCGGGAGCGGGTCCTCCGGGTGATGGAGGAGCTGGATTACCGCCCCAACCACATGGCCAGCGCTCTGGCCACCAGCGGCACGACCCGGCGCTTTGCCGTGGTGCAGCCCACCTGGGAGGGGTATGTGGGCCGGGCTATTTCCCTGGGCATTTACCGCTTTCGGGAGGAGCGCAGGGATTACAACCTGCACATTGCCGTTGAGGAATATCCCCTGGGGGACACGGAAGCCTGCCTGGACATTCTGGACCGTTTGGCAGCGGAGGGTGTGGACGGCGTGGCCCTGTGCGCTTCTGATACCGAGGCGGCGCGGAAAAAGCTCCAGGAGCTGGCGGAGCGCCATATCCCCGTGGTGACATTCAACTCGGATATTACCGGCGCCCGGCGGCTTTGCTACGTGGGAGAGGACGCCCACCGGGCCGGACGCATCGCCGGAGAGATCGCCTCCAAATTCTGCTGTCCCGGCGACCGGCTGCTGCTGGTTTACGCCGGACCGGAGTATGTCAGCCACAAGGCCCGGGTGGACGGCTTTATGGAGCGGCTGGAGGAGCTGGGCTTTTCTGACAGTGATTTCCGGGTGGCTATCACCCGCAACGACTATGATCTGACGCTGGCGGCGGTGAGCCGCGCTCTGGAGGAGGAGCCGGAGCTGAAGCTGGTGTACATGGCCAACCTCAGTGTGCCGGCCTGCGTGGTGGCCATCCGCCGGGCCGGGAAGGAGGGGCGGGTCCGGGTCCTGGCCCACGACGGCGGCCCGGAGATCCGCGCCTTTTTGCAGACGGGGCAGGTGGACTTCAGCATCGACCAAAATCTCACTTACCAGAGTTATCAGGCGCTGTCTGTGCTGTTTCAGATGGTGCTGGAGCACAAGCCGCCGGAACAGGAATTTTTTTACCCGGACAGTCCAATTTTAAACGCGGAGACCATATGAAGCCAAAACGGGGACGTAGGTCCCCTGCTTTTGGAGAAACCCTGTGTGCGTACACGGAATGGGAGGAACGATCATGGAAGAAAAGACCGCCGACTCGGGACGCTTTTTCACGGCGCCGGTGCTGACCTTAATGGCCCTGGGCTTTGTGCTGGGGTCCTGTGAATATGTGGTAGTGGCCATCCTGCCGGACATTGCCGAGGGGCTGAACGCTTCCCTGGGGGCTGTCGGCAAGCTGGTGGGCGTGTTCGCCGCGGGCTACGCCGTGGGTACGCCCATTGTCACCGCGGCCACGGGCCGGGTGCCCCGGTTCCGGCTGTTGATGGTGCTGATGGGCCTTTTCCTGGGGGCCAACGCCCTGAGCATGTTGGCCCCCAACCTGTGGGTGCTGTATGCCGCCCGGGCGCTGGCGGCGGTGCTCACCGGCACGCTGACGGCGGTGGCGCTGCTGTTTGTGGGAGAGGTGACGCCGCCGGAGCATACGGCCAAGGCGGTGTCCATGGTCTACGCGGGCATGTCCCTGGCAACGGTGGTGGGCAATCCGCTGAACAAGACCATCTGCCGCCTGCTGGGCTGGCGGGCGGCCTTCGCGGTCATTGTGGCGGTGGGAGTCCTGCTGCTGCCGGTGCTGCTCCGGACGCTGCCCCGCAGTGGCGCCTCCGCCGGAGGCTCCGGCTTTCTCAGGCAGTTTGCGGTGCTGCGGGACCGGCGCTATTCCCTGTGCGTGCTGATGACCATCGCCTGCTACGCTGCCACGTATGTGGTCTACACGTACCTGACCCCCATTCTGACGGATGTCTTGGGCGTGGGAGAGGACGCTGTCAGTCCGCTTTTGATGGTGGTGGGCCTTTGCTGCGTGACCAGCAACCTGCTGGCCGGATGGCTGGGAGAGCGGGACGGCGTTTCCAAAACGCCGGTGGTGCTGGTCATGCAGGCGGTGCTGTTTTTTGCCATGCCCTTCCTGCTGCGGGGCCGCTGGGTGGGGATCGTCTCCGTGCTGGGTATGTGCCTTTTGATGTATGCGATCAGCACGCCGGTCCAGGTCCATGCCCTGGCCCTGGCAAAGCGGGAACACCCCTATGCCATGAACCTCTGCGCCTCCACCCTTTCGGTGGCGGGCAATATTGGCATTGCACTGGGGTCCTTTGCCAGCAGTGAGCTGCAGGCGGCGGTTGGAATGGAACGCCTGGGCTTTCCTGCGGCGGCTGTGGCCCTGGCGGGACTGGGGCTGAACCTTTTGCTGCTGCGGGCCTGCCGGCGGGGGTGAATCACATCTTTCCAAAAAGCGGCGCTGGACAGGCACCGCTTTTTCGCCTTTTTCCATTGCGTGAATCCCGCAAAAATGCTATACTTATAAAATCTATCAGTATGCGCACCGGAAAACGGGATAAAGGAGACTTTGGAATGAGCAATAAGAAACTCTCCCGCCTGCTGGAGCCCAATTTGCAGCTGTATTTTCTGTGCATGGCCGCTTTCTGCGCCGCCACGGCCACGGTAAGCCCCCTACTGGCCCTGGCGGAGGGCTGCGCCACGCTGGGACTGTATGTTTATTTCACCAAGTCCAACAAGAAACGGCGCCAGGGAGTCCTTCAGTATATCGACAATCTGACCGGCAGTGTGGACACTGCCAGCAAATCCACCCTCATCAATTCCCCCCTGCCCATCATGGTCTTCCGGCCGGACACCGGCGAGATCATCTGGAGCAATGAAAATTTCCTCCAGCTGGCCGGTGTGCGGGAGCACCTGTTTGAAATGCGGGTGGATGACGCTGTGCCGGATTTTCCCGTCCAGTGGCTGTTGGAGGGCAAGCAGGAGTGCCCCGAACGGGTGAAGATGAACAGCCGCCATTTCCGTGTGTACGGCAGCCTGGTCCGGGCCAAGGGCCGGGGCGGCGAGCAGAACCTGGTGGCCACCACCTACTGGGTGGATACCACCGAGGCCGATGAGCTGCGGGAAAAGTACACGGCGACCCGTCCCGTGGTGGCCATCCTCATGATCGATAACTACGACGACCTCATGAAGGCCTGCGCCGATACCCAGCGCAGCGCTGTGCTGGCCCAGATCGACGAAAAGCTCAATAGCTGGGCCTCCTGGGCCGGGGGCCCCCTGCTGAAAACGGAGCGGGACCACTACCTGTTCATCTTTGAGGAGCAGCACTACGAGCATTTCGCGGCGGAGCGGTTCTCCGTGCTGGATGCCATCCGGGACATCAAGGTGGGCGAGGGTGTCCACCCCACGCTGTCCATCGGCGTGGGTAAGGACGCGGACACCATGGCGGAGCTGTACAAAAACGCCAACCTGTCCGTAGAGATGGCTCTGAGCCGGGGCGGCGACCAGGCGGTGGTCCGCAACAAGGTGGACTTCGAGTTTTACGGCGGCCGGGCCAAGACCACGGAAAAGCGCACAAAGGTGAAGTCCCGGGTCATGGCCAATGCCCTCAACGAACTGGTGATGGACGCCACGGAGATCTACATCATGGGCCACAGCTTCGCGGACATGGATGCCGTGGGTGCCGCGGCGGGCCTTTGCTGCGTGGCACGGAAGCGGGGCAAGCGGGCGCAGATCGTCATTAACGAGGAGCATAATGCCGCCCAGGCGCTGCTGCAAAAGCTGAAAGCCCTGCCGGAGTATGAGAATGTGTTCGTCTCCGGCGGCGAGGCCTTTTTGAAGATGCAGCCCGGCGCCCTGTTGATCGTGGTGGACACCAACCGCCCTGACATGGTGGAGAGTGCCCAGCTGCTGGAGTCCTGCAACCGGGTGGCCGTCATCGACCACCACCGCCGGGCCGCCAGCTACATCGAAAACGCCGCCTTCAGCTTCCACGAGCCCTACGCCTCCTCCGCCTCGGAGCTGGTGACGGAGCTTTTGCAGTACCTGGTGGAGCCGGCGGACCTCCTGCGGGAGGAGGCGGAATCCCTGCTGGCTGGTATCGTGCTGGATACGAAGCACTTTACCCTTCGCACCGGCGGCCGTACCTTTGAGGCGGCGGCCTTCCTGCGGCGGGGCGGCGCGGACACCACCGATGTCCAGCGCCTGTTCCAGAATAACCTCAGCGAAATGGTCTCCCGGTACGACATCATCCGCCGGGCGGAGATGTACCGGGACTGCTTCGCCATCGCCGTCATCCCCCAGGACGGCGTGGACCGGGTGGCGGCCGCCCAGGCGGCGGACGAGCTGCTGGGCCTCAAGGGCGTGAAGGCCTCCTTCGTGCTGTTCCGCAATGGGGAGGATGTGCAGATGTCCGCCCGTTCTCTGGGCGAGATCAATGTTCAGGTGATCCTGGAGGCTCTGGGCGGCGGCGGCAATTCCACCACCGCCGGCGGCCGTGTGGAAAACGGCGACCCGCTGACCGTGCGGGAGCAGCTGTGCCAGGCCATCGATGACTATTTTGAAAAATAAATGATTAAAAGGAGAAAGTAATTATGAAAGTGATTTTACAGCAGGACGTGAAGGGCCAGGGCAAGAAAGGCCAAATGGTGGAGGTATCCGAGGGCTATGCCCGCAATTTCCTCCTGCCCCGGAAGCTGGCCATCGCCGCCACCGCCGACGCCATCAACACCATGAACCTGAAGGAGAAGGCCCGCAAGGCCGAGGAGGCCCGCCAGAAGGCGGAGGCCGAAGCCACCGCCGAGAAGCTGAAGGAGTGCATGGTGAAGCTCACCGCCAAGGCCGGCAACGGCGGCCGCCTGTTCGGTGCCGTCACCACCAAGGAGATCTCCGAGGGATTGAAGGCCCAGTTCAGCATTGACATTCCCAAGCAGAAGCTGGTGCTGGACGAGCCCATCAAGGCCTTCGGCAGCTACCAGGTGAAGGCCAAGCTGGGCTTCGAGGTCGTGGGCACCGTGTATGTGTCCGTGTTTGAGGAAAAGTAAGCTTTTCATTGAAAACCCATTGGAGGTGAACGCCCATGGCAAATGAAGACCTGCTGCTGCGGCAGATGCCCCACTCCCTGGAGGGAGAGCAGGCCGTGCTGGGCTCCATGCTTATCGACCCTGAATGCGTCAAGGATGTGATGGACAAGCTGCGCCCGGCGGACTTCTATCTGCGGCAGAACCGGGAAATCTTTGAGACCATCTACTCCATGTTCACCTATGCCCGGCCCATCGACGGTATCACCGTTTGCGAGGAGATGCAGAAGGCCGGCACCTATGACGAAAACACCACCCGCTCCTACCTGGCCCAGCTGATGGAGATCACCCCCACCAGCGCCAACGTCATGGAGTATGTGGCCATCGTCCGGGACAAGGCCCTGCTGCGGGGCGTGGCCCAGGCGGCGGCGGAGATCACCGCCATGGTCCAGGAAGGCGTGGGCGAGGCCGGAGACATCCTGGAGATCGCGGAGCAGAAAGTGTATGCCGTCCGCCGGGGACAGAGCGCCCAGGACATGGTGCCGCTGCGGCAGGTGCTGCCGGATGTGCTGGACCGCCTCAGCGAGATGAGCGAGAGTGAGAACCATCTGCCGGGCCTTTCCACCGGCCTTTCCGCCGTGGACCAGAAGATCACCGGCCTCAACAAGTCGGACCTCATCCTGCTGGCCGCCCGCCCCGGCATGGGCAAGACCTCCTTTGCGCTGAACATCGCCCTGAACGTGGCCAAGAGCACACAGAAGACCGTGGCGGTCTTCTCCCTGGAAATGTCCCGGGAGCAGCTGGCCATGCGCCTGCTGTCCTCCGAGGCCTGCGTGGAGAACAACCGCCTGAAGACCGGCTCCCTCCGGGAGACGGACTGGGAGAAGATCGCCGGCGCCGCCACCATTTTGAACAAGGTGGACATCCGCATCGATGACAACCCCATGCTGTCCGTGGCGGACATGAACGCCAAGTGCCGCCGTCTGGACAATCTGGGACTGGTGGTCATCGACTATCTGCAATTGATGACCTCCGCCGGGGGCAAAAGCGGCGGCGGTGAGAGCCGCCAGCAGGTGGTCAGCGACATGTCCCGTATGCTGAAGATCATGGCCAAGGAGCTGAACATTCCCGTCATCTGCCTGAGCCAGCTTTCCCGTGCCAACGAAAAGCGGGATGACAAGCGGCCCATGCTGTCGGACCTCCGGGAATCCGGCGCCATCGAGCAGGACGCGGACATCGTTCTGTTTTTGTACCGGGACGACTATTATAATGAGGACTCGGAAAAGCACAACATCGCCGAGTGCATCGTGGCCAAGAACCGCCACGGCGAGACCGGCAAGGTGGAACTGCGGTGGATGCCGGAGTACACCACCTTCGCCACGCTGGATAACCGCTATGGGGACGATGAATGAGCTGGCCTCCGCCGGGGTCTTTCTGCGCGGGCAATTTCCCGCGGGGGGAAAGGTGCTGTGCGCCGTGTCCGGCGGACTGGATTCCATGTGCTTATTGGATTTCCTGTGCCGCCAAAGGGGATTTTCCGTCACCGCCGCCCATTTTAACCACCGGCTGCGGGGAGCGGAGGCGGACCGGGATGAACAGTTCGTCCGGGATTACTGCGCCGCCCGTGGAATTCCCTTCCTTTCCGGAGGCGGCGATACCCGCGCTCTGGCGGAACAGGACGGACTTTCCGTGGAAGAGGCCGCCCGGCGGCTCCGGTACGATTTTTTGAACAAGGCGGCGGAGGACGGCAACTATGACGCCATTTTCACCGCCCACCACGCCGATGACAACGCGGAGACGGTGCTGCTGAACCTGATTCGCGGCACCGGCTCGGCGGGACTGGCGGGTATCCCCCAGGTGCGGGGGAAGGTCTGCCGCCCCTTCCTGCGCATTCCCCGGGCGGAACTGGCGGATTACGCCGCCGCCCACGGCGTGCCCCATGTGGAGGACGCTACCAATGCCGACCCCGACGTCGCGGCCCGGAACGCCTTGCGGGGTTCCGTAATGCCGGTGCTGCGGCAGATCAATCCCAAGTGCACGGAGAATATCGCCCGGACCTCCGCCATTTTGCGGGAGGAGAGCGACGCGCTGGAATCCATGGCAAGGGGCCTCATGGACCAGGTGAAAGAGCTGCCGGACGGCATTTCCGTGCCCTGCCTGATGCTGACGGATGTACCCCGGGCGGTGGCGGAGCGGGCAGTGCTGCAGCTGCTGGCCCGGACCGCCGGACACCGGAAGGACTTCACTGCCGCCCATGTGCTGGCGGTGCTGGACCTGGCCCGGGGACGCCGGACGGACCTGGAGGTCTCCCTGCCTTACGGTATGACGGCACGGCGGAAGAAATACACCCTGGAGATTATCCGGCGGCCCGCCCGGCCCGGTTCTGTACCCATCGCGGTGGGCGGTACCGTGGAATTCAGCGGGATGGACGTCATGGTTTCCAACCATGCCTCTCCCGGCGCGCTGCCGATGGGATTGCCGGGGGGAGCGGCCATGACCGTGACGCCCTGGCGTTCCGGCGACTGGCTGCGGCTGCCTGGCAGCCGTGGACCAAGGAGCTTTAAGCGCCTCTGTGCGGAGCGGGGCCTGACCCCGGAGGAGCGGGACGCGCTTCCGGTGCTGCGGGTGGGGGAGGCCCACGCCGCCGACCCTGTGTTCGGTGTTCAACTGGATTTCGCACCCTGTCCCGGCGGACAGACGGTGTTTGTAAAATTTTATAAAAAAGACAGAGGAGAATCATCATGAGAAGTGAGATGGAGCAAGATATCCTGAAGGCTCTGGTGACGGAAGAAGAGCTGAAGGCCCGCATCACCGAGATGGGCGAGGAACTGTATGACCGCTTTCAGGGCAAAAAGCCCCTGTTCCTCAGCGTTTTGAAGGGGTCCTTCGTGTTCATGGCGGACCTGGTCCGGGCCTGCCAGCTGAAAAGCGATGTGGAGTTCATTGCCGTCAGCTCTTATGAGAACGCCACCACCTCCTCCGGCCGGGTGCAGATCACCCATGACCTCCAGCAGGACATCACCGGCCGGCACCTCATCATCGTGGAGGATATTTTGGACTCCGGCAATACCCTGGCATTTTTGAAGGAGTATTTCATGACCAAGGGCGCCGCCTCCATCACCATCGTGACCCTGCTGGATAAGCCCTCCCGCCGGACCAAGGCCATCACCGCCGACCTGGCCGGATTTGAGGTGCCCGACGAGTTCGTGGTGGGCTACGGCCTGGACTACGCCCAGCAGTACCGGAACGTGCCGTATATCGGCGTGCTGAAGCCGGAGGTCTACGCCGCCCAATAAGGCCGTAGTCCACCAGCGGGCCAAGGGCCCGCCGCCGACAGGCGTCCGAGCGTTTTGCCGAAGGCAAAACCTCGAAGCGGACCGGATTCACTTCGGGCCGCTTGCGCTCAAATAAATGGGTTCCCGCCGGACGGGGCCGGCGGGAACGGGCTACGGCCTGGACTACGCCCAGCAGTACCGGAACGTGCCGTATATCGGCGTGCTGAAGCCGGAGGTCTACGCCGCCCAATAAGGCGATTTCCCGCATCCAAAGGAGGATGAATCTGTGACGAGACAAAACAAGGCGTCGGGACTCAGCTTTATGTTCCTGATCATGGTGATCGTGCTGTGCCTCAGCTGGCTGTGGCAGGCGGACACCCAGGGAGAGAAGCTGGACTATGCCCAGGTCCGCCAGCTGTTCCAGCAGGAAAAGGTGGAGGAACTGAGCGTCAGCAAACAGCATGTCCTGACCATAAAACTGAAAGACAGCGGGGAGACGGTACGCTATCAGCTGTACAGCTTCGACCTGTTTTATGAGGACCTGGATCCCCTGATCCAGGAGCAATATGCCAAGGGTATCATCAAGGATTACGACTACCCGCCCAGGGAGACCACCAACTGGTTGGAGTATCTGCTGCCCTGGATCTTGATGGTGGTGGTGCTGGGCGGCATGTGGTATTTGATGTTTATCCGTTCCCAGGGGGGGATGGGCGGCGACCGCATGGCCAAATTCGGCATGGCCCGCACCCGCACCCTGACGGATAAGGACAAAAAGGTCACCTTTGAGGATGTGGCCGGCGCTGACGAGGAAAAGGAAGAACTTCAGGAGATCGTGGAGTTTTTGAAGGACCCCCAGAAATATATCGCCCTGGGTGCCCGCATTCCCAAGGGCGTGCTGCTGGTGGGCCCTCCGGGCACCGGTAAGACGCTGCTGGCCAAGGCCGTGGCCGGCGAGGCCGGCGTGGGCTTTTTGTCCATCTCCGGCTCCGACTTCGTGGAGCTGTATGTGGGCGTGGGCGCCAGCCGTGTCCGGGACCTGTTTGACCAGGCCAAGAAGAATTCCCCCGCCATCGTGTTTATCGACGAGATCGACGCCGTGGGCCGCCAGAGAGGCACGGGCCTGGGCGGCGGCCATGATGAGCGGGAGCAGACCCTCAACCAGCTGCTGGTGGAGATGAACGGCTTTGCCGCCAACGAGGGCGTTGTGGTGCTGGCCGCCACCAACCGGGCGGATGTACTGGACCCGGCCCTGCTGCGGCCCGGCCGGTTTGACCGCCAGGTGTATGTGGGCCTGCCGGACATCCGGGGCCGGGAGGAGATCCTCCGGGTCCATGTGAAGGGCAAGCCTCTGGCGGAGGATGTGGACCTGAAAAAACTGGCCAGAGGCACGCCGGGCTTTACCGGCGCGGACCTGGAGAACCTGGTGAACGAGGGCGCCCTGCTGGCTGCCCGGGAGGACCGGCCCTACATCTGCATGGAGGACCTGGAAAAGGCGGAGATCAAGGTCCTGGCCGGCCCGGAGAAAAAGAGCCGGGTGGTCCCCCAACACGAGCGGGAACTGACCGCCTATCACGAGGCGGGCCACGCTGTGGTGATGCACAGCCTGCCGGGCCAGGACCCGGTGAGCCAGATCACCATCGTGCCCCGGGGCCAGGCGGGCGGCATGACCATCTCGCTGCCGGAGGAGGACCGCTCCTACCTCTCCAAGCGGTATATGGAGGACCAGATCGTGGGGCTGCTGGGCGGCCGCGTGGCGGAGAAGCTGTGCCTGGGAGATATCTCCACCGGCGCCAGCAACGACATCCAGCGGGCTTCCCAGATCGCGCGGAAGATGGTGGCTTCCTACGGTATGAGTGACAAGCTGGGCACCGTGTCCTTTGACGAGGGCCACGATGTGTTCATCGGCCGCACCATGACCCAGGGCCGCAGCTACTCCGAGGCGGTGGCGGCCCAGATCGATCAGGAGGTCCAGAACGTGGTGGCCCAGGCGTACAGCCGCTGCCAGGCCATTCTGGGGCGGCAGCGGGAGGCTCTGGAGACCGTGGCCCGGTATTTGCTGGAGCACGAGACCATGGACCAGGCCGCGTTCCTGGCGGTATTCGACGAGAAGCCGGCGGAACCGTGACGCATCAAAAACCACCGCCCGTGGGAGACTACGGACGGCGGTTTTTTCTAAAAAGATGCAACCAATGAAAGAGACAGACCGTCTAAAAATATAAGGAGGTGGCTGAAGTGAAACGAATGATTTTGGCTGGCGTTCTGTTGGCTCTGCTCCTGTCCGGCTGCGGCGGGACCAAGACCACGGCGGAAAAAGCCCCTGCCGCGGAGAGCCAAACGCCTGCGGCGGAGCAGACCGCCCCTGCCGGCGCGGACCGCAACCCCACGGCGGCGGAGCTGGGCCGGGAGGACCGGACCGTGCTGGAGATGACCGTGGAGGGGGAGACCGAGGAGGTCCCCGCGGTATTGTTCATCGGCCAGGGGTATTCCCTCTACATTCCGGAGGAGGGCTGGCGCCACGAAAAGGATTTGGACGACGGCACGGCGGAGGATACCTGGGAAAGTACCCTCAACGGCGAGGCAGAGCTGGAGGTGCGGCAGTATCCTGTTTACCCGGACCGCACGCTGGAGGCCGTCAAAGCGGCCTTTGTGGAGGACCGGGACTATGTGTTTGAGGACCTCATGGGCGGCAGCCTGGGCGACCCCTTGACCGGTGTGGACGAGGACGGAGACTTTTTGAGCTTTATGGCGGCGGAGGGGGCTGACGGCACGGTCTACGTCATTTCTTGGGAGTACCCCGCGGAGGCGGCGGAGGGCTTCGGCACCCGGCTGGCGCAGATCGCAAATACCTTCCAGCTGATGGAATGAAAAACAGAGGACCGTTTCAGACGGTCCTCTGTTTTTATGTTGCCGCCTGACCTTATAAAATTTTCACAATTTGGTAATTCCCATAGATTCAAAACGGGGGTATGATAGCTTCATATCTCACAAAGGAGCGAAAACATCATGTCTTCTGAAACTCAGCTGCGGAAAAAGCATCCTACCAAGTGGCTGACGGTCACTGCCATGCTGATGGCCATGAATGTGGTCATGAGTTCTTTCAGCATCCCCGTTCCCGGCGGGCACTTGTATCTCAACGACGCGGTCATCTGCACGGCCGCCATTTTGCTGGACCCCCTGGGTGCGTTTATCGTGGGCGGCGTGGGCGCCTTCCTGGGCGATTTCTTCTTCTATCCAGCGCCTATGTTCGTCTCCTTGGTGACCCACGGCCTTCAGGCGGTGGTCATCTCCCTGTGCGCCCACAAGCTGTCCGCTGACCGCCGCAGCCGGAGCGCCCTGGTGGGTGTCATCCTGGGCGTGGTCATCAACGTGGTGGGCTACTCTCTGGGCCGGGCCTTCATCTACTCCACGCCGGAGTATTCCCTGCTGAAACTGCCCTTCCAGATCTTCCAGGCCACCTTTGGCGCCGTGGTTTCCATGCTGCTGTGCTTCCCTGCCGGCCTGCTGGCCTTCTGGAACAAGTTCTCCAGCCGCTGAACTGTTGATCGATTGAAAAAGGACCGCCGTATGGCGGTCCTTTTTGCGTCAGCCCAGCAGCACACCAGCCACCAGAAACACCATGGTCAGCAGCAGAAAATACAAGATCAGCTTCCACACGTATTTCACCCACCGGTCATAGGGCACATGGCCCAGGGCCAAGGCGCCCATGACCACGGCGGCGGTGGGCGTGATGATATTCACCAGTCCAGAGGCGGACTGGAACGCCGTCACCACCAGGTCGCCGCCAACCCCGGCGAAGCGGCCCAAAGGCGCCATGACCGGCACGGACAGCGTGGCGAGCCCCGAGGAGGAAGGAATGAGCACCGTCAGGGGCAGGTAGATAAGATACACCAGCAGCACGAAGCTGACGGGGCCAGCTCCGGAGAGGGCCTCCTCGCCCCAGTGAAGGATGGTGTCCGTGATGCCGCCGTCGTTCATCAGGACGGTGATGCCCCGGCTGATGCCGATGATGAGGGCCACGCCCAAAAGGTCCGCGCAGCCGGCCACGAAGGTCTCGGCGATCTCGCTTTCCGACATGCGGTCCATGAGGCCGATGAGGATGCCGCCCACCAAAAACAACGCGCTCAGCTCCGGGAACCACCAGCCCAAGACCGGCAGGGCAAGGCCCATCTCGTCAAAGGGGATGACGGCGTAGACCATGATGAGGAACACCAGGGTGAATACCGCCATGATGGCCTTGCGGCGGGAGGTGTAGGGGATAGTGTCCTCCATACTGACATGGAGCTTGCCAGCGCCTACGCCCACCACGGATCGGGAGGGATTTTTCTTCACCCGGGCGGCGTAGGCCATGACATACCAGATGGCGGCGCTCTCAAACACCACCCACTGGAGTGCCCGCAGCAAAATGCCCTCTCCCAGGGAGACCCCGGCGAAGCCGGAGGCGATGCCGGTAGCGAAGGGGTTCACGGTGGAGCTGATGATGCCGGCGCCGGCCCCCAGCAAAATGACAGAGATGCCTACCACCGCGTCGTAGCCTGCCGCCAGAAATACCGGGATCAGCAGTGGGTAAAAGGCCATGGTCTCCTCCCACATGCCGTAGGTGGTGCCGCCCAGGCCGAACAGAAGCATGAGGATGGGGATGAGCCACTTTTCCCGGCCGCCCAGCCGCTGGATGACCCGGGCCACGCCGGCGTCCACGGCACCGGTCTTCATGACCACGCCCAGAAAGCCGCCCACCATCAAAATGAACACGCAAACGTCCACCGCGTCATAAAAGCCGGAAAAGGCGGCTTTCAGCACGGCACCCACGCCCTGGGGGCTGGCGGCGGTGGGGTGGTACGTGCCCGCCACCGGCACGCCGTCCACATAATCATAGGTGCCGGCGGGGATGAACCAGGTGGCAATGGCCACCAGAATGATGAGCAGAAACAAAATGGTGTAGGCTGTGGGCATGTGGAATTTTTTTCTTTCCAAAGGGAGACCCCCTTGCTCGTTATTTGCCGATAGTGGCCACCAACACCGCCTTGATGGAGTGCATACGGTTTTCCGCCTCGTCAAACACCACGCTGTGGCGGCTGCAGAACACCTCGTCGGTGACCTCCCGGATGTCCACGCCCTGGTCTTTCCACTCCTTGGCCAGCTTTGTTTCAAAGTCGTGGAAGGAGGGCAGGCAGTGCATATACAGCACATCCGGGTTGCCGGTGGCGGCCAGGGTCTCCTCCGTCACCCGGAAGGGAGCGAGAAGCTTGGCCCGCTCCGGGATGAGGGCTTCCTCGCCCATGGAGGCCCAGATGTCGCCGTAAATGACATCGGCGCCTTTCAGGTCTTCCGGGCGGTCGGTGATCTCGATGAGGCCGCCGTTTTCCCGGGCGGTGGCGAAGACCCGCTGGATGAGCGCCTTGTCCATCTCCTTGGCCAGCTGCTCCGGGCCCATGGCCACGAAATGCATCCCCATTTTGGCGGCGCCGATCATCCAGGCGTAGCACATGTTGTTGCGGACATCGCCGGGGAACACCACCTTCACCTGGTTCAGGGGCTTGTGGCAGTGCTCCTCAATGGTCATCATGTCCGCCAGGATCTGGGTGGGATGGTCCGCGTCGGTGAGGCCGTTCCACACGGGGACACCGGAGTATTTCGCCAGGTCCTCCACGGCGGACTGCGCATAGCCCCGGTACTCAATGCCGTCGAAAAAGCGGCCCAACACCTTGGCGGAGTCCTCCAGAGACTCCTTTTTGCCCATCTGGGAGCTGTTTGCGTCCAGATACGTGACATGGGCCCCCTCCTGGGTGGCCGCCACCTCAAAGGAGCAGCGGGTGCGGGTGGAGGTCTTTTCAAACAGCAGCACGATGTGCTTGCCCTTCAGGGCAGGGTCGCAGATGCCGGCCCGGCGCTTGGCCTTTAGGTCGTGGCCCAGATCCAGCAGATAGCGAATTTCAGCGGGGGTAAAATCCTCCAGAGTCAAAAAGCTCCGGCCTTTTAAATTGACTGCCATAATGTGCTCTCCTTAAATTTTGTAAAATGGGGATGGAAGGCGTAATGCCGTGGCGGCGTGCCTGGCCCCTTTAAGGGTCCTCTCGCCACAGGGGCATACTCATGCACCGGGGGCCGCCCCGGCCCCGGCTCAGCTCTGCGCTGGGAATGGTGTGGATGCGGATGCCCGCCTCCTCCAGGGACTGGTTGGTCACGTAGTTCCGGGCATACACCACCACCTCGCCGGGGGCGATGGCCAGGGTGTTGCTGCCGTCGTTCCACTGTTCCCGGGCGGCATCGATCTCGCTGCCCCTGCCGCAGGGGATGAGCGTCACACTGTCCAGACCCAGGTGCTCCTTCAAAATGTCTTCCAGCCGGCCGTCCTCCTGGCGGATGGTCATTTTCCGGTTTTCGTCCAGTTCCATGACGAACACGGTCAGCTGGCCCAGAATGTTGGGGTGGACGGTGAACTTGTCCCGGTCCACCATGGTGAACACCGTGTCCAGGTGCATGAAGGAACGGGTCTTGGGGATGTTGAAGGCCAGGACCTTCTGGAAGGTGCCGTCGTAGGAGAGGACGGTCTCCGCCAGGGTGTCGATGGAGTCCTCCCGGGTCCGCTGAGAGATGCCCACCGCCAGCACCTGGGGGGAGAGAATGAGGATGTCGCCGCCCTCCAGGGAGCTGGTGAGGCCCCGGTCATACCAGCGGGGCGCGTTTTTGTACAGGGGATGGTGCTCGAAAATGAATTTGCCGAACAGGGTCTCCCGGTTCCGGGTGATGGTGTGCATCTTGTGGAGAGAGACGCCGGTACCGATGGTGGCGAAGGGGTCCCGGGTAAAATACAGGTTGGGCATGGGGTCCACGGCGAAGGGGTAGTCATCTCCGGCGGCGGAGAGATAGTCTCCCAGCCGGGCGCTGCCGGTGCGCAGCTGGCTCTTGCGGACGCCGGCCATCATGGCGGCCACCATCTCCTGGTCCGGCATGGCGGAAAGGAACTCCTCCGCCGCCTCCCGGGTCCGGCTGTCCTGGATGTCCGCCTCGTCCAGAAACTGGCGCAGCAGTTCCCGGCGCACATCGCCGTCCGTTAGGGACTCCGCCACCAGGTCCGTGAGATAGACCACCTCCACGCCTTGGCTGCGCAGGCAGTCGGCAAAGGCGTCGTGTTCTTTTTGGGCCTCTTTCAAATAGGGGATGTCGTCAAACAGCAGCCGCTCCAGATACTCCGGCATCAGGTTTTCCAGCTCGCCGCCGGGCCTGTGGAGCAGGACCCGCTTCAGCCGTCCGATCTCGGAGGTGTTGTGGATTCCGGTTTCCAAATCAGTCACTCCTTTGTTGTCAGGGAATCGTTCTGGTTTAGGGTCTCTGTTTTTTTCGGTTTCATGCGCGGCTGCTGCTGTTTTGACAAAAAAAGAACCGCCGCTGACAGTTGTCAGCGGCGGTTTTCCGTATTTCATCAATATCCGACGATGAGACCCTTTTCCATGGCGTAAAAGCTGGTGAGACCCCTGCAGGGGATCACATCTACGGACTTTACCGGCAGGTCCTCCAAAATCTGCTGCTTCAGCTTCAGGGCACCGGCCATATTCTCGCAGTGGGAGATGACCACCTCGGCACCGGTGCAGTCCTTGCTGCTTTTCATGAGGGCGGTGATGGTTTTATAGGTCTTGACCTCGCCCCGGGCCTTGTCAGCCACATGGATGGTGCCCTGGGGCGTGGCATCAGCGATGACATGGATGCCCAGAGAATGGAGCAGGGTGCCCACCAGGGGGCGCATCCGGCCGTTTTTAATAAGATTATCAAAATTTTCCAGGGTGAAGCAGGTCCGCAGGGCCGCCTGGTACAGCCGCAGCTGATCGCAGATGCCCTCAAAATCCCCGGTCTCGTCGGCCTCCATCAGCTCCTTGGCCTTGCGGATCAGCAGCACCATGGCACCGGCGGTGGCTTTGGAGTCGATGATGCAGATCTTTTTCTCCGGGTGCTCCTCCAGCACCATCTCCCGGCCCATCACGGCGGCGTTGTAAGTGCCGGACAGGTTGGCGGAGATCGTGAAACACACCGTATAGTCCCCCGCCTCAAAGGCGCGGGCGAAGGCGGCGGGAGAGGGACATGCGGTGGAGGCGGCCGACTTTTCCGCGCTCATGGCGTCCAGCAGGTCAGGAATCACCAGGTCATCGTTATCCAAGAATTCCCGGTCTCCCACCTGAATGCGCAGAGGCACTGTTTCAAAGCGGACGCGCTCACTTTCAAAGGAGGACATCCGCAGGTCGCAGCTGCTGTCACTTACAATGTTCCAAGTCATATAAAACTCCTTGTAATCTGATTTTGCATACCAGATTTTTCTTTCATCATAATACGACACGATAGGTTTGTCAATGGAAAAAACAAAAGGTCCTTGACAGTTGTCGGAAAGCGTGCTATTTTATAAAAGTTCTAAAAAGAACTGTTAAAAAAGAAACGATTGGAGGTGCTGTCATGGAGGCATCCCGGATTCTGCGGTTTTCCAGGCAGTTCGGGCGGTTTTACGCTGCCTGCTTTGTCCCGCTGCTGGAGCGGACGGGCTGGAGCATGGCGGAGATCCATGTGCTTCTGTTTTTGACAAACAACCCGGGGCTGGATACGGCCCGGGATATCGTTGCCCTGCGGGGGTTGGCCAAGTCCCAAGTGTCCCAGGCGGTGGAGCGCCTGGTGGATCAGGGAGTCCTCAGCCGGTGCCCGGATGAGGCGGACAGGCGGATCATCCATCTGACAATCACGCAGAAGGGGCGCCCGCTGGTGGAGGAGGCTCTGGCGATTCAGACCGGCTGCGGCCGGGCCCTGACAGAGGGGCTGACGCCGGAGGAAACGGAGCTTTTGCGACGTATTTTGAAAAAGGTCATGGATAACGTCGAGTGCCTGGCCGGAAAGGAAACCCTGGAATGAACAGACAAAATGTGGACTTGGGCAGCGGAAAGGTGAGCAAGCTGCTGTTTTCACTGGCGCTGCCCACAATAACATCGCAAATCGTTAATATGTTATATAATTTAGTAGACCGGGTCTATATTGGTCATATGCAGCCGGTGGATACAGTGGGTAAACTGGCGCTGACCGGAGTGGGCGTATGCCTGCCCATCATTGTGGTTATCTCCGCTTTCGCGGCCCTGCTGGCCATGGGCGGTGCCCCTCGGGCCTCCATTCAGGAGGGACGGGGGAATCCCAAAGAGGCGGAGTGCATCATGGGCAACTGCTTTACCATGCTGGTCATGGCGTCGGTGGTCCTGACGGTGGTGCTGCAGCTGTTCGCAAGAGACCTGCTGCTGTTGTTCGGCGCCAGTGAAAATACCATCGATTATGCGGCGGCCTATATGGGCATCTACTCTCTGGGCACCATTTTTGTGCAGGTGACGCTGGGCATGAACGCTTATATCACCGCCCAGGGCTTCACCACTGTCAGCATGAGGACCACCCTCATCGGCGCGGGCTTAAATATCGTGCTGGACCCCATTTTCATTTTTGGACTGGATATGGGCGTCCGGGGCGCGGCTTTGGCCACCATTTTGTCCCAGGCGGTCTCTGCGGCCTGGGTGCTGCGCTTCCTGACTGGCGGGAAAACCAAATGGCGCCTGCGGAAGGAAAACCTGCGGCCCCGGGCGTCTGTGGTGCTGCCCTGCCTGGCGTTGGGCCTGTCACCCTTCATCATGCAGTCCACGGAGAGCCTTATTGCCGTGTGTTTCAACTCCTCTTTGCTGAAATACGGCGGCGATTTGGCGGTAGGCGCCATGACGGTGCTCACCAGCATCATGCAGCTGGCCATGATGCCGCTCCAGGGCCTGACCCAGGGGGCCCAGCCCATCGTCAGCTACAACTATGGCGCCCGGAACCCCCGGCGGGTGCGGGAGGCCTTCCGGTGCCTGCTGCTGGCCTGCGTCACGTATTCCCTGACCATGTGGACACTGGTGCAGCTGGTGACCCAGGTGTTTGCCGGAATTTTTACGCCGGACCCGGAGCTTCAGGCATACGCCGCCTGGGCATTGCGGATCTATATGGCCGCCACTGGCATCTTCGGCATCCAGATCGCTTGCCAGCAGACGTTTATCGCCCTGGGCAATGCCAAGGTGTCGCTGTTTTTGGCAGTGCTGCGAAAAATCATTTTGCTGATCCCCCTCATCTATATCCTGCCTTGTTTTTTCACCAACAAGGTGTTTGGCGTCTTTTTGTCAGAGCCGGTGGCGGATGTGCTGGCGGTGTGCACCACGGCCTGCATGTTTGCCTTCCAGTTCAAAAAGAGTATGGCGGCGCTGGAACAGCCGTAAAAAAAGAAAGCCGGAAGCATTGCTTCCGGCTTTCTTTTTTAGTCTTGATGCTTTTCTTTCGGGAGGATCAGGTTCAACAGCACAGCCATGAGGGTGGCGATGACCACGGGGGACTTGCCGAAGATCATGGTGACTGCCGCCGGGAACTGGCTCAAAGCGGCGCTGGCCTGGGAGATACCCACGCCCAAAGCGGCGGACAGGCCCACGATGGTGGTGTTCCGGGCCGTCAGATCCTGGGAGGCGATGAGCTTCATGCCGGTCATGGCAATGGTGGAGAACACGGTGACGGTGGCGCCGCCCAGCACGCACTGGGGAATGGTGGTCAGCAGCGCGGCGAACTTGGGAGACACGCCGGCCAGCAGCAAAAAGCCGCCGGCAAAGGCGAACACCGTCCGATTCACGACTTTGTTGGTGGTGACGATGCCCACGTTTTGAGAATACGTGGCGGTGGGCAGACCGCCGAACAGGGCCGCCAGAATGTTGCTGACGCCGTAGGCGATGATGCCGCCCTGGAGTTCTCGGTCCGTGGGGGCCCGTTCCATGCCGCCCACCGTGGTGGCGGTAAAGTCGCCGATGGCCTGGATGGAGTTGATAGCGAACAGCAATCCAATGGCGATGCAGGAGGCGGCGTCAAAGGTGACGCCGAAATGGAGGAAGCGGGGCAGGGAGAACCAGGTGGCAGAGCCCACATCCGCGAAGCTCACCATGCCGAACAGCAGCGCCACAATGTAGCCGAAGATCATGCCCAGCAGAATGGAGGCCAGTTTGCAGATACCCTTGCCGTAGTGGTTGAGGACCATGACCGCTGTCAGCGTCAGGGCCGCCACCAGCCAGTTCTGCCAGGAGCCGTACACCAGAGCCTCCGTCAGGCCCCGGGTCTCCACCACGGATTCATAGGTGTTGGCGGTGCCGCCGGCCATATAATTGATGGCAGTGGGATACAGGGACAATCCGATGGTGAACACCACCGTACCGGTGATGACCGGCGGGAACAGCAGGCGGATCTTTTTCACGAAGATGCCCACGATGACGGCCACCGCGCCGCCCACCAGCATGGCACCGGCGATGGCGCTGACACCGCTGCCGGAGGAGGCGATAGCCTGCATACTGGGGACATAGGCGAAGCTGACGCCCAGGATCACCGGCAGTCCGGAGCCAAACCGCTTGCCGATGGGGAAAAGCTGCAAAAAGGTGGACACGGCGGACATAACCAAGGACGCCTGGATCAAAAGCACCCGGTCCGCCTGGGAAAGGCCGATGGCGCCGGCAATGATGATGGGCGGCGTGACGCACCCCACGATCATGGCCACCAGATGCTGCAAGGCCAGGGAAATCGATGTACCGACGGGGGGAGTGCCGCGAAACTGAAACAGCAGTTCCTGGCGGGACGCTGGGTTTTTCATGGCGAAAGCCTCCTTGCGGGTAGTTTCAACAGTACTATTCTAGCAACATCCACCCATGAATTCAAACAAAAAATTTGTTTTACCTAAAAAATATTTTGGTTATATTTTGGCGAAAATGATGAAAATGTCCCCGTGTCTCTGGCACGGGGACATTTAAACGTAATGTTACAGTCCGGTCCGAACGGCGTTGATGGCCTCCACAGCCGCAGCGGAGCCATGCTTGGGATACAACTCAAAGGCGATCATTTGGTTATAGCCGTGATCATACAGGTCCTGGAGCACTGCCCGGTAGTTGATGCAGCCGGTGCCGGGCTCGCCCCGGCCGGGGGCGTCGGCAATGTGGATGCAGCCGATGAGGGACTGGTATTTCCGCAGGGTCTCGATGATCTTGCCCTCGTTGAGGTACATATGGTAGGCGTCGTACAGAATCTTTACATTGGGGGAATCCACCATCCTCACGATCTCTGCCGCGTCCTTGGTGTATTTCAGGAAATTGCCCAGGTGGTCTGTCTCTACATTCAGGGCCTCCAGGCAAAGCGTTACGCCGGCTGTCTCTGCCTCCGGGGCGACGGCGGCCAGGGAGCGGTACATGGCCATAAACTTCTCCGCGTCGCTGTACTGGGGGAACAGGTCCGCCGCATACTGGCGGGGCTCCGGCAGCAGCTCGTTGGAGTGAACGGCCAGCAGCTTGCAGCCCACATCCTGAGCGGCCTTCAGGGAACGCCGGAGATAGGCCAGATACGCCTCCCCGTGGGCGGGGTCGCACAGGGAGATGGGACCGTCGCCGCCCATGCAGGAGATCTCCAATTCATATTGGCGGCACAGGGCCTTCAGCTCCTCCAGGTCCTTGGAGTCCCAGTCCCAGATCTCCACGTAGTGGAAGCCGTCCCGCTTGGCGGCGGCGAAACGCTCCGCAAAGGGCAGTTCCTTGTAGATGACTTCGATATTGACCGAATACTTCATATGCATCCCCTCCGTTTTCAGGCCGGTCCCATTTTCCTCATTGTAGCATCCGCCATTCGGGATGTCCAGAAAAAGCGGAGGGCCGGTCAGTCCGGCACCACAGGCACCGCGTCGGGGGGAATGGGGCAGGTGTAGTCGGCGGCTGTCTGCTTTTGGAACTCCGCCCTGGCGGCCGCCAGCAAAGACGGAGCTGTCAGCAGGTCGATGGCGGCGGCCGCCAGTACCTTGCCCGCGTGGATGGCGGACTTGCGGCCCAGCTCCGTGGCGCCGCAGGACACGTTCTGCCAGCTGTGTCCGGGGCTGCCGTTGGGCCAGGCTGCCACATGGATCTGGCCCGTGGGGGTCTGCCAGCTGACATCGCCCACATCGGTAGAGCCGGGCATGAAGGCCGGTCCCTGGTACAGAGGTGCCAGAAAATCGTTCATGGCGTGGCCGGCCTTGGCCCGCAGCTGCCGCACCTGGTCCGCGACCGCCTCGTCATACTGGGCACCGATACCGGGCACACTGTCGCTGCCGGGATAGGTCTTTGCCAGAGCGTCAGCGTAATCCAGCTCCTCCGCCGTGTGGACGGGAACGCCCAGAGCCTCAAAGTTGCGGTACAGAACGGTCTCCAGCGTATGGTTGGGGACGGTGTCCGCCAGGCCGTCGATGAATTGTTTTTCAAAGGTGGTGCCGGTTATGAGAGCCGCGCCGCGGGCAATGTCATCCACCCGCTTTTGCAGCTCCACCGCCTCCGCCACATGGTTGGAGCGGACCATGTACAGCACGCTGGCACGGGGCTGCACCACATTGGGACTGCGGCCGCCGGTGTCGGTGATGGCATAGTGGACGCGGGCCTTATCGCTCATATGCTCCCGCAGGAACTGGACGCCAATGTTCATCACCTCCACCGCGTCCAGCGCGCTGCGACCCCGGTCCGGGTCCCCGGCCGCATGGGCCGCCACGCCGGTGAACTTGTATTGGGTCTGGATACAGGAATTGCTGGAGCCGGTGACCACCTCGTTCACATCTTTCGGATGCCAGGTCAGGGCCGCGTCCAGGCCGTACCACAGCTTTTCCCGTGCCATGAACGCCTTGGCGGCGCCGCCCTCCTCGCCGGGGCAGCCATATAGCACCACGGTGCCGGAGCAGCCTGTGTGCTCCAGATACGCCTTGACGCCCAGTGCGGCAGCCAGGGCGCCGGCGCCCAGCAGGTTGTGGCCACAGCCGTGGCCGCTGCCGCCGGGGACCAACTCCTCCCGGCAAAGGCTCCCAGCCCTCTGGGACAGTCCGGACAGGGCGTCATATTCCGCCAAAATGCCGATGACGGGCCGTCCGCTGCCGAAGCTGGCGGAAAAGGCGGTGGGGATGCCGCAGATGCCCGCTTCCACGGTGAAGCCCTCCTGCTCCAGGACCTGGCAGTATTTGGCGGCGGAGCGCTCCTCCTGAAGGGACAGCTCCGCATAGCTCCAAACGCTGTCCGCCACGTCCGCGATTACAGAGGCCTTGGCCTCCACGGCGGCAATGGCCGCCTGCTTTTCTTTTGTCATACGCAACGCTTCCTTTCTGATAAAAGGGCACGCACGGAAGTGCGTACCCTGAGACTGTCAAAAAAGCCGAAACCCTTGTATAACGGGAAGGAAGATAGTTACGAAAGAAACCCAGGAGGGGTGTCTTTCGTTTTTAATCTAAGTTTTCTCGAACTCATAGAGTTCGAAAAAACTTGCTCAGCCTGTCGAAAAGACTTTTTCGACAGGCTGAGGGCACGCACGGAAGTACGTGCCCTTGAACGGTCAAAGAACTTTGCTCAAAAAGTCCTGCAGTCTGGGATGCTGGGGATTTGTGAAAATGTCCTCCGGAGTGCCCTCCTCCAGCAGTTTGCCGTCTGCCATGAACAGCACCCGGTTGCCCACTTCCCGGGCAAAGCCCATCTCGTGGGTGACCACCACCATGGTCATGCCCTCCTGGGCCAGCTGCCGCATGACCTCCAGCACTTCACCCACCATTTCGGGGTCCAGGGCGGAGGTGGGCTCGTCAAACAGCATGACCTCCGGCTCCATGGCCAGGGCCCGGACGATGGCCACACGCTGCTTCTGGCCGCCGGAGAGCTGAATGGGATAGGCGCCGGCGCGGTCCTTCAGGCCAACACGGTCCAGCAGGGCCAGGGCCTTTTCCACGGCGGCGGCCTTGTCCATATGCTTGACCTGGATGGGGGCCAGGGTCATGTTGTCCAGAATGGTCATGTGGGGGAACAGGTTGAAGTGCTGGAACACCATGCCCATTTTCTGGCGGTGCTGGTCGATGTCCAGCTTTACCAGCTTGCCCTGGGCGTTTTTCACCTTTTTCTTGGTGATATCCACGCCATCAAAGACGATGGAGCCGCTGGTGGGTTCCTCCAGCAGATTCAAGCTGCGCAGGAACGTGGACTTGCCGGAGCCGGAGGGGCCGATGACCACCATCACGTCGCCGCGGTCGATATTGACCGAAACGCCGTCCAGAGCCTTGATGACGCCCTTGTTGTAGTATTTTTTCAGGTCGGTGACCTGGATGAGACTATCTCTTGTCGCCACGGCTCATTCTCCTTTCAAAATAGGCAATGACCTTGGAGGTGGGGAAGCACAGGCAGAAATAAATGGCTGTTGCCACCAGCAGAGGCTCAATAATGACAAAGGTGGCACCCTTCACCTGCTGGACGGCGGACATGATGTCCTGCACGCCGATGGTGTATGTAATGGCGGATTCCTTGATGATGACCACGAACTCGTTGGCGATGGCGGGCAGAATGTTTTTAACCGCCTGGGGCAGGATGATGAACCGCAGATTCTGCTTCTGAGTCAGGCCCAGGGAGCGGGCGGCCTCCGTCTGGCCGCCGTCCACGGACTGGAGGCCGGAGCGGATGATCTCACACAGGTACGCGCCGGAGTTCATACCCAGGGCTACAACGCCGGGGAAGAAACGCTCAAACTTGATAAAGCCGAACACGGTGAAACGGGGCAGGTCGATGATGCCGAATACGCCGTAATAAATGATCATGACCTGCACGATCACGGGGGTGGAGCGCAGGATCTCCACATAGGCGGTGGCCAGGAAGCTGAGGGGATTGAATTTGCTGAGGGTCACCAAAAAGCCGCCGTCCCGCAGGTGGCCGTCCTTGTCCAGACCCAGGGCGCGGAAAGGCCGGACGCTGGACATCCGCATCAGGGCCAGCACCAAAGCCAGCACAAAGCCGATGAGCACCGTGAACAGGGACAGCAAAATTGTGACCACAACGCCCTGCTCAAACATTTGCGCATAGGGCACGATCTTCGAAAAATTCGACAGTTGGATAAAGTGGTCCATGAGGGGCTCCTTTCAAAATAGAGTCAGGGACGCGAAAAACACATCAATTCCTCCCCCCAGTTCTGGGGGGAGGAATTTGACATTGTTTCAGGTTCGTTTACTGCTGCACCTGGCCATTGGCGTCCAGCAGGCCCTCGTACTTTTCGCCGGAAGCCAGCTCGTTGGCCTCGGCCACAAAGGTCTCCATGCTGCCGTCGGACAGAGCGGCGGCCACAGCCTCGTTGACGGCGGCCAGCAGCGCCTCGTTGCTCTTGCTCACGCCGATGGCGGAGCCTTCACTGTCATAGGGAACATCCAGGACGATCTCCAGCTCGGGGTAGTTCTTCTGATAGCTCTTGGCCACGTCGGTCTCAATGTAAGCGCCGTCCAGCTTGCCGGTCAGCAGCTCGGAGATCAGGTCGGTGACCTTAGGCAGGGCGATGATGTCGGCGTCGGGAGAGTTCTCGTTGGCCAGGTCCATCTGGATGGAGCCAGTCTGGGCGCCGATGGAATATTCAGCCTTATTGGTGTCCTCCAGAGAGGTGAACTTGTCGGCGTTGCCCTTCACACACACGAAGGACTGGCCACCCTTGTAATACAGGTCGGAAAAGTCCATGGCGTCGGCACGCTTGGGATCAGGGCTCAGGCCAGCCATGCCCAGGTCCACGGTCTTGGTGGCCAGCTCGGTCAACACGCCGTCAAAATCCATGGGGATGACTTCCAGCTCCAGGCCCATATAGTCAGCGATGTACTGGGCCAGGGCCATGTCGAAGCCGGCCAGAGTGGGGGTGCCGTCCTCGCCGATGGCATAGAACTCATAGGGGGCGAAGTCGGGGCTGGTGGCCACGGTCAGCACGCCGTCGGTCACGGTGGTCAGTTCATCCTTCCACCAACCCTCGCTCTTTTCAGCGGACTCTTCGGCGGGAGTCTCGGCGGGGGCTTCTTCCTTCTTGCTGCCGCAGGCGGCCAGAGACAGGACCATTGCCAGCGTCAGCAGCAACGCAAACAGTTTTTTCATGATCGTTCATCCTCTTCCAAAATGTTTTTCCCGCATAGCGGGAGAATCGATGATACAGGGGGAAGCGTCCTTCCCTTGGAACATGCCTAACCTTACCACGTTGCATATGGAATGTCAATACTTTTTCGTTAAAAATGAATATTTATTTGGTGAGAATTGGCGGAGCTGTCAAATAAACGCCTGGAAAACCAGGGGATTTTGCAACGCAGATGTGCAATTTTACCATGCTTTCGGAGAATGGAAATGAATATAAAAATGAATATTCAAAAGAAAGGAGGGCGGATATCCGCCCTCCTTTCCCGCCTATGGCGTGGCTTCAGCCTCTGTGACCAGCTCCTCCAGCACGCCGATGAGGTCCCGCAGGGTGTGCAGGGGTACGTTCCGGGCCAGAATGGCGGCCCGCAGCTCCGGGGAGAGGCTCTCCAGCCGGGGCCGCAGCTTGGGGTCCACGTAAGCCATGGCAATCACCTCCCCAAAACCGCCGCGCCGCCCCAGGGGGCCAACTCCAGGCGGATGAAATAACCCTGCTGGTGCTGGCACACAGGGCAGAGCTTCGGCGCTTCCGTGCCCTGGTGGATGTGGCCGCAGTTCAGGCACATCCAGCCGCAGGCGGCATCGGAAACAAACAGCTTCTCCCGCTCCAGCAGGTCAGCCAAATAGCCGAAGCGGTTTCCGTGGGTCTGCTCAATGGCGGCGATGCGCTGGAAGGAGGCGGCGATCTCCGCAAAGCCCTCCGACCGGGCTGTTTCGGCAAAGGCGGGGTATACCGGGTCGAACTCCTCGTATTCATTGTGCTGGGCCCGGCGCAGCAACTGGAGGGCGCTGGCCGCCAGGTCCACGGGATAGCCTCCGTCCATGGAGACGGTGCTGCCGGCTGCCGGCCTCATGTGGTTGTAAAAGATCTCGGCGTGTTCCTTTTCCTGGTTGGCGGTAAATTGAAACACCGCTTCCAGAACGGGCAGGCTTTGCTGCCTGCATAAAGAGGCGGCAAAGGTATAGCGGTTGCGGGCCTGACTCTCGCCGGCGAACGCCCGCATGAGGTTTTTCAAAGTCTCACTGTCAGTCAGTTCCACGGGTACGATCATTCCTCCTGTTTCGATGATACCGAGGGTAGGGGTATTTTTCTCAGGAAACGCCATACTATACCTGAAAGGACGGTGCCGGTATGGAACAAAATGCGGATGTGCTGATCGTGGGCGGCGGCCCGGCAGGACATGCGGCGGCGCTGTATGCTGCCCGAAGCGGCCTGACCACTTTGGTGCTGGAGGGTACCGCGCCCGGCGGCCAGCTGGCCGCGGCGGAGTCGGTGGAGAATTATCCCGGGGAACCGGAGGCGATGGAGGGCTGGCGTCTGGCGGAGCGGATGCGGCGGGGGGCGGAGCGGTCCGGCGCGGCCACAGTGCTGGCCCAGGTGCTGGCACTGGGCCTGACGGGACCGGAAAAGCTGGCGGAGACCGCCGCCGGGACCTTTACCGGCCGAGCGCTCATCTACGCCGCCGGCGCCGGTCCCAGAAAGCTGGGTGTCCCCGGCGAAGATGGCCTGCGGGGCCATGGTGTCAGCTTCTGCGCCGCCTGCGACGGCGCGTTTTTCCGGGGACGGGACGTGGCGGTGGTGGGCGGAGGCAATTCCGCCGTGTCCGAGGCGCTGACTCTCTGCCGCCTGTGCCGCCATGTGACAGTGGTCCACCGGCGGAATACACTGCGGGCGGAGCGGCAGGCCGCCCAGGCGCTGGAGCGTATGAAAAACGTGGACTTCCTCTGGAACGCCGCTGTGGAGGCTGTGGAGGGAGAGAAGGCGGTGACCGGCCTACGGTACCGGGACCTTGTCACCGGAGCGCGCCGCATCCTTCCCTGCTCCGGTGTGTTTGTGGCCATCGGCCGCCAGCCGGAGACGGCTCTGCTGGCGGGTCAGCTGCCGCTGGACCCGGCGGGCTATGTATTGGCGGACGAGACCACCGCCACAGCGCTGCCCGGCGTGTTTGCCGCCGGGGATGTGTGGGCAAAGCGCCTGCGGCAGGTCGTCACCGCCGCTGCGGACGGCGCTGTGGCCGCCCACATGGCGGCAGCGTATCTGGAGAGGCAGAATGCATAAAAGCAGCCCGGAAAGCTTTGCTTTCCGGGCTGCTTGTCTCATTTAAAGCTGGGGAAGACTGTATGTTTCCAAATCCTGGGTCAGACGCTGGGCGAAGGTGCCGTCGGACTTCAGGTCGTGGAGGTAAGCGTGGCGGTCCAGATTGGCGTTCCGCTCCTCAATGACGCAGACGGCAATGTTGGAACAGTGGTCGGAGACACGTTCGAAGTTGGTGAGCAGGTCACTGAGGACAAAGCCCAACTGAATGGTGCAGCCGCCGGTCTGGAGCCGCTGGATGTGGCGCATCCGGACCTCCTCGATCAGGCGGTCGATGGTCTCCTCCAAAGGCTCCACTGTGAGGGCTGCATCCACATCGTCGGCGATGAAGCAGGAGAAGGAGCGGTCCAGGATGTCCTTCAGGGCGTCCATCAATACCTGGAGCTCTGCCTCGGCGCTGTCGGAGAAGCGGATGTCCTTGTCGTGGATCTCCTGGGCGGATTCCTGTAAGTTCAGGGCGTGGTCGCCGATGCGCTCGAAGTCGCCGATGGCGTGGAGCAGGCGGGAGACGGTGCGGATATCGTTCATGGACACGCCGTGCTGGGAGATCTGCACCAGGTAGCTGCCCAGGCGGTCCTCGTAGATGTCCAGCTTGTCCTCGTTGGCGGTGATCTCCGCTTCCCGCTCCTCGCTGTAATCCGTCAGCTGCTGGAGAGACAGCAGCAGGTTATGGTGGGCCAGGTCCCCCATGCAGTTGGCCATGGACACGCACTCGCTGATGGCCACACCGGGCGTCCGCAGCAGGCGGGGGTCCAGGAAGGCGAACTGCTCGGCTTTGCTCTCGGACTTGACCATCCTCCGCGCCAGCTTTTCCAGCTGGCGGGAGAAGGGCAGCAGCAACAGGGTGGTCAGCACATTGAATACCGTGTGGCAGAAGGCGATGCCCACGGCGCCCACGGGCGCAGTCATAAAGGAGAAATGGAACAGCAGGTTACCACCGTAAAACAGGATCAGGCAGACCACCGTGCCGATGACGTTGAAGGAGATGTGGATGGCAGACACCCGCTTGGCGTTGCGGGAGACGCCGATGGCAGAGATAAGGGCCGTGACACAGGTGCCGATGTTCTGGCCCATGATAATGGGGATGGCCATGCCGTAGGTGATGGAGCCGGTGAGGGCCAGCGCCTGTAAAATACCCACAGAGGCGGCGGAGGACTGGATGATGCCGGTGAACACGGTGCCCACCGCGACGCCTAAAAGGGGGTTGTTAAAGGCGGTGAGCAGGTTGGAGAATTCCGGCATATCCGCCAGGGGACTGACGGCGTTTTTCATCAGCTCCATGCCGTACATCAAAATGGAAAAGCCTACCATAATGCGGCCCACGTCCCGGCGCCGCTGCTTTTTGGAGCCCATGATGAGGATAATGCCCGCCAGGGCAATGACAGGGGAGAAGTTCTCCGGCTTCAGCAGGTTCACAAAGACGTTCTCGCTCTGGATGCCTGTCAGGGACAAGATCCACGCCGTCAGGGTGGTGCCGATGTTGGAGCCCATGATGACGCCGATGGTCTGGCCCAGCTCCATGACGCCGGAGTTCACCAAGCCCACCAGCATGACCGTCATGGCCGAGGAGGACTGAATGGCGATGGTAATGCCCGCGCCCAGCAGCAGGCTTTTCAGGGGATTGGAGGTCATGCGCTTCAAAATGCGCTCCAGCTTGCCGCCGGCCATTTTTTCCAGGCTCTTGGACATGGTGGTCATGCCGTACAGGAAAAAGGCCAGCCCCCCACAGAGGGTAAAAATGGAAAAAATATCCATGCATATTCTCCTTCTTGTTTCCGTTCTTTCGCCGCACCGCAGCGGTAAACAGCTCACAGCATTTCTATTATATAAGGAAACAGCCGGCATGAGAAGAGGAGAAAGAGACTTTTGTAAATTTTGCGTAAAATAACCGACAATGCGCATAATGCAAACGAAAAACATTTGTGTAAAAAGCAAACGCTCCCCAAGGATAGGGAGCGTTTGTACGCAAATTTACAGAGCTTCACTTGTCCAAAACGCCTGCACGTCCTCCGCGGCCCGGCGGCCGGTGAAGTAGCCGGACTGCCACATGCGGCGGATTTTTTCCGTGTCCCGCTCCGTCCGGGAGAAGCCGGCGGTGCTCTCCGGCGCGATGACCAGGACCTTTCCCTCCCGTTCCAGGTCGAACAGCTCTTCCCGGCAGCGGTTGTACCGCTCCGCCCGGGTGGACATGGTCTCCAAAAAGGCGGGGTATTGCCGGAAGGCCCTGCGCAGGATGGGCATCAGCCGTTCGGCATCCTTGCGGTAGCTCCGCTCCCGGGTCAGCAGCACCACCACCCGGTCACAGCCCTGATCAAAAGCCCGCTTCCAGGGGATGGCGTCGGCGCAGCCGCCGTCCAGGTAGGGCTGGCCGTCCAGATGGTATACCGGGAACATGAGGGGAATGGCGCAGGTGGCTTGAAGCAGCAGGTTGTGCTGGTCCCGCCGGGGTACCGGCAGATAGTCCGCCCGTCCGGTGGCCAGGTTGGTCACCACGGCCTCCACTGTGCCGGGATAGGCTTCGAAGGTGTCGTGGTCAAAGGGGTCCAGCTGGTTGGGGATGGTCTCGTAGGAAAATTCCAACCCAAAGTAGGAGCGGTTGCCGGGCCGGAGATAGTTGCCAAGCCCCATGTACCGCCGGTCATTGGCATATGTGGTGAGGACGCGCAGGTTGCGCCGGCTCTGACGGGAGAGGTAGCTGACGCCGTAGGTGATACCGGCGGAAACGCCTACGGTGTAATCCGGCAGGGGCAGGTTCGCGTCCAGAAAAGCGTCGCACACACCGGAGGAAAAAATGGTGCGGAAAGCGCCGCCCTCCAGGACCAGTCCGGTTTTCATGAGGGTCACTTCCTTTGTTGAGATTCGTTGTATAGCTGGTAGCTATAAAAAAGTCGGAGCAAGCGGTATAACGCTTGCTCCGATATGGCGGAGAAGGAGGGATTCGAACCCTCGAGACCCTTTAGGAGCCTACATGATTTCCAATCATGCGCCCTCGACCAACTAGGCGACTTCTCCATAGCTGTTCCAGTTCTGCTTCTCAGATGAACTTGTGCGCCGCCTTCAAGAGACAGCGTTATTATTATAGCAAAGGTTTTTATAAAGTCAACCCCTAAACGGAAAATTTTCAAAAAAGACGCGGGAAGGGCGTTTTGCCCCTCCCGCTGTGCACCTCAGTGCAGTTCGGAGGCGATGTTGTCCACGGCTCCGTCCACGGCGACACCCAGTTTGTGGATGCTTTTGCCCACCTGTGTTTTCATGGACTGCCTGCCGCCGGGCATCATCATCCCCACAGCCGCGCCGGCCGCCATGCCGGCGCCGATACCGACCCAAAATCCGGTACTCGTCTTCATATTCCGTCACTCCTTCTGGCACGGAGCTAGTATGCCCGTCTATGGGGGAAAAATCCGCCGGAGAGAGGTTTGCCAAAAGATGCATTCCGCGCTATAATCAAATGCGAATCGAATACGCAGCTGGGAGGAACCTATGACCAGAATCTATCTCGTCCGCCACGCGGAGGCGGAAGGCAACCTGTACCGCATCGCGCAGGGTCAGTACAACAGCATTCTCACCGACCGGGGCTGGCGGCAGGTGGAGGCGCTGCGGCGTCGCTTCGCCGATATCCGGATCGACGCCGTTTACGCCAGCGACCTGTACCGTACCTGCGCCACCGCCAGCGCCATCTACCGGCCCAAGGGGCTGGAGCTTCACCGGCGGCGGGACCTGCGGGAGATCTGCGTGGGCCGGTGGGAGCAGAAGACCTGGGGCGACATTGCCCGGACTGACCAGGAGCAGCTGGTGAACTTCAACCTTCATCCGGAAAAATGGTACGTGGAGGGGGCGGAGACGCCCCGGCAGGTGCTGGAACGGGTGCTGGCGGCGGTGCAAGAGATTACCGCGGAGAACGAAGGGAAAGCCATTGCCGTGGTGTCCCATGGCTACGCCATCCGGCTGCTGCTGGCGGAGCTGGAGGGCTATTCCCTGGACCGGCTCTCGGAAACGCCGGTGGGCGGCAATACCGCTGTATCCCTGGTGGAGGCGGAAAACGGCCGGATGCGGGTGGTGTTCCGGGACGATGTCAGCCATCTGCAAACGGAGGCGTACCTGGCCAGGGAAAAGCCTCGCAAGCGGGATAGCGCCCTGGAGCCGGGACTGTGCTTCGCACCTTTGCAGCTGCCGGAGCAGGAGGACTTTTTGGCGGACTGCGTGTCCGCCGCCTGGACGGAGAGCGGCAAAGCCGTTCCCTTTGACCGGGCGCGGCTGCTGGCGGACGCGGCGGAGCGGACCACGCTGGTGGGCTATTTGGATGAAAAGCCCGTGGGTCTGGTGCAGCTGGGGCCGGAAACAGGCTGGATCTCCCTGGCCTGTGTGGAGCCTGCCTGCCGGAGCCGGGGCTTCGGCGTGCAGTTGCTGGGGCAGGCGGTGCGGCTCACCCGGGAGCATGAGGGCCGGGAGCTGCGGCTTTCGCTGGCGGAGAACGCCTCCACTGCCGGATTTTTCCGGAAGCACGGATTCCGGACCGCGGGAGGCCCGGTCCTGATCAAGGACATCGGCTACGATCCGGAATACCTGTAAACGGTGCAAAAGCCCGGAGGAAAAGCACTTTCCTCCGGGCTTTTGTGGGATTTTGACGAAAAGTTCACGTTGACAAACAAACGAGTCCTTTCATATAATATAAGTACGTAAAAGGGAGTAGCCTGCGCTCTGAAAAGCGTGGTGTGGTTCGTCAGCACGGCGGCGCTGGGCCGCCCGGAACATGTCGAAAAGGCGAGACTTTTACTGGACATCGCTGCTGCGGGGAAGTATCCCGGCGGCGTGGTGTGCAGTAAGGGCCTCGCTCATTTTATGGAAAGACGCAGGAGGACGTATGAATATCTGGATGACGGTTTTGTTATTTTTGGTGGGCCTTGTGCTGATCGTCAAGGGCGGCGACTGGTTTTTGGACGGCGCTGTTTGGATCGCGGAGAGCACCGGCGTGCCCCGCTTTATTATCGGCGCTACGATTGTGTCTCTGGCCACGACGCTGCCGGAGCTGACGGTGTCCGTCACCGGCGTGCTCCAGGGGGAAGTGGATCTGGCAGTGGGTAATGCCGTGGGATCTGTCACCGCCAACCTGGGACTGATCCTGGGTATTTCCGTGGTGTGCATCCCGTCGGTGGTCAGCAAGAAGCAATTCAACCTGAAAGCGGTTTTGATGGTGTCCGGCGCGGCACTGCTGCTGGCTCTGTGCCGGGGAGGCGGACTTGCGTTCCTGCCCAGTATGCTGCTGTTCGTCATTTTCGCGGTGTATCTGGGGAACAACATCGTGGATGCCCGCCAGGGCATGACGGAGCGGCGGGAGGAGCATCCCGGCCGCCGCACGGTCTCCCACCGACAGATGATGATGAAGCTGGGACTGTTCGTGGTAGGTATCGCCGCCATCGTCATCGGCTCCCGGCTGCTCATCAATTACGGCAGTGAGCTGGCGCTGCTGCTGGGTGTGCCCTCCAGCATCATCGGCGTCACCATGGTGGCCATCGGCACCTCTTTGCCGGAGCTGGTCACCACCCTGACGGCCATCGCAAAAAAAGAGGCCTCCATGTCCGTGGGCAACATCATCGGCGCCAATGTCATCGATCTGACCATGATCCTGCCGGTGTGCTCCGCTGTGTCCGGCGGGCGGCTGACCATCGGCAGCCAGACCACGGCGCTGGACCTTCCCATCTGCCTGTTTATGAGCTGCGTGGCGGTGGCGCCGCCCCTGTTGAAGGGAAAGTTCTACCGCTGGCAGGGGGCGCTGATGCTGGCGGCCTATGCCGGGTATGTGGCCGTGCTGGTCATGTAAAAGTGGATATCAAAAAGCGGAACCGACGAAAGCCGGTTCCGCTTTTTTCAAAAGGATTTGATGAGATCCCGCACCAGGCGGGCGGTCATGCCCCACACGGCATGGCCTTGCCAGTACCACACGGGCACATCCACCCAGCCATGGTTCCAGGCATAGTCCCGGGGGATGCCCACGGACTCGTAGGGGAAGTCCTCCGGCACCTGGGGCACCAGCTCATAGCGCCAGGGCTCCGGCTCCGTTTCTGCAAAAAAGGACAGCGGCGCGGTAAACACTTCCGCCACCTCGGCGGGGGAGGGGCACAGGGAGGCAAAGCCGCCGGGGGACACCAGCCCCAGCACCGGCCGCAGCAAAAAGCCCGTTTGGTTGCAGATAAAGTCCGGCGTGCCCAGAAGGGAGATGGCGGCGGCGGGAATGGACAGTTCCTCCTCTGTCTCCCGCAGGGCGCATTGGGCGGGTGCCTCTCCCGCCTCCATGCGGCCGCCGGGGAAACAGACCTCGCCGCCCTGGCTCAAATTCCGGGCGCGGACCTCAAACAAAAGATGCAGGCCGTCGGGCCGCTCCACCAGCGGACAGAGAACGGCGTAGCTGTGCCGGGCGCCCAGCAGTCCCGGCTGGTGGCCGCCATAGCGGCGGCGCAGGGCTTCCAGCTCCCTCACAGCAGCATCCGCAGTGCGGCCTGGTGGTTTTGGATGTTTACCACAGCGGCACTGGGGGCATACTCTCCATCCAGAGACCAGGGCAGATCCTCTTCCGTCTCCAGGCGGAGAGAGGAGACGTGGCGGAACACCAGGCCCTCGCTGTCGTACTGCTGGTTCAGCAGAGCCAGCACCAGATTCTGCAGGTCCAGGGCGGTTCTGGGATTGGGGACCAGCAGCAGCTCGAATTTGCCATCGTCCAGCACCACCCGCTCCGGGTCCAGCTTCATCAGGCCGCCGATGGAAGTGGAGTTACACACGGCGCCGAACAGGTATTCCCCATCCAGCACCTCGCCGTCGGCGGTGAGGCGGATGCGGTAGGGCCGCAGGGTGTTCAGATCCTTCATCCCCTCCAAAATATAGGCGAAGTGGCCCAGGGCGTTCTTGGCGGCCTGGGAGGCGGAATAGGAGCTTTTTACGAACGCTCCGAAGGAGGCCACGTACACAAAGTAACGTCCGTTCCACTGGCCGATATCCAGCATCCGGGGAACGTTGCGGACGATGGCCCTGGCGGCAATGACGGGATTGCCGGAGATTTGGAGGCTGGCGGCAAAATCGTTTGTGCTGCCCTGGGGAAGATAGCCCAGCAGAGGCCGATTTTCCAGGCACATCAGCCCGGTGATGACCTCATTGAGGGTGCCGTCGCCGCCGGCGGCCACGATCAGGTCGTAATCCTCCCCCTCCCGGGCGGCGGTGATGGAGGCGTCGCCGGGGGCGGTGGTTTCGTGCAGGGAGGTCAGATAGCCTGCCTCGGAAAAAACAGAGATGGCATCAAACAGCGGACTGCGGGATTTGCTGCGGCCCGCCCGGGGATTGACGATAAAAAGAAGCTTTCTCTGCGTCATGAAACGCCTCCTGAAAAGACGAAAGATGGTTGTTTGGTCGGTGTGAGAGGTAGTATATCACGGGAAAATGAGGATTGCAATTCCCCAGGGAGCCGTGTAGAATGAAAATATTGAAAGGGTGGTGTCCACATGAAGCGGAAAGACGGGCATGTACTGCTGGGACTGACGGTGTTTTTCACGGTCAGCGCCATTTTGCTGCTTTATGACACCTTTTTCGGCAGCCGGGTGCTGCAATCCTTCGGCCGGCAGTTCCTTTCCGCCCTGTCGCCGGTACTGTACGGCGCCTTCATGGCCTATCTGCTGGCACCTATGGTCAATTATTTTGAGGAACTGTTCCTGCCCAAGGAAAAAAAGCTCGAAAAGGGAAAGCGGACTTCCGGATGGCTTCGGGCCCTGAGCATCCTGCTGACCTGGACCATTATCGCTGTGATGGTGTATCTGCTGGCTTCCGTGCTGCTGCCGGAGCTGTATAAGAGCATTGCCCAACTGCTTTCCAATATAGAAACCTATTACCATACCATCAGCGGCTGGGTGGCCCACCTGTTGGAGACGTATCCGCCGCTGGAGCACTGGGTGACCCAGCAGCTGGACCTGTCCTACAACAGCCTTATGAACTGGATCACCAAGGAAGTACTGCCCCAAGCCTCCACACTGATGACCATTGTCTCCGGCAGCGTGTTCGGTCTGGTGAGCTTTGTGAGCGACCTTCTGGTGGGTATCATCGTGTCCATTTACTTCCTGGCCACCAAGGAGACCTGCGCCGCCCACGCCCGCAAGGTGGTGTGCAGCCTGTTCCCCAAGGAGCATGTCTACTGGGTGCTGCGGGGTACTGCCAAGGTGGACAGTATTTTCGCCGGTTTTGTCCGGGGCAAGCTGTTGGACTCCATGATTATCGGCGCCATGTGCTTCGTGGGCTGCTCCATTTTGAAATTTCCCTATACGCCGCTGGTCTCTGTCATCGTGGGCGTCACCAATGTGATCCCCTTTTTCGGCCCCTTCCTGGGGGCGATCCCCAGCACGTTCCTCATCCTGCTGGTCTCCCCCATGAAGGCGCTGTATTTCGTGCTGTTCGTGCTGCTGCTGCAGCAGCTGGACGGCAACATCATCGGCCCCAAGATTTTGGGAGACAAGACGGGTCTTTCCAGCTTGTGGGTCATCGTTGCCATTTTGGTGGGCGGCAGCTTCTTCGGCCTTGTGGGCATGTTCTTCGGCGTGCCGGTGTGCGCCTGCCTGTACAGTGCCGCTGATTTCCTGGTGCGGGTGCTGCTGAAAAAGAAGGGCCTGCCCCTGGCCACGGAGGCCTACGCCGCCGGGACCCCGGAGGGAACAGGAACGGCACCGGAGGAGGCCCCCGCCAAAACAGACGAAGAAACCTACTGAATTTTGCGAAAAACTCTTGCAATCCACCATACTATCGTGTACAATACAGCCTTGCGAGACGCTTGTTATAAAAATAACGACTGCTCCGCAAGGCTCCTTTTACAATTGAATAGAGCCGATCATTTCTGTCAGGGCGGACAGCTTCCGCCCAACACTGACCTCAAAGAGGCAGTGATGAAAAGGAGAGACCACGATGAAGAAGAAACTCATGGCATTCCTTCTTCTGGCCAGTCTCCTGTGCGCCGCACTCACCGGTTGCGGAGGCGGCAGCACAGAGAAGACCCCGGAAGGCGGACAGACACAAACCGGCTCTACCGACGCGGTGGCCAACGAGATCACGGTGGGCATCGCGCAGGACCTGGACGACAGTCTTGACCCTCACCTGGCGGTGGCGGCAGGAACCAAAGAAGTCATGTTCAATGTGTTCGAGGGCTTGATGAAGCCCACTTCTACGGGAGATTTGACCCCTGCTGTTGCTGAAAGCTACACCGTTTCCGAGGATCGGCTGACCTACACCTTTACCCTGCGGGAAGGCGTGAAGTTCCATAACGGTGACGAAGTGACAGCGGAGGATGTTGTATATTCCATTAACCGCTGCGCCGACACCACGGATGGGACTCCGCTGGTGGAGGCGTTTTCTGTTATCCAGTCGGTAGAGGCTGTGGATGCGCGCACCGTCGCCATCACCATCTCCGAGCCCAGCAACGAGTTCATTTCCTATATGACCACCGCTATTCTGCCCGCTGATTACGACCAGCAGGATACCGCCCCCGTGGGCACCGGCCCGTTCAAGTTCGTCTCCCGGGCCGCCCAGGACAATATCGTCCTGGAGAAGTTTGACGAGTATTGGGGCACCCCCGCGTACCTGGACAAGGTGACCTTCAAGATCATGGAGAACGCCGACAGCCTGATCATGAGCCTCCAGAGCGGCGCCATCGACCTGTGCTCCCACCTGACCAGCACCCAGGTGGCCCAACTGGGCGACGATTTCTATGTGGCCGAGGGCACCATGAACCTGGTGCAGGCCCTGTACCTGAACAACGCGGAAAAGCCCTTTGACGATGTGCGGGTCCGTCAGGCCCTGTGCTACGCCGTGGACAAGCAGGGCATCATCGACCTGGCCTTCAATGGCTACGGCAGCCCCATCGGCTCCAGCATGTACCCCGCTTTCGGCAAATACTTTGACGAGAGCCTCACCAACTATTACACGAAGGATGTGGAGAAGGCCAAGAGCCTCCTGGCCGACGCCGGCTATCCCAATGGCTTTGAGATGACCATCACCGTCCCCTCCAACTACCAGCCCCACATCGACACCGCCCAGGTGCTGGTGGAGCAGCTGAAGGAGATCGGCGTCACCGCCAAGATCGAACTGGTGGAGTGGGGCACCTGGGTGTCCGATGTGTACAGCGGCCGTCAGTTCCAGTCCACCGTGGTGGGCGTGGACGCTTCCAACATGACCGCCCGTGCCCTGCTGGAGCGTTTTACCTCTGATTATGCCAAGAACTTTATCAATTATAACAACGCCGATTACGACGCTCTGTTCCAGCAGGCTCTGACCACCTATGATGACGCCGAGCAGACCGCCATCTACAAGGCCATGGAGAAGAACCTGACGGAAAACGCCGCCAACGTCTACATTCAGGACCTGGCGGACCTGGTGGCCGTACGGCAGGGACTGGAGGGCGTGACCTTCTATCCCATCTACGTGCTGGACCTGTCCACGGTTCGGTACGCCGAATAATATGAAAAGCGGCACATTTTCTGCCGCTTGCCCGGAAAGGGGATGATGACCATGAAATACGCGGCAAAACGCATTGTGATGCTGCTGGTGACCATGGTCATCGTCTCCTTTTTGGCGTTTGTGGCCTTTTCACTGATCTCCGGCAGTGCCGCTGAGATCATGCTGGGCACCCAGGCCACGCCGGAAAAGGTGGCGGCCCTGGAAAAGGAGATGGGCCTGGACCGGCCGCTGCTGGTGCGTTACGGGGAGTGGCTGCTGGGCTTTTTCACCGGCAACCTGGGCACCTCCATCAGCTATAAGCAGCCGGTACAGCAGCTCATTGCCCCCAAGGTGCTGGTGACGCTGTGTCTGAGCGTTTTGAGCTTTCTGCTCATTGTGGCGGTGTCCATTCCCCTGGGCGTCCGCTCCGCCCGCCGGGCGGGGGGACGGCTGGACGGCGTGAGCACAGCCCTGAACCAGCTTTGCATGGCGGTGCCTCCTTTCTTTACCGGCATTTTGCTGACCTGGCTGTTCAGCACTGTTTTGCGGTGGTTCACCCATGGAAAGTTCCCAGACCTGGGGACCGATTTCCCCGGCGCCGTGAAATACCTGTTTTTTGCCGCCGTCTCCATTGCCATCCCCCGGGTGGCCATGACGGTGCGGATGCTGCGCAGCACGGTCCTGGGGGAGATGCAGAAGGATTACGTCCGCACCGCCATCTCCCGGGGCAATGACCGCGCCGGCGTGCTGTACGGCCATGTGCTGAAAAACGCCCTGGTGCCGGTGGTCACGTTTCTGGCCCAGACCATGGCGGAGATCGTGGCCGGCAGCATCGTGGTGGAGCAGGTGTTCGCCATCCCGGGGCTGGGGCGGTTGCTGGTGGCCTCCATCTCCAACCGGGACTATCCGGTGGTTCAGGCCATCGTGGTGATCCTGGCTTTCTGGGTGGTGCTGGCGGGCACCGTGGCGGATCTCATCAACCAGCGGATCGATCCCCGCCTGCGGCTGGGAGGTGACGCATGAATCGGCTGAACGGATATCTGAAAGCGGGGCTCCTGCTGACAGGCTTTATGACGCTTTTGATCGTGGTGGGCTATTTCTGGACGCCCTACGACCCCTCCGCCATGATGGCGGGGCCCAAGCTGTCCGGCCCCACCCTCCACAACCTCATGGGCACGGACAATTTCGGCCGTGATATTTTCAGCCGGGTGCTGAAGGGCGCCGGCACCACCTTCGCCATCGCCGTGGCCGTGGTGACCATCGGCGCCGTGTGCGGTACTATCATCGGCGCCCTCACCGGCTACTTCGGCGGCGTGGTGGATGAGGTCCTCATGCGCTTCAACGACGCCCTCACCGCCTTCCCCAGTATTCTGCTGGCCCTGGTCATCATCAGCGTGCTGGGCCCCGGCAACAAATACAATGTGGTGCTGGCTCTGGGCATCGTGTTTGTCCCCAGCTTTGCCCGGGTCACCCGGACGGCCTTTGCCGCCCTCCGGGATGTGAACTATGTGAAAAGCGCCCGGCTCATGGGCGCGGGCAGCGGCCGCATCCTGGTGGTGCACATCCTGCCCAATACCATCCAGGTGCTGCTGCCGGCTATTACCATCGGCTTCAACAACGCCGTGCTGGCGGAGGCCTCCATGAGCTATCTGGGCATCGGCGTCACGCCCCCGGACGCCTCCCTGGGCTACATGCTCTCCGAGGCCCAGAGCATGTTCTCCGCCGCCCCCTGGTACGCGGTGTGCACGGGAGCGACCATCATTTTGCTGGTGTTCGGCGTGGGTCTCATCGGCGAGGGCCTGCAGCGCCGGGGCAGGGAGGTGGACTGATGCTGGAAGTCAAAGACTTACATGTGAAATTCCACTCCCGGGACCGGGAGGCCGTGGGCGGCGTCAGCTTCACCATCCGGGACGGCGAGATCCTGGGCCTGGTGGGCGAGTCCGGCTCCGGCAAGTCCGTTACCGCCATGAGCATCGCGGGGCTGCTGCCCCGGAAGCAGTGCGACTATTCCGGTGAGATTTTGCTGGACGGCACGGACCTTCTCCACGCGGACCGGGCACTTTTGCGGAAGGTCCAGGGCAAGGACATCGGCGTGGTGTTTCAGGAGCCCATGAGCTCTATGGACCCGCTGATGAAGGTGGGCCGCCAGGTGGAGGAAGTGCTGCGGCTTCACAGTGATACGCCGCCTCAGGAGCGGCGCCGCATGGCGCTGGAAGCACTGACGGCGGTGGAGCTGCCGGACCCGGAGGGGGTCTACGACAAGTACCCCCACGAACTCTCCGGCGGTATGCTCCAGCGGGCCATGATCGCCGCGGCCATCATCATCCGGCCGAAGCTCCTGCTGCTGGACGAGCCTACCACCGCCCTGGATGTGACCATCCAGGCGCAGATTTTGGAGCTTTTGAAGAAATTGAACCGGGAATCCGGCATTTCCATGCTGTTCATCTCCCACAACCTGAACGTGGTGCGTAAGCTCTGCACCCGGGTGGCGGTGATGCAGCGGGGGGCGCTGGTGGAGGAGGGAGAGACCGACCAGGTATTCTACCATCCCCAACACCCCTACACCCAGCGGCTCATTGCCGCCATTCCCACCCGGACACGGAAGGAGGAGCACCTATGAACAACGATCTGGTGCTCTCTTTGCACCATGTGACCAGCGGCTACCGGGAGGGAGGCCCCTTTCGGAAGGGCGCATATCACGAGGTCCTCCACGATGTGTCCTTTGATGTTCACCACGGGGAAATTTTAGGCCTGGTGGGCGAGTCCGGCACCGGCAAGTCCACCCTGGCCAAAACCATTTTGGGCATGGTGCGGCCGGACCGGGGGGAGGTCATCCACTATACGAAGCGGCCCCAGATGATCTTTCAGGACCCGTACAGCTCCCTGAACCCCGCCTACACAGTAGAGTGGATCTTGGAGGAGCCCCTGCGCATTTACGGCAAGTATGACGCCCCGGAGCGCAAACGCCGGGTGCGGGAGATGCTGGCTCTGGTGGAGCTGCCGGAGGAATGTTTGCGCTCCAAGCCGGCAGAGCTCTCCGGCGGCCAGCGCCAGCGGGTGTCCATCGCCACCGCCCTTATCCAGCGGCCCCGGTTCCTCATTGCCGATGAGCCGGTCAGTGCGTTGGATGTGACCATCCAGGCCCAGATCTTAAAGCTGCTGCGGCAGCTGCGCCGGGAGCTGGATTTGAGCTATTTGTTCATCTCTCACGATTTGAATGTGGTGTACCAGCTGTGCGACCGGGTCCTGGTGATGAAGCAGGGGCGCATCGTGGAGCAGGGCACCGTGGACGACATTTTTGACCATCCCCGGGAGGAGTATACCCGGCAGCTGCTTGCCGCTGCGGAGTAAGGCCATGAAGCTCTTGAAAACCTATAAAAAACTCCATATCTGGCTGCTGGCGGACCTTTGTCTGCTGGCAGCCTATTGGCTTTGCAGGGGCGACCGGGCGTGGATGAACGCTCTGGCGGCCCGTGTGACGGCGCCCCTGCGCCGGGTCATCGGCACCGTGTGCTACCGGGTGGGCTTCTCTGTGGCGGAGGCACTGTGCGTGCTTTTGGCGGTGGTAGCCGCCGGATATTTGGTCTGGAGCGTTATCGCCGTGGCGAAACGCCGGGGCCGGGGCGCTCTGCGGCGGGCTTACGGCGCCGTGCTGGGCGCGGTGTGCGTGGGCGTCACCATTTACGCGGGCTTCTGCTTCCTGCTGGGCATTGACAGCTATGCTGACGGCTTCCAGGAAAAATCCGGCCTGCATGCCCAGCCGGTGGCTCTGGAGGACCTGGAGGCGGTAACGGCGTATTTCGCCCACCAGGTGTCAGTGACTGCGGACGGCGTGGCCCGGGACGGGAACGGTGTGTTTGCGGAGGACCGGCGGACCATCCTGAAAAACAGTGTCCATGCCTATGATGCTCTGGAGCAGGAATATCCCTTCTTGTCCTTTGAGGACACCGGGGTAAAGCCGGTATACTTTTCACGCCTGCTCAGCGCTTTGGACTTCACCGGCATCTATTGCCCGTTTACAGGAGAAGCCAATGTGAACATCGATTCCCCGGCCAGCATGCTGCCCGCCACGGCGGCCCACGAGCTGGCCCACCAGCGGGGCATCACCTCGGAGCAGGAGTGCAACTTCCTGGCTATCCTGGCCGCCACCACCTGCGGCGACCATGTGTATGCCTATTCCGGCTGGCTGTCCGGGTACATCTATCTGGGAAACGCCCTGTACCGGGTGGACCCGGATGCCTACTGGGCCATTCGCAATGCCCTGCCGGAGACGGTGCAGGCGGACCTGCGGTATCAAAACGAGTACTGGGACCAGTTTGAGGACAAAACGGCCCAAAAGGTCTCCAACCGGATATACGACAGCTTTTTAAAGGGCTATGGCCAGGAACTGGGGCTCCAGTCCTACGGAACCGTGGTGGACCTGCTGGTGACGTATTACAAAGACCGGATATAAAAAAATGAGCCGCGAAAGCGGCTCATTTTTTATCACTTCATCAGCTCGCACACCAGATCGGTGTAGCCGGAGGGGTCCTCCAGAGGCAGGCCCGCGATGAGCAAAGCCTGGTTGTACAGGAGCTTTGCGTATTTTTTCGCCTTTTCCGGGTCGGCGGTGACAGCGGTCTCCAGGGCCTGGAAGGCGGGGTGCTCCACATTCAGCTCCAGGATGCGGTCGGCCTTGATACCGGAGTCAGGCTGGACGGACTGGAAGTATTTCTCCATCTCAAAGCTCAGGCCCTCCCCGGCGGTGAGGCATACGGGGTGGGACTTGAGGCGGGCGGAGGCTTTTACCTCTTTGACGGCGTCGCCCAAGGTCTCCTTCACAAAGTCAAAGGCGGCCTTGTGGGCGTCGGCGGCCTCCTCGGCCCGCTTGGCGTCGCCCTCCTCGATCTCCTGGTCCAGCACGGAGCGGAATTCCTTGTCCTTGTACGCATGGAGGATCTGGGCGCAGAACTCGTCCACCTCCTCGGTGAAGTAGAGGATCTCCACGCCCTTGTCCCGCAGCAGCTCTGTCTGGGGCAGCTTGTCCACCTTGTCCAGGCTCTCGCCGGCGGCGTAGTAGATATATTTCTGGTCCTCCTGCATCCGGGAGACATATTCCTCCAGGGTGACAGGCTTCTTTTCCGTGGAGGAGTAGAACAGCAGCAGGTCCTGGAGCAGCTCCTTGTGGGCGCCGTATTCGCCCACCACGCCGTATTTCAACTGGCGGCCGAAGTTCTTCCAGAAGGTCTCATAGCCCTCCCGGTCCTCCTTCAGCATCTTGGCAAGCTCGCTTTTGATCTTCTTTTCCAGGTTGGCGGCGATGACCTTCAGCTGCCGGTCATGCTGCAAAAGCTCCCGGGAGATGTTCAGGCTCAGGTCGGGAGAGTCCACCACGCCCCGGACGAAACGGAAATGCTCCGGCAGCAGGTCCGCGCACTTGTCCATGATGAGTACGCCGTTGGAGTAAAGCTGCAGGCCCTTTTCATACTCCTTGGTGTAGTAGTCGAAAGGCGTGGCGCCGGGGATGAACAGCAGCGCCTTGTAGGTGACGGCGCCCTCGGCGGACACGGCGATGACCCTCTGGGGGTCGGCGTAGTCGTGGAACTTGTCCCGGTAGAACTTGTTGTATTCCTCCGGCTTCACGCTGGACTTGCGCCGCTGCCAGATGGGCACCATGGAGTTGAGGGTCTCCACCTCGCTGTAAGTCTCGTACTCCGGCTTGTCATCGGGGGCACCTTCCTTTTTGCGGGTCTTGCTGACCTCCATGCGGATGGGGAAGCGGATATAGTCGGAGTACTTGCGCACCAGCTCCTGGAGACGCCAGGACTCCAGGAATTCGCTGTACTTCTCATCCTCAGTGTCGGGCTTGATGTGCATGATGATGTCGGTGCCCACTGATGTCTTTTCACATTCCGTGATGGTGTAGCCGTCGGCGCCGTCGGACTGCCACATATAAGCAGTGTCGCTGCCGTACTTTTTCGTCACTACGGTGATGTGGTCCGCCACCATGAAGGCGGAGTAGAAGCCCACGCCGAACTGGCCGATCACATCGGTGTCCTTGGCGTCGTCTCCCACCTCCTGCTTGAAGCGATAGGAGCCGGAGGAGGCGATGACGCCCAGGTTGTTCTCCAGGTCCTCCTTGTCCATGCCGATGCCGTTGTCGCTGACGGTGATGAGGCGGCTCTCCTTGTCCACCTTCAGCTCGATTTTGAAGTCCTTGCGGCTCATGCCCACGGAATCGTCCGTCAGCACCTGGTAGCACAGCTTGTCGCAGGCGTCGCTGGCGTTGGAGATGATCTCCCGCAGGAAGATCTCCTTGTGGGTGTAGATGGAGTTGATCATCAGGTCCAGCAGCCGTTTGGATTCCGCCTTAAATTGCTTTTTTGCCATGTGAGATGCACTTCCTTATATTTATTTTTTCACAATGGCTAGAGTATATCACTTTGAACAAAACAAATAAATGACCAATTTGTAAATTTCGGGGCAAATTGGTTGTCTGTGGGAAGGAACAAGAGTAAAATAAGAGAAAAATTGACCGGCGCCCCTCCGCGCCGGAAAAGGAGTCCTGTGTTATGGGAATTTTCCGCAAGGCCGGCAATGCTTTTGCCCGGTTCATGTACGGCCGAAATGGCATGGACCAGCTGAATGTGGCGCTGCTGCGGGTATATCTGGGCGTTTTTCTTGTACAGATGGTGTGTTCCCTGGCCAAGCTGGGTATGGGGGCCCGGATCTGCGAGCTGCTGCTGTGGCCACTGATGGTCCTCATCTTCTTCCGAATGCTTTCCAAAAAGCTCTATAAGCGGCAGGGGGAAAACACGAAATACCTGAACTGGATGTGGGGCATGAAGAACCGGAGCCAGGGGGCCAAGGCCCGCCATGCCGACAAGGACCACAAGTACTTCACTTGCAAGCAGTGCAAGACCATCTGCCGGGTGCCGGTGGGCAAGGGAAAGATCATCATCACCTGCCCCAAGTGCGGTGCTAAAATCAATGCGAAAACCTGAGTAACAGGGACGTACAAGGCTGTGCGTCCCTGTTGCTTTTGATTTGGGAGGGAACTGATATGGAGATCGGATTTGCAGCCTTGCAGGACGCGGGAGAGCTGCTGGCCATTTACGGCCAGTACCTTGAAACACCCATTACCTTTGAATGCGTGCTGCCTACGGAGGAGGAGTTCGCGGAGCGCATCCGGAGCTTTTCCGCCTGCTACCCGTATCTGGTCTGCCGGGAGAACGGTCGGATCGTGGGCTACGCCTACGCCCACCGCCAGGCGGAGCGGTCAGCCTACCAGTGGAACGCGGAACTGTCCATATACCTGGACCGGGAGACCCGGGGGAGGGGCGTGGGCCGCCGGATGTACGGCGCCCTGATAGAGTTGCTGCGCCTCCAGGGGATCCGCACGGCATATGCCCTGGTCACCGTGCCCAATCCGGCCAGCGAGGGACTGCACCGCGCCATGGGCTTTCATCTTATGGGCCTTCAAAAAAGCGCTGGGTACAAGGACGGTGCCTGGAGGGACGTGGCCTGGTTTGAAAAGGCCATCGGGACGTATGATAAGATCCCGGCACCGCTGCGGCCTTTGCGGGAGGTGGCGCGGGAACAGGTGCTTCGGGTCCTGGAGGAGGCAAACGCGTAACATGATAAAAAAGGAGGAGCAAGTGCTCCTCCTTTTTACATTAAATGTATAACCTGGAAGCTCAGCCCTTGCAGACAGGAACGATCCAGCCCTTGTCATCGGGAATCTTGCCCCACTGCATACCGGTCATGGTATCATACAGCTTCTGGGTCAAGGGGCCGATCTTGCCGTCGCAGATGAAGACCTTATCGCCCTTCCAGTCCAGCTCCTTGACGGGAGAGACCACGGCGGCGGTGCCGGTGCCGAAGACCTCTTCCAGGGTGCCGTCATGGCCGGCCTGCATGATGTCGGCAATGGCCACATGCTTCTCCTCGACCTCATAGCCCCAGTCGCGCAGCAACTCAATACAGCTGCGGCGGGTGACGCCGGGAAGCACGGTGCCCTCGCAGGGAGCGGTGTAGATCTTGCCGTTGATCTTGAACATGATGTTCATGCTGCCGACTTCTTCCACATACTTCTTCTCCACGCCGTCCAGCCACAGAACCTGGGCAAAGCCCTTCTCCTCGGCAATCTCGCCGGCCTTGATGGAGGCGGCGTAGTTGCCGCCGCACTTGGTGAAGCCGGTCAGGCCGGGAGCGGCGCGGATATACTCGTCTTCCACGTAAATGCGGACGGGGTTAATGCCCTCGGCATAATAAGCGCCGGAGGGAGAGACGATGATGCAGAAGGTATAGGTGGGACTGGCGTGAACGCCCAGGCCCACGTCAGTGGCAAAGATGAAGGGGCGGATGTACAAGGAGGCGCCTTCGGTGTGGGGAACCCAGTCCTTCTCCACTTCCACCAGGGCCTTCACGGCCTGGACATAATCCTCCACGGGGATGGTGGGGATGCACAGGCGGTCGCAGGAATCCTGCATACGCTTGGCGTTGCAGTCGGGACGGAACAGCTGGATGGTGCCGTCCACGGCGCGGTAGGCCTTCATGCCCTCAAAGATCTCTTGGGCATAGTGGAACACCACGCAGGCGGGGTCCAGGACAAAGGGGGCATAGGGGACGATGCGTGCATCGTGCCAGCCCTGGCCGCGGGTATATTCCATCAGGAACATATGATCGGTGAAAATTTTACCGAAACCCAGCTTAGTCTCGTCGGTGGGCTTGGCCTTGAGGGGCGCGGCTTTCGTGATCTTGATATCCAACATTTCAAAAACTCTCCCTTACTTTTGGTTTGAAGCTATAAAAAAAGACCTTCGCGCAATCCTGCCTGTCGTACAGGAGAGGCGAAAGTCACACTTCCGTGGTACCACTCTCATTGCCGCCGGAAACGGCGGCCGCTCGATTGCCCGGATATCGGAGGGCATCCGGTCCGTATACAGGGGAAAATCCCGTTCTGCGGACTGCTCCCGGGTGACACCCTGCGGCGGCTCCTGCTGCCTCGCACCGACCGGCAGCTCTCTGAAAGAGCGTATACCCAGGACCTGTCCCGTTCATCGCATATGTTATAACTGACTATAACTATTTACTTTATACGCTGTTAAAGAAATAAAGTCAATGGTCAAAATGCACAGAAAGGCTGAAAAAAGGAGGAAATACATCGCTGGCCCGGCGATTTTTCGCCGGGCCAGTGTGCTTTGGTAAGAACAGGAGGGGAACGGTTTACTGGATGCAGGCCATGCCCCGATGGAAGGCCTCAATGTTCAGAGGGATGAACTTGGCCTTGGGGCCGGCAAACATCTCCTGGATCATTTTCTCAATGGTCTCAGGCTTGAGGACCTTGGTGGCGGCCACATAAGCACCCAGCATGACCATGTTGCTTACCTTGGCGTTGCCGACCTCGTCAGCGATTTTGGAGCAGGGGATATAGTAAGCGGTCAGATCCTCCCGCTTGACCTTGTCAGTGACCACGTCGCAGTTGACAAACACGGTACCGCCGGGCAGAACGCCCTCCTCAAACTTCATCAAAGAGGGCTCGTTCAGGGCAATGAGCTCTGTGGAGCGCGCGAACACGGGGGAACCCACGGGCTTGTCAGACAGGACCACGGAGCAGTTGGCGGTGCCGCCGCGCATCTCAGGACCGTAAGAAGGAGCCCAGGTGACGTTCAGGCCCTCGCCCATGCCAGCCTCCGCCAGGTTCTTGCCGATGGCCAGACCGCCCTGGCCGCCAAAACCGGAAATGATAATCTGCTTTTTCATCTTACTTCACCTCCGCGCTGGTTTCCTTGATAACACCCAGGGGATAATAGGGAACCATGTTGTCCATGAGCCACTGCTTGGCCTTCAGAGGAGACATACCCCAGTTGGTGGGGCAAGTGGACAGGACTTCCACAAAGGTGAAGCCCTCGCCGGCCATCTGCTTTTCAAAGGCCTTGCGAATGGCCTTCTTGGCCTTGTTCAGATGGGGAATATCGGTGACGCAGACACGCTCAGCGTAGACGCAGCCGTCCAGCGTGGACAGCAGCTCCGCTACCCGCATGGGCATACCGGCCTGCTCCTTGGTGCGGCCCAACTGGCAGGTGGTGGCCTTCTGGCCGATCAGGGTGGTGGGGGCCATCTGGCCGCCAGTCATGCCGTAAATGGCGTTGTTGATGAAAATAGTGGTGAACTTCTCACCGCGCATGGCAGCGTGGACGATCTCGGCGGCGCCGATGGACGCCAGGTCGCCGTCACCCTGATAGGTGAATACAGGCTGGGTGGGATGGGTGCGCTTGATGCCGGTGGCCACGGCGGGAGCACGGCCGTGAGCGGCCTCCTGCATATCGCAGTTGAAATACTTATAGGCAAAGACGGAGCAGCCCACGGGGCAAACGCCGATGGTCTCATCCAGCAGGCCCATTTCTTCCAGAACCTCAGCAATCAGCTTATGTACGATGCCGTGGTTGCAGCCAGGGCAGTAATGGAGTTCGGCATCCGTCAGGCCCTTGGACTTTTGATATACGATTGCCATATTACTTAGCCTCCTTCAGGGCCTTTTTGGCCGATTCCACGATTTCCTCAATGGTGGGCATCACGCCGCCGGCGTGACCCAGGTAGGAGATGGGCTTCTGGCCTTCCACGGCCAGGCGGACATCGTCAATCATCTGACCGCCGGCGCTCATTTCCACGTCCAGAATAGCCTTGACGTGGTCCTGACCGGCCAGATCGTGCAACGCCTTCTCGGGATAGGGCCACAGGGTGATGGGACGGAACAGGCCGGCCTTAATGCCTTCGGCCCGCAGGGTCTCCAGAGCGCTGAGGGCGATACGGGCGGGGGTACCGTAAGCGGTGATGACCAGCTCGGCGTCCTCGCAGTCCTTCGTATCCCAACGGACTTCCTTTTCGGCAATCAGCTTGTACTTGGCCTCCAGGTCGGCGTTGTGGTCGTCGCACTCCTCGGGGTCCATGTACAGGGAGTTGATGACATTGGTGTGGTCACGGCCGTGCTTGCCGGTAGCGGCCCAGTCCTTGGGGGGCAGGTCCCGCTTGGGGATCTCACGCCACTCGATGGGCTCCATCATCTGGCCGATGAGGCCATCGCAGACGATCATGGTGGGGTTGCGGTAGCAGTCGGCAATATCGAAGGCCTCCTGCACAAAGTCCACGGCTTCCTGGATGTTGGAGGGCGCCAGAACGACGGTGCGGTAGTCACCGTTGCCGCCGCCGCGGGTAGCCTGGAAATAATCGCCCTGACCGGGCTGGATGGTGCCAAGGCCGGGGCCGCCGCGCATACAGTTGACGATGACGCAGGGCAGCTCGGCGGCGGCGATGTAGGTGATGCCCTCCTGCTTCAGGCTGATGCCGGGAGAAGAGGAGGAAGTCATGGCGCGCATACCGGAGCCGGCGGCACCGTAGACCATGTTGATGGCAGCCACCTCGGACTCGGCCTGGACAAAGACCTTGCCGTGCTGGGGCAGATGCAGGGACAAATACTCGGGTACCTCGCTCTGCGGGGTGATGGGATAGCCGAAGAAGCAGTCGCAGCCGGCGCGGATAGCAGCCTCCGCGATGGCTTCATTACCTTTCCAAAGTTCCTTTTCCACGGTTGATGACCTCCTTTTTCAGAATTTTTCCACGGTGATGATGGAATCCGGGCAGATCTTCGCGCAACTGGCACAGGCGATGCACTGGCTGATGTCTGTCACAGTGGCGGGATGATAGCCCTTGCGGTTGATGACCGTGCTGTCAATGGCAACGATGTGCTTGGGGCAAACGGAAACGCACAGTTCGCAGCCCTTGCAGCGGTCGGAGTTGAACGTTACTTTTGCGGTCATATGGAAACTCCTCCTTCTTTCCAAGTTCGTGGCTTATTCCCACGGCTTTTTCATTTGTACGGTGATCGGAAAAACAGGTTCCGAGAGGTCGGACAATTCCGGAACGAAGCGTTCCTCCGCCACATGGCAGAGAACGGGGATGCCGGTCTCCTGCGAGACGGTTTCCGCCAGCCGGACGCCCTTGCGGATCTCCTCCGGCGTGGTCTCGCCGCACAGGTGGGTGTTGTTGACGATGCCTGTGCAGGTGAGGCTGGTGGTGGCTTCAATGCCCCGCAGGTAGGCGATGGCAGCCTCCGGAGAACGGACCTCCGGGCGGTTGGCATTGAGCACATAGATGAGCTGGTAATCCTCCGAGATGATCTTGTCGTTGAACCGGGCCAGAACCCGGGCACCCACGGGGTCGCCGCCGATATCCAGCACGCCGGTGATATCCCGGTTTTCCAGAATGGTCAAAAGCTCCGCCGGCAGGGCGGGCACATCGGCGTCGGAGCAGGCCTGGGAGGAGGAGATCAGGCGGATGCCCGCCTCCTGGAACAGGGTCTTCCGTTCCCGGGACCGGAAATAGGGATTTACGATATCCAGATCCGCCACCATGACCTTATGGTCCAGAGCCGCCAACTGCAGCGCCAGATTCACGGCGAATTCCGTTTTGCCGGTGCCGTAGTGTCCGGTGATGATGGAAACGCGGTGGGTGCAGATCGCATCTGCCCTCAAGATGGTTCACCTCGCAAATTTAAAAATCTAGTTGTATTATTCTGCGGCTTGTTGTATGATGTCATTGTACTACCGGTAAAATATGATGTCAAGAGGGTTCTAGCGTTGTCTGACAAAAAAGATTATAATATTTTATACCGCAGAAAATGCGGACCGGAAAGGCATTAGCCCGGTATCAGCCTGACACGGAGGGTTCTGTATGGGAGAGACAAAAAAAGTCAAGCTGTCAGAGCGGACCTCTGACCGCCTGTATGAAATGATCGTGGACGAGGGGCGCTATGCCCCCGGCAGCAAGCTGCCCAATGAAAATGAGCTCAGCGAGGAATTGCAGGTCAGCCGCACCACCCTGCGGGAGGCCATCTCCTTCCTGGTGGCCCAGGGTATTTTGGAGATCCGGCGTGGCCGGGGGACATTCGTGGCGGAGGAGCTGCCGGTGGGCGGCCTGGATCTGACGGCCCTGGCGGGCCTGCGCTCCCGGGTGCGGGCGAAAGACCTTTTTGAAATGCGCCTCATTTTTGAACCCGCTACCGTGGAATTGGCCTGCCAGCGGGCCAGTGACGAGGAGTTGGACATGATCCGGAAAAAGGCGGAGCGGGTGGAGCGCATCGCCGCGGAAGACGGCGACTGGCCGCTGGCGGACCAGGAATTCCACTGGGCCATTATTAAGGCGTCCCACAATGAATATATGCGCCACCTGTATCCCATCATCAACAGCGCCGTCAACGAGATCATGCAGATCACTGGCAACCGCCAGCAGATGCTGGAGACGGCCCTGGGTGACAATCGGGTCATTTTGGAATTTCTGCTGCAGCGGGATGAGGCCGGCGCCCGACATGCCATGAGCATTCATATCCGCCATTTGATCAACGCCTTGCAAATGTAACAACTTTTTTGGCTTTTGACAGTCCGCTGGGAAAATGTTTCCCGACGGACTGTTTTGCAGAGGCGGACAAAATAAGGGTAATTAAGCAATATGCACAAACAAGGAGGAAAAATGTGGTAGTTCCGGCAAAAGAATTTGAAAAAACTGGAATAAAAATTTGACGAAATAAACAACTAAAGGAGGGGCGTTCACGAATTATTCACAAAATTTACCGCACCCTCTTAACAAATTCTTCACGATGGTGTATAATAACTACGCATTTGCAGGAGGGGATTCGTCTGCACAGGGTCCTGCCGGCAGTATGGGAACTTCAAACCACCGGAGAGAAAGTAGGGACCTTCCTATGGAACTGACAAAACAGGAACGGCTGGATAAGCTGCTGGACGCTTATTCCTACCATTACGATATTGACCGGGACGTGACCGTGGAGGGCGGCAGCTTTCCTGCCACGGCTACTTATTACCTGCGGGATGAAAATTACCTCATCAGCCGCCGCCATGTACTCAATGCCGTGGAAAATTACGATTACACGTATTTCTACCTGGCGGGCGCTTTGGACGAGGAGACGCTGCAAAAGCAGATCGACCTTTCCATGCAGGCAGGCATGAGCCGGATCAAGCCCCATAAGGAGCACATGTCCTCATTTGTGACGTTGGTGATCCTGGCGGACACCATCACCCCGGAAGCGAAAAAGCTGATCCAAAAGACCCGCTTCCGGAAAAACTTTCGGCTGGCACTCCATGGCTGGATGGAGTATCATATCGCGGCAATGGAAATTTCCACGCACAGCTTCCTTTCCAATCCAGCCGGAAAAGAAGCGAAAAAGACCTTGGAGGCGAATTTTTCCTCCAAGGTGCAGTAAAAGAAGGGAGAGTATACAATGAATGGTTTAGTAATTCTCATCATTGGCGTCGCCCTGCTTGCCTGCGGCTATATTTTCTATGGCCGCTGGCTGTGCAAGCAGTGGGGCGTCGGCGAGAACGACCAACCCACCCCCGCGCATACCATGCAAGACGGCGTGGACTATGTCCCCGCTCCGGCCCCCGTTCTGATGGGCCATCATTTCTCCTCCATCGCCGGCGCCGGCCCCATCACCGGCCCCATCTCCGCTCTGAAGCTGGGCTTCGGCTGGCTGCCCTGCCTGGCGTGGATCATCATCGGCGGTATCTTCTTCGGCGGCGTTCATGACTTCGGCGCCCTGTTCGCCTCTGTCCGCCACGGCGGCCGCTCCATCGGCGAGATCATCTCCGAGAACATGAGCAAGCGGGCGAAGATGCTGTTCCTGACTTTCGCCTATCTGACCTTGATCCTGGTGGTGGCTGCCTTTGCCTCCATCGTGGCCGGCACCTTCGGCGCCACCTTCACCGAGGCGGGCGCTGTGGACTATGTGGCTTCCGAGAGCAATGCCCGCGTGGCCATGGTGTCCCTGCTGTTCATCCTGATCGCCGTCATCTTCGGCTTCTGCGTCTATCGCCGTAATGCTCCCATGAGCGTTGCTTCTGTGGTGGGCGTCATCGGCATCGTGGTGATCATCGCCATCGGCATGAACTTCCATCCCCTGTATCTGTCCACCACCACCTGGATGTGGATCTGCGGCCTGTACATCGCCATCGCTTCTGTCACGCCTGTGTGGATCCTGCTGCAGCCCCGTGACTACCTGAGCTCCTTCCTGCTGTACGCCATGCTGGCTCTGGCTGTTATCGCCGTGTTCATCGGCCATCCCTCTATGGAGAATCTGCCTGCCGTGCAGGCCGAGACCTGCACCACTCCCGTGTTCCCCGTCCTGTTCACTACCATTGCCTGCGGTGCTATCTCTGGTTTCCATTCTCTGGTTTCCTCCGGTACCACCTCCAAGCAGCTGGACAAGGAAAAGGACGCTAAGCCCATCGCCTACGGCGGTATGCTGCTGGAGTGCGTTCTGGCTGTTCTGGTCCTCTGCGCTGTGGCGGGCTATGCCAATGCCAACGGCGGTGACATCGGCGTCGGTCCCACCGTCCTCTTCGGCGGCGGTATTGCCGGCATGATCGATCCCAGCCACGGCAGCGTTTACAGCGTGCTGTACACTCTGCTGGTGCTGACCTATTCCTCCTTCTGCCTGACCTCTCTGGATACCGCCACCCGTCTGGCCCGTTTCATGTTCCAGGAGTTCTGGCTGGATGGATCCAAGGGTGAGACTCCCGAGAACGTCACCGGCTACAAGAAGGTCATGTCCAACATGTATGTTGCCACCGGCATCACCGTTATCCTGGGCGTGCTGCTGGGCCTGAACGGCTATGGCAAGATCTGGGCTCTGTTTGGCTCCGCCAACCAGCTGCTGGCCGCTCTGGGCCTGCTGGCTGTGGCTACCTGGCTGGGCAACGTCGGCAAGAACAACAAGATGTTCCTGTTCCCCATGGCGTTCATGCTGGTTGTCACCATCTGCTCTCTGATCATCAATACTATCCAGCAGGTTGGCAAGATCACCGCTGGCGGTGCTGACTGGGGCCCCTATGTCCAGGTCATCCTGGGCGTCCTGCTTGTGGTTCTGGCTATCGTCCTGGCCATCGAGGGCTTTTCCACCATCAGCAAGCAGAAGAAGGCTGCTGCGAAGTAAGCTGTCTGCTGCAACACAAAAAACGACGGAGTTTTGCCAGTCTCCGCTGTATTAAAAAAGGACTGCCGCATTGCGGCAGTCCTTTTTTGCGCAAAAAACCGCCTCCGGCCTTACCGGAGGCGGTCGTTTTCATTACTGCTCGCACAGCAGGTGCAGGGCCTCCAGATAGCCAGGCAGCCCGTGGCCCCGGATGGTGGCCACACAGGCGGCACGGATATAGGAGATATGGCGGAACTCCTCCCGGCTGTCCGGGTCGGAGACATGGACCTCCACCGTGGGGATGCCCACGGCCTTTACAGCGTCCAACAGGGCCACGCTGGTGTGGGTGTAGGCGGCGGGGTTGATGATGATGCCATCCACCTTGTCGAAATAGGCCTGCTGGATGGCATCCACCAGGGCCCCCTCATGGTTGGACTGGAAAAAGCTCACTTGGACGCCCATCTGGTCCGCTTCCTCCCGGATCGTCTTTTGCAGGTCTGCATAGGTGGCCCGGCCGTAGATCTCCGGCTGGCGGATACCCAGCATGTTCATGTTGGGGCCGTTAATCACCAGAATGTGCACAAAAATCCCTCCAAATAGCGGCAGCGGCGTCCTCTACCGTGCCGTTGTTATCAATGACCGTGTCCCGGAACCGGGCGTACAAGGGCTCCCGCTGGGCCCACATGGCCGCAAGGTCCGCTCCCTGGGACAGGGGACGGCCGTCGGTGGACAGGCAGGAAAGGTCCCGGACCAGGTGGCAGGTGTAGCCGTTTTGGTGAAGGGACGCATAATTGCGGGGGTCCTTCACCACGCCGCCGCCGGTCAGAATGATCTTGCCGGAGAGCTTGCCGGCTTCGGCGGTCTCCCGGCGCTCCAGCTCCCGGAAGGCGGCTTCGCCGTCACGGGTGAAAATGTCCGGAATGGAGCGGCCCGCCGTCTGGACGATACGCTGGTCAATGTCGATGGCCTCCCGGCCGGTAAGGCGGGCCAGGGCTTCGCCCACAGTGGTCTTGCCGCAGCCGGGCATTCCGATGAGGACAATGTTGGCGGTCTCCTGCCGCAGCAGGGCCAGGATACGCTCGTTTTCACTGTCAGGGATGTAGGTCTCAAAGAAATGCTCCTCCGCGGCCTTGGCCTGTGCCACCAGCATGGGAAGGCCGTCGGTACAGGGGATGCCCAGCGCCTCCGCCTGGAGCAGCAGGGCGGTGCGGCGGGGATTGTACACCACGTCCGCCACGCCCCGGCAGGCGGGAAACGCGGTCAGGTCCACCGGTGCGGCGCCGTTGCCGGGAAACATGCCCACCGGCGTGGTGTTCACCACGATATCCGCGTCAGCGTGGCGGGAGAGGTTTTCGTAATTGTTCTCGCCACTGCGGGAGATGACCACCACTTCCCGGGCCCCCAGATGGCGGCACATGGCCTGCGCCGTCAAAGAGGCACCGCCGCTGCCCAGGATGACCACTTTGCCGCCGGCAACGTCGATGCCTGCCCGGCGGAGCATGTAGCAAAAGCCGGCGGCGTCGGTGTTCCAGGCATACAGCCTGCCGTCCTTCCGGCGGACCAGGGTGTTGACGCTGCCGATGGCCTGGGCGGCGTCATCAATGACGTCGCAGTAGGGCATCACATCCCGCTTGTAGGGGATGGTGACGTTGCAGCCGCCGATGTCTGTTTCCCGCAGAAAGGCGGGCAGGGCCTCCGGCTCCAGCTCAATGAGGCGGTAGCCCTGGCAGCCTAAAGCAGTGTGGATGGGCACGGACCAGCTGTGGCCCAGCTTCCGGCCCAGCAGGCCGAATACTTGTTCCCGGGCCATGGGTCACACTTCCGCGTAGCTGCCCAGGAACTGGAAGTTGGCGCAGCTGCGCTCCAGCTCCTCCAGCATGGGCAGAACGCCGGGCTCGTGGACGGAGGCCTCCAGCTCCAGGAAGAAGATGAACTCGAAGTTGCGGCCAGTGACAGGGCAGGATTCCAGCTTCGTCATATTGATGCCCAGGGCCGCCAGCTTGGACAAAATCTCGTACAGGGCGCCGGGCTTATTGTCACAGGCGATGATGAGACTGATGCGGTTGGCACCGGCATAGATGATGGGGTCCTTGGTGATGCAGATGAAGCGTGTATAGTTGTTGTCGCTGTCCTGAATGGCGTCATTGACGCACTGGAGGCCGTACAGGGCGGCGCAGGGATGGGAGGAAATGGCGGCGGCGTGACGGTTGCCGCTGTCCGCCACCATTTTGGCGGCCATGGCGGTGTTGTCGCAGGGGATGACCCGGACGCCGCCCAGACCGTTCAGGAACTTGCTGCACTGGCCAATGGCCTGCTCGTGGGAGTAGATCTCCGTGATGTCATCCATCTTCACGCCGGGCAGGGCCAGCAGCTCGTGGCGGATGCACAGGCGGGTGGAGCGGACAATGGAGAACTTCTTCCGCTGGATGAGGTCGTAAATGGCCCGGACGGAGCCGTTGGAGCTGTTTTCAATGGGGACTACGCCGAACTTGCACAGGCCGGACTCCACGGCGGAGAACACGGCCTCAAAGCTTTTGACGTACACGATGTTGCCCCGGGGCAGCAGACGGTCGCAGGCCACCTGGGAGTTGGCACCCTCCACGCCCTGGCAGGCCACCAGACCCGTCTGGGGAAACACCTCGCCGCCGGCGGCCAGGGAGGCCTTCACCTGAGCCTCCACCTTGGTGGGAGCGGTGATGAGTTCCGCCTGACGGGAACGGGACAGTTCGAAGATGGTGGAGAACAGGTGATAGGAGAAGCGCTCCCGGTCGCCGGACTTCTCCGCCACCTTGGCCAGGATCTCCCGCTCCCGTTGCTTATTCAAAATGGGCTGGTGGTGCTCGTTCTTATAGGCGGCAACCTCTTCGGACAGGTCCATCCGCTGCAAAAACAGGTCCAGCAGCTGGTCATCCACAGCGTTGATTTTTTCCCGGATCTCAGAAAGTTCCATGATTACCCTCCAATAATAAATCTAATAGTACCGCCGCGGTGACGGCTTCCACCACCGGAACGGCCCGGTGGGCGATACAGGGGTCGTGGCGGCCCCGGATGACCAGCTCCGCGTTTTCCATGGCGGAGAGGCTGACGGTCTGCTGGGGCCGGGAAATGGACGGTGTGGGTTTGATGGCCGTCCGCAATGTCACAGGCATTCCGGTGGTGATGCCGCCCAAAATGCCGCCGGCGCGGTTGCTGGCGGTGACCACCGCACCGTTTTCCACGGTAAAGGGGTCGTTGTTTTCAGAGCCGTGGAGCCGGGCGGAGCCGAAGCCAAGACCGAATTCCACGCCCTTGACAGCGGGGATGCCGAACAAGGCCGCCGCCAGGCGGTTCTCCACACCGTCAAACATGGGGGCGCCCAGCCCCGCCGGAAGTCCGATGGCGGCGCATTCAATGATGCCGCCCACGGAGTCCAGGTTTTGCCGGGCCTCCAGGATAAGGGCTTGCATCCGCTCTCCCGCCTCGTCATCCACCACAGGGAAGGGCTTGGCGGCAATGGCGCCGAACAGCTCCGCTGTGGGGTGCAGGGGGAAGGGCGCGTCGTTTTCCGTGCCCACCGCGGCCAGGTGGGCGCCAACGAAGATGCCACGCCGGGCCAGGAGCTGTTTGGCGATGCCGCCGGCGATGCACAGCGGCGCCGTCAGCCGGCCGGAGAAGTGGCCGCCACCCCGCATGTCCGCGTGGCCGCCCCACTTTACCCGGGCGGTGTAGTCCGCGTGGGAGGGGCGGGGCTTGTCGGCAAGCTCGCTGTAATCCGAGGAGTGCTGGTCGTTGTTTTCAATGATGGCGCACAGAGGAAAGCCACAGGTGACGCCGTTTTCCAGTCCTGAGAGAAAAACAGGGGTATCGCTCTCCTTCCGGGCGGTGGAGAGGGGGCTTTTGCCGGGCTTGCGCCGGTCCAGAAAAGCGTTCAGCTCCTTCAGGTCGATGGGCTCCCCGGCGGGCAGGCCGTCAATGTTCACGCCGATGGCCTTTCCGTGGGACTGGCCAAAGACCGAGACTTTCAGGATATTTCCGAATTCAGAGGACACAGACCTCACCTCCCAGCATTTTGTAGTCCTCCCAGAAGGAGGGATAGGATTTTTTCACAGCCTCGGCTCCCAGAAGGGTCACCGGAGCGGCGGAGCGGGTGGCGGCGATGGCCGCCGCCATGACGATGCGGTGGTCGTTGGCACCGTCCACCGTGCCGCCGGAAAAAGCGGAGATACCGCGGACCGTGAGACTGTCGGGGCCTTCCTCCGCCTGACCGCCCAGGGCGTTCAGCGCCGCCGCGGTGGTGGTGAGGCGGTCGCTTTCCTTCATGCGCAGGCGAGCGGCGTTCACAAAGCGGGTGGTGCCCTGCCGGATGGCAGCCATTACCGCCAAGGGCGGCAGCAGGTCTGGGCAGCCGGAGACATCGATGTCTAGATCGCCGGGGAGGGAAAGGCGCTTATAGTGCTCCGCCACCACCCGGTCGCCCTGGGTGGATTGGGGCCTCAGGCCCAGAATATCCACAGCACTGCCCAGAGCCTTGGCGGCGTACCAGAAGCCCGCCTGGGACCAGTCGGATTCCACGGTAATGTTCCGGGCATGATAGGCCTGGTTTCCGGGGACGCGGAAGGTCTCGTAGCCTTCATGCTCCACGGTGACGCCGAATTTTTGCAGCATATCCAGGGTCATATCCACATATCCGCTGGACTCCAGAGGCGTGGTGATCTGGATCGCGGAGTTCCCCGGCAGCAGGGGCAGGGCGTACAGCAAGCCTGTGACGAACTGGCTGGACACATTGCCCGGCAGGCGGTAAGTGCCCGGCGTCAGAGCGCCCCGCACAAGGAGGGTGCCGTCTTTTCGCTCGTACTGGATACCCTTTTCCTCGAAGATGTCGAAGTAGGGCTGCTGTGGCCGCTCCATGAGCCGGCCGCGGCCGGTGAACAAGCCACCTCCCGCCACCGCCAGGGCAATGGGAATGAGGAAGCGGAGGGTGGAGCCGGACTCACCGCAGTCCAGCAAGGGCAGCGCCCCTGCCGGGCGGGAAGCCTTCAGAGTTTCCACACACCGTTTGGTGGCCTGAATGTCCTGGGAGTCTTCCACGTTGAAAATGACGCCCTTACCGTCCGACAGCGTCAGAGCCAGCACCGCCCGGTGGGCCATGGACTTGCTGGGAGGCGGCGTCACAGCGCCGGACAGGCAGCGGGGCTTGATACAAACGTCCATCTCAGCCCTCCAGTCCCGCGGCAATGATGGGCAGCAGCTCCGTCACCGGCACCTTTTTCAGCTCACAGGCACCGATGTGCCGGGGGATGACCAGGGTGATATCCCCGCCGGTACGCTTCTTGTCCGCCAGGGCGGCGGCGGCCAGGGCTTCGGCGGTGTATTCCGTGCCAGTGGGCAGGTTGTTTTTAGCCAGGCAGGCGGCAATGCGCGCCGCAATGGGGCCTTCTGTCCAGCCCAGAGTCTCCGCCGACCGGGCAATGATGGCCAGGCCCGCCGCCACGGCATGGCCGTGGGGAATGGCATAGCCGCTGCACTTTTCAATGGCGTGGCCAACCGTGTGGCCCAGGTTCAAAAGGCGGCGTTCATTTTGCTCTTTTTCGTCACGCTCCACCACGCCGGCCTTGTACTGGACGCAGCGGGCGATAACCGACCCCGGAGCGGTCTCCAGGTGCCCGGTCTCAAACAGGGAGAACAGGCTCTCGTCGCAGAGAACGCCGGTCTTGATGGCCTCGGCGGCGCCGTCGGCGAACATGGCGGCGGGCAGAGAGGAGAGGCAGTCCGTGTCGCACAAGACGGCGGCGGGCTGAAGGAACGCACCCGCCAGGTTTTTCCCGGCCTTCAGGTCGATGGCCGTCTTGCCGCCCACGGAGGAGTCCACGGCGGAGAGGAGGGTAGTGGGCAGCTGAACACAGCGGATGCCCCGCAGGTAGCAGGCGGCGGCAAAGCCCGCCATATCCCCGGTGACGCCGCCGCCTAAGGCGGCCACGCAGTCCATGCGGGTCAGATGGGCCTCCGCCAGGAATTCCAGGATACCGGAGAGGGTCTCAAGATTTTTGTGGGCCTCTCCGGCGGGGAACACGTAGGCGCTGACGGTGAAGCCGGCGGTAAGAAGGCTTTGCTTTACCGTCTCCAGATAAAGCGGCGCCACGGTGCTGTCAGTGATGACGGCAACGTGGCATAACGGCAGCACGTCCCGCAGCTGCTGTCCGCACTGGGACAGCAGCCCGCTGCCGATAGAGACAGTGTAGGCGGGGCGGGTATGGACTTGAATGGTTCGGATGGAGTCAGACATAGGGAAATGCTCCTTCTTCGTTGGATTGGGGCGGCACTCAGTTTCCGCCCGCGGTGGCCTTTTTCTCCCGGCCGTCCTTCAGCAGGGCCCGCAGCGTGTCCGCGTTCCCGGATTTCAGGGCGTCGGCGAACTCCGTCAGGTTGGCAATGAGCACATCCAGTTCCCTGGACAGGTAGTCAGCGTCGTCCAAAAACAGCTCCGTCCACATGTCCTCGTCCAGACGGGCCACACGGGTCATATCCCGGAAGCTTCCGGCGGAAAAGCCCCGGCGGCGCTGGGCCTCCGGCGACTTCACGTAAGCACTGGAGGCGATATGGGCCAGTTGGGAGGTGTAGGCGATGATGCGGTCATGTTCCTCCGGGTCGGAGAAAGTGAGGCCGGCAAAGCCAATGTCCAGGAAAAAGGTCTTCAATGTCTCCAACAGCTGCATGTCCGTCCGCTTATCCGGCGTCAGGATCATGGAGGCGCCCACATACAGGTCGTCGGTGGCGGAGGTGAAGCCGCCCCGCTCCTTACCGGCCATGGGATGGCCGCCGATATAGGCAAAGCCATACTGCTCCGCCAGGGGAGCAATACCGGCCACCACCACCCGCTTCACGCCGCACAGGTCCACCACGATGGCACTTTTGGCGATGAGCGGTGCGTGGCGCTTCACCCATTCAATAGCGGCGCCAGGACGGATGGCGATGAGCAGAATGTCGCACTGGGGGAGATTCTCATCCGTCAGCGGGGCGTCGATGGCACCGCACATCCGGGCCAGGGTCATGGTCTCGTGATTCAGGTCCACGCCCCACACGGTATGGGCGGTGCGGGCCTTGATGCTCTTTGCCATGGAGCCCCCGATGAGCCCCAGACCAACGATTCCCACGTTCATGGTCAGTCCTCCAGCGCCTTCACGGCCTCGTGGAGCTTCAGGAGCTTCCGGGCCAGAGCGTCGAACACCTCGGGCTTCAGGGACTGGGGACCGTCGCACAGGGCATGAGCCGGGTCGTTGTGGACTTCGATCTGCAGTCCGTCGGCGCCGGTGGCCACGGCACCCATGGCCAGGGGCTCCACCAGCCAGCTCTTGCCGGTGGCGTGGCTGGGGTCGATGATGATGGGCAGGTGGGTGAGCTTGCGCAGGACGGGGATGGCCGCCAGGTCCAGGGTGTTGCGGGTGTAGGACTCGAAGGTGCGGATGCCCCGCTCGCAGAGAATGACGTTTTCGTTGCCGCCGGCCATGACATACTCGGCGCTCATGAGCCACTCCTCATAGGTGGCGGACATGCCCCGCTTGATCATGACGGGCTTGTCCTGCTTGCCAACGGCCTTCAAAAGATCGAAATTCTGCATGTTGCGGGCGCCAATCTGAATGACGTCCACATCCTTGAACAGGGGCAGCTGGCTCAGGTCCATGAGCTCGGTGACGATGGGCAGGCCGGTCTCCTGACGGGCCACCTTCAGATACTCCAGACCCGTGGCGCCCAGACCCTGGAAGGAATAGGGGGAGGTGCGGGGCTTGAAGGCACCGCCGCGGAGCATGGTGGCGCCGCTGGCCTTCACGGCCTTGGCGATGGCCACTACCTGTTCCTCGGACTCCACGGAGCAGGGGCCTGCCATGATGGTCAAGGTGCCGCCGCCGATCTGGGTGTTGCCCACCTTCACCACGGTGTCCTCGGGGTGGAACTTCCGGTTGGCGTTCTTATAAGGCTCCTGGACGCGCTTCACATCCTCCACGATGTCCAGCGCGGCGATGAGGTCGATGTCCAGCTGAGAGGTGTCGCCCACCAGGCCCAGGATGGTGTGAGCTTCGCCGATGCTGGTGTGGATGATGATTCCCTTTTCCTGCAGCCAGGTGATAAGGCTGTCCAGCTGATCACGGTTGGGATTGCTTTTCAGAACGACGATCATATTGAATTCCTCCTAAAATCTGTACAAAAAAACCCGCAGCCGGTTGGCTGCGGGCAATCATGCACTGGTAGTTTTTGACACTGTCAAACTCGAGCGCACACGCTTTCAGCACAACCGAAATAAGCCTTACCATAAAAGTAGGTAAAGCTAAAGTAGCGGTATTCAGCTGCGCGTGCGATGTTGATCATGGCGGTGTCCTTTCAGACTCTTTAGATACTTAAAGAATAGCACGGCGCCTGTCAAAAGAAAAGTGACAATTCTGACAAACAACGAAGAAAATACTGGCTATTTTTCACAGATGTGACAGACTACCTTTACGCAGCGGCGCCTGGGCAGCAGCCCGCCATCAGCAAGGAAGTGGCTTGCAGAATATACTGCACATCCCGCTGCATGGTGCTGCGGCTTTCCAGATACTGGCGGTGAAGCTCCTCCAGGGCGGCGGCCAAATCCTCCCGGAACTGCTGGCGGAGGAGGCTGCGCTGCTGGAGATACTCCGCAAGATAGGTCCGCAGCTCGTCCTCATACTGCCGGTGAGCCAGCAGGCTCTCCGGATAGGTTTCATTGTGGGGATAGGTGAAAGCATCCGCCAGGTAGTGGGTCAGCTTGCCGAGGGTGTAGTACTGCCACATGGTCCAGTTTTGACGCTGGCGGAGGCTGGCGATATGGTCGGCGATATAGAGGTTGGAATTGGAGTAGTTGTGACCGCGGAACTTATATGCCCGCAGAGAGCCCTTCAAATAGGTGAAGGGGTTGCAGTCCGGCTGAAAGGAGCCGAACAGGAACGCCAATTCAAAACGGCGGGCCGCAAAACCGTATTGTTCCTGTACGGAAGCCGCTATCCCTTGCGGCACAAGGGTTTGCGGGTTCGTGGTACATCAAATAGCCTCGGTTAGTAACCACTAATTTGGCGTCTTTTGACCGATAGGGTTTTTCAATGTGCAGTTAGGCCGCATTTCCAAGGTCGCAAAACCCATGCCTTCAAAAATGCGTGCGACCTTACGACCTTAAACAGTTTTAAGCCTGAGCGCCCCAGTTCAATCTTACAACTGGATGATTTCCGGTGCGTGCGTGAAGCTGCTGATTGTTGCTGTTGCATCGGTAAAATAGAACACAGCAGTATTGCCATCCGGCCCAGTAGAATACATCTTACGCAGATCCGCGTATTCATCCAGCATGGACTCCTGGGCAGCAATATCCTCATCCAGAACCAGAGTGCCACAAAGCCGAATCCACTCGCCGCCCTTCATGGCGCACAGTTCAACCTTCGGGTTTGCCAGGATCTGCTTCATAACATCTTTGCCCTTGCCAGTCTGGATGTAAAGTTTTCCGTTGTAAATATGGATTGTGCCAAACGGGCGCACTCTGGGTTGATCACCGTCTACGGTTGCCAGATAATAAGTCTGGGCTTCTTTGATAAAATCATATACTCGCTTCATCTTTCTTCCACCTTTCTCAGTTTTGAACTATGAATTTTGAACGCCGACTTATTCGGCATAATTGATTCGGAAGTAGTCCAGATATGCCTTGAAACGATCCTGCGCAGTCAGGCAGGTATCCCGAAGATAGCCCTTCTCGCCCGGCCAGTTGGACAGGCCCCGATAATAGAACATCTTCAGATCATCCTCAATGATAAAGGGTACGATACCGTTACGAAGGCACTCCTTAAACATGATCAGCCGGCCAACGCGGCCATTTCCGTCTTGGAAAGGATGGATGCTTTCAAAGCGATGGTGGAAGTCAAGGATCGCATCCAAATCTTTTTTCTTGTCAGCATTATACTCTGCCAAAAGAGCCTGCATGGCCGTAGGCACTTCCTCCGGAGCGCAGGTGTCCTTGCCGCCCACCTCATTGGGGAGCCGCTTATAATCGCCAACAGCAAACCAGTCCTTGCGGCTGTCACTGGTGCCGGTCTTCAACATGAAGTGCAGCTGCTTGATTATTTTTTCCGAGAGCAGGAGATGCGCCTGGTCAATGATCATGTCAATGCAGCGGAAATGATTTGCGGTCTCCACAATATCGTCCACATTCAAGCTGCCATTATCCGCACCAACGGTATTGGTCTCATAGATATAGCGGGTTTGGTCATGGGTCAGCTTGCTGCCTTCCATGTGGTTGGAATTATAAGTCAGGTCGATTTGAACTTTGTGGTAAATGCCGCCCTTTGTCTTACTCTGCTTTTCGCTCCTCAAGATTTCAAGCAGCGTTTTGGGAGCATCCGCATGAACATTTACCCGCAAAGGCTTTTCCGCAGTATCGGGGATGTTCCAGGTCTTGCCCGTAAGAAACGCGCCGGGAACTCGCCCTTGGGCACAGTAATTCCGAACGCTTCTTTCGGACATATTCCATTTCTTAGCCACTTCTGCAACGGAAAGATAGTTCAATCTCCTCACCTCACTCCAGTCGTGATCATAGTATATCACATTATCGGCAAAAATGCAACGACAACTCACGGCGAAAACAATGGCAATTTTGCCGGTACAGGCATATTCAAACACCACAGGCGAACTCACTTTGGTTGGTAACTTGTACCCTTATTGTAGTGTGATGGTGATTTGTCATTATCGGAAAGTCCGCCTAAAAAGTGTGAAATAGAACATAATTTCCGACTAATTTCTGTGTTCACGCATAAGAAAACCATTGCAAACTCAAGCGTTCCCGTCTTGAGTATTGCAATGGCTTTTTTGCATGATTTCAAACACAATGAAAGCTAATCAGAAAGCGGCGTTTATTTTAGCATGAAGCTCTTCCGGCCGATTATAGGTGAGATGGGAATATATCTCAAGCGTCGTTTTAGACTTCTCGTGGCCTGCGAGGTACTGAACAGTCTTAATATCGACACCACCCAGCAGCAGATTGGTAATATAGGTATGCCTCAGAATGTGAGGAGTCACATCAAAGTCGAGGCAGTAGGTGTATCCGCCACGCTTGGCTTTTTCACCGAGCTTGGCCGTTACCTTGAATTCTTTCTTCTTGCCATCGGCATAACGGTAGTAGATTCTATCCTTTGCCCTACGCCGTTCAATATAAGTCCACATTCGTCTAAGCTGCGTTTTGGACAGAGGATCTCCATTCGGTGCATGGATCACATATTCTGAGGGGGTTTTCTCCTTCTCCGCTTTCAGGCAATCGGCAAGCTGGTCAGGGATTGGGATCGTCCGTCTGGCCGCTTTGGATTTCAGGCGCTCCGTAACCACCGGCTTGCTATTCTTAAATCGGGAAGCTCTCCGTACATCAATATGAGGAGGCTCGTCCAGATGCACGCAGTCCCACTTCAAACCAAGGATCTCTTCGGTACGAAGGCCGGCGTACAGCCCGATCATACAGAACAAGTACGGAGGGCAGTCCTTGATGGCATCCATAAGGGTATTTACCTGATCGTCGTTGAGTGCAGCTCGCTCCGGGGCTTCGTTCCCCCCGTTATGCATCACGGGGCAAGGGTTTTCCTCGATCAGCCCATTATCAAACGCCGAAGTGAAGATACGCTTCAGGAGCATAAAAGTGGTATTATGGAGTGTATCGCTTTTATCAGCCACGGCAGCAACGATGGTTTTGATGTCATTCTTATAGATTTCGCTCATGGTCTTTCCTTCGGTGAACGGCTTGATATGAAGCTCAATAACGCTTTTATATTGCTTTTGGGTCTCCTCAGTCAGTCCACCTGTGTTCAGCTTGAACCATCGGTCAATATAGTCGTTCACCAAAGGGTCGTTAGGATCAGGTCGATTCTTCATCTCTTCCTGAAACTGTCGGATCTTCGCTGTCAGCTCGCCAGCCGTTTTCCCGTAAAGAGCAACGAATTTGCCGTCCGGGCATTTTACTCTCTTCCGATAGCTCTGGTTTGCTTCTACATATTCATACTTGGATTTCTTAGGTTTCTTCTGGGTCGCCATCGCTATGATCCTCCTCGGAGTCAGGGGTATTTCCAAACGCATTTCGCACCTTGCCGATCAGCTCTTCCGGCCTGTTGTAAACAAGGTGTGCATAGATGTCCAGCGTAATGCGGGATCTCTTATGCCCTGCAAGGTATTGAACTGTCTTGATGTCGATGCCGGCCAGCAGCAGATTGGTAATGTAGGTATGCCTGAGCAGATGAGGGGTCACTTCAAAGTCAATCGTGTAATAGTGCTTCTGATGCTTTGCCTTTTCACCAACCTTCGGCTCAATGGTGCCAGTCCGGATTTTTCCGTTGTCCCAGGTCTTATAGGTGCGCTTTCTCGTCGTGCGGACAATGACGGCGTTCCAAAGGTTTTTGAACTGGCTACCAGAGAGGGGGCCGCCCTCGCTGTTGGCGATGACATACTCCGAGATGGACTTTTCCTTCTCTTCCCTCAAACAATCAGCAAGGACATCCGGGATGGGGATAGTTCGCTTGGCGGATTTAGTCTTCAGCTTCTCGGAGACCACGGGTCGATTATGCTCAAAGCGCAGAGCCCGTTTCACCTCGATATGCGGAATATCCCCTAAATCAACGCAATCCCACTGAAGGGCCAGGATCTCCTCACGGCGCAGACCGCTATATAGAGCAATCATGCAGAAGGGATACACTCGAAGATCCTTGACTGTGGCAAGCAGAATCTGACACTGGCGCTCTGTAAGTGCATTTCGTTCGCCCGGCTCAACGCCACCTTCCGGTCTCGCAGGGCAGGGGTTGTCCAGAATGTCATGGTTTTCAAGCGCCGACTTGAAGACCTGATTGATAATCTTATAGGTTCCGTTGAAGATCGACTCGCTCTTGTCAGTGAGTGCAGCCATAACCTCAAGAATATCATCGGGGCAAACCTCCAACATCCTTTTCCCCTCCATTTTGGGCTTGATGTTGTGGTTGATGATATACTTGTAATTTACCTCAACTGTATTGTGGCCGAGACCGGCACCGTGGAGTTCAAGCCACAAATCCAGATAGTCACAGACGAGCATATTCTTCTTTCCTGTTTCACTGAGCTTCTCTCGTCTTCGAAACTCAGCGATCTTTTCATCCAGTTTTTCAGGCGTCTTGGCAGTGAGCGCCACCAACTTACCATTCAAATCCTGGAGTCTGATACGATACAGTCCCTTAGAAGGAATGTATTCGAAATTATGCTTTGGCTTAGCCATTGGGATCAACCTCCTTGCTATGGTCTTACACCATCAATTAAGATTGACCCCGCCAAGTAACAACAATCAACCAATCGCCCTGCTTCGGCAGGGCGATTCTTTTTTTTGCCCATTTTTCAAAAAAGTCGTCGAAGAGGGGGTATAAAACACCCCCTCATTTCTACATTCATTACGAGGGGCAACGAAGAAGCTGTTTTATCACTTCCCACCGCTCCGCCCCCAAACCACGATCCACGCATCTGCACCTTGAAAACCGAATACGACCTCAAGACTTTACCATATCGGAGCCACTGTAGCGAAGTGTCAAGGGCCGAGGACAAGCCCAAAGCGACGATGGTATGGGAAAACAATGATACTCCCGCCCGGCTGGATGCAAGTTCGGCGGCGGCAAGCCCACAGGAATGGGTTGAGGCTGAAATGCCTGTGCTTCTCTTGACCAGAGAACTTGAGGTTGAAAATCTAAAAGATTGGGGGTGACGAGGTGGCCTGCACACAGCATAAGCAGCTCGTCTGTTTCCCGAAGGTACGGGTCCAGAAGAAATGGTTCCGGTACTTCAATGACCACAAGGATTTCAAAAACGATGGTACGGTTCATCTGTTCAGCCTAATGGCGCTCTTTTCCTATGCCAACTTCAGGTCGAATACCCGCACCATCGCCAATCAGCAATACATGGAAGCTCCCGGCCAGTGGATTTGCAAGCTGTCTGCGCTGCCACGAATCCTCCGAGTTCACTCGAAGGCTCAGGCGAAGGAGCTTCTGGATCACTTTCAGAAGTACGGCTTTCTGAACTACGAGTTTCTTGATGAGGACAGTGGCTTGCTGCGATTTACGATTGCGGAATGGCAGCGCCACTGTGTCCATCTGGACTATAATTATTACAGCTACAAGGGCAGCGGCTTCTTTTTCTTCCCATTGCCCGTTGGCCGGCAGTTGCTGACCGTTGGACGCAAGACAGGCAAACTGGTATTCAGCGAGTTGGACGCCATCATGGACTTTTGGCTCCACACCATACTCAATGATCCGACAGTCGCCGGCTCTGAATATATGCCGGTCGTCTACTACGCCAACATGAAGGGTCAGCCGCTTTTGTCCTATTCGTATCTGGCCAGGCGCTGGGGTTGGTCAAAGTCCCGTGTCGGCCGCTTTATTTTGAAAATCGAAGAGGCTGGCATCATCAGTCGTGTCAGCTTCACCAGTTCCCACGGCTCGGTCATCTCTCCGTGCCGCTACCGTGAGATGATTTACGGCGAAGACTGCGAAAAACTCCAGCTCCTGAAGATCGGTGAAATCCTGGGTCTGACCAGTATTATCGCCCCTGCCGAGAAGCTGGAAGACCTTGAGCTGAAGGTCGAAACCCGCGTCCCAAAACGCAAGACCGTCCTGGACGGCGGAAAAGTCTTGAGAATTCAAGTGTTTCGGGCTGCCGGCTCCTCTTTTTTTGCCCGGCCAGTTCCATTAGTCTTCTATGGATCTTTAGACTGGGGTAAGTTAGAACCGGAGAACGGTGAATCGAGAGATCCACCCCAAAACGAGAAGGAGGTTGAACATGGCAAAAAACAGTAAAGGCGCATCTACACCCGCCTATGCTCTGGAGAAGGAAGTAGTGCGCGACGAGATCGAACGCGGCCTCCAGTTTGGTGTGGAAACTCTCGAAGGCAAAACGCCTGCGAAAGAAAAACCCGACAATATCCACAACACCAAGTACCTGCTGAAGCAGTACCGGCGAGTAGTCTACTCTGTTCGGCTCTCCGAGGCTGACATGAATGCCCGTATGGAGATGGAGCATGGTATGAAGCTCTCTTCCCTTGAGGTCAACGCTGAACTTGCCGGGATAGACTTGTCCGGCTCTAAGCTTGAAGCCTATGCCAACAGTGTTATCCGAAGTAAAAATATGCTTCAGATCATCGACAACGCTCTGGAAGGGCTCCGCATGGACCCGGATCGAGGTGAGTATCTGTACCAGCTTCTGTATGTCACTTATTTCTCTCCGCAGAAGCCGAAAAACCGTGACGCCATCCTGTTGGAGCTGGATCGCTTGGGATACCCTATGTCCGTTCCAACCTACCACAACCATCTGAAGGCAGCCATTAAAGCGATTGATCGCATCCTGTGGGGCTATACCGCACGGGACTGCATCGATCTCATCAAACAGTTTCTCCCTGAGTAGGTGCTTTTCGTTTAGACAGAATTTAGACTAAACTTATACAAAACTTATACTGCTTTTCGATTGAAGTTAGACTAATTCTGTGTTACGATAGCATCGTCAAAAATTGCAAACGACGAACTGGCCGCCTTCAGGGCGGTTTTTTGTTGGCCAAAAGGCCCGGATTGGAAGCAGGATTGCACTGTCTCGCTTCTGATCCGGGTCTTTTTTGCGTTTTGGCAAATAAATCAAAGGAGGTTTTCCGCATGAGTTCCAAATTCAAGGCAGGGGTCGCTGGCCTGCGTAATCGCCTTCGCAGCTGGGACAAGGGCCGGACGCTCTACATGGCGTTCGCACTCACTTCGGCTATGCCGCTGATGTCTCAAAGCGCCTTTGCCGCTGACACCATCTGGACGAAGGCATCGGCGATCATGCAGGATGTCTACACCCAGGTGCTGGCCATCTCCACCATCGCCGCCATTGTCACCGCCAGTATTGCGCTGCTGCTGATGAACTTCAGCAAGTCGGGTAAGACGGTGGATGAGTCGCGTGCATGGCTCAAGAGAATTGTGATTACCTGGGCCGTGCTCAACTCCCTGGGCTGGATCATGGCTTATATCACGCCTTTCTTCAGCGGCGGTTCCTATACCCCCTGACCAACACATCACGAGAACAAGGAGTTGCAACATGAGCAAGAACATCTTCTGCATCATCGGCGGCATGGTCGCCGGCATTGCCCTGACCCTTTTCACCGCCAGTCTGATCCCGCTGGACGAGCCCCCTGCGCCGGATGACATCCGGCGGGCCTTCCGTTAAGGGCTGACCGGGGGTGTCCAGTATGGGTATTCTTGATTCCATCGTTGAATGGATTGCCACCCAGGTGATGAACCTGCTGGACATGATCACCGGCTCGGTGCTGGGTGCCTTAGGTTGTGACATGACCATTTTCCTGAGGTATTTCCCGGCCGCCGCAACCATGTATGAGGTATTTGTAGCCCTCGCTATCGGCTTCATTTTGCTTAACCTGGTGTGGCAGTTATTCCGCAATTTCGGTGCAGGCATCGGCCTTAGTGCAGAGGACCCGGTAAAGCTTGTCATCCGATCTGTACTTTTTATCTTCCTGGCGTACTTCTCAGCCGACATTCTGGAATTGGTTCTGGATATTGCCGGCACCCCGTATTCATGGATCACCAACACCGCATTGCCCGATCTGGATTTTGCCAGCTTCGGCAGTGTGCTGACCGTCATTGTCGGCTGCATAGCCAGCGGTTCCGTGTCGCTCATCGTGCTGATATTGCTCATTGTCTTAGGTTGGAACTACCTGAAGCTTCTTCTGGAGGCCGCAGAGCGATACATCATGGTGGGCGTTCTTGTTTACACCGCACCTATGGCATTTGCAACCGGCGCATCTGAAAACACCTCCAACATTTTCAGCGCATGGTGCAGGATGCTGGGCGGACAGCTTTTCCTCCTGATTATGAATGCGTGGTGCCTCAGACTGTTTGTGAGTATGGTGGGCACATTCCTCGCCAACCCGCTTTCCGTCTGATGTGAAAGGAGTCCGCAATGAAGAATAAGAAAATCATGCTGTTGGGAATTGCGGCCACATTGGCCCAAATGCTCTCCACCACAGCATTTGCCATTGAGGAGAGCGATGTGGAGGCAGCAATCAGCGCCAGCAGTGCTGAGGCTGTCTCCGGAAATATTTTCATCTGGTTTCTGTGTGCGCTCGCATTCCTGAAGATCTCGCAGAAGATCGACAGCTTCATGTCCAGTCTGGGCGTGAATGTCGGGCGCACAGGCGGAAGTATGCTCGGCGAACTGATCATCGCCGGTCGGGCCTTGGGCGCAGCGGCAAAAGCCACCGGCGGTGCCATTGGCAACATCTTCGGAGGTGGCCGTGGCGGACAAGCCGGAGGGCAGAATGGCCCCACAGCGCAACAGGCCGCCGGTGAGAACCTTGCCAACGGGAAAGGTCTTGCAGGCATCGCCATGAGTGCTATGGTCCCTGGGGCTGTGGCAAACCTGACCGGCAAGGGTAAGGGCGGTATCCGAAACACCGTTGCCGGAGCAATGGTTGATTCCAGCATCAACTCCGGCGGGCAGTTTGCAAGCAGTGTTGTGGGTGCGATTGCCAAGGGCAATTACTCCCGTGACGGCTCCATCACCGGTGAAAGAGCAGCGCAGGCCCTGTCCAGTTATCTCGGCTACCAAGCCGCCGGCGCTGTGACGGGTGCAGAAGGCTCGCTTATTCCCACGGGTACAATCCCCAACAATGACGGAGTTGGAGCACCCTCTGATGTGAGTCAGCCGGGCGAGGATGTGGTCACCATGGACGGTGGTACCTCCGCTGCGGCAATGACTGCCGACATGGGGATTGGCGCTTCGCAGGAAGCCGGTCATACACCGCCACCCAGCGATGGCTCTGTCACATCCAAACTGAACTCCGGCACCACGCCCATCGGTTCCAAACCGCCCATCTTCAGCGATGTGGAGATTGGCGGTGGACGAATCACCGGTTATGAGGCTCCTGCCGGAGGTGGAGAAGAGCGACAGTTTGCAATGTATAATGCTTCCCAGTACATGCAGCCTTCTGGCCCCTATGAGACTGTTCAGACGGTAGATGGTGAAAACTGGTACAAGCAGTATGCTCAGCCTACCGTCCAGAAGACGCCTCACGAGGGGAAGGACGGTAAGATTGAGTATTCCTCCCACATTGTCGCTGAACTCCCGCCTGTACCCAAGAGAAAGGATCGTATCTGATTATGGATGAAGAAAACAAGTCCCAGCGTGAAAGCGCCGCCGGTACGGTTCGAGCTGCGGCGAAGACTGGGAAAATGATCTCCAATATAGCGAAGGGGGCTGCTACCGGCGGAATGCACGGGGCAGCCCTCGGCGCTGCCAAGTCGGGTAAAAAGTGGATTTTGGGGATTGTGGCCGTGGTGATCCTTCTGCCGGTCATCATTCTGGCCATGCTCCCTTCCATTATTTTCGGGAGCATCTTCGGTGATGGCACATATACCCCAAGCGGAATTACCGATGATGCAGTACTCACGGCCAACATGACTGCCATGAGTACAGAGGTCAGCGCAATCCTGTCAGAAGGGCTCGTCGAAGTGCTTGCCCAGATTGACACTGACTTTGCCTCATCCGGCTGTGATGAGAAAGAGGTCAATAACCCCTACGGTGCGGATATTGCCTATAACGCCAACGCTTTCATCTCCATGTACTGTGCCAGTAAGAATACCGATGTGGCCGGTATCACGCCTGCCGATATGGCGGCTGTGATCCGAAGCCATAAGGATCAGCTCTACTCATACAGTTATTCAGATGTGACGAGGAAGGTAGAAGTCCCGCCTGCTACTGAAGGTGCGGAGCCGACGGAAAAGGATATTACCGTTCGCATCTATACCATCAGCTACCGGGGCGAGGCGTACTTTGCTGACGCCGTGTTCACCTTAAACGATGACCAGAAGGCACTCGCTGACAACTATGCCCAGAACCTGTCTGTATTGCTGAGCGATGGTATGTACCAAGGCCTGAGCGATGCGGAATTCGGCGTTTCCGGGTTGTCCTATGATGGTGTCGTCTTCACCGACGGTTACACCCAAGTAACCTACTATAACCAGTTGGATGACCGATGGAAGAATTCCCCCTATGGAACTGACCACATCGGTGGCTACGCCTGCGGCCCGACTGCAATGGCCATTGTGGTCTCCAGTCTAACCTCTGAGACCATTGACCCGCCCAACATGGCACAGTGGGCCTATGAGAATGGCTACTGGTGCAGCAAGAGCGGTTCCTATCACACTCTGATCCCCGGTGCTGCGGAAGAATGGGGCCTCAACTGTGAAGGTTGCACCACATCAGAACCTCAGCGCATTGTCGATGCTCTGGCTGAAGGCAAGCTGGTTGTGGCTCTGATGTCCAAAGGACATTTCACCAGCAGCGGCCATTTCATCGTTCTGCGTGGTGTTACTTCCGACGGCAAGATCCTTGTTGCCGATCCATCCTCCTATAATCGCTCAGAGAAGGAGTGGGATATGAGCATCATACTGAATGAAGCGAGTAGGAGAGCCAGCGCCGGTGGCCCATTCTGGATCATCGGGAATGAATGAAGGAGATCCTATGAGTAAACGCAATGAAGAGCGGGATGTGTTTTTCATCCCGCCCAATTTTTTGACCAGCGGACGCCTGTTTGGTGGCTCGATCCGGTTTCGTAACGCGATTGAAGCCGGCATCCTGGTGCTGATCACAGCATTCCCAATCATCAAGCTTCCGCTGGATCTGACGCCAAAAATCATGCTGCTGTGTCTGCTTCCGCTGCCCTTGGGCATCTTTGGTGTGCTTGGTGTTGAAGGCGAGTCGCTGTCTGAGTTCGTTTTGAACTGGCTCAAATGGCTGACCAACCGGCGCACGCTGTATCGCACCGATGCAGAGGGCGCTCCGGAGGTTAAGAAACAGCGCCATACCAGCAAATCGAGATCCGCCCAGCCTCCAGAATCGCTGGGCATCAAGATCAAGCAGCCGGAGGAACACGCACGCCCGACTTCCAAGAGGAAGCCGAAGCGCATGGATTACACCGAGGATATGATCCCCATTGAGGACATTCGGAACGGTATCGTTCATCTCACTGACGGGCGCTATATCAAGATTCTGGAGGTTGAGCCCATCAATTTCCTGTTACGCAGCGTGCGTGAGCAGAAAAATATCATTGCTTCCTATGGGAGCTGGCTGAAGATCAGTCCCGTGAAAATCCAGATCAAAGTCCTCACCAAACGAGCTGACATCAGCAAGCACCTGCGTACCCTGGAGCATGACATGGAGCGAGAGACCAATGAGAAGTGCCGTGAACTCCAGCGTGACTACTATGATCTGATCCAGACTATTGGCTCCCGTGAGGCTATTACCCGTCGGTTTTTGATTATCTTCGAGTATGAGCCCACTTACACCAATCGGAAGCCGGACTATTCCGAGATTGTAGCTACTATGGAAACGGCAGCTCGTACCGCAAAGCAATACTTCCTCCACTGCGATAATGAGGTGGTAGTCCATGAGGATGAAAATGCGTTCCTGCTTGAGATCCTCTATACCATTTTCAATCGTGATACCTGCGAGACCTTCCCGGTGGAGGAGCGGGTCCGGCAGCTTCAGCTCCGGCGCTCTTTCTCCAACAGCCGGGAAGAGATCACCATTCCCCATGTATTGGCCCCAAGTTGTGTGGATCTGACGCATGGTTCCTACATCGTGATGGATGGTGTCTACCATGCCTATCTGATTATTCCCTCTGACGGATACAATTCCCGCGTGACTGCTGGATGGACAAGCCTTCTGGTAAATGCCGGGGAAGGTATTGATGCCGACCTCTACTTCACCAGAATGCCCAAAGACCGCATCCAGTCAAAGCTGGGCCAGCAGATCCGCATTAACCGCAGCCGGATCAAAGACACATCAGATACCAATACGGACTACGACGACATTGAAGGTGCCATCCAATCCGGATACTTCCTCAAGCAGGGGCTCGCCAATTACGAGGACTTCTACTACGCCAATATCTTCGTGACTATCACGGCGGACTCCCTGGAAAACCTGGAATGGCGCATCTCCGAGGTGCGGCGTCTGATGGTATCTCAGGATATGGATGTTCGTCTGTGCCGCTTCCGTCAGGAGCAGGCTATGCAGGCGGTCATGCCATTTTGCCGTATGGACAAGCACCTCTACGAGCAGGGCAAGCGGAATATGCTGACCTCCTCGGCAGCCAGCTGCTATCCCTTCACCTCTTTTGAGATGTCGGACACCAACGGCATCCTCCTGGGGATCAATACCTATAACAACTCCATGGTCATTGTGGACATCTTCAATTCCCGCATCTATAAGAATGCGAACATGGCAATCATCGGCACATCCGGTGCCGGCAAGACCTTCACCATGCAGCTCATGGCCCTTCGTATGAGACGGCGTGGTACCCAAATCTTCATTATCGCCCCCATCAAAGGCCATGAGTTCATGCGTGCCTGCCGGAACATCGGAGGCGAGTTTATCAGCATCAGCCCAGCCTCCAGCCAGTGCATCAATATCATGGAGATCCGGCGTGTGGATCAGACAGCCAATGCCATCATTGATGGTGCAGCCAACGACAATTCCATTCTGGCTCGGAAGATCCAGCAGCTCCACATTTTCTTCAGCTTGCTCATCCCGGATATGTCCCATGAAGAGCGCCAGCTTCTTGATGAGGCTCTGATTCGCACCTATGCCGGTAAGGGAATTACCCATGACAACGACACCCTCATTGACCCTGATGACTCCTCCAAGTACCGCAAGATGCCGATTCTGGAGGATGTCTATAACATCCTGATTGACTCGCCTGAAACCAAGCGCATGGGCAATATCCTGAACAGGCTGGTCCACGGCTCGGCCAAGACCTTCAATCAGCAAACCAATGTGGACTTGTCAAACCCCTATACCGTTCTGGACATCAGCGAGCTGACCGGCGACTTGCTCACCGTGGGTATGTTTACGGTGCTCGACTATGTTTGGGATAAGGCAAAGGAAGACCGCACGAAGGAAAAGGCCATCTTCCTGGATGAGGTGTGGCAGCTGATCGGCAGTTCGAGTAACACCCTGGCAGCCGAGTTTGTCTTGGAGATATTCAAAATCATAAGGGGTTACGGTGGCTCGGCGGTCTGTGCGACGCAAGACCTCTCTGATTTCATGGCCTTGGAGGGCGGCAAATACGGCAAGGGCATCATCAATGTATCCAAGACCAAGATCATTTTGAATCTGGAAGACGATGAGGCCCAGAAGGTGCAGGATACCCTCCGACTTACGGACGCCGAGATCATGTCCATTACCCGCTTTGAACGGGGTCAGGGCCTGATCTCCACCAACAGCAACCACATCACCGTGGAATTCAAAGCCTCCGCATTGGAGAAAAGGCTTATCACCACCGACCGTTATGAACTCAGCCAGATCGTTGCGGAAGCTCAATAGTGTGCGTATAGCGACACCTTCAGCGTAAACGCCGATTTCAGTTTTTACATTAGCTCTACGCTATACGCACACACTCAAAAAAATTACGCAGTACGCACACTTCAAGTACACCCAAAGGGGGTTGCAAAATGTCCTTTTCCAAAACGGTGAAAAACCGTGAATTGGCCTATATCACTCGGCTCCTTGCTGTCTTCGGCGCTGTTGAAGAGCGCCAGATGCGGGAGCTTTTCAATTTTATGAATGATCGGAAATACGGTGCTGTCATACACCGTATTTCCTCGGAGGGCACTGCCTACCGAACCGATGACGCCCATCTGATCGCCTCCAGTAAATTCACGCTGGAAAAGAGTCTCGTGAAAGAGAGCGTGATGTGTTTCTGGGCTTTCATCAAGGTTAAAAACAAGGTGCTCGACTTCTGCCCCGGCGCAGAGCCGGCGATTGCCACGCTGTCCACCAAGATGGGGGTCTATGACCTGCTTCCCGTGACAGACCGGACGATTGAGCAGATCAACGATGCCGTTGAGGATCTTCCTGAAAGCACTGTCCGATTCCTCATTACCGAGGATTTACACAAGATCACCCACATCACCAGACGGTCGCACAACGATTTTGTGCTGCTGGTTGACGATGATGGTGTGGCTGAAAGCTATGAATTATGAGGTGAAAGCAATGATTTTGAAGCAGCAGATTGAACTGATGCGAGAGGCGGCAAGTGATTTTGACGCCATCAGCCAGGAACTGTTCGCCTTGTCCCACAAGCTGGAGGAAGCCCCTCGCTACAATCCGGCCAACGAGCTGTACGCTCTTGTGCGCAATTCTGAAATCAATGCGCTTAGAGTGCGCTCCCTTGCCTCCCGGTTTATGCCGGTACATGGTTCCGAGGACAATCCTGCCGGCTATACCGCCTTCTGCGTCAGCATTGAGGAAGAGCCGCACTGGCTGAAGATTACTGTGCCGGCTATCCTGCCCGGTCGCAATGGCCGGGACAACACGCTGTTCATCACCCGGCCTCTGCGCAACTGCCTGACCCAGTTCCAGCGTCTGACGCCCATGGAACGCTTCGGCGAGTGCGTGATCTGCATTGTCCATCAGTACGATGTGGCTCTGGGTGTGCGCCGTGTTCGTGACTACGACAACATTGAAACCAAGCGTTATTTGGATGTGATTGAAGCGGCCCTGCTGACCAATGACAGTGGACTGCTCTGCTCCGTGCTCCAGACCTCCAAGTTGGGAGACCGGGACTGCACGGAGTTCTACATTATGCTCCCTGAAACCCTCCCCAAATGGGCGAAAGAGTACATCAAAAGACATACCTAAATCTACAAAAAAACGGCCTCAGAAATTGGTATGGATTTCAGCCTTTTTGAAAACCGATACCTGGCCCCACGGAAAAAGGTATGGATTTGAAGTGAAAAATTACCGGGGTCTTTCTGATTAGGTGCGGAAGTCAGCTCGTGCTTCTGAAATTGCATGAGCAGGCATCGCAGTCTAAGAAGACAGGCTCCGCAGCCTATGGGAGGGATTGAACGAGCTCATGATCACAAGTAAGAATGACAGAATGCTGGAGCTTCTGTGGTTCGTTGGGTATTGTGGAGAGTTTCCTTCTCAGTTGGCTTCTCGTGTGGGTGGGCATCCGGAATGGAATCGTCATGTGAAGTATCGTGCGATTAAGGAGGGTCTTGTGGCGGTCAGCAGGGACAAAGATCGGCAGCGGATCATTCGGTCTCTGCATCTGACGCAGGAGGGGCTCGATTATATTGGCGAGCGTGATCCTGTGGCGTTGCTCTTTTTACTGGCTTTGCAGGGCTCTTTAACCACCGGCCCCCCCACCACCGAGAAGATCCTTCGTTCCCACTCGGTCGCCATCTCCATGGTCATGGCCCACAACGCCGGGGCCGCCATCCTCCCGCAGGACAAGCCGAGCCTTATGAGCCCGCTGTATCACAGTCCATCCCGTGTGGCAGCCACCCCGGAAACCGCCTATTACTATTCACCACGGGAAATCCGGGCAGCCATTCAGGAGTATGAGCCCAATTCAGTGGCTAAGACCTCTCGTATCACAGGGATAATCGTCAGAGGCCACCGCTGCTACTGCCTCTACCACACCGGCTTTACCCGGATGTTCTGGCTCCGGAACAATGAAGAAAACACCGTAGCATCTATCGACACACTACTCAACGCACGCGGCTTGCACTGCACAGTATTCGCACAGGTCGTCATCGGCACCAAGATGGATACTGCTAAAAAGATCGGCAAACACCCCGTCAACAGCAGAAGCCGCTATTTCACCGTATCCGACGCTTATAATAACTGCTTCTATCTGGAAAACAGCGCCAGAGGCGATGATCTCCTCAGCACCATTTTGGATGAGGAAAAACAAATGCAGGAAAACCGCTTAGCCCTGATGGGATTCAATCCTCCCGCTGCGGCGACGCGAGCATACGACGCACTGAGCCCAGACCGGCAGCGGCCAGTCATTTTGGGTTATCAGTGCGATCTACTTGCGCTCCTCAATGTTGATCCCGCCATTCCGGGCTTTCGGCAGAGTCCCATTATCCTCTGTTACGATTACCAGGTAGATGCCATCCAAACGATAGTCGGGCCATTGATTGAGGTGCGCTCAATCAGTGGAGGTGACAATCGTGAAAAAGAAAATTGCTGCGATTTTTAGTCTCGCAGTATTGATTCCGGCCCTGCTCTTCGTGGCAGGCATCATCGCACAATTCATTTTGAATACCAAAGCATGGCAGGCGGCAGGCGGCAGCTATCAGGTGGCGCCCCAGCTGCCTTCCATCAAGCTCTCCGCTATCGTCGATGCGCTGCTGACCTTCCCGGAAGGTCTCATGGCCATTGGCGGTGTGGTGGTCGGCGTCGCCCTGATCTGCGTCTTCGGTCTTCGGCTCGGTTGGGGAACTACCGGCACAACTGACCGTGATCGCAATCTGGTGATTGCCGGTGCTGGCAGCTACGGCACTGCATCCTTCATGAGTGCCCGTGAAGCGGAGAAAT
>Ga0129311_1000105_pt1 | contig 80844 bp, 87 predicted proteins | sample Go1ome_FD_94435 | JGI IMG/M metagenome (GOLD analysis project Ga0129311, IMG submission 94435) | Western lowland gorrila individual fecal microbial communities from Wisconsin, USA - Go1022B metagenome | ecosystem: Host-associated > Mammals > Digestive system > Large intestine > Fecal | place... | reverse complement strand
GAACGCATTCAGAAGGGCGGCTACCATATTTATACCCCCTTGGATATGAATGTGCAGCAGACGGTGGATGAGGTCTACGGAGACCTGGCCAACATTCCCAAGACCAACAGTCAGCAGCAGCTTCAGTCTGCCATTGTGGTGATTGACAACCGCACCGGTGACGTGGTTGCACTTTCCGGCGGCGTTGGTGAGAAGGATACCTTCTATGCCTATAATAAGGCCACCCAGGCAAAGCTTCAGACCGGTTCTGCCCAGAAGCCGGTATCCGTCTATGCACCGGCCTTTGAGCTGGGTGCAGTCAGTCCGGCAACGGTCATCAAGGATCTTCCGGTCTACTATGAGGACGGCAAGGGCTGGCCCAAAAATGATAACCGCCAGTATCAGTATGCCAGAACGGTTTATCAGGGCATTGTGTCCTCGGTCAATACCATTTCTGTGGGCACGCTGGATAAAATCGGCTATGACTACGCCTACAGTTTTGCCAAGTACAATCTGGGCCAGCAGCATCTGGTGGAAAGCTATGATGCCGGCGGCGGCCAGACCCTGTCTGACCTGGATCGGGCACCCCTGGCACTGGGCGCACTGACGGTAGGCTCTACTGTTCGGGATATGAGTGCGGCGTATGCCACCTTTGCCAGCGATGGTGTCTATCGGGAACCCCGCCTGTACACCAAGGTCTATAACAGCCGGGGCGAGCTGGTTCTGGACAACGTTCAGGAATCCCGCCAGGTGCTCAGTGAAAAGGCGGTCAACTATGTGAATTACTGCCTGTACAATGCTGCCAACCACGGCACAGGCGGCTCTGCTATTTTCGGCGGCCAGAATATCGCCGGTAAGACCGGTACCACCTCTTCCAACCGTGACCGTTGGTTCTGCGGCTTTACGCCCTACTATACAGCAGCTGTCTGGTGCGGCTATAACATTCCGGAGCAGATTCATGTGAACGGAAACCCGGCAGGACAGCTGTGGAAAAAGGTGATGCAGCCCATTCATCAGGGAATGGGCACCGAACCTCTGTTCAACGCCAACGCCATGCGCAGCGTGAACATCTGTCTGGACTCTGGTTTGGTTGCCACCGATGCCTGCTATCATGATGTTCGGGGCATCAACCGTGTGGTAACGGTGCAGTGCTATCCGGAGGATATCCCGGATGGAACCTGCGATAAGCACGTTGAGGTACGTTATTGCGTTGACGGCGGCGGTGTTGCCAATGAATACTGTGAAATGTTTGGGGATGCCAATGTGCAGACCAAGTCTTTGGTGAAGCTGACCCGTGAAGAAATTCAGCAGATCAAGGATGCCGCAGGCTGCGGCCTGGTGGATGCCTACCTGGGTGACGGATATGTGTATTATGTAGGCGAAGATGGTGACGGCCTTGGCTGGACCGGTTTCTGGGGTGGACTCAGCGGAGAAGCCCCCTATAAGACCTGCCCGCTCCATGATGCTTCGTCTCACCCAGATTTCGGCGGAGATCATACGGAGGGCGATGATTTCGGGAACGGCGGAAATGACGGAGATTTTGGCAACAGCGGAGATAACGATGATGATTTCTGGGGTTAAGCATCGGCCCCACACGACACAGAAGAGATAGGAGAAAAACCAATGCTTTGGATTTCCGATGAATGGAAGGATTACGAGGTTCTGGATACCTCTGATGGGGAACGTCTGGAACGATGGGGAAAGTATATTTTGGTTCGCCCGGATCCTCAGGTGATCTGGAACACCCCCCACCAGCGCAGTGAATGGAAGCACTATGATGCCCGCTATATCCGCTCCAATACCGGCGGCGGACACTGGTCGGATCACAAGCTCCCGGAGCGCTGGCAGATCCGCTATAAGGATTATTTGACCTTTAATGTCAAGCCCATGAACTTTAAGCATACCGGTGTATTTCCGGAACAGGCGGCGAACTGGGATTTTATCCGGGAAAGAGTCGCTTCTGCTTCCGGAAAGCGTCCCATTCGGGTGCTGAACCTGTTTGCCTATTCCGGCGGTGCCACCCTGGCAGCAGCTGCCGGTGGTGCGGAGGTTTTCCATGTGGATGCTTCCAAGGGCATGGTGGCCTGGGCGAAGGAAAACGCCGCTGCCTCTGGCCTTGCAGATCGGCCCATCCACTGGATCGTGGATGACTGCGGAAAATTCATCCAGCGGGAGATCCGCCGGGGCCGCCGGTACGACGGTATCATTATGGATCCTCCCAGCTATGGCAGAGGCCCCAGCGGCGAGATCTGGAAGATGGAAACCAGTTTCTACCCCTTCCTTCAGGAGACAGCCAAACTGCTGTCGGATACCCCGCTGTTTGTGATCATCAATTCCTACACCACCGGCCTTGCCCCCTCTGCGGTGGCCTATGCCTCTGATGTGGTGTTTGGTGGTATCCATGGGGGGAAAACCGAGGCAGGGGAGCTGGGACTTCCTGTTACCCAGTCCGGCCTGATCCTGCCCTGCGGCGCTACCGGCCGCTGGACACCATAAGAAGAAAGGGAGAATCTCTTTGAGCGATATCATTACAGCCGAACATCTGGCTTTTCGGTATCCGGGCATGGAAAACATGCCCGGCATCGCCGTATTTGAGGATTTGAATCTGACGGTGGAAGCAGGCAGCTTTGTGGCCATTTTGGGTATGAACGGCTGCGGGAAATCCACCCTGGCCAAGCATTTTAACGCCATTTTACTGCCCACCGGGGGAAAGGTGTGGGTCTGCGGGATCGACACTGCCAATGAAGCGCGGCTCATGGTGATCCGCCGGAACGTGGGAATGGTGTTTCAGAACCCGGACAATCAGATCGTTGCCAATGTGGTGGAGGAGGATGTGGCATTTGGCCCGGAGAATCTGGGCATTGCCAGCCCCGAGATCCGCAGCCGGGTGGACAAGGCCCTGAAGCAGGTGGATATGTATGAGTACCGGGAACATGCCCCCCATTTGCTCTCCGGCGGTCAGAAGCAGCGCATTGCCATTGCCGGTGTGATCGCCATGGAACCCAAGTGTATCGTACTGGACGAACCCACAGCCATGCTGGATCCCAGAGGCCGCCGGGAGGTCATGCAGACCATCACCCGGCTGAATCGGGAGAAAGGGATCACCGTCATTCTCATTACCCATCATATGGATGAAGCGGCACAGGCCCAGCGTGTGGTGGTGATGCACCAGGGCAAGATCGCAGCCGATGGCGCGCCGAAGGCGGTGTTCTCTCAGGTTGACCTGCTACATCAGATTGGTTTGGCCGCCCCGGACAGCGTTGAGCTGTGCTGGAAGCTGAATCAGGAAGGCTTTGACCTTCCGCTGGATAAGTTGAATCCCGAGGAATGCGCGCAGGCACTCTATGAACGGATAAAGGCCTGACACGCTAGGAGGAATGAATTTGAACCCCATTCTGGAAGTAAAGAACCTAACCTATATTTACAGCGCCGGAACGCCTTTTGAACATAAGGCACTGGATAATGTGTCCTTTTCCGTCCATCGGGGGGAGTTTATCGGCATTATCGGCCATACCGGCTCAGGAAAATCTACCCTGATGCAGCAGCTTAACGGTCTGCTGAAGCCCACCTCCGGCAGTGTTTTGCTGGACGGCCGGGATATTTGGGCGGATAAGCAGCAGACACGCCAGGCACGGTTTCGGGTGGGTCTGGTGTTTCAGTACCCGGAATATCAGCTGTTTGAGGAAACGGTATACCGGGATATTGCCTTTGGCCCCAAAAACATGGGACTTTCCCAGGAGGAGATCCAACGCCGGGTACTGGAAGCGGCTGGCTTTGTAGGGATCACCCAGCAGCAGCTTCAGGTTTCTCCCTTTGATCTGTCCGGCGGTCAAAAGCGCCGGGTGGCCATTGCCGGTGTAATCGCCATGGAGCCGGAGGTGCTGATCCTGGACGAGCCCACTGCGGGCCTGGACCCCGTTGGCCGCGCAGAGATCTTGCAGAACATTGAAAACTATCGGAAGGCAAAGAATGCCACCGTAATGATGGTGTCTCACTCCATGGAGGATGTGGCCCGGCTGACAGATCGCCTTCTTGTAATGAACGGATCGAAACTGGCCATGGATGGCCCCCCCCAGGAGATTTTCAGCCATGCCCAGGCGTTGCTGGACATGGGACTGAGCATTCCCCAGGTGACCCAGGTGTTCCTCCATCTGCAAAAAATGGGTCTGGACGTAAAGAATGTATATACCATCGAACAGGCGGTAGCGGAGTGCAAGCGTATTCTGGGAGGTGCAGCCCATGCTTAAAGACATTACACTGGGACAGTTCTTCCCCGGATCTTCTCCCATTCACAGATTGGATCCCAGAACCAAGCTGATTTTGCTGGTGGTATACATTGTTGCTTTGTTTCTGGCAAAGAGCTGGGTCTCCTATGGGGTGATGCTGGCATTTTTGCTGGTGGTGATCAAAATCTCTGCCATTCCCCCGAAATCTATCGTTCGGGGCATGAAGCCTGTGGTCATGATCCTGGTTTTCACCGGTGTGCTGAACCTGTTTTTTACCCGGGAAGGGGAGGTGCTGGTGCATTTTTGGATCATCACCGTTACCAGCGGCGGCTTGCAGCGGGCAATCTTTATGATGGCACGGATCCTGATGCTGATTACAGGCACCTTCCTGCTGACCTACACCACCTCGCCAATCTCCCTGACGGACGGACTGGAATCTCTGCTGAATCCCCTGAAAAAGGTCCATGTGCCTGTCCATGAGCTGTCGATGATGATGTGCATTGCTCTGCGGTTTATTCCCACCCTGATTGATGAGACGGATAAGATCATGTCTGCCCAGAAGGCCAGAGGCGCAGACTTTGAAAACGGCAGCCTGATGGAACGGGCCAATGCTTTGATCCCCATCCTGGTTCCTCTGTTTATCGGGGCCTTCCGCCGTGCGGATGAACTGGCAACGGCTATGGAATGCCGCTGCTATCAGGGCGGGGAAGGGCGTACAAAAATGAAGATTCTTCGCTATCACAGGAATGATCTGAAGGCATTTGGAACCGGCGCCGGGGTATTGGTACTGGTTTGCATTCTGGCGGCATTTGGACTGTGAGGATCGTTATGCGAAATATTGCCTTATTTTTAACATACCTTGGAACAGACTACCACGGTTGGCAGGTACAGAAAAACCTGCCAACCGTGGCTGAAACTCTGGAGAAAGCGGCAGCTGCCATTGTGGGACATCCGGTTCACGTCACCGGCTGCGGCCGTACCGATGCCGGTGTTCATGCCCGAATCTATGTTGCCAATTTCCGCACCACAGCCAGTATTCCTGTGGAGCGCCTGCCTTATGCCCTGAATACCCACCTTCCCTGCGATATCGTGGTGACAAAGGCATTTGAAGTCCATGAGGATTTCAACGCCATCGGCTCCTGTGCCCGGAAGGAATACACCTATCAGATCTACAATTCCCGGCTGAAGGATCCTTTCTATGTGAACCGGGCCTGGTTCTATCCCAGACATCTGGATGAAAAGGTGATGCAGGCTGCGGCGGATCAGTTTGTTGGGACGCACGATTTTGCAGCTGTGAGAAGTGTTGGCACCGATGTAAAATCCACGGTTCGCACCGTATACTATTACCGTGTGCAGCGACAGGGGAATCTGATCACCCTGAAGGTCTGCGCCAATGGCTTCCTGTATAACATGGCCCGTGCCATGGCCGGAACGGTGGTTTACGCTGCCGAAGGAAAGATCCGCCCGGAAGAAATCGGCCGGATCCTGGCGGATGGAAACCGGACGGCTGCCGGCCCTACGGTGCCTCCCGGGGGGCTGTACATGACCCATCTGTGGTACGATGACGGCATTGAAAAGTTTGAAGCCGCCAGCGATTGGTCGGAATGAACCGTTTACAATTTGTTTCCTCATTATGCGGTATGATGTGCTATACTGCTGAGAAAGGAAATATCCTTGCGGTACTCTGGGAAAATCGGTGCAGACCGGCAGTTCCAGAGTTCCCCTGCAAAAGGAGTGAAGATTATGCAGCCCAAAATGTGTTCAAAATGTAAGAAGAACATTGCCGTGGTCTTTCTGACCAAAATGGAAAACGGCGTTACCATGAATGAAGGCTATTGCCTGCGGTGTGCCCGAAGCCTGGGCATTCCCCAAATCGACGAAGCGGTTCGTCAGATGGGGATTTCCGAGGATGAATTGGATCTGCTCAGTGATGAAATGAGCAGTATGTTCGGTCAGCGGGATGACAGCAACGATGCAGATGACGATGAGATTGACAGCCAGACCGCAACGTTCCCCCTGCTGAACCAGTTGTTCGGCGGCAGCAGCGATGCAGAACCTCAGCCCCCTCGCCCTGTTTCCAGAAGGGAAAAAAACGAGGAAGGGGAGGAGCCCGTCAAAAAAGCAAAGAACAAGAAGCATAAGTTCCTGGACAGCTACTGTATGGATCTGACCGGCCGGGCCAGAGAAGGAAAGCTGGATCAGGTCATCGGCCGGGATATGGAAACGGAACGGGTCATTCAGATTCTGAACCGCCGTCAGAAGAACAACCCCTGCCTGATTGGTGAACCCGGTGTTGGTAAAACAGCCATTGCTGAGGGCCTTGCCCAGCGGATCGTTGCCGGAGAGGTTCCCTATAAGTTGCGGGATAAGGAAGTGTTCCTGCTGGATCTGACGGCCCTGGTGGCCGGTACTCAGTTCCGGGGCCAGTTTGAAAGCCGCATGAAGAGCCTGATTGGCGAGATCAAGGAATGTGGAAACATCATTCTGGTGATTGATGAGGTTCACAACCTGGTGGGTGCCGGGGATGCCGAGGGCAGCATGAATGCAGCCAATATCCTCAAGCCTGCCCTGTCCCGGGGCGAGATCCAGGTGATTGGTGCCACCACCTTCGCCGAATACCGCAAGTATATCGAAAAGGACGCTGCTCTGGAGCGCCGCTTCCAGCCTGTAACGGTGGCAGAGCCCACCATTGCAGAGGCAAGCCAGATCATGCAGGGCATTGCCAAGGCGTATGCCCAGTTTCATGGCGTTCAGATCTCCCCGGAGATTGCCCATCAGTGTGTCGTTCTCTCCGAGCGGTACATTACGGATCGTTTCCTGCCGGATAAGGCCATTGACCTGCTGGATGAAGCCTGCTCCGATGTCAATCTGCGCTGCAAGGAGCTTTCCCAGCTGGCAGAGCTGAAGAAGGAACGGGATGACTACGAACTGGAACTGCGGATGCTCAATGAGAATTCCGAGGAGCCTGATTTCGAGCGGTTGGCACTTCTGCGCAGCAAGCTGTTGCAGCTGGCACCCAAGATTGAGGAGCTGGAAAAACTGCCTGCCCCTGCGGTCACCATGGAAAATCTGGCCCGGATCATCGAGCTTTGGACAAAGATCCCTGCTTCCAAGATCAAGGCCCAGGAGTATCAGCAGATCAAGGGCCTGTCCGACCGTCTGAAAGAACATATCGTCGGCCAGGATGAGGCAGTGGAGGCAGTCTCCAGAGCTATCCGCCGTAATCGTGTAGGTATTTCTCCCAAGAAGCGCCCGGTCTCCTTCATTTTTGTCGGCCCCACCGGTGTGGGTAAAACCGAACTGGTGAAGCGCCTTGCTGACGACCTGTTTGACAGCGTGGACAGTTTGATCCGCCTGGATATGTCAGAGTATATGGAGAAACACACGGTCTCCAAGCTCATTGGTTCGCCTCCCGGCTATGTTGGCTATGATGAGGCAGGACAGCTGACGGAGAAGATCCGCCGCCGTCCCTACAGTGTTGTGCTTTTCGATGAGATCGAAAAGGCTCATCCGGATGTGCTGAATGTTTTGCTTCAGGTGCTGGATGACGGCCGGATCACCGATGCCCAGGGCCGTGTGGTGAATTTCGAAAATACCATCATTGTGATGACCTCCAATGCCGGTTCTGAGGGCCGGGTGGGAGGCATGGGCTTTGGTAAGACCGACAGCGACATGGTGCAGGAAAAGACTATGAAAGCGCTTCGGGAATTCCTGCGGCCGGAGTTTATCAACCGGGTGGATGAGATCATCACCTTTAACCATTTGACCCAGGAGAATTTCCTGGATATTGCAGATATCATGCTCCGGGAACTGAAGGAAAGCCTTGCCTCCCGTGGTTTGAGCCTGACTTGGGGAGAGGATCTGCGGCAGCTTCTGGCAAAGAAGGCCTATTCTGCGGTCTATGGAGCCAGAAATCTCCGTCGTACCATCCAAAAGGAACTGGAAGATCCCATCTCTGAGGCGATCATTGATTCCTTTGAAAGCCCCATTTCCTCTATTCATATCCGCGTGGACAACGATACGATCCAGCTGGATATTACCTAAGGCAGCACCGCACAATTGTGCCTGCGAGCCTCATCCGTCTTTTTGCCCCACTTCGTCAGTTTGAAAAATGGGAAATATAGCGCAGCCGTTGCCAGCGCAAGCTGGCTTACGGATGCTACCCTTTGCGGGTACATACAGTATTCCTTGATTTTCCAAACTTTATCTTGGAACAAAATCTTTCGCTGCTGCCTCTTGCCGAATTATGCGGTGCTGCCCTAAAGTCTATGACCCCGGACGATTTTGCGTCCGGGGTCTTGCGCTACATATCATAGTCTTCCAGTTTTTCGGTGATAACGTCGCTGACCTTCCAGGCAACATCCTCCATTTTGTTTGCGGCCTTGGCGGCAAGCCGACGTGTTGGATTGGTTCGCGGCATCATCAAAACTGCCACGGCACCGGCAGCGGCCCCGAGCCCCGCGGTAATGGCCCATTCTTTTCCATTCATGGTGTATCCTCCTTTTTAAGCTTAAGACTGGAGAAGCACTGATAAATCGTCTGCGGTGGAGCAGTGAATTCTTGCTCCCAGACAGTGATTCCAAAAGAAAAAGGTATATACAGTATGCCTCCGTTTTTGGAACTTTGCCAGACATCAAACTCTCTTGCTGTCATCTGTGAACGATTTTATCAGAGCATCCCTAGTATACCCGCCAAAGAAAAAAACATAGATGGAAGGTTTTTCTTTGCATCCTGTAAGAAATGTGTTATAATAGACAAAAAAAGGGAGGTAACGGGATGCCTATTGACAGTTTGCAGGATAAAATCCGTAAAAAGAAGAATCCGTCTGTGCTGGAGCTTGCCATGCCGCTGGAGGATATGCCACCCCAGTTTTCCAAAGATGCCCAAGGGTATGGTGCCTTTTGCCGTGCCATTCTGGATGGGCTGAAGGCGGTTATGCCTGCGGTTCGCTTTAGCTTTGCGGCATTTGCTTTGCTGGGGGATGGGGGCCTGCGGGAACTGTCAGAGACCATGCAGACGGCGAAGAATCTGGGGTGGTATGTGCTGCTGGATGCTCCGGAAATTGCCGGTCCTATGATGGCGGAAATAACCGCAGCTGCCTTACTGGGAAAAGAAAGCAAGTATCCCTGTGATGGTCTGGTGATCTCCGGCTATTCCGGAAGTGACCTCATTAAGCCCTTTCTGCCCTATTGCCGGAAGGAGAAAAAGGATCTGTTTGTGATCACCCGAACGGCCAACAAATCCGCCCCGGAACTTCAGGATCTGCTGACAGGTTCCCGGCTGGTTCACATGGTGGCCGCTGACCATGTGAACCGCTACGGCATTGATCTGGAAGGGAAGTGCGGATATACCCAGGTGGGGATCCTGGCCTCTGCCAGCTCCGGGGAGAGCCTGCGGGCTTTGCGGGCCAAGTATCCAAAGCTGTTTATTTTGATGGATGGCTTTGATTGCCCCAATGCCAATGCCAAAAACTGTTCCTATGGATTCGATCAGCTGGGGCATGGTGCTGCCGCCTGCGGTGCAGCAGCCATTACCTGCGCCTGGAAGCAGGCGCAGTCCGATGGAAGCGATTGGCTGAGCCATAGTCAGACTGCGGCAGAACGAATGAAGAAGAAACTGACACGATATGTGACGATTCTGTGATCTTATGTAGATCGGGGCATTTGCCCCGGTCTGTCAACCGGTGATACTGCCGGATATGCCGTTGCCGCTGCCGGTACCGTCGTTGAGAATACCATTTCTGTTGCCGCCGATCCGACCGTTGCGGCCCTGGATATCACTATCCTGGCTTTGCTCTGTGCCAATCGTGCTGTCCGTGGAGATGGGGCCGTTGCCATCTTGAATGGTAGGGTAAGAAGCGGTTTCTGTTGTTGCAGTGGTGGTTGAAGCAGTTGTCGGGTCTGTTTCGATGGTGGGAAGGGTAGTCGGCAGGGTCGTTGCCATGGGCTTGGAATTCCGACAACCACAGCCTGTCAATGCCAAAAGGGTAAGGACCAGCATTGCGGCGAGAACACTTATTCTTTTCATTTGATAACCTCCATAAAAATCTGGTTTCGCATTTATTATTTCCAGCTTGCCGGAGTTTAGACAGGGAGATTCAAAAACATTTTGGAGGTTTCAAAAATATTCACTTGTATTATGTCTCTGGTTGTGGTATAGTTTCCTTGTTTCATGTGAATTGCGCTCTCAGGAGGTTTATTATGAGTAAAGGCGGAAAATACTTAGCAGAAAAGGCTCCAAAGACAAAAAAAGGAAAAAACAAGGTTCTTTTGGGTATTTTGATTGCTGTCCTTGTGATCATACTGGTCATTGTCGGCGGCGCGGTATGGTACTATAACTATATGCTTGGTCTGATCACCCGGCCGAGTGATATTGTAAAGAATCCGAACACAGAAGCGACCATTGCCCAGGTAGATTCGACGGAAGAAATGCCGGAGATTCCCACTGTGGAAGAATCCACTAGCCCGGAGGATACTTGGCCGGTGATTGTCCCGGATAAGAACATCACCAATATCATTCTCGTGGGTCAGGCAGGTCGTGAAGGCGAGGAGTCTTTGATTGCCGATACCATGATCCTGTGTTCCATCAACCGGGAAACCAAGACCCTGACCATGACCTCGATCATGCGTGACCTGCGCTTGGTTTGGCCGGAATATGTGGATGTCAATGGTAAGAAACACACCGGCAACAACCGTGTCAATATGGCTTATAATATGGGCTACAGATGGGCTGGAAATAACTCCAAGGGCGGCATGGATATGATGAAGAACATCATTGAGTATAACTTTGGTGTTCCTGTTGACTATGCCATTGAGATCAGCTTTGATATGGTCATTGATCTGGTGGATATGCTGGGCGGCGTAACTGTTGAGATTACCCAGGAAGAGTACGATTACCTGGATAAGAACTATCAGTGGCTGGAGGAAGGCGGTGTCAAGGTTGGCACGGCCACCATTGACGGCTATCACGCACTGTGCTATGCTCGTATGCGTAAGGTTGGCAACGGCGATTTTGAGCGCACCGAGCGTCAGCGTAAGATGATCACCAGTATCATTGACAGCTTGCGGGATAAGAATATTCTGGAAATTCACAGCCTGTTTGTGAAGATCCTGCCCTATGTTGTCACAGATATGACCAATAAGCAGATTACCGATCTGGCATGGGAGATGATCCCTATGCTGAAGAATCTGAACATTCAGTCTCAGCGGATTCCCTTTGATGGTACTTACAACTCTCAGCAGTTTGATATCGGCGGACAGCTGGACTATCAGTTGGTGTGTAATACCAAGACCAACGGAGAGATGCTTCGTAAGTCTATTGGCATGGAAGAAGCTGCTACAAATTAAAAGAATTCCAAATGAAAATCCCTCTGCCGCAGTTGTGGCAGAGGGATAAATGTTTTTAACTGCAATTTTATTTTTGCATAACTTCATAGAAGCGACGGAATCAAAGGGAGCGTTTACAGCAGGCGAATTCCGGCTTTCTCGCAGGTGCGCAGGGTATCCGGATCCCAGACACTGGCCTGTACTTCACCAATGTGGCAGCAGCCCATCATCAGCATGCACAGACGGCTTTGTCCGATACCGCCGCCAATGGTCAAGGGCAGTTCATTGCGAAGAAGCATCTGATGGAAAGGAAGCTGTCGGCGGTCATCGCACCCGGCCTCTGTCAGCTGGCGATCCAAAGAAGATGCATCTACACGAATACCCATGGAGGAAATCTCCAGTGCCCGGTTCAGAACTTCGTCCCAGAAGAAAATGTCACAGTTCAGATTCCAGTCATCGTAGTCGGGGGCACGGCCGTCGTGTGGCTTTCCGGAATGCAGCTTACGGCCAATCTGCAAAATACATGCAGTGTGATGATTCTTTACATAGGCTTTTTCCCGCTCTGAGCCTGTTTTCAAGTCGGGATAGAGATCTTCCAGTTCCTGAGAGGTAATAAAGGAAACATCACGGTTCAGCTGGATACGCAACTGGGGAAAGCGGACATGGAGCCGATCATTGGTGTCGCAGATGGCCCGGACGATGGCACGGACAATGAGTTCCAAGTATTCCAGATTGCGATTTTCCTGGGTTATGACCTTTTCCCAGTCCCACTGATCCACATAGATGGAGTGAACATTATCCAAGGCTTCATCCCGGCGTATGGCGTTCATATCTGTGTACAAGCCATTGCCGATGGTAAAATTATAGCGCTTCAGAGCCAGACGTTTCCATTTAGCCAAAGAGTGGACGACCTGTGCATCGGTACCGACTGCGGGAATATCGAAGGCTACAGGGCGCTCGAAACCATTCAGATTGTCGTTCAGACCGGAATTCTCCATAACAAACAGGGGAGCAGACACGCGCTTTAGATTCAGCGCTTTGGAGAATTCCTCCTGGAAAGTTTCCTTGATGTAAGCAATTGCTCTTTGGGTGTCATAGGCATCCAAAATTGGAGCATAGTTTTCAGGGATGAAAACGGTGTTCATAAGATCATACCCTTTCCTAAATAGTACAGGTATTATTTTATACTGTATTCTTACAAAATCAAGTGGTGCGTGAATTTTTTGTCAAACAAACAAAAACCTCCCACTATCGGGGGCTTGCTTCGTCGTTTTGTACTTTTCCCCTTGACAAACCTGCTGATTTGTTGCAGAATGGTCAAGAATGCCCCATAGGATGGAGGGTGAATCATGCGAAGAATATTGGGCGCTGTGCTGGCAGGACTGCTGCTGTGCAGCTGTGCGGCCCGGAAGGAGCAGCCTGTGCAGACAGAGCAGAATACTGAAACCTTGACAGAAGCTACGATAGCTTCCCGTTCCGAGGAAATGACAGAACCGGAACAGGAAGCATATTTTGCGCATTCCATGCTGCTGGAGCCTAAGGATACAGACTTTGTGCGGATCCGGGACTATATTCCTGATGTGATCGTAGAATTAAAATATGCCGGTCAGGATAATTTCACAGGACAGACGATCTACGAATTTGAGGATGCCTTTTTGCGCTATGGCAGTGTAGTAAAGCTGCGCGAAGTTTGCCGGGAACTCCGGGAGATGGGTTATCGGCTAAAGATTTGGGATGGTTTTCGTCCGGTGGGTGCACAGTTTCGGCTGTGGGAAGTATGTCCGGATCCCAACTTTGTAGCAAACCCCAATGTGGGATTCAGTAATCACAGCCGGGGCAATGCGCTGGATATTACCTTAGTGGGTGCTGCCGACGCAGAACTTGTGATGCCCTCTGGTTTTGATGATTTTTCTGCCCGGGCAGACCGGGATTATTCGGACTGTACTCCGGAAGCGGCAGACAATGCCCGGCTTTTGGAATCCGTCATGGAAAAGCATGGCTTTTCCGGCTATTGGGGAGAGTGGTGGCATTACGCCGATACCCAAAAATACGAGGTGGAAACCTGCTTTGACCCGGCGCGGATATCCCTACAACGCATTGCAGTAAGCACACCGTTTTATACAATGCCTTCCCAGGAAGCAGGCGAGATCCTGACGATACCGGAAGGTGCTCAGGTATGGCTTTTGGGCTATGACGGCAGTTTTGCACTGGTGGACTATTGGGGCTACCGTGGTTATCTTCCGACAGAAGCATTTCAATAGCCATAAGCGGAGCGATTCCAGTGAAAGACTTTCGATTTATGTAATCGCAGAATATAAAGTAACAGAGGTTTTTATGAAAAAGAGACACGAATCTTCCCTTCCATGGCACCTGGTGCCTGCGATTCTGACACTGACCTGGCCAACCATGCTGGAACAGTTGATGCAGACGGCGGTGCAGTATATTGATGTTGCTATGGTTGGCTCCTTAGGAACCCAGGCCACTGCGGCTGTGGGTGCTACCAGCACTGTCAGCTGGCTGCTGAACAGTTCCATCTCCGCATTGGGAGTGGGTATGCTGGCCTTTGTATCCCAATCCTGCGGTTCCGGGGACCGGGAAAAGGCGGTTCGGGCATCCTCCCAAACAGTATGGCTGACACTGATTGTGGGCATCCTGTTTACAGCACTGACACTGTCCTTAAGCGGAAAGGTCCCTGTCTGGATGCAGGTGTCGCCGGATATTCAAAAGCTGGCGGGAACATACTTTTTTATTTTGTATCTGCCTATGCTGTTTCGTACAGCCTCTATTATGTTTGGCACCCTGCTTCGAGCGGTGGGAGACACCAAAACACCCATGCGCATTGGTGCATGGATGAATATGGTCAATATTATCCTAAATTTCCTGCTGATCTATCCCACAAAAACCTATTTTGGTATTACCGTTCCGGGAGCGGGACTGGGGGTCGTTGGTGCGGCTATTGCCAGTGCTGTATCCTTCGTTTTTGGAGGGATCTCCATCACCGTGTCTCTTTGGAAGCATCCTTTTATTACTCCCAAGGGACAGCCGATCCGGCCGGACTGGCAGATCTTGAAGCCCTGCCTTCAGGTGGCGCTCCCCAATGCCATGCAGCGTTTTGGCACCAGTCTGGGCTATGTGGCGTTCGCAGCTATGATCAATTCCTTGGGTGACATTTCCACGGCGGCCCATACCATTGCCAATACCGTGGAATCCGCTTTCTACATTCCCGGTTTCGGTATGCAGACTGCCGCAGCTACCATGGCAGGCAACGCCCTGGGAGCTCGGGATGAAAAACGGATCCGGGATCTGGGCAGGATGGTTCTGGTCATTGAAGTGGCATTGATGGTGCTGTCCGGCGGTGCTTTGTTTGTTTTTGCTCCCAATATGATGCATCTTTTCTCTCAAGACCCGCAGGTAATCCGGCTTGGCAGTATTGTTTTGCGTATGGTTGCGGTTTCCGAACCGTTTTATGGTGTGTCCATTATCATAGAGGGAATGCTGCAGGGAATGGGAAAAACCATGATGCCCTTTGTTTGCAACATTATGGGAATGTGGGGCATCCGCATTTTTGGAACCTTTATTTGCACACAGCTGCTGTGCCTGGGTCTGGTCAGTGCATGGGGGTGTATGATCGCCCATAACCTGTTCCTGTTTGCGATGTTGGGTATTTATTACCGTTCCGGAAGATGGAATCCGCTGGCTCAGAAAAAGAGCAGAGCAATCTGCGGAAAATAAAGAAAAAAGTACTTGATTTTTCTGAATCTCTATGCTAAAATGAATCAGTCTGAAGTCAAGGTGAGTCCTCTGCCGGCATTGCGCGGCATGAACGCCTAATATTTAAGGAGGACAAAGATATGGATTTAGTCAAGGCTCTTAACAGCCAGTACATGAAGGAAGAACTGCCCGAAGTTCACATCGGTGACACTGTTCGCGTTCATGTCCGCATCAAGGAAGGCTCTCGTGAGCGTATCCAGGTTTTCGAAGGCACCGTCATCGCCCGTAAGCACGGCGGTATCGGCGAGACCATCACCGTTCGTCGTATTTCCTACGGCGTCGGCTGCGAGAAGGTTTTCCCCCTGCACTCTCCCAACGTTGCTATGATCGAGACTGTCCGTCAGGGCAAGGTCCGTCGTGCAAAGCTGTACTACCTGCGCGATCGTATGGGCAAGGCAGCCAAGGTCAAGGAGAAGGTTTAATCCGAAAATTCATAAAAAAAGAGGGCGTTTGCCCTCTTTTTTTATTCGGAAAACTGCCAAGAATGTGCAATGTTTCCTTCTCGGCCGCCAATTATGCTTTTTTTAATACGCCGATAGAATTTACACATTCGCTATGGAAAGTTTTGGGAAGACATGATATACTGTTTTTAAGATATTTTCGCAGTGAAAGCTGTGCCGATACGGGTATATGCGCTGCGTAGGGAGGATTTGCTGTGGCTGATCAAAAAGGAAAAAAGCAGGAGCAACCACTGGGGTGGAAAAAGAACACGGTGTTGTATCTGCATGATCTTCTTTATATGATGATTGCAATCATGGTGCTGTTTTTGCTGGTTTTCCGGGTGATCGTGGTATCCGGAAGCTCTATGTATGATACCTTGATTGATGGAGACTATTTGCTGCTTCTGAGCAATCAGCTGTACCGGAATCCGCAGCAAGGAGATATTGTTGTGGTCAGCAAAAAAGGGTTTGATGATGGAGAACCCATTATCAAGCGTGTAATCGCAACAGAAGGTCAGACGGTGGATATTGACTTTGATAGGGGAACAGTATTTGTGGATGGCGTTGCCCTGGATGAAGACTATACCTATACACCGACCAACCTGTCTGAGGGTGCTCAGTTCCCCCAAACAGTGCAAAAGGACTGCTATTTTGTCATGGGTGACAATCGGAATCGTTCTTTGGACAGCCGCAGTCTGGAAATCGGACAGGTTGATCATCGGGAGATTTTGGGGAAAGCACTGTTTCTGTTCCTGCCCGGTACGGACATGGGGCGTGCAGGCCCGGATTTTGAAAGAGTGGGAGTAATTCAATGACAAATCAGGAGAAAATGAATATTCAATGGTATCCCGGTCATATGACCAAAACCCGCCGTCAGATGGAAACGGATCTGAAGCAGGTGGATGCCGTCTGTGAAATTGTAGATGCCCGGATCCCTATGTCCAGCCGGAATCCGGATATTGATGCCATCTGCGGCAGTAAGCCCAGGATCCTGGTGCTGAACCGGATGGATCTGGCTGACCCTGCCGCTACAAAAAAATGGGCTGCCTGTTTCCGCAGTAAGGGCATGTCTGTGATTGCTACTGACTGCAAGACCCGCAAGGGAATTGCGGACTTTACCCCCGCTGTCCGTCAGGCTTGTCGGGAAAAGCTGGAGCGAGACGCGGCCAGAGGGATGAATCGTCCCCTGCGGGTAATGGTAGTCGGTATTCCCAATGTGGGAAAATCCACCTTGATCAACCAGATCTCCGGCAGAAAAGGCGCAAAGGCCGAAAATCGTCCCGGTGTGACCCGGGGTAAGCAGTGGGTCAGCGTGGACAGCGGCTTGCAGCTGCTGGATACTCCCGGCATCCTGTGGCCCAAATTTGAGGATCCCCAGGTGGGAATGATGCTGGCCTACACCGGCGCGGTGAAGGACGGTATTATGGATGTGGAGGAGCTTGCCTATTTTCTGATGGAGCTTCTGCATAAGTACTATCCCCAAACCCTGCTGGAGCGGTACAAGGTAGAGGCACCGGAGGGAACCCGGGGCTGGGATCTGATGGAACTGGCCGGTCGGAAGCGGGGATACCTGATCTCCGGCGGAGAAGTGGATCTGGAGCGGATGTGCAAGGTTCTGGTTGATGAGTTCCGCAGCGGAAAACTGGGCAAATTTACATTGGAGCAGCCGGAGGAAACGGTATGAGTGAAGTGAATATGTGGGAAATTGAGGACAGTTGCTATGCCGATGGCGTAAATGTCATCTGTGGTGTGGATGAAGCTGGCCGAGGCCCGTTGGCTGGTCCTGTCTGTGCATCAGCGGTGATTCTGCCTGCCCATCTGGACATTCCCGGACTGACAGACAGCAAAAAGCTTACGGATAAAAAGCGCCGGGAACTGTTTCCTGTGATCCAGGAACAGGCGATCGCTTGGGGAATCGGTATGGCTTCCTGCGAAGAAATTGATGAAATCAATATTTTACAGGCTACCTTCCTGGCGATGCAGCGGGCCTTGGAACAGCTGAACGTTCGCCCTGACCTGGTTCTCATCGACGGAAACCGGGCAAAGGACTTTGGCCTGCCGGTAAAGACGGTGATCAAGGGAGACAGTCTGAGCATGAATATTGCAGCGGCCTCTATTTTGGCCAAGGTGACCCGTGATGACTGGATGATCCGGATGGCACAGAACTACCCGCAGTATGCCTTTGACATCCATAAGGGCTATGGCACCAAGGCCCACTATGCCGCCTTAACGGAATTAGGCCCTTGTCCCATCCACAGAAAAACCTTCCTGAAGAAGTTCTATGGAGAGAAGTGATCTGCTGGGAGCTTGGGGCGAGGCTCTGGCAGCGGACTATCTGCGAAAAAAACACTACACGGTGGAGGCGGTGGGATACCATTGCCGCTTTGGAGAAATCGACCTGATTGCAGCCAACCGGAAGTTTTTGGTGTTTGTAGAAGTAAAGCTCCGCCGCTCGGCAGATTTTGCCATGGCCAGGGAGTATGTAAACCGGAAAAAACAGGATAGAATCCGTATGACGGCATCCATGTATTTATCCCGGTTCCCGACTCAGCTTCAGCCCCGATTTGATGTGATTGAGATCTATGCACCGGATGGGATCCAAACCGTCCACCCGGAAATATTTCATATGGAGGATGCGTTTCAATGAATATTCCTGTTTTTGATTTTCACTGCGATACGGCCTTGGCACTTTTGGGGGAAAATGGGAATTCCGCAGGCAGTCTGCTGCGAAATGGCGGGCACATTGACCTGGAGCGGGCTTCCCGGCTGGATGGATATGCCCAGTGCTTTGCTTGCTTCACTACCTCGTCTATGGAAAAGCGGCATCAGCCCTCTCCCATTGTTGCCTTTGAACGGGAACTTGCCTCCATTCAGCGGGAGGTAAACGCAAACAGCGATAAAATTGCCATCGCTTATACCCCGGCAGAAATCGAAGAAAACCGGGCCAATGGACGGATGTCTGCTATCCTGACCCTGGAAGGCACAGCGGGCATCGACTATAATGCAGAGCTGCTGGAGGATCTGCATACCATTGGTTTCCGTGTGGTCAGTCTTGGATGGAATGAGAAAAATCCTTTGACCGGTTCCAATCAAACCGGCGGCGCTCTGACAGATCAGGGCAGGGAATTTGTGCGGGAGGCCCAGCGGGTCGGTATGCTGGTGGATGTGAGCCATATCAGTGATGAGGGCTTCTGGGATATTATGAAGATCACGGAGGCTCCCATCATTGCTACCCATTCCAACAGCCGAGCACTGTGCCAGCATCCCCGGAATCTGACAGATGATATGTTCCGTGCCATTGTGGAGACCGGTGGCGTGGCAGGCTATAATCTTTGCGCAGCGTTTAATGGAGATAATCCTGACCTGGATACAGCTTGCGACCATATGTTCCATTTTCTGTCACTGGATCACACAGGGACCCATGTTGCACTGGGCGGCGATCTGGATGGTATTACCAGTATGCCCCGGGGCTTTGCAGGCGTACAGAGCTGGCCCGCACTTGCGCAACGGCTCTCGGAACGGGGACTGGACGAACATACGATTCAAAACATCTTCTGGAGCAACGCAATTGGAGTGATGGATCGTGCTGTATGCAACCACAAGAAATAGCACAGAGGCATATACTGCGCAATATGTATTAAGCAGAAACCGCGGGCCGGATGGGGGACTGTTTGTTCCTTTCCGGATCCCGCAGCTTACCCAAGAGGAAGTGCTGGCACTGGGGAAGAAAAGTTTCAACGAATGCCTGACGGATGCTTTGAACCGATTGTTTGGCGTCCACCTGACGGCGTTTGATGCTGATTTTTCCCTGGGACGGCAGCCGGTGCGCCTGCACGCCATGGGACAGAAGATCCTGGTGGCAGAGTGCTGGCATAACACGGACTGGACATTTTCTCGCCTGATTCAGGATGTTGCCGGGCTTCTTAACGCAGAGCCTCAGGTTCGTCCGGAGACAAAGGGCTGGACGGAGCTGGGAGTCCGCATTGCTGTGTTATTTGGCATTTTTGGGAAGCTGATTCGGGAAAATAGGGTGGACTTTCAGAGGAAAATGGATATCTCACTGGTTTCCGGAGACTTTTCCGGGCCTATGGCCGGATGGTATGCACGGGAAATGGGCCTGCCTATTGGAAATATCATATGCTGCTGCAATGAGAACGGAAACACCTGGGAATTTTTCAACCATGGTCAGCTGCGCACAGAGACAGTCGCAGTACAGACAGTTGTCCCGGAAGGGGATGTGGCAGTTCCGGAAGGGTTGGAACGGCTTATCGGCTTTTACGGCGGCCAAAGGGAAGTGGAGCGATATGTGGATGCCCTGCGCCGAGGAACCACTTACTATGTGGATGATGGGCTTTTAAGCCGGATGCGGCAGGGTTTTTACGCCACGGTTTCCAGCCAGCGCAGGATTCTGGATACCATTCCTGGGGTATATTCTGCGCATAATTACCTGCTTGCTCCCGATGCAAGCCTTGCTTATGGAGGCTTGCAGGATTATCGCTCACAAACGGGCCAAATGCCTCCGGCGTTGATTCTGGCGGAGAAAAGCCCGGAACTGGAGCTTCGGCTTTTGTCGGATGCCACTGGTGTGCCGGAGAATGTGCTGAAAAAAGGGATTTGATTCAGATAGAAACAGGAGGGATCAAGATATGTCCAATGGGAAAACAAAGATCTGTATCCTTCTGACGATCCTGATCCTGATTGGGATCGCAGGGGTGTTTGCGTGGAGGTATGTTCCTCAGGGAAGCCGCCTGGATCAGGTGGAGCCAGGAGTAGAAGATCTGGTGCCTGTTACCCAGCCTTCTGTCACATACCCTGAGGAAACAACCATTCCGCAAACCCTGGAGACAACGATTCCCACAACACTTTCAGAGGAGACGATGCCTCCCAAGCAAACTATGGAAGCTGTCCCGCAGTACTATCAAAATGATTACCCGGAGGAGCCCTACGGCTATGATACCGTTGCCAACAGCGGCAGCAATATGACGGCCCTGGCAATGGTGGCCAGCTTTCTGACGGATCACAGCTATTACCCGGATGAAATCGCAGATGACCTGGCTCATTTTATGGGAGGGGACTATCAACGTCTGGAATATGGTTCCGATCTGCTGCAGCTTGCCTGGGAACGGGCGGAGAATGTGCACAGGGCTCTGGAGGCGATCCAGGATGGGAAAATTGCTATCTTCTTAATGAATAAAAATTCCATATTCACCTGGAAGGATCACTACGTCGTTGTAACCGGAGTCAACGAGAATGGAAGCTATACGGTGATGGACACCAACCGTGACCACTACAGCAAGGATTCTTTGAAGCAGCGATTTGAAACGGGCTTTTCTGCCGGGGATCTGACCCAGGGCTACCGATGCGCCTGGATCTACGACAAGTCTGCCATGCCGGAAGAGCCATTCCTCTATGTGCCGGAACCTCCGGCGGAACAGAGCCGGTACCCCGGCCTGGAGCTTACCCAGGAGGAAAGGAATCTGCTTGCCAAGCTGATCTGTCGGGAGGCAGCCAGCGAACCTTTTGAAGGTCAGCAGGCTGTGGCGGAGGTGGTGCTGAACCGATTGGCCTCTGGACGTTTCCAAAGCACTGTTTACAATATCGTACACGCACCGGGGCAGTTCCCATCTGTTCCATATCTCTATAAAGCCAAGCCGGATTACACGCAGTACAAGGCAATCGAGCAGGCCTTGAATGGCCCCTATGTTTTGCCGGAGGATGTGTATTTTTACGCAACCTTCCGGGTCAATGAAAACTACTGGGGTCAAATCGGCAATCATTACTTCTGTTACGGATATTAAAAGGGGGAATACCATGGCGCTATATGCCATCGGCGACCTGCACTTGTGCCTGGGCGCACCAAAACCCATGGATATTTTCGGCGGTGCCTGGGTAGGATATATGGAGAAGCTGAAGCAGGGAATGTCCATCCTCCAGCCGGAGGACACCGTTGTGCTCATGGGAGATTTGAGCTGGGCGCTGGATCTGGAGTCATCGGCAGAGGACTTTGCCTGGATCAACGCCATTCCTGGAAGGAAAATCATTCTGAAGGGGAACCACGATTACTGGTGGAGCACCGCTGCCAAATTCCAGAAATTCTGCCAGGAACACGGCTTTACCGATCTGCATCTTCTGAACAACAATTGTTTTGAATACGACGGCTATGCTATCTGCGGTACGAGAGGCTGGTTTTTTGAAGAGGAACGTTCCGGACAGCATGATGAAAAGGTGTTCCGCCGGGAGCTTATCCGCCTGGAGGCCTCACTGAAGGCAGCAGGGGAGAAGCCGAAGCTGGTGTTTCTGCACTATCCCCCCAGATACAAGGGGTATGAATGTCCGGAGATCCTTGCACTGCTGGAAAAATATGATGTACGCCGCTGCTTTTATGGACATTTGCATGGCGGAAGCCACAAACTGGCCATGGAAGGGCTGTGGAACGGGGTGGATTTTAAGCTGTGCGCTTCTGACTACATCGGTTTTACGCCGTTCAAAGTTTTGGAATAAAAAATTTTCAGAAAAGTGTGGACATTTGACAATTTTTCTGCTAAAATAAATCGGCTATGTAAAAATATATAATGGTCCTGCCATACGGGCCTATTTAGGAGGATTACATAAAATGAACGTTAACAGCATTGAAAAGAAGGGCAACGAGGCAACCATCGTTGTGGAGATCGACAAGGATCTGATGGAGTCCGGTGTCAACAAGGCATATCTGAAGACCCGCAAGCAGATCATGATCCCCGGCTTCCGTAAGGGCAAGGCTCCCCGGAAGATGATCGAGGCCATGTACGGCGCTCACGTCTTCTATGAAGATGGCCTGGAAGAAGTTTTCCCCGAGGTTTATGATGTTGCTGTTGCTAAGCAGGACATCCGTGCCATCGGCCGTCCCACTGTTGCTGACATGAAGATCAACGATGACGGTTCCGTCACCCTGACCCTGACCACTGAGTGCTACCCCGAGGTTACCCTGGGCCAGTACAAGGGTCTGGAAGTGGAGAAGATGGCTGTTACCGTTTCCGACGGCCAGGTTGCTGCTGAGCTGGATCGCATGGCTCAGAATGTGGCTTCCACCGAGACTGTGGAAAGAGAAGCTCAGATGGGCGATACCGCCAACATCGACTTTGAAGGCTTCGACAACGGTGTTGCCTTCGACGGCGGCAAGGGCGAGGACTTCGACCTGAAGCTGGGCAGCGGCCAGTTCGTTCCCGGCTTTGAAGAGCAGGTCGTGGGCATGAACGTTGGCGAGGAGAAGGACATCAACGTGACCTTCCCCGAGGACTACGCAGCTGAGCTGGCCGGCAAGCCTGTTGTTTTCCACGTCAAGCTGAACAAGGTCTCCGTGACCAATGTTCCCGCTCTGGACGATGAGTTTGCAAAGGACGTTTCCGAGTTCGACACTCTGGAAGAGCTGAAGGCTGACATCCGTGCAAAGGCTGAGGAGCAGGCTGCAAAGCAGGCAGAGTCCGCTTTCGAGCAGAGCGCTGTGGAGAAGGCTGCTGAGAACACCACCGTGGATATGCCCAAGGCTCTGATTGACGCTGAGCTGGACAGCCAGATGGAGCGTTTTGCTTACCAGCTGCAGATGAGCGGCTACTCCATGGAGCAGTATGCCAAGATGATGGGCGGCGACATGAGCAGCCTGCGCAGCGCATTCCGTCCCCAGGCTGAGAAGCAGGCAAAGATCTCTGTCACTCTGGAGAAGATCGCTGAAGCAGAGAACATTGCCGTTACCGAGGAGGAGATTGCTGAGGAGATCGCTTCTCTGGCAAAGCAGTATGAGCTGGAAGAGTCCAAGGTCAAGGAAATGGTCCCTGCCGAAGAGCTGACCGGCAGCCTGAAGACCCGCAAGGCCGTGAAGATTATTGTGGACAGCGCTGTTGCTGTAGAGCCCGCTCCCATGAAGGTCATTGGCGAAGAGGAAGCAAAGTAATCTTTGCAGTCATTCCGGCCGGTTGTCATAACCGGCCGGACAATGATATGTGGGCATTGCCCTGCCGGAGGAATAACCTTCCTCGTTGTTGGTTAGAATGTTTCAAACCCCAAGAAAGGAGACATCACCATGTCTTTAGTTCCCTATGTTGTTGAGCAGACCAGCCGCGGAGAACGCAGCTACGATATTTTTTCCCGTCTTCTGAACGACCGTATTATTTTCCTGTCCGAAGAGGTCAATGATACCACCGCTTCTCTGGTGGTGGCACAGCTTCTGTACCTGGAGGCACAGGATCCCGATAAGGATATTCAGTTCTATATCAACAGCCCCGGCGGCAGTGTGACCGCAGGTATGGCAATTTACGATACGATGCAGTACATCAAGTGTGATGTGGCAACCATCTGTGTCGGTATGGCTGCATCCATGGGTGCATTCCTGCTGAGCGCAGGTGCCAAGGGCAAGCGTATGGCTCTGCCCAACTCCGAAATTATGATCCACCAGCCCTCCGCCGGTACCCAGGGCCAGATCACCGATATGGCGATCCACCTGAAGCGTCTGGAGATCATCAAGGCTCGTATGAATCGGATCCTGGCAAACAACACCGGCAAGAGTGTGGAAGAAGTTACCGCAGCTTGCGAGCGCGACAACTTTATGAGTGCCGAAGAGGCTCAGGCGTTCGGCCTCATTGACCGGGTGCTGGAGCATCACTAAGAAAAGAAGAAAAGAGGTGCCGGACACATGGCTGGTAAAACAGAGCAGCCCATCCGTTGCAGCTTCTGCGGCGTAAGGGAAAGCAAAGCCGCCCGGCTGATCGCCGGTCCCGGCGTATACATCTGCAGCGACTGTGTTCAGGCCTGCAGCGACCTCCTGCGGGAGGAAATCGAAATGGAGGAGACTGGCGGACTTCGTTCCCCCGATCATCTGCCTACCCCCATGGAGATGAAGTCCTTTATGGACAACTATATCATCGGTCAGGAGGAAGCCAAGGTCGCCCTGTCCGTTGCGGTGTATAATCACTACAAGCGAATCTACTTTGGATCAAAATCCGATGTAGAGCTGCAAAAAAGCAACATCCTGCTGATTGGCCCCACTGGCTCCGGCAAGACGCTGTTTGCCCAGACCCTGGCAAAGATCCTCAATGTGCCCTTTGCCATTGCGGATGCTACGACCCTGACGGAAGCGGGCTATGTGGGTGACGATGTGGAGAATATTCTTCTGCGTCTGCTTCAGGCTGCTGATTTCGATGTGGAACGGGCTCAGCGGGGCATTATCTACATTGATGAAATGGATAAGATCGCCCGCAAGAGCGAGAATACTTCCATTACCCGGGATGTCTCCGGTGAAGGCGTGCAGCAGGCATTGCTGAAGATTTTGGAGGGTACGATTGCCAATGTTCCCCCTCAGGGCGGCAGAAAGCACCCCCAGCAGGAAATGATCCCGCTGGATACCACCAATATTCTCTTTATCTGCGGCGGTGCATTTGATGGATTGGATAAGATCATTGAAAAGCGCACCGACAAAAGCGCCATCGGCTTTGATGCACCGGTCACCAGTCGTCAGAGCCGGGATGTTGGCTCTTTGTTCGCTCAGGTGGAACCCCATGATCTGCTGAAGTTTGGCATTATCCCGGAACTGGTGGGCCGTATGCCGGTGATTACCAGTTTGAGAAGTCTGACCCAGGAGGATCTGGTTCGGATCCTGGCAGAACCCAAGAATGCCCTGACCAAGCAGTATCAGAGTCTGCTTGCCATGGACGGTGTGACTTTGGAGATCACAGACGAGGCCATGAAGGCCATTGCCCAGAAGGCCATTGATCGTCAGATCGGTGCAAGAGGTCTGCGAGCCATTATGGAGAAGGTCATGACCCGGATCATGTTCCAGATCCCCTCTGACCTGACCATTAAAAAGGTGGTTATCACCCCCGAATCCATTGAAGGCGCAGAACCCACGATCCTGCGGGATCCGTCCCATCCCAGAGCTGCTGTTCTGGGAGCGAAGTAACAAAGGCCTGTCTGAAACGGTCAAAATACCCAAGCGGAGATTTTCTGCGTTGCCATCGTTTTCTTTGAGAAATGCTTCGTATTTATGCTTCGTATTTCTGGAAAGATGACTGGCGCAGAACAAGATCGCCTGCTGCTGGACATTCTGCCTGTTTTCAAATTCGACCTAAGGAACCTCTGAATAGATCGTCTGCGGCTGCAAGCGGATCGAATCAGAGTTTCTCTGACAAAGGGGGTAGCCATCTACCCCCTTTTTTCCCTATTTTTAACTAAGGAGGCCCTCCTTTGACTGATACATTTTATGCGGGAAAACTTCCCATTTTAGCCCTTCGGGGGCTGACGATTTTTCCGGATCAGACCGTTCATTTTGATGTTGGCAGACCCAAGTCCGTCCGTGCTTTGGAAGCTGCCATGAAGCAGGATCAGTATGTTTTGCTGATTCCCCAGAAGGATATCATGGTGGACGAACCCAAGCTGGCGGATCTGTACAGTGTGGGCGTTGTGGCCCATATTAAGCAGGTTCTCAAGGCCCAGGGAGACAATATCCGGGTACTGGTTACCGGTGTAAGCCGTGCCAAAATTACGGAGATCACCCAGCTGGATCCCTACATGGCTGGTATTGTAGAGACGATCCCTGTGCAGACTGCCTCGGATTCTGTCCGTGGACTTGCCCTGCGCCGGGAGGCGGTTGCGGCCTATGCCGCCTACATGGAGCTGTCGGAGCATCCTGTGCAAGTGATACAGCTGAAAATCATGTCCAGCGATGACTGTGGATTCATTGCTGATACCATCGCCCAGAATTCCGGTATGGACTTCCGGGACAAGTGTAAGCTTTTGAGCCAGATGAACCCTGTCAAGCGGCTGGAAACGGCCCTCAAGCTTTTGCGGCAGGAGCTTGCAGTGTTGCAGCTGGAGGCCCAGATCCAGGAAAAAACCCAGGCGTCCATGGATCAGAACCAGAAGGACTATTATCTTCGGGAGCAGATAAAGGCGATCCGTGAGGAGCTGGGAGAAGAGGATGAAGATTCCGAGTTTGAAAGCTATGCATCCCGGATTGTCAGCCTTGGCCTGGAAGAAAGCTGCGAAAAAAAGCTGCTAAAAGACATTGATCGGCTGAAAAAGCAGCCCTTCGGTTCTCAGGAGGCTGCTGTCCTGCGGAATTATCTGGATACCATTCTGGATCTGCCCTGGTCGGCATCCACCAAAGAACGGGTGGATGTAGCCGCTGCCCGAAAGATCCTGGAGCAGGATCACTTTGGCATGGAGAAGGTGAAGGAGCGTATCCTGGAGACCATTGCGGTACGCCAGATGGCTCCCAATATGCCTCCGCAGATCATCTGTCTGGTAGGCCCTCCCGGTGTCGGCAAGACCTCCATTACCTATTCCATCGCAAAATGTCTGAACCGGAAAATGGCTCGGATCTCTCTTGGCGGTGTCCATGATGAAGCGGACATCCGTGGTCATCGCAAGACCTATGTTGGCGCTATGCCGGGACGGATCATGACGGCACTGGCCCAGGCGGGCAGCAAAAATGCATTGATCCTGCTGGATGAGATTGACAAAATGGGCCAGGATCTCCGGGGAGATCCCAGCGCCGCACTGCTGGAAGTTCTGGATGGCGAGCAGAATCACGCCTACCGGGATCATTATATCGAGATCCCCTTTGATCTGTCTCAGGTCATGTTTATTACAACGGCCAATACATTGGATACCATTCCCAGACCGCTGCTGGATCGTATGGAGATCATTGAGCTGGGATCTTATACCGATGAGGAAAAGGTGATGATCTCCAAGAATCACCTGATCCCCAAGCAGCTGAAAAAGCATGGTATGAAACGCAATCAGGTTCGTATCACAGAGGAGGCCATTCGGGAAACCATCTGCTGCTACACCCGGGAATCCGGCGTGCGTAACCTGGAACGCTGCTACGCCGAGATCTGCCGCAAGACGGCTATGACTCTGCTGGAGCAGCAGGAGCAGAAGCGGATCACCGTTACCGGCTCCAATCTGGAAACCTTCCTGGGTGCACCTAAATTCCTCCCTGACCGGCTTCCCTGTACAGATCAGGTGGGCCTGGTCACCGGCCTTGCCTGGACAAGCGTGGGTGGAGAGACTCTGGAGGTTGAGGTCAACGCTATGCCAGGCTCCGGCAAGCTGGAGCTGACCGGCAACCTGGGTGACGTGATGAAGGAATCCGCCCATGCGGCTCTGAGCTATATTCGCGCCAATGCGGAAAAGCTGGGTGTTCCCGGGGATTTTTATAAAACAACGGATATCCATGTTCATTTCCCGGAAGGGGCAGTGCCCAAGGACGGCCCCTCCGCCGGTGTGACGGTGTGCACCGCCATTGTATCGGCTTTGACCGGAGTCACTGTGCGGCGGGATGTGGCCATGACCGGTGAGATTTCTCTGCGGGGTCGCGTGATGCGGATCGGCGGACTGAAAGAAAAAACCATGGCTGCTCTGCGCCATGGCATCCGAACGGTGATCATTCCTGCGGATAACGAAAAGGATCTGAATGAAATTGATCAGACGGTGCGCAAGCAGCTGAATTTCATCACAGCACAGCGGATGGAAACGGTTTTGGCTGCTGCACTGAATCATAAGACGGAAATGACCCCCGGAATCCTGAAGGGTCTTCCGGAGGATGTAAAGACAAAGGCCCCCCAACCGGGATTGCAGCAATAGAGAGGTACAGCATGAATTTTCAGAATGTTGAATTTTTGATTTCCGCGGCATCTCCAAAGGATTTTCCCCAGAATCGGCTGCCGGAAATTGCTTTTGCCGGAAAATCCAACGTAGGAAAGTCCTCGGTGATCAATCGTCTGCTTCAGCGAAAGAATTTTGCCAGAGTGGGAGAAAAGCCCGGTAAAACCATCCATGTCAATTATTTTGTCATTGACAAAAAGGCATATCTGGTGGATCTTCCCGGCTATGGCTTTGCCAAGGTCTCCCAGAAGGAAAAAGACCGCTGGGGAAAGCTGATGGAGGATTACTTTGCGGCAAATCGCATTGATTTGGGTGTTCTGATCGTGGATTATCGGCATCCGCCTACGAATAATGATATTACCATGGCAAACTGGTTTCTGGAAAGCGGCTGCCCCTTTGTGGTGGTGGCCAACAAAATGGACAAGCTGAAGAAAAGCGAGCTGGAACCCAACCTGCGTACCATTCGGGAGGATCTTGCTCTGCCCGAGGACACGCCTGTGATCCCTTTTTCTGCGGAAAAGGGAAATGGTCGGGATGATCTTGTCAAGTTGGTATTGGCTGCGGTAAAAGAAAAATAAAAAATCGGAGGCCAGGCACTGCTGCCTGGCCTCCGATTGCGTAATCGGGTTATTATTTTGCAATTTCAGACTTGTAAGCCTTCAGGGCCTTTGCCAGCTGATCGGGGCAGGAGGTGGTCTTGCTGTTGCAGGTGGTGCCCTCCAGGCGGGAGATCACTTCGTCGATATCCATGCCATCCACCAGAGCGCCGATTCCCTTCAGGTTGCCATTGCAGCCGCCGACATAGGTGACATTCTTTACCTTGTTGTCCTCCACATCAAAAAAGATGGTCTTGGAGCAGACACCGCTTGTGTTGTACTGAAACATTGTTTTTCTATCCTTTCAAATAAATTATACAATCAGATCGGCAAGTTTTGCCTGGGTGATGGATTGCAGACCCTCTGGGGGTAGAACCATTTGGTGACCCCGTTCTCCGGCAGAGACTGCAATTTCATCCCATAGGGTACAGGTTTCGTCAAGAAACGTAGGGTAGTGCTTTTTCATGCCTACAGGGCTGCATCCGCCGCGGATATAGCCTGTCAGCCCCAGAAGCTCTTTCACAGCCACCAGCTCTATGCTTTTATCACCGGCTGCCTTGGCTGCTTTTTTCAGATCCAGTTCACAGCAAACCGGGATACAGAATACATGGATCCCAGTTTTGGGCCCCCGGGCTACCAGGGTTTTGAACACCTGCTCCGGAGGCATACCGATGGCCTGGGCGGCGTGGTTGCCGTTCAGGTCGTTTTCGTCGAATTCATAGAAATGCTCCCGGCAGGGGATTTTTGCCTGCTGAACCAACCGGACTGCATTGGTTTTCGTTGCCATAATCATCACCGGGCCTATTATAAATCAAGTTGAGCAAAAGTGCAAGGTGGATGAAATATCATTTTTTCGGATATACTGTGAAAAAAGAGGAGGGCTGCTATGAATACCAAGGATAATGCGGAAATGAAAGAGCAGGAGCGGGAGGAGATCAAAGAGCTGGGGGCGGAGATCACCCGTTCCGAAAAGGGGAATATCTATACTCTTACCATCATTGGGCAGGTCGAAGGGCACATGATTGCCCCGGAAACAGTAAAAACCACAAAATATGAGCATATTCTGCCGCTTTTGGCAGGGATCGAAGAAAGTGATGATATTGACGGTTTGCTGCTTCTGCTCAATACGGTAGGCGGGGACATTGAGGCAGGACTTGCCATTGCAGAAATGATCGCAGGGATGAAAAAGCCAACGGTTTCTTTGGTTCTGGGCGGGGGACATTCCATTGGCATCCCACTGGCGGTTTGCACAAAAAAATCTTTTATTACCCACACAGCCAGCATGACAGTCCACCCGGTGCGTATGACCGGCCTGGTGGTGGGTGCTCCGCAGACCTTCCGCTATTTCCAGCGGATCCAGGAGCAAATTGCGGATTTTGTAACGGCAAATTCTAAAATTTCCCGGGAGGATTTTGAGCACTATATGATGGCAACAGGGGAGATGGCTACCGATGTGGGAACCATTCTCTATGGAAAGGAAGCCGTGGCTTCCGGCCTGATCGACCGGCTGGGCGGGCTCAGCGATGCCCTGGCGGCCCTGCACAAGATGATCGACAAACAAAGCCACGGGAAAGAACAAATGAAAAACGAAAAATAGGACTGGAAATCAAAAGAAAAATATGTTATTATAAAGTGAATTGCTTTACGAAGGAGGGACAGACATGAGCTTTGGCTGGCTGCAAAGCCTGATATTTGGTGTAATTACAGGGCTGGCAGAGGTTCTGCCTGTTTCCGCCCCGGCGCATAGCCGTGTCCTGATGAAATTTATGGGCAGGGGGAATGCCTCGCCCATGCTGGATTTGTTTATTCATCTGGGTGTTTTGGCTGCACTGTATGTTTCCTGCCTGACCCATATTTTGAAAATTGTGCGGGCAAGGAATATGGCCCGGATCCCCAAGCGGAAGCGCAAGCGCCCTCTGGACACCAAAAGCCTTATGGATTGGAAACTGCTGGTTACCATGCTGCTGCCTGTGATTCTGGGTCTGGTGTTTTATCGCCGGCTGGCAGCCCTTTCGGCAAATATGATCATTATGGCGACGCTGCTGTTCCTGAACGGCTTGATCCTGTATATTCCTCAGTTTTTGCCCTCCGGGAACAAGGACTGCCGCACCCTTTCCAGAGTGGAAGGCTTGCTGATGGGCCTTGGCGGTGTTTGTTTTGCGGTGCCGGGGTTGTCCGGCGTGGGAACGGCTCTGTCTGTCGCTTCCGTATCCGGCGTGGATCGCAAATATGGACTGAGCATGATCCTGCTGATGAATATGGGGATCGTGGCCGGGGAGGCAGTCTATGACTTCCTGGATCTGCTGGCAGCAGGCCTAGGCGGACTGTCCGTTATGATTTTGCTCAGTTACTTATTGGCTGCCGTTGCAGCGTTCGTCAGTGCCTTTTTGGCTGTGAAGCTTCTGCGGTCCCTTTCGGAAGACAGGGGCTTTGGCTGGTTCGCCTATTACAGTTGGGGCGCAGCGCTGTTTACCTTTGTGTTGAGTCTGATGGCATAAGGAGGTACCTATGGCTGACAAGAAAAAACCAAGTCGTGCGGAGCAGGCTGTCTCCGATGTGAAAAAAAGCTCCGGAAGCACCAATTCCAAATCTGCATCCAAATCCGGTGCATCCAAGCAGGCATCTTCCGGGAAGAAAAAACCTGCCACAAAACCGGCAAAGAAATCCTCAGGAGGGAATGTTCCCTTTGCAATCACTTGCTTTGGGCTGTTTGCGTTGTTTTTCGTCATCGGCGTCAGCCCGGAGGGCGCAATCCTTCAGTTCCTGAAAAACATCCTCTGGGGACTTCTGGGGCAGGCTGCGTTCTATTTTTCCATTCCTGCACTGCTTTACTTATTTATCATTCATATTTTTTGCCGCCGGACAGATGTGAAGATGCGCAGTATTTGCACTGTGCTCTTCGTGATGCTGTGCGGCTGTATTTACCATCTGGTGGTTCAGAACCAGGGAATGGCATCGGGCTTTGATGCCATTCCGGATCTCTACCAGTCCGGCTATCAGGGATTCAGCGGCGGCGTTTTCTGCGGCAGTCTGGCACTGCTGATGAAATGGGCCTTTGGAAGATGGGCTGCCATCCTGATCAGCGTGATTGCTGCGATTCTGTTGCTTCTGGGTGCGATGGAGATCACCGTTCCCAGCCTGATCCGGGCCATTGCCAATCGCCCCAGAGAAGAGGACGAGGATGTGCAGGAGTATGTGGATCCGGCATCCCTGATGGTCAATCATATTGCCAACAAGCGGATCGAAAAAAAGCGCCAGCACAATGCCCGGCTGGAAACCTACGCTTATGTGGAGGAGCCTGAGGAAGAGGTGCAGCCGAAAGCCATTGCTCAGGGCAGTAAGGCAAAGCCGAAGCAAACAAAAGAGGAACTCCCTCATGGGGAAAATGTCCCGAGACAGGAATCGTCCGGAACACCTTCCAGAGCTGCGGATGTGATGAACACCATTGACCTGGATATCAGCGCCCCGGTGTTTACCACCCAGGGGAAGGAAGTTTCCGTTGATATTCCCCGGGAAAAGGAAATTGTGACCGGTGAAACCATGCCTCCTTTTGATATGGAGGAAGAATCTGCCCTTGCCGATCTGGCAGCAGCAAGGGCAGCGGCAGAAAAGGCGCAGTCTGCCCCGGCACCGGAGCCAAAGCCTGCCGAAAAGAAGAAAGAGAAGCTGTCACAGAAGCATGTCGAGGATTCTGCTCAGCAGGTCGCAGAAGAAATTGAGAAGGGGAAAGCGGCTCAGCAGCCGGATTATTGCTTTCCACCCATTGATCTGCTGAAAAGTCCTGCCCGTGCCAGTGCAGACGGCACTGAAGAAATGCGGGAGAATTCCCGCCGCCTGAATGAAACTCTGGCAAGCTTCAATATTGATGCGCACATCATCAATGTGACCCGCGGCCCCAGTGTGACCCGATACGAAGTGGAGCTGGACAAAGGCGTTCGCCTGAACAAGCTGACCGGCTGCGCCGATGATATTGCGCTGAGCCTGGGTGCCTCCGGCGTTCGTATCGCCGCTGTCCCCGGAAAGATCTCCGTGGTGGGCATTGAGGTGCCCAACCGCAATGTGACCACCGTATCTTTGCGGGATGTGCTGGATTCTCAGGAGTTTGCCAAGGCCAAGTCCAAGTGCTCCATTGGTTTGGGCAAGAGCATTGATGGCAACTGCGTGATCGGCAACATTGCCAAGATGCCCCACCTTCTGATTGCCGGTACCACCGGTTCCGGTAAGTCCGTCTGTATGAATTCCATCATCATCAGTCTGCTGTACAAGGCAGGCCCGGAGGATGTAAAGCTGATTATGGTGGATCCCAAAATGGTGGAGCTGGGCATTTATAACGGCATTCCCCATCTGCTGATCCCTGTGGTCACCGATCCCAAGAAAGCGGCAGGCAGTTTGCAATGGGCAGTGACGGAGATGCTCCGCCGGTATAAGCTGATGTCAGATCTTGGCGTTCGGGATCTGGAATCCTATAACTCCATTGTTTGCGCCGAGGAGGAGGGGCAGAAGCTTCCCTCTGTTGTGATCATTATTGATGAGCTGGCAGACCTGATGATGGTAGCGGCCAAGGAAGTGGAGGACTCCGTCTGCCGGATCGCCCAGATGGGCCGTGCTGCCGGTATGCACCTGATCATTGCCACCCAGCGGCCTTCTGCCAATGTGATCACCGGCTTGATGAAAGCCAATATTCCTTCCAGAATCGCTTTCTCCGTGGCCTCCGCCATGGAATCCCGGATCATTCTGGATACCATGGGCGCTGAAAAGCTGGTGGGCAAGGGCGATATGCTTTATGCGCCCATCGGCTGCGGAAAGCCTCTGCGTGTTCAGGGATGCTTTGTTACCGATACCGAGGTGGAAGCAGTCACAGGATATGTCAAGGAACATTATGTGGCAGACTACAACCAGGATGTGCTCAAGGAGATCGAAAAGCAGGCTGCCCAGACAGGCAAAAAATCCTCTGTTTCCGACCCGGATCCCACGGCGGAAGAACTGGAAGGGGATGAAATGCTCCCTGCTGCTGTTGACGTGATCCTGGAGACCGGACAGGCTTCCGTCTCTATGCTGCAACGCCGGCTGAAACTGGGCTATGCCCGGGCAGCACGGATCGTGGATGAGATGGAGGAGAAGGGAATCGTAGGTCCCTTCCAGGGGAGCAAGCCCCGGGCCATTCTTATCACAAAGGAGCAGTGGGCAGCCCAGAAGGGCACAGGCGAGCAGCTTGGTTTTGACGACCTGCCGGAAACCGAGGAACAGGCCCCGTTTTGATCTGAGGCGGGTAACCGCTTGAGATAAGGCAGCATCGTACAAAGGTGTATGCGGATTTTGCAAGCGGTGTTTGAGCCAATGTTCGGTTTCGGACACTTTGACCAAAACTATCTGCCCGGTGTGCGTTGATGCCAAAAAATAATTTTGCATCCCATCCGAAAGGTCGGAGGGACAGCAAGGAGGAACAATATGAAAAACGTAAAAAAGATGACCGGTGTTGCCCTGCTGATGGCACTTGTTGTGGTGCTTCAGCTGCTGGGTGGAATGATCCCGCCTGTAGGCGGATTCACCATCTCCCTGGTTCTGATCCCCATTGTCATGGGCGCAGCCCTCTACGGTCCCCAGACCGGCGCTCTGCTGGGTGCAGCCTTTGGCGTAGTGGTCGTGATCGGTTGCATCAGTGGCACGGATGTTGGCGGTTCCATGGTTTTCCAGGCAAACCCCATTCTCTGCGTGCTGGTGGTCATGGGCAAGGGTATTTTGGCAGGCTTCCTGTCCGGCGTGGTGTATGCCGCGCTGAAGCAGAAGAACAGCACCCTGGCCATGGTTCTGGCAGCAGCAGTCTGCCCGGTGGTTAACACAGGAACCTTTGTACTCTGCATGGCTGCTTTCTTTATGGAAGTCCTGTCTGTCTGGGCAGGCGGCAGCAATGTGCTGGGTTACATTCTGTCCGGACTGATGCTGTGCAATTTTGTCCCGGAGCTGGTTATCAACCTGATTTTCAGCGGCGCAGGTGCACGAATCCTGAAATCTCTGGATAAGTAAAATATCTCCTATGGCCCCGGCAGCTTCGGCTGTCGGGGCTTCTTGTTTGCATAACGCCGGATGGAGCGCATAGCATGGACTAGGAGTGATGCCAATGATGTGTGCATGGGACAAGCTAATGGAAATTATACCGCCACGGATGCGGGAGCCGGTGAACCGAATGGGACGAGATACGATGCAGGAATTCCGGATTCGGGAGAGTTTTCCGCCGGAGTTGGTTTTACAGAAAAGCAGTCACTGGCTGGATGACAAATGCAGCCGGGAGGACATTGCCTTTTGCCTCCAATCTGCCAGCCGTTATTCCCCCTGGGCGGCGGATTCTCTCAAAAAGGGATATCTGACGGCTCCCGGAGGCCACAGAATTGGTGTCTGCGGACAGGCACTGTATCAAAAGGGCCAGATGATGGGAATTCGAGAGCCCAATTCTCTCTGTATCCGGGTAGCAAGAGATTTCCCGGGAGTGGGGGATCGCGCCCCCCAGGAGGGGTCTGTCCTGATCCTGGGTGCGCCGGGGTGGGGAAAGACCACTTTGCTGCGGGATCTGATCCGGCAGCGCTCCCGAACCCAGGCCGTTGCTGTGGTGGACGAGCGCGGCGAGCTTTTCCCGGAAGGCTTCGACAGAGGGTGTCGGACAGATATTCTTCAGGGCTGCCGAAAGGCAGAGGGGGTACAGCAGGTCCTGCGAACCATGGGCCCGGCGTGTATTGCGGTAGATGAGATTACGGCAGGGGAGGACTGTGCGGGACTGCTGCAAGCAGTAGGGTGTGGGGTCACCCTGTTGGCAACGGTTCACGCAGCATCCACCGAAGAATTTATACGCCGCCCACTTTACCGCTCTCTGGCAGACAAGGGTATTTTTCAATGGTTTCTGATTATGCACCCGGACAAAAGCTATCGGGCTGAAAGGAGGAATGCTGGATGATTCGACTACTGGGAGCAGCAATGCTGGTGGCAGGATGCGGCGGGTTCGGCTTTTCTCTGGCATCCGCCCAACGCCGGGAGGCCAGAATGCTGCATCGGCTGATTTCTGTCTTGCAGGAGATGGAATGGGAGCTGAAATATCGGATGACTGAGCTTCCGGAGCTTTGCAGTCTTGCAGCGGATGCCTCCGGCGGCAGTCTGCGGAGTGTTTTTCGGGAGCTAGGAGAAAAGCTCCGGCGGCGGGAGGTGTTGGACATTTCCGCCTGCTTCAACGATATTCTGGAGCGGCGGAATCTTCCCAAATATGTGCGGCGCAATTTGAAGCAGCTGGGAGCCTGCCTGGGTCGATTTGACCTGGAGGGACAGGTGCAGGGTCTGGAGGCTGTGCGGTGTCAGTGCCGACAGGATCTTGCTCGGTTGCAGGAAAACGGCCCGCAGCGAATGCGGAACTACCAGATTCTGGCACTTTGTGCCGGTGCAGCCCTGGCCATTTTGTTTATTTGACTATGGAAGTAGATCTGATTTTTAAAATCGCCGCCATAGGGATCATTGTATCCATTCTGAATCAGGTTCTTTCCCGTTCCGGGCGTGAGGAACAGGCAACAATGACATCCCTTGCCGGTCTTGTGGTGGTGCTGATGATGCTGACACAAAAAATTGCTGAGCTCTTCGATTTGGTAAAGAGCCTGTTTCAGTTCTGATGGCAGTATTCTGGAAGACTGCCGCGGGGATCCTGACGGCCGTGGTGCTGGTCTTGGCGGTGGGGAAGCAGGAAAAGGATCTGGCGCTGATGCTGACCATGGCGGTATGCGTGATGGCAGTGGGGGCGGCCCTTTCCTTTTTAGAGCCTGTGATCTCCTTCCTGTATCGGCTGGAGGAACTGGGCGATCTGCAAAGCGGGGTCTTGGAGATCCTTCTGAAAATCGTGGGGATCGGTCTGGTTTCAGAAATTGCAGAGATGATCTGCAAGGATAGCGGCAATGCCTCCCTTGCCCGGGGAATGGAACTGCTGGGCTCGGCAGTGATATTATCTTTGTCCCTTCCCATATTGGAAACCTTTCTGGATTTGATACAAAGGATTTTGGGGGAAATATGAAATTACTGGCAATTCTTCTATGTCTTCTGATCCTGGCACTTCCTGCATCAGCCTTAGAGGTGGAGGCACCGACGGTTCCCGAGATGGGAAAGCAGTGGATGCCGCACAATACCCAATCTCTGGCGGAAGGCCTTTTGGAGCTGGTGCAAAAAGGAATCCTGTCCCTTCGACCGGATCTGAAGGAAGCATCCAGGATAAGTCTGGGGATCCTGGCGGCGGTTTTGATGATTTGTACCGTGCAGTCCGTATCTGCTGCTGTGAAAACTACAGCGGAATTGGCTGGTACCGTTGCTGTTGCGGCTATGCTCCTGCTCAGTGCCAAATCCATGATCCGGCTGGCAGCAGACACCATTTTGGAGATCGGTGCATACGGAAAGCTGCTTTTGCCTGTTATGACCACAGCATTGGCAGCCCAAGGCGGCATCAGCGGGTCGGCGGCTCTGTATGCTGGAACGGCGCTGTTTTCATCCATACTCCAATCGGCAATGAATCATGTGCTGATCCCTGGGATTTATCTATATTTGGCGCTGGGAACAGGCAGCAGCGCCACCGGAGAAAGCCTTCTAAAAAAGATGGCGCAGACCCTAAAAGCGTTTCTTGGCTGGCTGCTGAAGGGAATCTTGGGGGTATTCACGACCTACTTGGCTTTGACCGGGGTGGTCAGTGGAACCACGGATGCCGCAGCCTTAAAAGCCGCAAAGGTGACCATGTCCACGGTGATTCCCGTGGTGGGAAGTGTTTTATCCGATGCCTCCGAGGCGGTTTTGGTCAGTGCAGGACTGATGAAAAATGCAGCTGGGATCTATGGAATTCTGGCAACACTGGCACTGTTTTTACATCCTTTCCTGAAAATTGGTATGCAATACCTGATTCTAAGGGTAACAGCGGCCATCTGCTCCGTTTTTGGAAGCAGCAGAGTGACAGAACTGGTGGAAGCCTTCAGCGATGGCTTGGGGCTTCTGCTGGGCATGACGGCTTCTGCCTGTGTCATGGTGTTTATCAGCACCGTGTGCTTTATGAAAGGAGTCAGCTGATGCAGGCATTGGGACGATATGTTCTGACCTTGACCACATCGGCGATGATTTGCGGGATCCTGCTGTCGCTGCTTCCCAAGGGAAGAACCAGAACAATCCTTCAAGCGGTCTGCGGGATCTTTCTTGCGGCATCTGCGTTATCGCCCGTATTGGATCTGTCCATTCCGGATGTATCCGCACTCCCCTCGGAATATCTTCTTGCAGGAGAAGCCTTTGCCCAAACAGGAGAGGAGGAAGCCAGGCGGGAAACCCATCAGCGCATAAAGCAAAGTCTGGAAGCATATATCTTGGACAAAGCCGAAGCCTATCAGGCGCAAATCACGGCAGATGTAACGCTGACCTCGGATGGACTGCCGGAGTCGGTAACATATACAGGAGCCCCATCCGATGAGATTCGGCAGTTATTGGAGAACATGGTCACCGAAGATTTGGGTATCCCAAAGGAGAATCAGCGATGGAGTGGGTAGAGGCCGGGAACCGGGCAGCGGCAGTCCTCAAAAAATACCGATGGGCAGCGGCAGTCCTGCTGGTTGGATTGGTTTTGATGTCCCTTCCGGAAAAGAAGCAGCCCCGGCAGGAGCCGACGATAACGCAGCAGGAGCCTTGTTCCGGCGAGGATCTGCAAACCGCTCTGGAAACGCTCTTGACGCAAATGGATGGGGCAGGGAAGGTGAAGGTACTGCTCAGTCAGGCATCCGGAGGAAGAACCTATTATCAGACGGATGAAAATCTGTCCAGACGTACGGATTCCTCTGAGCATCGGACGGAAACGGTGATTCTCAGCGGTTCGGACCGCAGTCAGACACCGGTGGTGCAGCGCGTGGATCCGCCGACCTACTTAGGCGCTGTGATCCTCTGCCAGGGGGCTGACAGTCCGAAGGTACGCTTGGCGGTGGTAGATGCAGTCGCAACAGCCACAGGATTGACAACGGACAAAATATCTGTTTGGAAAATGAAATGAATGGAGGCATTTTTATGAAGGTCTGGAAGAAGAATCTGGTCTCTGCGGCAGTGCTGGTGACGGTGTGCGCCGGGATCTATGTGAACTGGCTCTACACCCAGGAAGTTGGTACGGTAGGTCTGACGGATACCCTGGACGCAGAGAAGGTGATGGGCTCAGATACACTGATGCTCAGCGATGATATTGCAGCCATTTCGGCAGGGGAGGAAGTGAAAACCACAGCCAGCGATTATTTTGCGGCGGTGCGGCTTTCCCGGCAGGAGGCACGGGACAGTGCCGTGAACCTTTTGCAGGAGGCTATGGCTTATTCTACGGCAGAAGAAGGCAGCGGCGGAAAGAGCGTGGAGTCTGCAATGGAGCTGGATACCATCGTGCAGACAGCCCTCAGCGAAGCGCAGATCGAGAGCCTGATCATTGCCAAGGGATACCAGGACTGTGTGGCCTATATGACAGGAGAGGGCATCAGCGTGGCTGTTGCTGCCCCGGAGGGAGGCTTGCAGCAGGCGGATATTGCTGTCATTGCGGATGTTGTTATGCAGCAATCTGGCTATGGTCTGGATACCATTCGGGTGGTGGAAGTACATTAAGGGCGGCCCCGGAGGAATTTCCTTCGGGGCAATCTGCGATTTCCCGGATTTCTGATACAGAAAACAGTTGTAAAAATGGAAAAGCCGTGGTACAATAAACAAAAGTGTGTCGTGCCTTTTGGCCGATCATGAATTAGGAGGTTTACACTATGGCTGAAAATAAGCGTTACATCACCCAGCCCCAGGAAAATGGCAGCGTGATGATTAGTGAAGATGTGGTTGCTGCCATCGCAGAACACGCACTTGTCGATGTGGATGGTGCATCCTTCCAGGGGGATATCCGGAAGAACTGGACCAAGAGCATGAAGATCACCATTGCCGAAGATAACACGGTTTCTGTCAGCGTGAATATTGCCATCACCTTTGGCTATAGCGTTGTGGATGTGGCAAACAATGTCCAGAACGTGATCACCACCGCTGTGGAGAATATGACCGGCGTAAAGGTCACTGAGGTCAATGTCAATGTCTGCGGCATCGCCCGATAAGCAGAGGTTTTGTATGACGAGAGGAAATGCCAGAGAACTGGCAGTACATCTGATTTATGGCCGGAATTTCACCGGCGAAGAGCCTGAGCAGGTAGTTTCCACACGGCTGGATAAGGAATACTACCCCCAGCTTGGCTCTGAAAATGATATTTATCTGGATCGCCCCAGCAGCTCCCAGCTGCGCTACATTGACACGGTCGTTGCCGGCGTTGTCAATCGGGAAGAGGGGCTGAATGCACAGATCCAGAAGTTCTCCATTGGTTGGGATGTCAGCCGAATCTCCCGCCTGACCCGCAGCATTATGCAGCTGGCCATTTATGAGATCTTGTTTGTAAAGGATGTCCCCACCGGTGTTGCCATCTCTGAAGCTGTCCGTCTGTCCAAGAAATATGACAGCGATGAGACAGGTTCCTTTGTCAATGGTATCCTTGGCAGCTTCGCCCGGAGCCTGGATAACCAGACTCCCCAGGAAGTGCCGGTTCAGGAGCCTTCTGAAGAAGCTTCCGCAGAAGAACCCGCCGCAGAGGAACTGTAAATGAGTGTTATCGGCATTGATACCAGCAATTATACCACCTCGATTGCCTGCTTTGACGGCATTTCCGGTGAGAATTGCTCCCGGCTCCTCCCGGTGAAACAGGGGGAGCTTGGTCTGCGCCAGTCCGATGCAGTCTTTGCCCATATCAAGAGCCTGCCGGAGCTTTCCGGCAGGCTGTTTTCCCATATAGAGAAGGCACAGATCACAGCGGTTGGCGTGTCCACAAGACCCCGGGCAGTGGAGGGCAGCTATATGCCCTGCTTCCTGGTTGGCTACTCCCATGCCAAATTGCTTTCGGATGCACTCGGTGTGCCTCTGGTGGAGGTTTCCCACCAGCAGGGCCATGTGGCAGCCGGACTTTGGAGTGCCGGTTGTCTGGAACTGATGGACGAGCCCCATCTGGCATGGCATTTGTCCGGCGGCACCACGGAGCTGCTGCTGGTAGAGCCTCAGGGGAAAAATGTGGTATGCACCAAAATCGGCGGTACCACCGATATATCGGCCGGTCAGCTGATCGACCGCACCGGGCAGCTTTTGAATCTGCCCTTTCCCAGCGGAAAGCATCTGGATGCTTTGAGTCAGGATGCACGCTTGCAGGAGACCTTCCGGGTCAAGTGTACGGATCGAGCATTTTCCCTGTCCGGAGTACAGAATAAGGTGCAGCAGTTCCATGCTGCCCATGGAGAGCCTGCTGAAACAGCCGCCTATGCCCTTCGCTGTGTGGCAAAAGCAGTTTTCCTGGCATCCCAGCAGGCCATGAAGGATTATCCCGGTTTGCGGATCGTGTTTTCCGGCGGCGTTGCCTCCAATTCCATGCTTCGCCAGATACTGAAACCCTTGAATCCTGTTTTTGCCCAGCCCCAGTTCTCTACAGACAATGCTATGGGTGTTGCCGTTTTGGCTCACCGGATGACGGAGGGGTGAGATGGCACAGGATGTTTTGTCTGTCAGTCAGCTGAATGTCTATATTCAGCACAAGCTGGACGGCGATACGCTGCTGAACCAGGTGGCTGTTCGCGGCGAGATCAGCAACTATAAAATGTACCCCTCCGGTCATCATTACTTCACACTGAAGGATGAAGGGGGCGCATTGAAATGCGTTATGTTTAAGGGCAATGCCTTCCGGCTGCGGTTCCGTCCGGAAAATGGCATGAAGGTCATTGCTATGGGCAAGGTTTCGGTCTACCCCAGAGACGGGGCCTATCAGCTTTACTGTACCGCTATGGTCATGGACGGCGTGGGAGATCTGTATGCCGCCTTTGAACAGCTGAAAAAGGAGCTGGAAGCCCAAGGCTTGTTTGATCCTGCCCACAAAAAACCAATTCCCCAGTTTCCCCATACCATCGGCATCGTTACCAGCAGCGCCGGCGCAGCTGTCCACGATATGCTGCGGATCCTGCGCAAGCGGTATCCTCTTGTGAAGGTATTGCTGCTTCCCGTTCGGGTACAGGGGGCAGAGGCACCAGGAGAGATCGCCGCAGCCATCCGCTACGCCAATTATCACAAGCTGTGTGATTTGCTGATCGTTGGACGAGGCGGCGGCAGTATGGAGGATCTGTGGGCCTTTAACGAGAAGGTCGTGGCCTGGGCCATTTATGAATCGGTTATTCCGGTCATTTCTGCTGTTGGACATGAGCCGGATGTGACCATATCGGACTATGTTGCCGATCTTCGGGCAGCGACGCCATCTAATGCAGCAGAGCTGGCTGTTCCGGATCAGCTGGCATTGATGCAGATGCTGGATGAAAAAGCCAATGCCATGGCCTCCGGGCTGCAAAGGCAGCTGAAAACAGCTCGCCAGCATTTGAATGTACTGTCCGGCTCTGTTTCCCTGCAAAGTCCCACCGGATACTTGCAGCAGCAGAAAAAGAGCCTGGAACTTTTGAAAAATCGGCTGATCTCTGCCCAAAACCGGAATATTTCCGCAAAAAAACAGAGATATGTGGCAGATGTATCCAAACTGGATGCCATGAGCCCCCTGAAGGTGCTGACCCGCGGCTATGCCATGGCGCAAGCACCGGACGGAGCACTGATCCGCAGTGTACATCAGGTGGAGATCGGGCAGCCCATAACCATCCGCTTCAGCGATGGACAGGCAGCCGCCACCGTATCTGATAAAAAGGAGCAAACGCCATGAACAATATGACCTTTGAATCATCTTTGCAGCGTCTGGAACAGATCGTCCGCACCTTGGAGCGGGGAGAGGCTCCTTTGGAAGAAAGCCTGAAGCTGTTCCAGGAGGGCACGGAGCTTGTGCGAAACTGCGAAACCATGCTGGAAAAGGCAGAGCTTCAAGTGAAAAAAATCATGACGGCCCAAGATGGCAGCCCGGTAGAGGAGGACTTCCAGGATGAGCAATGAGCAACGGATCGCCCAGTACAAAAACCAGTTGGAAACGTATCTGCGGGAATTCTACGAAAAGCGCAGCAATCTGCCCCAGAGCAGACTGTTTGAAGCCATGCAGTACAGCCTGATGGCCGGAGGAAAACGGCTGCGTCCTGTATTGGCTATGGAGTTTTGCCGCTTGTGCGGCGGTGACTGGCATCAGGCGGTTCCCTTTGCGGCGGCAGTGGAGATGATCCATACCTACAGCTTGATCCATGATGATCTGCCTGCCATGGACAACGATGATTTTCGCCGGGGCGAACCTACCAACCACCGGGTCTATGGGGAAGCTATGGCCATTCTGGCAGGAGATGCGCTGCTGACGGATGCCTTCATGGTAGCCGCCACGGCCCAGCTGCCTGATCCCAAGGACATGGCCTTTGCCATTGAGACTCTGGCAGAGTGCGCCGGATCCATGGGTATGGTTGGCGGACAGGCTCTGGACATTGCCAGTGGAGAACGGGAACTGACAGAGCAGGAAGTCATCGACATCCAGACCCGGAAAACCGGTGCCTTGATCCACGCAGCCTGCGTCTTGGGTGCCATCGCCGGCGGCGGTTCCGAGGAACAGATTGATGCCGCAGCCCGCTTTGCTGAGGGTCTGGGAATGGCATTCCAGATTCGGGATGATATGCTGGATGTTATCGGAACCCAGCAGGAGCTGGGTAAGGGAATCGGTACGGATGAAACCAAGAACACTTTTGTCCGCCTGTATGGTCTGGAAACCTGTGAGGAACTGGTTCAGCGGTATACCGGCTATGCTCTGGATGCCCTGGAGGTCTATTCGGATACCGAATTCCTTTCCGAACTGGCCGGAAGCCTGACGAATCGCCGAGTTTGATAGGAGAGAAGTTAATGGAATTTACATTTGAAATGGAATACACCCCGCACATTTTGACCACTATGCAGCGAGCCATTCGGCTGACGTTGCAGGAGGAGCGGGACAAAAAGAGTAAAGTGATCGCCGCCTTCTTTATCGTTGCCGCCATCTTTATTATGGTGACAGCGCAAAAGTTCGGCTATCGTCAGATCCTTGCCGGGATCGTCATTGCCTTGTTTGTCATCTATTTATGCTTCCAGGATCAGATTGCCGGCTTTATGGCAGGCAGCAAGATCCCTAAGAATATGAAGAAGGTCACCTGGACATTCCGGGATGACGGCTTCTTCAGCACCTCAGAAGCAGGAAACAGCGGTTTTGATTATGAGACGATTTTTGCCATGATTGAAACAGAGAACTGCATGGTACTGTGCTTTGCGGATTCTCAGGCCCAAATCATTGATATGCGTGGCATTCAGGGTGGCAGCGTTCAGGATTTCCGCCGCCTGCTGCGGAAAAAGACCAATTTGACCCTTCAAACCCTGTAACCTGTACCATGCTTCAGCCCCTGACCGATGTCGGGGGCTGTTTTGCATATCTTCTGGGATTGACAACGCATTGCTCCTGGGCTAAAATGAAAGAAAATTGATTTAGGAGGGATTACCATGAAGCGGGAAGTAAACCCATTTGACTATGCATCCGACATCTGTAAGGCACTGCCTGGCGGTATTTTGCTTACCACCAAGCAGGGGGAGAAGGTCAATTCCATGACCATCGGATGGGGCACCATTGGCATTGAGTGGAGATATCCGATTTTCATTGCCTTCGTCCGGGAAAGCCGATACACTCGGCAGATCCTTGGGGAAAATCCGGAATTTACCGTCAACATTCCCCTTGGCCAGCCGGATAAGCAGATCCTTTCCCTCTGCGGCACAAAGTCCGGTCGGGATATGGATAAAATCGAAGCCCTTGGGCTGCATCTGGAGGAGCCCCTGGAAATTTCCGTTCCCGGGATCCGAGAGCTGCCTCTGACTTTGGAATGTAAAGTCCTCTATCGCCAGCAGCAGGATTTAACTGCCCTTCCCCAGGAGGTTTTAAACCGCTACTACCCCACAGAGGATGATACCTTGCATCCGGGCAGTGACCGAGACTACCACATTGCCTACTATGCCCAAATTGTGAAGGCATATATCATTGAAGAAGAGGGCTAAACCATGCGGGTAATTTGCTATGGGGATTCCAATACCTTTGGCTATGATCCTCAGGCCATGTTTGGGGAGCACTACCATCCCCGCTGGACCGATATTCTCTCGGAGCTGACTGGGTGGGATGTGGTCAATGACGGTGTAAACGGCCGGGAAGTTCCTCGGGAAAGGCTTTCTATCCCGGAAGATACCGACCTTTTCCTGGTCATGCTGGGAACCAATGATCTGCTTCAGTTGGATACGCCTGAGGCTGCCGCAGAGCGGATGGCGCACTTCCTGTCAGCTGCGGATTCTCATAAGGTGGTTCTGATTGCCCCACCGGCTATGACTTGGGGCTTGTGGGTGCAGGATGAGGAACTGATTGCCGATTCCCGGCATCTTGCTCAATTGTATCAGGAGCTTGCGCAGCAGCTTGGAATCTTCTTTGTGAATGCCGGGCAGTGGGGGATCCCCCTGTCACCGGATGGGGTTCACTTTACCCAAGAGGGTCAGGGCCGATTCGCTGAAAATCTTGCCCAGGTGCTGATGAATGGAGGAAAAGCAAAATGATCCCTTGCATTTCCATAGAGAATATGAGGAATAGCGATGCCAAAACCATTGCCACCATCACCCCCAGCCTGGAATTGATGCACCGGGCAGCTTATGGCGTGTTTCGGGCGGTGAATTGGAAGGGCAAATCTGCTATTGTGGTTGGCTCTGGGAACAATGGTGGCGATGGTTTTGCATTGGCCTGCATTTTGCAGGAAGCTGGTCACCCCTGTACTGTGTTTACCGTCAGTCAGCGTATGTCCCAGGACGGTGCTTTTTATGCAGAGAAGGCCAAAACTGCCGGAGTGCCCGTTGTGCCCTTTGAAACAGGGTGCTTAGGTGGCGTTGACATGGTGGTTGACTGCCTGCTGGGTACTGGATTTCAAGGCCCGGTTCGGGAAACCTACGGTGCGGCCATTGAGGCCATCAACGCATCCCATGCCTATGTGGTCAGTGTGGATATCAACAGCGGCATGAATGGGGATACCGGTGAAGGCACACGGGTGGTTCGTTCGGATCTGACCGTCACCATCGGCTATGTAAAGCGGGGACTGGTCGCTCCCAATGCCGGACACTGGATGAAACGGCTGGTGTGCGCCGATATTGGCATCCGTTTGGAAAAGCAGGAGTGGATGATATACGATCCTCAGGAGCCTGTCCCAGAGGGTGGCATTCCTTGTCCGCCATGGCTGGATATGGTTCCTATCCAAGCCGTAACAGAATAGCATTATCAGCCCCTGTATTCCTTTTAAGAACGCAGGGGCTGAAACTTTTGAAACACTAGAGGTCGAAGGCCGGATTCATATAGTAGACATTCCTGGGGTTCAGCTTTTGCCGCAGCAATTCCACGGCTTCGCCAAATCGCTGGAAGTGAACCACTTCCCGTTCCCGGAGGAACTTAATGACATTGTTCACATCCGGATCATCTCTCCCTCCACAGCCATCATCCCCGTGTTGTAAACCCCGCCGGATGCCGGGCTGGGGAAGACACCGGTGGTGTGATCTACAAAATAGGGGGCGAAGCTGGAGTCCTGTATTTGGGAATCCTTCAGGTTCCGTGTAAGCTGGTGGACGATTGCCCCGATCATTTCCAGGTGCCCCAGTTCTTCTGTCCCTACGGAAGCATCGGAAATACTATGCATTTTTTTGGGGGTCTATCTGAAAACCGTCAACACGCCCAAACAGCGGGCCTTTTTCGCCTGCTGTGCGCCATTTTTCCTTGCAATACACAAAGTATTCCTGCGAAAAAATGGCTTCATCAGACGAAAAATCCCTCGCTGTTGGTAATATTTCCGGTTTTCAGATAGACCCTAAATAAAGCCATAAAATCAGAAATAATAGACTTCAGAATGGTTGTGTTCATCTGTACATCATGTTATAATAAATGAAACATTTTCCTGAAAGGATGCCTGACCTCATGACAGACAAGGAACTGAAACGCCTCAACCAGAGTCAGCTGATTGACATTATATACGAGCTTCAAAGACGGAACAAACAAGCAGAGATACAGATGAATCAGCTGCAAAAAGCGCTGGATGAGCAAACGATCTGCATGGAAAAAATCGGCTCCCTTTCAGAAGCAGGCAGCAGTGTCAGCAACATTTTTGAAACGGCGCAAACCTCTGCGGAGCAGTATCTGCGTTCCATTCAGTTGGCTATGAATGATATGAATAGCAGATTGTCAGCGGCAGAAATACAAAAGCAAACGCTTATGATGGAAGCTGAACAGAAAGCCAATAAAATCGTGCAGGAGGCAAAACAGGAAGCCGCAAGAATCATTGCCGATGCAAACGCGCAGACATTCCGCCGGTGGGAGAGCGTTGAAAAACGTGCTGGAGAGATCCTGGCAGCCCACACGACCTCGCAGGATCCTATGTGCAAGGATGAACAGGAACAGGAAATGTGAAATGGAATGGCTTTCGGAAAGGCGGAAGGAATCGAATGAAAATAAATGAAATAGAGTTGAAAAGGCTCAGCAGGGTGGAGCTGCTGGAAATCATCTATGAACTTCAAAAGCAGCATGAAGAAACCACCATTCAAATGGAACAAATGCAAGCAGAACTGGATACCCGGAAGCGTAATATTCGCAAGTCCGAATCCATTGCGGAAGCTGCGATTTGTATCAACGGGGTTATGGAAGCGGCACAGGCGGCGGCAGATCAGTATCTTGTGTCTGTAAAAGCAGCGACCGTAGGGCTTGAGAGCCAGCTGGATGCGGTGGAAAAACGCCGGCAGACGATTCTACAGGAAGCTGAGGAGCAGGCGGCTGAGACGATTCGCGGTGCCCAGCGGGAAGCAAAGAAGATCATTGCCGAGGCAGAGGACAAAGCTGAAGAGAAGCTGGCTTATGTTGAAAAACAGGCCAGGCAATTGCTGGCTGCACATGATGAGCTTCGATCCCTTATGTGCAGCAGATAGAGGTTTACACCGATACAAGATCCTGAGGCATGTAATCATAGGAAGTATCATAGGATAGGGAAGAAACAGAAAGATCCCACGCAAAAGCAAACAGCAAACACCGAGCCCGCGCTCGGTGTTTTTCTATAAGGCACTGTCATTCCAAAGGGGGAATTCTGTGTCTGTCAACCGCTATGAACGCATGAACCGGGAATACGGAGTTTGCCAGGGAAAACAGCGGGTTGCCGCATATTGCCGTGTGTCTACAGATCAGGAGGATCAAATCAATTCTTTGGAAAACCAGCAGAGATATTTCCGACAGCACATCCAAAATCACCAGGATTGGGAGCTATTTGCGGTCTTTGCTGATGAGGGCCTTTCCGGCACAAATACAAAGAAGCGTAAAGCCTTTCACTGTATGATCGACTGTGCCAGGAGTGGAAAGCTGGATTTGATTATCACCAAGGAGATATCCCGTTTTGCCCGAAATACACTGGACAGTATCGCTTACACCCGGGAATTGAAGCGGCTGGGAGTCGGTGTGATTTTCATGAACGACAACATTAATACCCTGGACGGAGATGCTGAGCTGCGGCTGGCAATTCTGTCTTCCATTGCCCAGGAGGAAAGTCGGAGGACATCTCAGCGGGTCAAGTGGGGGCAGAAGCGGCAGATGGAACAGGGTGTCGTATTCGGAAGAAGTATGCTGGGCTATGATGTGAAGAACGGAAAAATGACCATCAATCCAGAGGGAGCGGAGGTTGTGCGACTAATTTTCCGGAAGTATGTCTGGGAAGGGAAGGGAACCCATGTGATTGCCAGGGAACTGCTGGAAGCAGGAATCCACCCTATGCGGAGCGAAAAGTGGTCAAATACTGTCATTCTGCGGCTGCTTCGCAACGAAAAATACTGCGGGGATCTGGTTCAAAAGAAAACCTACACCCCAGATTATCTTTCCCACGACAAGAAATACAACAAGGGTCAGGAAGAATTTGTGATTATTAAAAATCATCACCAGCCGATCATCTCCCGGGAACTGTTTAATGAAGCCAATCGAATCCTTGACGAACGCAGGAATCGCGAAAAAGAAAAGTCATGAAGAATGACTGACAATATGCTAGACCATGCCTTGGATCATGGGCATGGCGTATTTCCGATGCTTCGGTCCCGATATCCGTCAGCAGCCCTTTTAATTCATCAAAGGGCATGGAGTAGCGTTGAGACAGGTACCGCAGAGATGCCCCCAGTTCTCCATCCGGGCCGCCATACTGGGAGATGATGAGTGCGGCCAGCCTGGGATTGGGCCGGTCGATTTTTACAGGATACTGAAGCTTCTTATCATAGATAAACATGGCTATACCCCCTTGTTCCTGCAATATTCCCAGGGCCACGGATCATCCAGCCAACGGAATTCTTCTCCGCCTTCCGGGCTCATGTTCGTCAACGGACCATATTCCTTCTGATATTGTGCCCGACATTTCTGGTACATTTTCTGGTAGGCGCGGTAAGTTTCCAGTGCCTCCTGGTCATCCCGATGGGTATCCAGATAGAGGGCCAGATCCTGTATGGCAAAATTCAGCACTTGCAGCTGCGTCAGGGGAGTCACATTCAGTTCCTTGTTGTTTACCTTTCCCTGAAAGGACAGATCGAGCCCCGGAAACATGGTGCCACGGATGATCCCTCGGCGGGCTTCATATTGGGGCGGGTTTTCATACTGGTAGGGAACATAGGGATTTGCCAGAGGAGCCATAGCAGGCAGCCGCCCATTGGCGCATTCTGCCTGCATCCGCTTAGAGCGTATCCGCTCATTGTCATAATCTGTCTGCATCTGTTTCATTTTCATGGTTCTACCTCCTTTATATTGCCTGAAACCGTCGTTTCACAGCATTCTATGCCGTCTTTCGCTGAATGGTTCAGAAATTGTTCCAGGGTACATAGAAATGAATGAGGTGTTGCCCATGCAAAAACGCAAAATCTGGCTTCTGCTATATGGAATTGTCCTGCCGGGAATGCTCCTGGCTGTGCACTGTGGGAATCGGGCGGTGACAGCCTTTGCCCAGCGGAATATCCCACCATGTGCTCATAGGATCGTCATCGACCCAGGTCACGGCGGAGTAGACGGCGGTGCGACCTCCTGCACCGGTATCCTGGAAAGCCGGTTTAACCTGGAGATCAGTCTGCGTCTGCGGGATCTGTTTCATCTTCTTGGCTGTCGGACACGGATGATCCGCACAGAGGACGTATCCGTGTACAAAACTGGGGAGTCTATTGCCCAGAAAAAGGTTTCTGATTTGAAGGAACGGGTGCGCATGGTCAATGAAACTCCCAATGCACTACTGGTCAGTATCCATCAAAACAATTTTCCAGATGGACGCTACGCCGGAGCCCAGGTGTTTTACGCTGCGACACCGGATAGCCAGCTGCTGGCAAAGGTTCTGCAAACAGCTCTGGTACAGAACCTGAACCCCGGCAGTAATCGCAAAGAAAAAAAGAGCAGCGGGGTGTATCTGATGGAGCATATCACCCGCCCTGGAGTTTTGATCGAATGCGGCTTCCTATCCAATCCAGAGGAAGAACGCAAACTGCGCAGCGAAGATTATCAGCAAAAATTATGCTGTGTCATAGCCGTAACGCTCCTGGATCATCTATCGAACACTTGACCGGGTATGCCAATGCTGTTATAATAAAAGAAAACCTCAGGAGATATGGTATGGCAAAGACAAAAACCACCTTTTTCTGCACCAGCTGCGGAAATGAAACCCCCAAATGGATGGGCCGCTGCCCAAGCTGCGGCGCTTACAATACAATGGAGGAGTTTGTAGAAAAGCCGTCGGCTCCCGGCAGAAGCAAGCCAACCGGAAGTAGTTCCTATCGCAAGCCTCAGCGGATACGCGAATTGACTACAGACAACGAGATCCGCTTTTCGACCGGAATGGGAGAGTTGGATCGGGTTTTGGGCGGCGGTGCCGTTGCCGGGAGCCTGGTCTTGGTAAGCGGCGCTCCCGGTATCGGCAAATCCACCTTGCTGCTGCAGATCTGCGCCCAGCTTTGCACCGAACGCCGGGTGCTCTACGTCTCCGGCGAAGAAAGCGAACGGCAGATCAAGCTGCGAGCCGAACGCCTGAATGTCAGTCCGGAGGAACTGTTCATTCTGTCTGAGACACGGCTTTCGGAGATCTTGGATGCTACAGAAGAAATTCAGCCGGATATTTTGATTGTGGACTCCATTCAAACCTTGTATCGCGAGGACAATGAGTCCTCACCTGGAAGTGTTTCCCAGGTGAAGGACTGCACCATGACACTGATGAATGTAAGCAAATCCCAGGGGATCACGGTATTTGTGGTGGGCCATATCAATAAGGACGGCAACATTGCAGGCCCCAAGGTGCTGGAACATATGGTGGACTGTGTCCTGTATTTTGAGGGTGACCCCAATACCTCCTACCGCCTGCTGCGAGCTGCAAAGAACCGTTTCGGCTCCACAAATGAAATTGGCGTATTTGAAATGCTGGATGTGGGTCTTGCAGAGGTGCCAAACCCGTCGCAGATGCTGCTGGAAGGCCGCCCGGAGGGAGCCAGCGGAACCTGCGTGGCCTGTGTGATGGAAGGAACCCGCCCGGTACTGGCAGAAGTACAGGCATTGGTGACCAAAACAACGGCCAATTTTCCCCGCCGAACAGCGGATGGCTTTGACTTCAATCGCGCAGTGCTGTTGCTGGCTGTGTCAGAAAAGCGGGCCGGTATGAAAATGGGCTTGTTTGATGCCTATTTGAATGTCATTGGCGGTTTGAAACTGGATGAACCCGGTGCTGACCTGCCCATGGTTTTGGCCGTGGCTTCCTCTTATCGGGATCAGCCCATTGCCAACGATCTGGTAGCCATTGGAGAGGTCGGTTTGACAGGGGAGATCCGCAGCGTATCCCATCTGAATCAGCGTTTGGGAGAAGTCTCCCGATTGGGTTTTACAAAATGTATCATTCCTCGCAGTGGTTCTGAAAAGCTGGATATTCCTGCTGGACTGACGGTATACCGAGTCAGAAACATTCGGGAAGCCATAGAGACAGCCCTGTAAAAGGGAAGGGGAGAGGGGAATCTTCCACAGAAGTCAAGAAGAATAGGCCGCAGGCTTTTTTGCCTGCGGCCATTGTCATATCTTTCCCAATATCATCATAAAAAGAATCCAATCACGAGACCAAGGAGGAAAAAGAAGACAGCAACAATCAGAAATTCCAGGGGGTTGCGGACATACTGTGTTCGGTAGACCTTCTGGATAACAGGCTTTTCAACAAGCCGCACCACAGGAACCTCAACTACTTTTTCAACGACCTTTTGAACCTCCCGAACCACCGGTTTTTCCACGATTTTTTCAACGGTTTCCGTAGTTTTGATGACCACAGGCGGGCGGCGGCCGTAGCTTCTGCGTCCGGTTGTCAGGTATTCTATATCGGTATCCAGGACCTCAGCCATGCGAATCAGGTTGGCTGCATCTGGATTTGCCAAATCATTTTCCCATTTGCTGACTGCCTGGCGGGATACGGAAAGTGCCTTGGCAAGATCCGCTTGGGAGATATGTTCCAGCTTTCTAAGCTCGATGATACGTTCTCCAATAGACATATTTAACCAACTTTCTTTGTCAACTATTGGTTGCATAAAGGAATTATATCAATTTTTCTCGATAAAATCAAGCTTTGAAAGGGGATTGGCCTCTGCTGCGATTTTTAGTTCTGTATTCTCAATGTGTGTATAGATCTGGGTGGTGTTCAGGTTTTCGTGCCCCAGCACTTCCTGGACGGTTTTCACATCCACGCCGCCGGACAGCATCATGGTGGCTGCTGTATGGCGCAGCTTATGAGCGGAAAATTGGGTGGAATCCAGCCCAGCCTGAAGCAGCGCTTTTTTGACCAGACGATGAACTGCTGTTACGCTGATACGATTGTTGTCCCTGGAGCCAAAGAGTGCCCGATTGTCAGAGAGTACCTTTTTGCTGCGTTCCGGCAGATAGGCATCAATGGCCTTCCGGCAGGCAGATCCAAAATAAACGAAACGTTCTTTATTGCCTTTGCCAACAACACGGATCCGATCATCATATACATCTGTCAGATTCAGCCCTACCAGCTCGCTGCGGCGGATCCCGCAGTTGAGAAATAGCATCAGGATCGCATAGTCTCTCTTTTCATTCGGGCCGGAAACCGCTTGCAGCAGCCTGGAGGATTCTTCCAGTGTCAGGTATTTGGGCAGACTTTTCCGAAGCTTCGGATACTCCAAATCAGCCACCGGATTTTCTTCCAGCTGTTTGGTGCGAACCGTAAGATATTTATAAAAGGATTTGATGGCGCTGAGCTTCCTGGCCCGGCTGGATGCACCGATCCCATATTCCGGTGCCGGGGAGTCTGGATTGACAGCCCGGTCATTGGCAAGATACGACAGAAAGTCAAAGATATCAGATGTGTCGATGTCTCGGATAAATGCAAGATCGACCTGCCGAATGTCTATGTCCTCAAGCTGTGTGGTAATGGGCATGTCCTTGCGCATGAGCATGACAAAACGCAGGAACATCCGAAGATCCAGATAATACTCCTGAATGGTCAGCGGAGACTGACCCTTGATATTCTCGTGGTAGATCAAAAACTCCCGCAGAATCTGCGGACAATCATGGTATCGCTGCATGGAAAACCTCCTGAACCGTTGTCGTGTCTATATTATAGCACATACTATGTACGAACGCAACAAAATTTTTATTTTGTTGCGTTCGCTAGCTTTGAACGTGATCGGCTCAAACAGGCATACACTTCTGTGAGCTGCCCTATCTTCAAGGCTCTCCCTTTTGCTTTCTTCTTCCCCTCCGGGATATTTTGGGAGTTTACATCACCACTGAGTATAGTTGCTGTCAGGCTCACGGCCATGGGATGACGTTGCTGTTTAATCTCAAAGATGTAAAGATGTAAAATACTGTACCACCGTCCCGGTAATGCATGATGGATCCTGTCATCTTCAAAATTTACAGTTTGTTGTTGAATTATGTCTTTACATTTTGATATTATTTTATTAAAATAAAACTGTCAAATCCCAATATCATATATGACTGGAGGAGTTCCCTATGCATATCAGAAGAATTGGCGTCTTGACCTCCGGCGGTGATGCTCCCGGTATGAACCCCTGTGTTCGTGCTGTTGTGCGCACTGCCCTTTATAACGGTATTGAATGCTATGGCATTCGCCGTGGATGGAACGGACTGATCACCGGCGATATTGTCAAGCTGGATCAAAAGAGCGTTTCTCATACCATCAACAGAGGCGGCACAATCCTCTATACGGCCCGCAGCACTGAGTTTATGAATGAGGAAGGTCAGCGCAGAGCTGTGTCCACCTGCAAGTTCCTGGGCCTTGACAGCATCATTGCCATCGGTGGCGATGGTACCTTCCGTGGCGCCTTGGCGCTGAGTAAGCACGGCATCAATGTGATCGGTATCCCCGGTACCATTGACAATGATATCGGCTGTACAAACTACTGCATCGGCTTTGATACCGCAGCCAATACTGCTATCGAGTGCATCGATAAGCTTCGGGACACCATGCAGTCCCATGAGCGCTGCTCTGTGGTGGAAGTTATGGGCCGCAATGCCGGTTACCTCGCTATGTATGTGGGCCTGGCCTGCGGTGCGACTGCGGTGCTGGTCCCTGAGGAGCCCTTTGACTTTGAACGGGATGTGGTGGAGAAGATTCGTCAGGCTCGCTTCAATGGCTTTACCCATTACATGATCGTTGTGGCTGAAGGTGCCGGTTCTGCGGCAGACATTGCAGCAAGAATCAAAGATGCCACCGACCTGGATCCCCGTGTCACGGTGCTGGGGCACATTCAGCGCGGCGGTAGCCCTACAGGGCGGGATCGCGTAAACGCCACAAAGATGGGTTATATGGCAGTAGAACTGCTGCTCAAGAATAAGACCAACCGGATCATTTGCATTCGGGATGGCGATTATATCGACGTGGATATCGAGGAAGCCCTTGCAATGAAAAAGAGCATCCAGCAGATGGAAGTGGATGTACTCAGTGCTATGACGGGTTTTAGCCACAATTAAATATCATTGACAAATAATAAAGGTCTGCCGGAAGAAGTTCCTGGCAGACCTTTTTATGCTTTGGGATGACATTTGTCATACATGGTTTTTAGTTTTTGGTTGATCATGTGGGTGTACATCTGCGTTGAAGAAATGTCGCAGTGCCCCATCAGTTCCTGGAGAGAACCCAGATCGGCACCATTTTCCAGCAGATGGACGGCGAAGCTATGGCGCAGGGTGTGCGGAGTAATAGCCTTGTCGATACCGGCTTTGCTCTGATAGTGCTTCAGAATCTTCCAGAAGCCCTGGCGGCTCATTCTGGAACCGCCCACATTTACAAACAGAGAATTCTCTCCGGGATCAGCCACCATAACATCACGAACCTCTCGCAGATACAGCGATAATGCCCGCAGTGCTGCCGGATACAGGGGGATCACACGGGCTTTTTTTGCCCCGGCACATTTGATGACCCCAAGCTCCAGATTCACATCCTCTACATTTAGCTCGATGAGTTCCGAAACACGAATGCCTGTGGCATACATTACTTCCAGCATCGCCTTATCCCGGATCCCTTTGGCATCTAAGCCGGAGGGCTGGGACAGAAGCAGCTCCACTTCCCTGCCGCTGAGGATCTGGGGAAGTTTTTTTTCACCGCGCTCAACGTGGAGGTCGGCAGCAATGGGAGACTGCTCCAAAAAACCGGAGGAAATGGCATAAGCATAGAAGTTCTTTAAACTGGCCAACGCTCTGGAAACGGTGGCTCCAGATCTCCCGGCGGATTGAAGATAACCCAGATAGTCCAAAATACTGTCCTGGGTGGCAGACAAAATATCCACCCCAGCCTGATCTTCCAGCCAACCGGAAAACTGCCGGATATCGCGCATATAGGAGGAAACCGTATTGGCAGAAGCTTGTCTTACCTTTACCAGGTAGGTTTCATAGGCCTGAATCAAATCCAGCATGAATAAGTCCTTTTCCTTTCCAAAAGAATCAAAATGCCTTGTATGGCAGGATCTTGTAAAAATCAACCAATCCGATCAAGAACAACAAACCTCCGAAAAGCAGGAACATATTCCTGCCCCTTCCCCTTCCGGCAACACAACGCAGCCAAAAAAGGTATTGAACCGCCAGTCCTGCGGCATCAGAAAAAAGAACCAACCACCGCAGCAGCCATCCGGTATCCGGGAAGCACAGGATAAAACCGGTTTGAATGTAGGAGAATAAAAATCCTCTGCAAAAGCAGATCGGAAAGAGTATGACAGAATCCAAAATACAGGAAGCCCAGGATAATAAAAAAGGAAGGAAAAGCGTCAGAAGCAGCGAAACGATCGACACAGACCGATCCATGGTACTGTGCATCACAGAGGTAAATATACTGCCAATCCGGAATGAAAAATAAGAACCGCTTAGAATTCCCGCAGAAAAGAAAACTGCAAGCATACGGGTGCTTGCCCTGCCGGAATTCCTCTTTGCGTTGATTTGGAAAGACTGCGTCACCAAAAAACTCCCTCCATTCAGAAAGAACCCTTGCACAGCAGGTTTTGGAGGTTTGCATGACATAGAATCGAATTATCCCGTTTTTGAATATATCCATACTATACTCCAAAATTTGCAAAATTTCAAGTTCCTTTTACCAAAACAGAGATTTTTGTAAATATTGACAATAAAATAGTTTGTATTTTTATGTAAACTATATTCCGAGGCTGTCGAGAAACATTTGCCATTTTAAACTATTTATCAATATATTGGGTTGCATCTGTATTATGGGCGCAAAATGTAGACTCTGAATTTTTCCTTGCAAACATCCTGCAACAGGTAAATTTCACTTACCTGTTGCACTTTTTTGTTCAATCTAACGATTATGAATTCTTGGTTTTCTTTTTGATTTTCGCGAAATCCCGGTAAAAGCGGCCAAAACACTTCCGCAAAAGATTAAAAGACCAGTCTCTCCTACGCTGCTGTACTGGCCTCCGAAGAACAATGCCGTTACTGCAAGAAGAATCCCATAGTATAGCACCCCCGTAAGAACACACATCAGCAATCGCTGCCGCTTCACCTTCCCTGCCGTAATGATAGCCCCCAGCCATGAAGCAGCCAGGAGAATTCCCATCACACCATAGCCCATATTGTCCCACGACAGCAGTTGTTTGTCGATCATTTTTGCAACAACAGCAGACAAGATCAGGGTTATCCCCGCTGCTGTCATAGCCCCAGAAACCAATCCTGCCGGAATGGAGGATGCTGTACCTGTAGGCTTCCGATTCACTGTCATACTCCCCTCCCCTTTCCGTATACCTTATTGGGCTGAGGGCAAAAAAAGAACCGGGACAGTTTTCTGTCCCGGTCAATGATATGCAATTATTAGGGAAGCTCTGATTAAATCGACAAGAGCTGACAGCGAAAGATTTTGCTTCCAGGCAAGGTTTGGAAAATGAGGGAATACTGTATGTCTTTCCCATTTTTCAAACCGCAGACTGGGAGCAAAAGATTCGCCGCTCAGCCGCAGACGATTTATTCAGAGTTTCCTTAGACATCCAGATCAGGCGCCCTTCTGGATTCGGTGCGCTGTCCTTCAGCGGTATCCTGATTGCGCTGTTCCTGGGCTCCGGTAATGGTGCGGAACTTCATTCTGGTATCCCGCACATCCTCCAGCGCCTTGGCAATGGTTTCTTCCGTCTGACGCAGAGCATCATCCATATACTCATTGCCTGCCTTGCGAAGCTGTGCAATCTTGGTTTGGGTCTGGCCAACCAGTTCCTCGCTGCGGCGCTTTGCTTCTGCATAAACGGATTCCTTGGTGGTCAGCTGTCTGGCCTGCTCCTGCGCCTGACGAAGGATGCTTTCTGCCTCACGGCGGGCCTGGCTGATGAGCTCATTCCGGGATTCTACAATGGTACGGGACTGCTTCAGTTCCCCAGGCAGCTGGGCAATGATCTCATCCAGCATATCCAGGACCCGATCCCGTTCCAGAATGCACTTGTCGGCAGCCAGCGGCATGGAGCGGGCATCCTGCACCATGTCGTATAATGCGCCAATAATATCCTCAATGTTTCTATCGTTCATATTTTTTCCTCCCTGAGCGGTTATTTTCTCAATTTACTCTGAAAGTCCGGAATGATCTCCTCCGGCAAAAAGTCAGCCAGGTCTGCGCCATAGCTGCCCAATTCCTTGACCATGCTGGAACTCATGTACATATATTCGCTGTCTGCGGTCAAAAACATGGTATCCAGATCGGGATTGATCTTTCGGTTGACCAGAGCCATCTGGAACTCATTTTCAAAATCCGATATTGCCCGTAAGCCCTTGATAATCACGCAGCTGCCTTCTTCCCTGGCAAACTCTGCCAACAGCTTATTGGAACTTTTCACCGTCAGGTTTGAAATACCCGCAGTTACCCGCTGAATCAGCTCCACCCGTTCATCCAGAGTGAACATAGGATTCTTGCCTGCATTTACCATAACACAGACGATGAGTTCATCAAAAATATTGGCAGCGCGGCGAATGATATTCAAATGGCCGCTGGTGATCGGATCAAAGCTTCCCGGATAGATTGCAACCTTCATATAGTATCCTAACCAAAATCACGCCTTACGATAAATGGTAAGGAGGATTTTTCCATATTTGTAGTCTCGGGAACGGGTATACCCTTCAAATTCCCAGGGCAGCTCTTTTCCCAGAGGTCGTTCCGTCATTATTATACCATTGGAACGCAAAATGTCAATTTCCGTTATGCACTTCAAAGCATTTTCCAGAAAAACTTCCGCATAGGGAGGATCCAGCAGGATCACATCAAACTGCTCCCTGGTTTTGCGCAGATAGTCCAGGTAGTCTGAGCGAATGACACTCCCCTTCCCTTCCAGACGAGTGCGTTTCAAATTCTCCCGGATCAGTCTGCAAGCCTGCTCCCCTGCATCCACAAAAACAGCGTTTTTGGCGCCTCGGCTCAAAGCCTCGATGCCCAGCTGCCCTGTGCCTCCAAAAAGATCCAACACAGAAGCACCGGGAAGCTCGAACTGGATAATGCTGAACATAGCTTCCTTCACCCGGTCAGTGGTGGGCCGGGTGGTCATCCCATCCGGAGTTTTCAGATGAATGCCCCGGGCAGTTCCTGTAATTACACGCATAAATGGTTTTCCTCCTATTCTTCCCCATCTGCATGAAAGTGATGATAGACAGCCTGGGCGGCATTGAGCGGCAGGATCCGTTCCAGCTCCGGCAGTGTTGCGCCGGAAATGGCCGCAATGGACTTGAACTGGCGCAGAAGCTCCTGCTTACGCTTTGGCCCGATCCCGGCAATGTCATCCAGCTGGGAATAGCGCAGCCGCTTGCTGCGCAGCTGGCGATGATAGGTAATGGCAAAGCGGTGCGTTTCCTCCTGCACATTTCCGATCAATGCAAAAATCGCCTGATTGTTGTCAATTCGGATCTCTCGTCCCTCTGGGGTGACCAGCGCCCGTGTGCGGTGACGATCATCCTTCACCATGCCGAATACCGGGAAATCCAAATCCAGCTCTCGCAGTGCTTCCACGGCCTTACAGGCATGGGCAACACCGCCATCAATCAGAAGCAGATCCGGAGCCTCGGCAAAACCATTGTCGGCATCCTTATAGTGGATAAACCGCCGCTTCACCACCTGATACATGGATGCGTAATCGTCTTGATCCGCCAGCCCCTCCACCTTGAAGCGCTTGTAATCGCTCTTTTTTGGCTTTCCTTCCTGAAACACCACCATACTGGCTACGATGTCTGTTCCGGAAATATTGGAAATATCAAAGGATTCGATCCGCATCGGCGGCTCCATGGCCAGCATTTTTCCAAGCTGAACCAACACGGCCTGGATCCGTTCCTCTTTTCCGGTTACGCGTTCCGCTTCTTCCTGAGCATTTTTACAGGCAAGCTCCACCAGCCGTACATTGTCCCCGCGCTGAGGGATGCGCAGCTTGGATTTTCTGCCGAACTGCACCTCCATGAATTGAGAAAACAGTTCACCGTCATCCAGTTCAAAGGGAAGCAAAACCAGCTTTGGTGCCAGTCCGCGACTGATGTAGTATTGCTTCATCAGACTGGATACCGCCTCCTGCTTGTCATCCGGACGGGGCAGGATTTCATAATCCTTGTCCAGCAGATTGCCGCCGCTGAAATGCAGCACGGCAAAGCAGGCTTTTGTTTCGGTTTCGCCATAGCCGATCACATCGGTATCCGCCAGAGACAGCGCAGTGACCAGCTGCTTTTGCCCCAGCGCCTCTACCGCCGTCAGCCGATCCCGCAGGCTGGCCGCCAGCTCAAATTCCAGCTTTTCTGCGGCCAGCAGCATTTGCTCCCGGATCTGATCGGCTACGGATTTGTAATTTCCCAGAAGAAGCTGCCGGGCCTGCTCCATGGTCTGCCGGTATTCGGTACAGGTTTTATTCTCCTGACACCACCCGGCGCATTGGTTCATGTGATAATTCAGGCAAGGCCGCTCCTTTCCCACATCCCTGGGAAACTGTCGGCTGCACCCAGGAAGCTTCAAGGTAACCCGAATGGCTTCCATGACACTGTGGGTCACACCGCGGCTGCCATAGGGGCCAAAATACTCTGCCCCGTCATCCTCTATTTTGCTGACCAAGGTGATTTTCGGATAGATCTCACGCATATCCAGCCGGAGATAGGGGTATCCCTTTCCGTCCTTCAAAAGGATGTTATACTTGGGCATATAACGCTTGATCAGGGAGCACTCCAGAACCAGCGCCTCAAATTCACTGGCGGCTACAATCACATCAAAATGGTGGATCTTACTGACCATCATCCGGGTTTTGGGTGTGTGGGATGCCGTGTCCTGAAAGTACTGGCTGACCCGGTTTTTCAGTTTTTTGGCCTTGCCCACATAGATCACTTTATCTGTCTTGTCCCGCATGATATAAACACCCGGAGCATAGGGCAGTGTCAGCGCTTTTTCCTTCAGTTCCTGAAAGGTCATGGTCTTCCCCCTGTGAAATGAGAAACCGCCTCAATGCATTTTGGGGCATTAAGGCGGTCAGTCCAATTTTATTTCAAAATCAATAAACGTCCCGCTGAAGAAGCGCTTCCAGGGCATTTACGGCGGCCTCTGCATCGGGGCCGGCAGCGATCAGCTTCACCTTTGTGCCGGTAATAATCCCCAAGGACATAATACCCAGCAGACTCTTCGCATTCATCTTGCGATTGTCGGATTCCAGCCAGATGCTGCTTTCAAACTCGTTGGCCTTCTGGACAAAATATGTAGCCTGTCTGTTGTGAAGGCCGGATTCGCAACGAACAATAACTTCCTTTTCAAACATATCAAACACTCCTTTTCGCTGCACTGACAGGATGCAGCAGGTCTGGATATATCATAGCATTTTTCGCCAAAAAGTCAACGGTATTTGTGCTGCATCCCATTGGCTCTTTTTCAGGCAGAGGGGTTTTCCGCTTATTTGAACTCGGCAATGGTCACGCCGTCTTCGCCTTCTCCGTACACGCCCAGCCGGAAGGATTTGATAAAGCGGTTCTTTTTCAGGCATTGCTGGACGGCAGCTCGGAGCGCACCGGTGCCCTTTCCGTGGATGATCCGAACCGGAGAGACATTGGAGCGCATGGCTTCGTCCAGGTAGCGTTCCAGCACGCAGATCGCCTCCACGGTATCCATTCCCCGCAGATCCACCTCAGAGGACATGGCTGTGGTTTTCATTTCCCGGCCGGAATGCTTGGGATGGGCCCCCTTGACCTTGTAGGGATTTTCATTTTCCAGCAGATAGATTTCGTCCGCCTTGGCGTTCATTTTCAGGATGCCTGCCTGGAGCTGATAGGTACCGTCCTTGTTGATGGCAATGACGCTGGCCTTTGTTCCCAGCTTCAAAAGCTCTACGGTATCCCCCACCAAAATGCCGCGGGAAGGCGCAGGACGTTCCTGTTTCGGCTGGGAAGCCCGGAGCTTGTCCTCCGCTTCGTTCAGATTCCGGCGCAGCTCTGCCTGCCGCTGATTGATCCCTGTGGCATCTGCGCTGTCTTGCAGCTGCTTGCGCAGGGCCTTCAGTTCCTCGCTGGCAATATTGGCAGCGGCTCTGGCCTCGTCAATGATATACTGCGCTTCCTTGCGGGCGGATTCCATGGCTTTTTCCTTCTCCTTGCGGAGCTGTTCATGGTATTCCTCGCTCTGCTGCTTGATTTTGGCAGTCTCCTGACGCAGACGCTCCGCTTCCATGCGGGCAGATTCCATCTGCTGACGCTGCTGTTCCAACTGGGACAACACATCCTCAAAGTCCTTGTCGCTCTTGCCTACCAGATCGTCTGCTTCCTTCAGAATGTCCTCCGGCAAGCCCAGCTTCCGGGAAATGGCAAAGGCATTGGACTTGCCCGGAATGCCGATGAGCAGCTTATAGGTTGGCTGGAGGGTCTCTACGTTGAACTCGCAGGAGGCATTGATGACTCCCTTGGTTCGCATGGCATACAGCTTCAGTTCAGCATAGTGGGTCGTGGCAATGACCCGGCTGTTCATCTTCCGGCAGAACTCAATAATGGCCATGGCCAATGCAGCGCCCTCAGCCGGATCCGTACCGGCACCCAGCTCATCAAACAGAACCAAGGTGTGTCCGTCGCACTGTGCCACCACATCTACAATGGTTCTCATGTGGCTGGAGAAGGTGGACAGGCTCTGGGCAATGGACTGCTCATCACCGATATCTGCCAGGATCGCATCAAAGGTGGAAAGTGTACTGCCGTCTCCGGCAGGAATGTGCAGACCGCACTCTGCCATCAGGGTCAGAAGTCCCACCGTTTTCAGGGTCACGGTTTTGCCGCCGGTGTTGGGGCCTGTAATGATCATGGTATCAAAATCACTGCCCAGGCGGACGGAGATAGGTACCACCTTCTTGGGGTCGATGAGAGGATGCCGCGCCTTCCGCAGATCCACCCGGCCCTGATCGTTCATCAAAGGAGCCCATGCCTGCATCCGGTAAGCAAGCTTTGCCTTGGCAAAGATCACATCCAGCTGTACCAGCATGGTATGGTTCAAATTGATATCCTCAGCATGGGCAGCTGCTTCAGCAGACAGCTCTGCCAGGATCCGTTCGATCTCCTTTTTCTCTTTGATCTCCAGCTCCCGCAGGGCGTTATTGGCATTGACCGCAGACATGGGTTCCACAAAGAAGGTGGAGCCGCTGGCGGAAACATCGTGGACAAGACCGGGAACATCATTTTTACATTCGGATTTTACCGGAACCACATACCGTCCCTGACGGATGGTGATGATCGGCTCCCGCAGGAATTTGCTGTAGGCCGGTGAGGAGATGACCTTTTGCAGACTGTCCCGGATCTTTCCGGCCTGAAGACGCATATGACGGCGGATATCACTGAGCTCCGGGGAGGCATTGTCCGCAATTTCCTCTTCGGACAGAATGGCACCGTAGATCTTATCTTCCAAGTATTTGTTGGGGGTAAGGGCCCGGAACATTTCATCCAGCACAGTAGCCTGGTCATCCTCAGAAACATATCCCCGGATATTGCGGGTGCAGCGCAGAATACCGGCGATGCGAAGAAGCTCTTTGGGCTGTAGGCATCCGCCCAGATTGGCCCGCTCCAGGCTGGCGGATACATCCGAAACATCCCCAAAAACCGGGTTGCCTTTTTTGGTGCACAGATCGGCGGCCTCCGTTGTCTGCCGAAGCAGCAGCTCCACTTCCTCCAGATCGGAGATGGGGCGGATCTTCAAACAGGCTTCCTTGCCCCCAACGGAACCGGCACAATCAGACAGAAGCTGCAGCACCTGATCCAGTTCCAGCTTATATAATGATTTTTCGTATAGTTCAGACATGGGATAACTCCTAAATAAGTAGGGATTTATAAAAATCCAGCGCAGAAAAGTCATGCTCCAGCTGGGTCGTTAAGTATGCTTCGGCAATGTCTGCCAGCTTTTCCATGGTTTCCTGCCCGGTTTGGAAGGAGAATATCTTCTTTGGATCACAATAGCAGATATACCGCATTGCCTCCAGCACCGATGGCGTTACCGGCATACGGATTCCGAAGTCTGTGCCATGGCGGCATTGACTGCATTCCAGCTGACCAGCGGACAGATCAAACCGATCCGGCGCCTGACTACCGCAGACATGACACCCCACTAAATCCGGGGTATAGCCGGCCAGACAGGCTGTCCGCAGTTCAAATACAGCCTTCACCGTTCGCTCTTCCATTCCAAGTTTGGAAAGTGCATACAAACAGTTCAGTAGCAGCGCTTGCAGTTCGGGATTTGGCAGATCCTCCTGGGATACCAGCTCTGCCGCTTGGGCAAAATACGTTCCCAGACTGAGTCTGGTCAGATCCCGCCGCAGCTCGGAAAACAATTCCGTGGAATAGGCCTCGTTGACCGTATACTGCCCCCGATTTTCAAAGAGGACAAACTCCCCATAGGCCAGCAGCTGGCAGGGGGCAGTCAGAGGGCTGCTTTTTCTGCGCAGTCCCCTGACCTTTGCCGAAAGCTTTCCGTGATCACGGCTGAGCAGTGTCAGCATGGCATCACGATCGTTGTAATCCGTAACCCGCAGGACCAGGGCTTGGATCTTCAGGTGCATTTCCTTCCTCCATTTTCAGCTGCTTGGAATACAGCATATATGCCTCCGGCGAGCCGGTTTTTGCAAACAGCTGCCAATAGTCCGCTGCGCTTAATTTTTCTGGTGTCATGAAGCATCCCTCCCAGGGATAGAATGCCCCAACTGGTTCGTTTTAATATGGTAATTATTCGCTGTAGCCGAAATTGCGCACCAGGAAATCGCTGTCCCGCCAGTTTTCCTTGACCTTGACCCAGGTGGTCAGATAGACCTTGGTTCCCATGAACTTTTCACAGTCCACTCTGGCCATGGATGAGATCTTTTTCAGCATAGCTCCCTGCTTGCCGATAATGATTCCCTTATGGCTGGCTTTTTCACAGTAAATGGTGGCGTCAATGTCGATCACGCCATTGTCCCGTTCAGAGAATTTTGTGATCTCCACAGCAGTGCCATGGGGGATCTCCTTATCCAGGCACCACAGCAGCTTTTCGCGAATGATCTCTGCCATGACCTGCCGCTCCGGCTGGTCGGTGGTCAGATCCTCCGGGAACAGGAAGGGCCCTTCCGCTGCATATTTTCCGCAGCATTGCAGCAGTTCTTCTACACCATCGCCGGTCTTGGCGGAGATGGGGATGATGGCATCAAACTGAGCGGCCTGGGAATATACGGCAATCACTTCCAGCAGGGCATCCTTTTCCACGGTGTCGATCTTATTGATGGCCAGAATGGCAGGACATTTGCTGGACTTGATTTTTTCCAGCAGACCTTCCTCCTGAGGGCCAATGGAAGCAATGGGTTCCACCACCAGAATGGTCAAATCCACATCGGCAATGGATTCCTTGGCCACATTGACCATGTAATCACCCAGCTTGGTGCGGCTGCGGTGATAGCCGGGGGTATCCACAAAGACAAACTGGGTGTCTCCCCGGGTCACAATGCCGCAGATGCGGTTGCGGGTGGTCTGCGGTTTATTGGAAACGATGGCGATTTTTTCGCCTACCAGGTAGTTTGTCAGGGTGGACTTGCCCACATTGGGCCGTCCGGCAATGGTGATCATAGCGGTTTTTGTTTTCATATCGGTACCTCCTGTCAATCTCTGCACATATTGGGAATGGATGCGGCAATTGCCTCTTCTCTGGCCCGCATCTGTGCTTTCTGGGGGCCCTCATCCAGATGGTCGTAGCCCAGCAGATGGAGCATGGAATGGATGGTCAGATAACCCACCTCCCGGCGGGTGGAGTGGCCAAACTCCTTGGCCTGGGCAATGGCCCGCTCCAGGCTGATGCACATATCTCCCAAGGGAACACGGCCGGTGGCAGGATCTTCGTATTCCGTCCAGTCCGCAGGCGGGTTTCCTGCTTCCAGCTGGAACATGGGGAAGCTCAGCACATCGGTGGGCTTGTCCAGATTCCGACTCTCCCGGTTGATGATTTGGATCCCCGCATCGTCGGTCACCAGTACATTGATCTCACAGGGAACATCAATATGCTCTGCTTTCAGCGTTTCCCGGATGCACTTGCGGATGATATTTCCAATGACAAAGCGCTGCAAACTCAACTGCTCAAATACAAGGTTAATATTATGTTTCATCTTATTGTTTCCTCTGATACCGTCCGCCAAACTGCTGGGCAGGACGTTTTAATTCGTGTTTCTTTTCTCTTTGGTTATCTGCCTTCTCATAGGCATTGATGATCTGCTGCACCAGAGCATGGCGAACCACATCCGATGCAGTAAGGCGGCAGATGGCAATATCCTTCACACCATCCAAGACCCGAATAGCGTCCTTTAGGCCGGAGGTTCTGTCCTCTGGCAGGTCGATCTGGGTAACGTCACCGGTAATGACGATCTTGGAGCCAAAGCCCAAACGGGTCAGGAACATTTTCATCTGTTCCCGGGTGGTGTTCTGGGCCTCATCCAGAATGATGAAGCTATCATCCAAGGTTCGTCCCCGCATATAGGCCAGCGGTGCCACCTCGATGGAACCCCGCTCCTGATATTTTTGGAAGATCTCCGGGCCAAGCATATCGTACAGGGCATCATACAGCGGCCGCAGATAGGGATCTACCTTATTTTGCAGATCACCGGGCAAAAAACCCAGCCGCTCTCCTGCTTCCACAGCAGGACGGGTCAGGATGATTCGATTGACTGTATGCTCCCGGAAGGCAGCCACCGCGGCTGCAACAGCCAGATAGGTTTTGCCGGTACCGGCAGGGCCGACACCGATGGTCACCGTGTTTTTCTGGATCGCCTTCATATAGGCCTGCTGACCTACGGTTTTAGCCTTGATGGGCTTACCCTTGGCGGTGATGCACACCACATCCTTGGTCATCTGGGCTACCTGCTGATCATTTCCCTCATTTACCAGGTTGATAAGGTAGCGCACCCGCTGTTCGTCGATGACCTCTCCCTTGGCCGCCAGAGTCAGCAGCCCTTCCAGGGTTCGGGCGGCCTTGTCTGCCATCTCCTCATCTCCCAGGATCCGAAGATCTGTTCCGCGGTTGATGACCTGAACCCCCAAAGCTTCCTCGATCCGTTTGATATTTTCATCGAAGGAACCAAATACGGTGATCAGATCCTCCACCCGCTCCGCATTGACGATCCGTTCAACTGTTTTTCCCATGTATAACTCCAATCTCTTCCGTAATCACCCTGCCGATCATCTCCGAGCAGAGAAACCGCCCTTGCAGACGGAAGTGATCTGCATTCCGGGTCACGGACAACTGCTCTGTAAGAATTTTACCGGCAACAGACTGGGCCAGAACATACCTCCGTGCAAAGGTGCTCAAACCATATTCCGCAGTCTGGGGAAGGTGGGCAGCTTCCGCCGTTTCCCATTGCGTTACCGTTTCTACGCCAAGACAAATTGGCAAGCAAAAACCTCCCGGCAAGGTGACGGGATATTCCTGATACATTCTATCACAAGTGACAGGGGAAATTCCACTACCTTTCGCAAAATTTATACGATTTTTTCCGAGAATCACACTGTACCGGCGGACACTGCCTGTCTTATTCTGGCGAATACGATATTTTAACGGCATCACTGCCTCCACTTCCCGGCAAGTTTCAGCATAGACCTCCCCCTCTGCGCCGGTAACCTGAATGGATATCCCGCAGTCGGTATACCCGGAGATCAGCGTTTGGCCCTTCTGAACCACCTGCCCCGGCGTACAGAGCCCATTGCCCCGGGTGACGGTACAGGAGGTGATGAACCCATCCCGGGCAGCAACAATGCTCCGGATCCCGGAAGTAACAGACAGGCTTTCCGGCATATCCCGTTCCCGAACCGAAATAACAGCCGTACATCCTGCTGTGTTGATCCCAGCCCATTTCAGCTCCGGCATGGCCTCCAGCAGAGTATTTTTCATCTTTTCACTGCGCACGGCTCTGCGGGAAGCACCAAATCGGATGCCGCAGTCTGATGCGGCGGCCAGGATCTGCCGGGCAGGGAGATTGACATTTCCCTCTACCCGGATAAACAAAACTCTGGTGGGAAGCAGCCATGTAAGCAGATAGAAAAAGAGGATCCCGGATACCAAGAGCCGCCTTCTTGCGGCTGCTTTTCCCAAATAAAACAGGCCGAGCCTTTCCTGTAAAACAAGACGATCCCCTCTTTTGCTGCACAGCTTCCCAATGGCCAGGTAGTCCCGCCGGGAACATCGAAAGGAAACTGTCAGTTCATCCACCTGCGCCACATCGTACAGCCGAATCCCCGTTTGGTTGATGACATTCAGAGATGCCCCAGGATCGGCACCGGTCAGCGTAACCTTGACAATGCCCTCTGCGGACTTCCAGAAATTCATCCGCTATTCCTCCGTTTCAGTACAATGCAGTCAATTCTACCGGAGATCACCAGCTGTTCCCTGGTCATGCAGCGCAGCTCCAGACAGCTGCCGCAAACCTGAAGCACACCATATTTCACCTTTACACCGATCCGCTCCCGGCTGTATTCCCGGACACCGCAGTGATGCTCGATCAGCACCCGGTTTTCACCGGTGATCTCTACCACCACCTGTCCGGGAAGGGATTCTCCCGGAAGATCCAGCCGATCCCAGAGATCGTGTTTGCCCATTTTCCATCACCCCTTTGGAAAAGTATATGAATTCCCGTGGGCAAGCTTGCATAAAAGTGGTCTGAGGTGAAAACGATGACCAAGCAAAAAAAGTGGACGGCCCTGCTGGCAGCCCTTGCTATGCTGGCGCTGATCCTAGATGGAAAAACCGCCATGCAGGGTGCGGCGGAGGGAATCGAACTGTGTATCCGAACGGTGATCCCTTCCCTGTTCCCATTTCTGTTCCTGTGTTCCCTTCTGACAGGGACTCTGTGGGGTGGAAGCTACCCATGGCTTCGGCCGGTCAGCAGACGGCTTGGAATTCCGGAAGGAGGAGAATCCCTGCTGATTGCAGCCACGCTGGGAGGTTACCCTGCCGGCGCCCAAGCCGTTGGACAGGCCTGGCAGCAGGGACGGCTGGAACAAAAGCAGGCGGAACATCTGCTTCGGTTTTGCAGCAACGCAGGCCCCGCCTTTTTGTTTGGAATGGCAGCCCGGCAATTCCCGGATCGGTATTCTGCCTGGGGCTTGTGGTGCATTCAAATTCTGTCTGCCGGAATCGTTGGGGCATTGGGTGCTGCTCCAGAACCATCCCCTGTGTGCCTGTCAGCCAAGGGTACCGACATATCCCAAAACCTGGTGCAGACGATAAAAACCATGGCAGTGATATGCGGTTGGATCCTGCTGTTTCGCATTTTATCGGACATGGGAAAGCGATGGCTTTTCTGTTTTTTTCCGAAGGAGCTTCAAGTTGCATTGACCGGCATTCTGGAGCTGAGCTATGGCTGCTGCTGTCTTAACCAAATTGAAAATCTTCCACTGCGGTTCTTCCTCTGTTCCGGACTTCTGGCCTTCGGCGGTCTTTGTGTGACTATGCAGACGGCATGCACCATTGGTACATTGTCTCTTCGTCCCTACCTTCAAGGAAAGCTTCTTCAGACTGGGATTGCACTGGGGCTTTCGGCGTTGTATTTGACCAATTGGCGGTATTTCCTGCTCCTTGCGGGAGGCTGTGTTTTGACAGCTGTTGGGCTCCCGAAAAAAAGCAGTGGATTTTCCGGGAGTTGGGGTGTATAATAGGAAATAATGCTATAGGAAGGATCCAATTCTATGCTGTTCCGAAAAAAAATTCAGCGCGCCTGCGCTTACTGTGTTTATGGTACCCACCTGGATGACGGCACCATCCTCTGTTCCAAAAAAGGAATGAAGAAGCAAGAGGATTCCTGCTTCCGTTTTCGATACGATCCCTGTAAGCGGATCCCCTCTCGTCCAAAGGCCATGGACTTTTCCCGCTACAATGATGAGGACTATTCTCTGTAAGAAGCGCAAAACAGCCGCTGCACCGAAATCCGGTGTGGCGGCTGTTTTGCATATTACTGGATCATTTCCAGGAAATCATCTTCCGACAGAATGGGGATTCCCAATTCTCTGGCTTTTCGTTCCTTGGAACCGGCATTTTCACCAACCACCACAAAGCTGGTCTTCTTGGAAACCGAACCGGAGGCCTTGCCCCCCAGAAGTTCGATTTTCTCTGTGGCTTCCTCCCGGGTGAACTTACTCAGAGCACCTGTCAGGACGAATGTCTTACCGGCAAATCGAGCATCAGTGACGGTTCGCTTGCTTTCAAAGTTCACCCCAGCCTGACGCAGACGCTCCACAATGTGCCGGGACTGCTCCTGACGGAACCAATTCCAGATGCTTTCTGCGGTGATCTGACCCACATCGTCAACGGCGGTCAGATCTTCCACGGAGGCATCCATCAGCGCATCCAGAGAACCAAAGGCACTTGCCAGAACCTTTCCTGTTTTCACGCCCACCTGACGAATGCCCAGGGCATAGATCAGACGGCTTACATCCTGAGATTTGCTCTGCTCGATGGCAGCCAGCAGCTTTTTGGCGGCGGTGGAGCCGGATTTCCAAAGACTGCCCACATCTTCCAGTGTCAGATCGTAAATGTCTGCCGGAGAATGGATCAATTCCTTTTGAATCAGGCTCTCCACGATGGCACTGCCCAGGCCCTCAATGTCCATGGCATCCCGGCTGGCAAAGTGGGCAATGTTCCGACTCAGCTGAGCAGGACACTCTGCACCGGTACAGCGCAGGAAGGCTCCATCTTCGTCCTTTTCCACCTTAGCCCCACAGACCGGGCAGTGATCCGGCAGGAAATACGGTGTTGTATTTTCCGGGCGTTTGGAGAGATCCACTTCCAGAATTTCCGGGATGATCTCCCCTGCCTTACGGATCAGGACGGTGTCACCAACACGGATATCCCGCTGAGTGATAAAATCCTGATTGTGCAGCGTGGCGTTGGTCACCGTGGTACCGGCCAGACGAACCGGGCGCACCACAGCCTTGGGGGTCAGCACACCGGTACGCCCCACCTGTACCACAATATCCTCCACCACCGTGGGCTTAATTTCCGGCGGATACTTGTAAGCGGCTGCCCACCGGGGGAATTTCGCAGTGGTACCCAGGCTCTCCCGCAGCGCCAGGTCATCCACCTTGATAACGGCGCCGTCGATATCGCAGATCAGCTTGTCCCGGTGCTCGTTGATAGATGCCACTTCTTTATCAATTTCCCCAGTCTTGCTCAGTGTTTTGTGGGGAATAACCTTAAATTTATGCTCTTTCAGATACTCCAGTGTCTGTGCATGGGTGGCAAACTGCTCTCCCTCAATCAGCTGGATATTGAAAATATAGATATCCAATCCCCGCTTGGCGGCCACCTTCGGATCCAACTGCCGCAGAGAACCGGCAGCGGCATTTCTGGGGTTGGCAAACAGGGGCTTTCCCTCTTCCTCCTGCCGAGTATTCAGCTTTTCAAAGCTTTTCTTCGGCATGAATACCTCGCCCCGGACGATCAGTCTGGGCGGCGCATTCTCAATGGTCATGGGAATGGAGCGGATGGTCTTCAGATTTTCCGTCACATCCTCTCCCACATTTCCGTCTCCCCGGGTTGCTCCCCGGACGAAAACGCCGTCTACATACTCCAGCGCCACCGAAAGACCGTCGATCTTAGGCTCCACAGAGAAGTTGGGATGCCCAGCAGAAGCTTGGATCTTCTGGAGAAAATCGTTCAGTTCCTCCATGCTGAACACATCCTGTAAGCTCATCAAGGGCACGGGATGGGTCACTTCCGCGAACTGATGCAGGGCCTCACCGCCCACATGCTTGGTGGGGGAATCGGCCTGGGCATATTCCGGGTGGGCTGCTTCCAGTTCTTCCAATTCACGCAGCAGACGGTCATATTCAAAGTCCTGCATGGTGGGATCATCCAGGACATAATAGCGATAATTTGCCTCCTTGAGGGTGGCAGTCAGGGATTCAATTCTCTCTTTGAAATCCATAATTTCCTCCTGTTTGTAAAAACGTCTGGGGTACCGCCCCGACGATCACCGTTTCCGCTACCACCACCTGACTGGTTACAGGGAAGCTTTCGGTTTTTGCCAGAACCAGGACAGCCACATCCACACTGACCTCCATGGTCAGCTGGTGAAGGGTCTGGTTGATGCCTGCCTGGGAAAAGTGACTGACAAAGCTTGCATCGGAGTTTCGGACGGACAGGACCCGCACCGGGATCACCGGCCCTTTTCCGGACAGAAATTCCGGAAGAAACAAGCTGCCCAGAGGAATTCCAATGTCCGATGTGTCCAATGCCAGAATTTCATCATTGATAAGCTTTAGAATATCGGTTTTCAAGCGATTGACTTCGCTCATATTGGTTTTGAGGGCTGTGATTTTACCGTCCAGATCCTTTTCAAAGTACACCATGCGGTCATACTGGATGGTTCCCTCTGCCATTTGCCTGGATATGGCTTCGTTGGTCAGATCCGAGGTGGTATTCATCACCTGTGTTTTGGCAAGCTCCCGAATGACGGCCTGGTATTTTCCCCGGAATCCCCAAAACAAAGCAAACAGGACTGCCAGGAGCCCAAAGAGACACCAGAGAAATCCTTCTATTCGGCGCACCACAGGCATCCCTCCCTCAGAGAAGCCTATGCTGCCACCGAGAAGGTATTACAGCTTTTTCATGTGGGAGGAAGCAGTTTTAGCCATGAGTTTTTTTGTGCCGATGTCATCAAAGGCAATTTCCAGCAGGGCATCGCCGCCCATCTTCATGACAGACAGCACCATACCTCTGCCGAAGGCGGCATGACTCACCATATCGCCCTGGTTCAGCTCCAGCACAGCGCAGCTTTGGGCGGATGTGACCATGGAATTGCCCAGCTTCCTGACCGGTGCTTTCCGGGCGGCATACCCGCCCCGCTCGCCATAGGCAGAACGCCCCTCGGTGCGGGCACCGTAGCCGGATTCCTGCGCCACACGGAAGCCGCCCTTTTTCACAATGCATTCCTCAGGGATTTCCTTCAGAAACCGGGAAGGCAGAGCCGATGCCGTGCGGCCATACAGCATACGCTGCCGTGCATGGGAAATGGTCAGGCACTCCTTGGCGCGGGTGATGGCAACATAGCACAGCCGCCTCTCCTCTTCCATTTCTGCCTGATCTCCAATGGCCCGCATTCCGGGGAAAAGTCCCTCTTCAAAGCCCACCAGAAATACATTGGGGAATTCCAGGCCCTTGGCTGAGTGCATGGTCATCATCACCACTGCGTCATCTCCCTGGTTGTACTGCTCCAGATCGGTGTACAGGGCGATTTCTTCCAGGAAGCCTGCCAAAGTAGGATCATCCGTATTCTGCACATAGGAATTAATGCTGGATTTCAGTTCTCGGACGTTTTCCAGCCGGGTCTTATTTTCCTCTGTCTGCTTGGCGTTCAGCATATCCACATAGCCGCTGCGGATCAGCAGCTCCTCATAGAAATCCGGCAGGCTGATCCCTTCTTCCAGCAGCTGCGCCATACCCTCGATAAATGCAGAGAACTGCATCAGCTTCGCCGCCGGTTTTTCCAGAGGGCCGTAGGAATAGGGATCGGAAACCACGCTGTACAGTGGGATCTTCCCTGCCTGGGCCAGACGCTCTGCGGTTTCGATGGTCTTTGCACCCAAGCCTCTGGGAGGATTGTTGATGATCCGCTTGAGCCGCAGATCATCTGCCCGGTTATTGATGACACAAAGATAAGACAGCATATCCTTTACTTCGGCACGATCAAAGAAACGGGTGCCGCCGATAATGCGATAAGGAATGCCGTTGCGCTTAAAGGCATATTCCAAAGCGTTGGACTGGGCATTGGTGCGATACAGCACCGCAAAATCCCGGAAATTCTGTCCCTTGGAAAGTGCAATCACCTGACCGGCAACATAATTGGCCTCTGTTCCCTCGTCCTGCGCCTCGTAAACGGTGATGGGATCTCCCTGGCTGTTGCTGGTCCAGAGCTTCTTTCCCTTTCGGCCCAGGTTGTGGGCAATCACCGCATTGGCGGCATTCAGAATAGACTGGGTGGAGCGGTAATTCTGCTCCAGACGGATGGTTCGGCTTCCCTTGTACTGCTTTTCAAAATTCAGGATATTTTCGATGGTTGCGCCACGGAAGCGGTAAATACTCTGATCATCATCGCCCACAACACAGATATTTTCATATCCCCCAGCCAGCAGAGAGGTGAGCAGATACTGCATATGGTTGGTGTCCTGATACTCATCCACCAAAACATAGCGGAATTTTCTCTGATAGTAAGTACGGACATCTTCGTTCTCCTGCAACAGCTTTACGGTCACAAAGATGATATCATCAAAGTCCAGAGCATTGTTTTCCCGGAGCCGCTGCTGATACTTTACGTAGGCTCTTGCCATGTGCTGCGCACGGATATCCCCGGACTTTTCAGCCCGTTCCAGCATCTCTTCTCCGGAAACCATGTTGTCCTTTTCCCGGCTCACAGCCCCCAGCACATAGCGGGGCGGGAAGGTTTTTTCGTCCAGATTCATGTCCCGGATGACTTCCTTCATCACCCGTTCCGAATCCGCCGAATCATAAATGGTAAAGCTGCGGGTGTAGCCCATCCGCTCAATATCCCGGCGCAGGATCCGGCAGCAAGCGGAATGGAAGGTCATGGCCCAGATATCCTGCGCTTCCGGCCCCAGCAGGACTGTCAGGCGCTCCTTCAGCTCGTTGGCGGCCTTGTTGGTGAAGGTGATGGCCATGATGCTCCAGGGAACTGCAGGCTCCAAGGCGCAGAGGAAATCTGCCCGACGGCATTCCTGCTCGGAAGGGGTGTCGTCCAGCTGCTCCAGGAACAGAACATCCTCCTCAGTCACCGTGTCGGGGATTTCCCGGGAGTCACTGCCTCTGCCGTAGCGCATAATATTGGCAATTCGGTTGATGAGGACTGTGGTCTTGCCGCTGCCTGCACCTGCCAGCAAAAGCAGCGGCCCCTCGGTGGCAAGAACCGCCTCCTGCTGCATGGCATTCAGCTGAGAAAAGCTCCGGGCAATGTATTTCCGCCGGGCTGTTAAAAATCGGGAATCCAGTTGTTCATTCATATTCGCACACCTATCCATTATCATAGATGTGCCTATTTTACCGCATTTTTGTCAAAAGGTAAAGTAGAATTTATGACAGCATTTCCCGCAGCCGGTTAATGGCCTTTTTTTCGATGCGGGAGACCTGAACCTGGCTGACACCCAGAACCTTTGCCACCCGCTGCTGGGTCAGGCCGTGGAAGAACCGCAGTTTGATCACTGTGGCTTCCCGCTCCGGCAAAGCAGATATTGCCTGCCGCAGAGCAATCTTTTCCACCATGATTTCTTCGGATTCTGTGTCTGTCAGAACATTTTCCAGAGAAAAACCTTCCTCGCCGGTCTCCCGCTGGATGGACTCCGTAGCGGCTGTGGCAGTCTCGGCCATAGCAATTTCTTCGGGCGAGAATCCGGTCTGGCGGGAGATCTCGGCAATGGTGGGATCCCGGCCCAGAGCGGTGGTCAACTGATTGCGCACGACACGAATGGCAGATGCCTGCTCCTTTAGACTTCGGGACACCTTCACCGTGCCGTCATCCCGGAGAAACCGCCGGATCTCCCCGGAGATCTTGGAAACGGCATAGGTGGAAAACTGCGTCCCGTAGGACAGGTCAAAGCCCTCCACCGCTTTCAAAAAGCCCAGGGAGCCCAGCTGATACAGGTCGTCTGCCTCTACCCCTCTGCCCAAAAACCGCCGGGTCACTGCCCAGATCAGCCCGGTATTCTCCTCTACCAGGATCTCCATGGCAGAAGTATCCCCGGACTGGGCGCGTTGGATCAGTTCCTCCGTACTGCTCATTGGCGGCGCTGGATCCGACGGCGCATGTGAACGGTGGTGCCCTTTCCGGCTGCGGATGTGACTTCCAAATCGCTCATAAAGCTCTCCATAATGGTAAAGCCCATACCGCTGCGGTCTGCGCCGCCGGTGGTGTAGCTGGGCCGCCTGGCCTGGTCAATGTCCGGAATCCCGATTCCTTTGTCCTTTACCACAATGTCCAGCACATTGTCCTTTAGGATCCGGCAGCGCAGGGTGATGTTTCCCAGCTTTTCCGGATAGGCGTGGACGATGCAGTTGGTCACCGCCTCACTGACGGCTGTGCGGATGTCTCCCAACTCCTCCAGCGTGGGATCCAGCTGGGCCGCAAAGCAGGCCACCGCCGACCGGGCAAAGGCCTCATTGGCGGATTTGCTGGGAAAATCCAAAATCATATAATTGTCGAATTTCATGAAACCGCCTCCCTGATTTCCACAATTTTGTCGATCCCCGATGCCCGGAATACCCGCAGGGGCTGGGGGGAAAGGCCCGTCAGCAGGAGCTTTCCTTCGATTTGCGCCATATTCCGCAGGGCGTTGATCACCACGGCAATGCCGGAGGAGTCCACAAAGCTGACCTCTTGAAAGTCTAAAATGCAGACATCCGGTGTATAGGCTTCAATTTTGGCGGCGATGCTGCGTATGTACTCCTTGGCGCAGTGATGGTCGATTTCGCCGGTTAAGGCAACCGTCAGCCGTCCCTCCTCCAGAAAACTGGTAAAGTGCATGTTTATTCCTCCTTGGTTTCTGATCTTCCATAACAGTATAAAATTCCGGCTGCGAATATGCAGTCGGAATCAGGATCTTTCCAAAAAAGTACAGCGGAGCAAACCTGAGGTTTACTCCGCTGCGGATCATTTTAGGATTTGGGGGGAAAGGTTAATTCAGCTTTGCCATAGCGGCCAGAGACTGCTCCAGCTGGGCGATCAGCTCGCGATGCTTGGCAGCCTTTTCACGCTCGGCATTGACAACAGCTTCAGGCGCACGGGAAATGAACTTCTCATTGCTCAGCTTGCCCTCCAGAGAGGTCAGGAACTTCTTTGCGCCCTCCAGCTCCTTGGTCAGACGGGCGATCTCCTTGGCAACATTCACCAGCTGGCCCATGGGGATATACAGCTTGGCATCGGCAGTGGTGATGGTCACCATGCCGTCCAGATTCTCCGGCTCATTGGTCAGAAGGGTCACTTCATCAGCGTAGGCCAGTCTCTGCAGGAAGCCTTCACCCTCCAGGAAGATCTGGGGCTTGGCGGTCAGAACGTACAGGGCAGCCTTCTTGCTGGGGGGAACATTCATCTCTGCACGGCGGTTGCGGATGGCACGAATGGCATCCATAACAGACTCCATTGCAGCCTGTTCTGCCTTGAATTCCAGCTCCTGACGATATTCCGGCCACTTGGCAACGATCAGTGCCTCGCCTTCGTGGGGCAGGCTCTGCCAAATCTCCTCGGTGATGAAGGGCATGAAGGGATGCAGCAGGCGCAGAACCTGATCCAGGACATAAACCAGGACTGCAATGGCGGTCTGCTTCCGCTCGGCATCCTCAGAGTACAGTCTTGCCTTGGTCAGCTCGATATACCAGTCGCAGTAGGTGTCCCAAATGAATTCGTAAACCTTCTGGACAGCCACACCCAGCTCGTACTTTTCCAGATTCTCCGTGACCTCGGTGATCAGGGTGTTCAGCTTACTCAGAACCCACTTATCGGCGATTTCCAGCTTGTCCAGAGCAGGCAGCTGGTTTTTGGCATCCTCGCTCAGGTTCATCATCACATAGCGGGAAGCGTTCCACAGCTTGTTTGCGAAGTTACGCATGGCCTCGCAGCGCTCCACATAGAAACGCATATCGTTTCCGGGAGAGTTGTTGGTGACCATGTTCATACGCAGAGCGTCACAGCCGTACTTGTCGATCATCTCCAAGGGATCAATACCGTTGCCCAGAGATTTACTCATCTTCCGACCCTGGCTGTCACGAACCAGGCCGTGGATCAGTACAGTGTGGAAAGGCGTCTTGCCGGTCTGCTTGCAGCCGGAGAAGATCATTCTGGCAACCCAGAAGAAAATGATGTCATAGCCGGTAACCAGCACATCCGTGGGATAGAAGTAATCCAGATCCGGGGTCTTATCCGGCCAGCCCAGGGTCTCGAAGGGCCACAGAGCAGAGCTGAACCAGGTATCCAGCACATCTTCCTCCCGGGTGATGTTGGTACTGCCGCACTTTTCGCACTTGCAGGCATCCTCACGGGAAACGGTGATGTGACCGCAGTCCGCACAGGTCCAGGCAGGAATCTGATGGCCCCACCACAGCTGACGGGAGATACACCAGTCACGGACATTCTCCATCCAGTTCATATAGGTCTTGGAGAAGCGATCGGGAACGAACCGAGTCTCCCCTTCTTTAACCACCCGTATGGCTTCCTCAGCCAGAGGCTTCATCTTGACGAACCACTGGGCGGAGATGATGGGCTCCACATCCTTGTGGCAGCGGTAGCAGGTACCCACATTGTGGGAATAATCCTCCACCTTCACCAGATAGCCCTGGGCTTCCAAATCGGCCACAACGGCCTCACGGGCTTCGTAGCGATCCATGCCCTGATACTTGCCGCCGAATTCGTTCATCACACCATGGTCATCCAGAACTCGGATAACCTCCAGATTGTGCCGCAGACCCACCTCAAAGTCGTTGGGGTCGTGGGCGGGAGTCATCTTCACGCAGCCGGTGCCGAATTCCATCTCGGCGTACTCATCGGCAACAACGGGGATCTCCTTATTCAGCAGGGGCAGAATAACCTTTTTGCCCACAATATCCTTGTAGCGCTCATCGTTGGGGTTGACACAGACACCGGTATCGCCCAGCATGGTTTCCGGACGGGTGGTGGCCACCACCACTTCACCGGAGCCGTCTGCCAGAGGATAGCGGATGTGCCACAGATGACCGGGCTTATCCAGGTATTCCACTTCGGCATCGGACAGAGCGGTGACACAGTGGGGGCACCAGTTGATGATCCGGCTTCCCTTGTAGATCAGGCCCTGCTCATACAGGGAGACGAACACCTCACGAACAGCCTTGGAGCAGCCTTCGTCCATGGTGAACCGTGCGCGATCCCAGTCACAGGAAGCGCCCAGTTTCTTCTGCTGCTCCACAATGCGGTTGCCATACTGATGCTTCCAGCCCCATACACGCTCCAGGAACTTTTCACGGCCCAGGTCATAGCGGGTCAGACCTTCCTTGACACGCAGTTCTTCTTCCACCTTGATCTGGGTAGCAATACCGGCATGGTCCACACCGGGGATCCACAGAGCATTGTAGCCCTGCATACGCTTGAAGCGGATCAGGGTATCCTGCATGGTTGCATCCATGGCATGGCCCATGTGCAGCTGACCGGTGACATTGGGGGGCGGCATGACGATGGTGAAGGGCTTTTTGCTCTCATCCACCTCTGCGTGGAAGTAGCCGCCATCGAGCCACATCTGGTAGATCTGAGACTCAACCTGCTGAGGCTCATAGACCTTTGGTAATTCTCTTGCCATTATTTCTATCGCTCCTTTTTCTAATGAAAAAACGCCCTGAACGCAATGCGCTCAGGGCGAAAAATTACATTTCCGCGGTACCACCTGAATTTCCGTTTCCGGACACTCACAAGCTGTAACGGGCTTACCCGCACCTCCCTACTGAACCTTCAGGAGACAAGCTCCGGGGCGACCATCCGGCAATTCCTGACAGTCTTTCACCGGCCGACTGCTCTCTAAACAGGAAATATGCGGGAAACTCCCCTTCTACACCTTTACAACGGTTAAATTAACACATTTTTCCCCATCTGTCAACCGGAAAATATCGCATAAATCACCTCCGGATTTTTTTGTTTGCAGGATTTGTCAAGAAAGGCTTGACAAAAGAATTTTGATATGCTAATATACTCGGGCAATCAAGTGAATCATAATGTCTTTTATTCGGAGTGATACCCAAGAGGCCGAAGGGGCTCCCCTGCTAAGGGAGTAGGCGTCTAAACAGCGCGCGAGGGTTCAAATCCCTCTCACTCCGCCATCTGTCCACCGTGATTCGGATCGAGTCACGGTGGTTTTTTTGATTCTTGTAAAGAATCATTTTCCATGCTACAATGGGATCCAGAAATGAGATTTGACGGAGGGTAATTATGGCATTTGATTTTAAGAAAGCATATAAAGAATTCTATATGCCCAAGTGCAAACCGGAGATTGTAACTGTTCCAAAGGCAAATTACATCGCTGTCAGAGGAATGGGTGATCCAAACGAAGAAGGCGGCGCATATCAGCAGGCCATTTCTGTGCTTTATGCAGTGGCGTATACGCTGAAAATGAGCTATAAAACCGACTATAAAATGGACGGTTTTTTTGAATATGTCGTTCCCCCACTGGAGGGATTTTGGTGGCAGGAGAATACCGAGGGCGTGGATTATTCGGATAAATCTGCGTTTCACTGGATATCCTTAATTCGTTTGCCGGATTTTGTCACGAAAAAAGATTTTGAATGGGCGGTTGAAGCTGCATCCCAAAAGAAAAAGCTGGACTGTTCCGGGGCAGAGTTCCTGACAATAGATGAGGGCCTGTGTGTTCAGATTATGCACCAGGGATCCTTTGATTCTGAGCCGGAAACCGTTTCCCTGATGGATGCTTTTTTAGCGCAAAACGGGTATGTCAACGATTTCAGCAGGGACAGACTGCACCATGAGATTTATCTGTCGGATGCCAGAAAGGTACCTCCGGAAAAATGGAAAACCGTCATTCGGCATCCGATCCGGAAAGCATAAGTGGTCAGTCCGAAGCAGAATTCGCTCATTTCTGCGTTCCAATATGACAAAATTCCCGGTATGGTTATGCTGCCATACCGGGAATCCAGTCTGTCAAAGAACCCCTGCTTTCAGCAAGCGAAAACAGGGGTTCTTCTGCAAGTTGTTGGGAAATGAACAAAAATGAGGGAGAAAATGGAGTCCTTCCAACTCCATTGGGCCAGTTTTTTCAGATTCATGGCAGCATATTTAAGCCTGACCCATCGTG